>FWWL01002850.1_pt1 | contig 33861 bp, 29 predicted proteins | sample 2228331 | NCBI WGS metagenome assembly FWWL01 (sample SAMEA103939775, study PRJEB20133) | metagenome
CTTTTTTTGTGAGGGTGTACAATGAAATTACGTGATCCTGAATTGCAAGAGTCGTTGATTCAGCGCCTGCGCCGCATCGAGGGGCAGATTCGTGGGGTTGAAGGCATGCTGGAGCAACAGCGGGACTGTAAGGAGATCCTTCAGCAGGTTTCGGCGGTACAGGCGGCTTTGCGCAGTTTCAGCCGTTTGCTCCTTGAGGAGTATGCGGTGACCTGCCTGCTGGATGAAGACGCTCGAGCGAATCCGCACCTGGCGGAGAAAAACCTGCGCGAATTGATTGAATTGATCAGCAAGGCACAATGATTTTGGAGGAAATATGGCATCAGCACGCATCAAATGGACGGGACAGAAAGAGTTTATCGGGGTGGATTCCACCAACCATTCGGTGGTGATTTCGACGCCCGCCGAAAACACGGGCATGAAACCCTCGGAATTACTGCTGGTGGCGCTGGCGTCCTGCACCGCGGTGGACGTGGTGGAGATTCTCGCCAAAAAGAAACTGACCCTCACCGGGCTGGAAATTTTTGCCACCGGAGAACAGGACGCCGATCCACCGTGGACGTTCCGCAAAATCCACCTGAAGTACGTTTTCCGCGGCAAGGACCTTACGGAGAAAGCCGTCGAGCAAGCCATTGCCCTGTCTGAGGAAAAGTACTGCTCGGTCGCCGCGACCATCCGTGGGAAAGCCGAGATCACCACCTCATACGAACTTCATCTGGAAGAATAAAGAAAAATCTCCCGCCGTCCGAACCCTTTCGGGCGGCGTTTGCGTTAAAATACCTTGAAATCAAACCCTTTTCCCGCATCGTTCCCATCGTTGCCCGTTTGTTTCAAGGGGTTTCTCTTTATTCCCGCTTCTGGATTCGAGGTTTCTTGAACGCATCTCACTCTTCCTTATCATACTCCGGCGTTTTAGCGCGTTATGGCGCATGGATGGACCTCCCTGCTCATACCCGTCCCGTGACCCTGTTGGAAGGCAATACACCGCTGATTTCCATGCCACGACTGGCGCAGGAACTGGGCGGCGGTTTTGAGTTGTTTGTGAAGTTCGAGGGGATGAACCCAACCGGCTCGTTCAAAGACCGCGGTATGACCGCCGCCATCAGCGAAGCCTTTGGGCGGGGGGTGCACACGGTCATTTGTGCCTCGACGGGCAACACGGCAGCCTCGGCGGCGGCATACGCCGCCCGCGCGGGTATGCGTGCCATTGTCATCATTCCTGAGGGCAAGGTTGCCGCGGGAAAACTGGCGGGCGCGGTGGCATACGGCGCACAGGTCATTCAGATTCAAGGCTCGTTTGACGATGCCTTGAGTCTGGTGGTGGAGATTTCCGAGCGTCATCCCATTGCGCTGGTCAATTCCCTGAACCCTTACCGTCTGGAAGGGCAGAAAACCGCCGCTTTTGAGATTGTGGATGCCCTTGGGCATGCGCCCGACTGGTTGTGTCTGCCGGTTGGAAATGCAGGCAACATCACCTCTTACTGGATGGGGTTTCGTCAGGATCATGCCCGCCGTTCCAGTGGTTTGCCGCGCATTCTGGGGGTGCAGGCAGAGGGCGCCGCGCCGCTGGTATTGGGACATCCCGTGGAGCATCCCGAGACGGTGGCGACTGCGATTCGCATTGGCAAGCCTGCCCGGGGAGAACAGGCATTGGAAGCCGCCGAACAATCCGGCGGGCGCATCATTGCCGTCAGCGATGAGGAAATTCTTGCCATGCAGAAACGCCTGGCGGGTGAGGGGGTGTGGGTTGAGCCTGCCTCGGCGGCGGGGCTGGCGGGGTTAGCCCGACAGTTGCGCGAAGGCGCCATCCGTGTGGAAGAGTTGCGCGGCAAGTGCGTGGTGGCGGTTTGCACCGGTCACGGGCTGAAAGACCCGGAAATCATTGCCCACAAGATGCCGGCGCCGTTGCGCCTTCCCGCCCGCATGGATGCGCTGGAAGAAGCCATTCTGGGAGCGCCGCGATGAACCTTAGGGTAAGCGTCCCGGCAACCACTGCCAATCTTGGACCCGGCTTTGACTCTCTGAGCCTTGCGCTGGATCTCTGGAATGATGTGGAGTTTCATTTCGAAGGCGAAGGTCTCTGCATGGAGATGCATGGGGAAGGTGCCGAGGTGCTTTCCCAGAAGCCGGACAATCTGCTCATTACTGCATTTTACCGACTGCTCCGGGAAGTGAGAGCGCCAAAGCCTCGTGGACTGCATCTCTGCGTGCACAATGCCATCCCGGTGGGGTCCGGGTTGGGTTCCAGCGCTTCGGCGGTGGTAGCGGGGTTGCTGGCGGCGCGGGCATGGAGCGGTGTGGAATTGTCGCTGGAGCAGTTGCTGGATATGGCTGTCTCACTGGAAGGGCATGCCGATAATGCCAGCGCGGCGCTCTGGGGCGGGTTGAGCTCTGGGGCGGGTTGACCGTCTCGGTGAACACCGCGAATGGCTGGCTGGTGCAACGATTTGAGCCTGCTCCCTTGCAGGTGGTGGTGGTGCTCCCGCAGATTAATCTTTCCACGCGCTCAGCGCGTTTGATTCTTCCTGCTTTGCTGGAGCATCGGGATGCCGTCTTCAATATCGGGCGTTCGGTGCTGGTTACCGAAGCCCTGCGAACGGGCAATCTGGATTTACTCGGTAAAGTCATGGAAGATCGTTTGCATCAACCCTACCGCCTGCCGCTCATCCCTGGGGCGCAGGATGCCATGCGGGCGGCGCGTGAGGCAGGGGCGGCGGCTGTAGCCCTTTCGGGGGCGGGTCCCAGTCTGATTGCATTTCCCGATCAAGATCCGCAAAGCGTACCCGCAAAGCGTGGCTGATGCCATGCAGGCGGCATTTCAAAAGCAGGGTGTGCCATCGCGGGCGTTTCTGCTGAACACAACGTCTTCTGGTGCGCAGGTTCAAGCCTGATTCTTTTCATCTTCCCATTCCACGTGCAGAATTTCCTGATGTACAATCAAAGCATGGTAGAAGAGGCTGTCATCGTAGATGCTGTTCGTACTCCCATCGGTGCGTTGGGGGGCAGTCTGGCGCGGGTGCGCCCTGATGATCTGGCGGCGCACGTCCTGCAAGCCTTGTTGAAGCGTACGCAAATTGACCCTGCCCTGGTCGAAGAGGTCATTTTGGGGTGCGCCAATCAGGCGGGCGAGGATAACCGCAACGTTGCCCGCATGGCGCTTTTACTGGCGGGTTTCCCGGTCGAGGTGGCGGGTATCACCGTCAACCGGCTGTGTGCCTCGGGGTTGAGCGCGGTCAATATGGCGGCGCGGGCAATCCGTCTGGGTGAGGGGGATGTCTTCATCGCTGGCGGGGTGGAGAGTATGTCCCGGGCGCCGTACTCGCTTCCCAAAGCCGAGACGGGTTTTCCTTTTGGCAACCTGACCGCGTATGACACTGCTCTGGGCTGGCGTTATCCCAATCCACGCATGCAGGAACTGTACGGCACCGAGTCCATGGGGGAGACGGCGGAAAACATCGCCGAGATGACCGGCATCACCCGGCAGGAACAGGACCGTTTTGCGCTCGCCAGCCATCAGCGCGCCATAGCCGCCATAGACTCCGGTAAGTTTGCCGAAGAGATTGTGCCGGTTCCCGTACCGCAGAAGAAGGGAGAAGCCCTGCTGGTAGATACCGACGAACGTCCTCGCCGGGATACCACACTGGAATCGCTGGCAAAACTCAAGCCTGCCTTCCGTCCCAACGGCACGGTGACGGCGGGCAATGCTTCTGGGATGAATGACGGCGCCGCCGCCCTGCTGCTGATGAGCGCTTCGCGCGCCGCGCAGTTAGGGCTGAAGCCACTGGCGCGCATCGTCAGTTCCGCCGCGGCAGGGGTTCCGCCGCGCATCATGGGCATGGGACCGGTTCCTGCCACCCGCAAGGCGCTGGCGCGCGCCGGTTTGAGCCTGGAACAAATCGGATTGGTGGAAATCAACGAAGCCTTTGCTGTGCAAACCCTGGCAGTGATGCGTGAACTGGGCTTGTCCCATGAGATCGTCAACGTGAACGGCGGTGCGGTGGCATTGGGGCATCCGCTGGGATGTTCGGGGGCGCGCATCCTCACCACGCTCCTTCATGAGATGCGTCGCCGCGCGCCGTCTATGCCGCGTCCCTTCTATGGACTGGCGACGTTGTGCGTGGGTGTGGGACAGGGTGAAGCCACGATTGTGGAGTGGCTGGCATGAACGTGCTGGTGACCGGTGCGAGTGGATTCATCGGTGGCAACCTGTGCCGTGCGCTGGTACGGGCAGGGCATCACGTGCGTGCTTTTCACCGTCCATCCAGCGTGCTGACCCTGCTGGAGGGGCTGGAGGTGGAGCATGCTGTGGGGGATCTGACCCAGCCTGAAAGCGTCGCCCGCGCCATGGAGGGTGTCGAGGTTGTTTTTCATGCTGCGGCATGGATGGGCAACAGTGATCCCGGCAAACTTTATGCGGTCACGGTGGAAGGCACCCGCACGGTTTTGCGCTGTGCCCGCGAGGCAGGAGTGCGCCGGGTAGTGCACACCAGTTCGATCGCCGCGCTGGGTGTCCCGGAGTACCGCTCGCCGTTTCCCATCAACGAAAATCATACCTGGAATTACCGTCCGGAACGCTACCCGTATGGATATGCCAAGTATCTGGCGGAACTGGAAGTTCAGCGAGCGGTGGCGCAGGGACTCGATGTGGTCATTGTCAATCCCGCGCTGGTGTTTGGCGCAGGCGATGTCTACCGCCAATCGCGCTCCCTGCTGAAACAGGTGGCAGACCGCCGCTTTCCGGTTTCGGTAGAGGGCGGGGTGAATGTGGTGCATCTCGAGGATGTCATCGAGGGACATCTGGCGGCATTGGAGCGCGGACGTACTGGCGAGCGTTACATTCTGGGTGGGGAGAATCTGAGCCTCCATGCCATGTTGAGCCTTGCCGCCGCGGTGGTTGGCGCTCCACCTCCCGCATGGATGCTTCCTGCGAGACTGGTGCAGGCTGTGGCATTTCCGTTGAGTGGGTTACAGCGTTTTCTGAATCTGCCGATTCCGGTTGAGACTCTTCATCTGGCGGGGTACTACTTTTATTTCGATACCACCAAAGCCCGGAAGGAACTGGGCATCGCTTTGGGGCGCACTGCCCGGCAGGCATTTGAGGATGCCTGGCAGTGGATGCGCTCCCCCCGCTGACCAGAATGGGGGATGAGGACGAACGGCATATAGTGGAACAGCGGGGCTCCCCACGACGACGCCATGGGCTCCGAAAGCCCTGGCTGCCTGATGTCTGTTCCATGCCGTTAGCGTTGTTCTCCCGATAGTGTCGTAAATTTCTTGCGCAGGATTTTAATCGCTGTGGCGCATTCCACCGTCTGGATTGATGGGCGAAGTCCCCATCCTCCCCATCCTTACTCTGCGTTATAATCCTCACCATGGAAAGAACCGTACCCAGTGCGACCAGTGAAGAAATAAAACTCTATCGTGCCACGTTGTATTCTCTGCTGCGATCCACTGCAGAGGTATCCATTCGCACGCTTGAAGAAGCCCATGCGGGGATGAATTCCCTGCTCCATCCCCATGCGCGGGATCCTCAGCCCGACCTTTCGGCGTTCATCTATGCCATGTTGCGCCTGCCCGATTGCATGCCCGCCGTGCGTTCCGTCATCCTCGGGCAAAGTCAGGAGGTCTTCCTGCGTCATGGTTATGGGAATATTGAAACCTGGCAGGAAGTCACCGCTCGCGCGCGGCGGCGGCGCTGTTTCTTTGATGGACAGGGTACGCTGGCCTGTTACATTGCCTCCCGATCCGACATCGAGGACATCTTACCCGCGCTGACCGCCTATCAGATCGAATGGAACAAGATGCGCCTGTTGCTTTCTGCTTTGCCGGAAGGCGAATCGCTGGCAGACGCGGCGGTGGATCCTCAGCGCTTCCTGCGGCTGGCAGATGTGCTGCGGCTCAGCGTGGAAGATTTGGGGCGTCTGCGTACCCTGTGGGGGGCGCAGTTTACAACCATGCTGGAGCGCATCCGCGCTCAGAAGATGAATCTGGGGGTCAGGTTGCTCTCCGGTTCCCTGAGCGCTTATCAGCGTGCCACACACCTGTGGTGGGAGCATCTGGAAGCGGTTTGTCCGCAACTGGGCGAGCGTCCGCTGTACTTCATCTCCAGCAATACCCACAGCCTTGCCAATCTGCTTTCCGGTTATGCCTTGCGGCACGAAGATGCCATTGCCCGTTTTATCGAGGAATCCAGCCCGGAATTGAAAAATGAGTGGCGCGACATTCAGCAGGGGCAGGTGCGTTCCAGTCGCGAGAATTTCCTGTACTATGCTTTGAAGAAATACCAGCAGAGCCAGGAAGGATCGCATGCCCTGCAGGAGCAACTGGAAGAAGAACGTGCTCTGGGCATTTTACGGATCCCTTCGGAGCGTTCGTTCGATCTGGAAGCGCAGGTGATTGACCTCTCCCGTCTCGATCCCGCCCGCTTTGATCCTCGTTTACGGGCTGGGCTGGATCTGGACTTTTTACGCCAGAGCAATGCCCTGATTCTGAACATTGATTATCCTCTGGGGTTGGGCGCGTATCATTTGCTTTCCAAGATTGCAGAGCAAGCCGTGCAGATTTTAGGGGTGTACATCATGGGCAAAGCCGCCACGCTGAACGCTCGTCGCGGCGATGTGATGATCCCCTCTGTGGTGCAGGATGAGCATTCTCACAACACCTATTTGTTCCGCAACTGCTTCACCGCCGCGGATGTGGTCCCTTATCTTGTCTATGGTGCCGTGCTCGACAACCAGAAAGCCGTGTGCGTGTTGGGGACGTTCCTGCAAAATGCGCGCATCATGGACGTGTTTTACCGTGAGGGATATGCCGACATTGAAATGGAAGCCGGTCCGTACCTTTCGGCGGTGTACGAAATGTCCCGTCCCAAGCGCCATCCGGTGGATGAACTGGTCAACCTGAGCGATCTTCCCTTCGATCTGGGGATCCTGCATTACGCTTCGGACACGCCTTTGAGCAAGGGACAAAATCTGGGCGCAGGCACGCTGTCCTACTACGGCATGGATTCGACCTACGCCACCACCATTGCCATTGCGCGGCGCATCTTCCAGCAAGAAAGTCAACGTCTGCGTTGAGTTACTCTTCGTCCAGCCCTGCCACCAGCACCACCACCGAACGCCCTTCGGCGCGGTAGTGGGTAGAACGCACACGGGGTGCGCGGAAGGGGGGAATGATATCGTCAGGAGAGGGCTGGCTGGTATCCAGCACGCGGCGCCAGTGTCCGCCGTTGGCGAGAGCGGGCAACTCAAAGGTCAGCGGGTCGTGATAGGCGTTGAAAATCATGTGGATGAGGCGCCCTCCACCGTTGCTGACCGTCATTGCCAGAGAGTGAGAATGCGGACTCCAGTCGGGCTGGTTCAGGTGGGTGCCGTGCAGGGTGATGCGGGCTTCCTGAAGAATCTGGGAGAGCGATTTGAAGTCGTCTTCGGGGTCCGATGCAAAGTGCAGGCGGAAGCGAATTAATTCCCGCACGAATCGTAAAAGTTCGCTGTGTTTTTGAACCAGCCGCCAGTCGAACCAGGAAATTTCGTTATCCTGACAGTAGGCGTTGTTGTTGCCCTGCTGTGTGCGGCGAACTTCGTCGCCCATTTGGATCATCGGCGCGCCCAATGCCAGCAGGGCGTAGGCAAAGAAGTTCTTGATCTGCCGTTCGCGCAAACGCTCGATCTCGGGATCGTTGGAAGGACCTTCCACTCCATGATTACAGGCGATGTTCTCGTTGTGCCCGTCGCAGTTGTTCTCGCCGTTGGCTTCATTGTGTTTGTGTTCGTAGGAGACCAGATCGTTGAGGGTGAAGCCGTCGTGACAGGTGACAAAGTTGATGCTCTGGTCGGGTTCTTTTTCCTCGTGTCCGTATAAATCGGGGCTGGCAAGCATACGGTTCGGGAAGGCGTAGATACTGCCCACATCTCCGCGCACCCAGTGACGGATGTCATCGCGGAATTTCCCGTTCCATTCCCGCCAGCGGTCTCCCACGAAGTTGCCCACCTGATACAGTCCAGCCGCATCCCACGCCTCGGCGATGAGTTTTGTCCCAGCCAGATAGGGGTCGTTCTCGATATCCAGCAGGACGGGCGGATTGGGAACGGGGTTGCCGTGTTCATCGCGCGAGAGAATGGAGGCAAGGTCAAAGCGGAACCCGTCCACGTGCATTTCGGAGACCCAGTAACGCAGGCTGTCCAGAATCATGCGCCTGACGACGGGGTGGTTGGTGTTGAGCGTGTTGCCCGTGCCGGTGTAGTTGACGTAGCGGGAGCGGTCTTGGGGATCCAGCATGTAGTACACATCGTTGGCAATGCCGCGGAAGGACAGGGTAGGTCCATCGGTGCCGTTTTCGGTGGTGTGGTTGTACACCACATCCAGAATGACCTCGATGCCGGCGCGGTGCAGCAGTTTGACCATGTCCCGAAACTCGTTGATCACCTCCTGCGGGTCCTGCCGGGAACTGTAGAAGGGATGCAGGGCAAAGAAAGAAATCGGGCTGTATCCCCAGTAATTGCTCAATCCGGGCGGTGCATCCAGTGGGTCAAAGGCGTACACCGGCAGGAGTTCCACCGCGGTGATGCCCAGATCAACCAGATAGGGAATTTTTTCGATCAACCCGGCAAACGTGCCGCGCTTTTTATCGGGAACTCCGGAACTGGAGTGGCGGGTGAAACCCGCTACGTGCATTTCGTAAATCACCGTGCGGGCAAAGGGGTGGTGCAGAGGATAATCACCGTTCCAGTCATAGGTGGTGGTATCCACCACCACGTTTTTCAATGCGTAGAGGGTGTTGTCTCCCGGCTGGCAGGCTGCCCGACGATCGTAATGGCGTGGAAACACGACCGCTTTCCCATAAGGATCGAGCAGGACCTTTGCGGGATCGAAGCGCAATCCTTTCTCAGGGGCAAACGGACCGTGAACCCGATAGGCGTAGATTTGCCCTGCTTGGAGTCCGGGAACAAAGACGTGCCAGTAATGGAAGGTGCGATTCTTGCGCGGGTCCAGCGGGATGACCTCTGCCGGTTTGGCATCGTCGGCGGAATCGAACAACAACAGTTCAACCCGCGTACTCCCGCGGGAGTAAAGACTGAAATTGACACCCTTGGGGGAAATGGTTGCGCCGAGCGGAAAACTACGACCTGGAAGAGTTGCCAGCATCCACGTTCCTCGTTCCTGTAAACGAAATCCTCTTTATTTTATCTTATCAGGGATTGTTGGAGGTGCAAGCGTTTTCAATGTTTTTGTTGTGAAAATGCAAGGATGAGTCTCTTCACACCTCTCTCCAATTTGGATTGATGATAGAATCATTACGCTATGGAAAGCAATCTGTTTGAATTCACCTCACGTCGTTCACCGGTTATCAGCCGGTATGGAATCGTCGCCGCATCTCAGCCGCTTGCCGTTGCCGCCGGGTTGAAGGTGCTTTCGATGGGTGGAAACGCCGCCGATGCCGCCGTGGCTACGGCTGCGGCGCTGAATGTGACTGAACCGGGCAGTACCGGCTTGGGGGGAGATGCGTTCTGCCTCTACTACGAAGCCAGCACTCGCAAGGTGTATGCAAGGTGTATGCATTGAATGGCTCAGGGCGCGCTCCCGCCGCGCTGACGCTGGAGCGTCTCCAAGCCGAGGGCTTTGGGCAAACCCTGCCGCGCTTTCATCCTTATACAATCACCGTACCGGGGGCTTGCGCCGCCTGGTGTGATACCGTGGAGCGCTTTGGGCGCTTACCGATGATTAAAGTGCTGGGTCCAGCCGTGGAACTGGCGCAGGAGGGGGCTTCCCGGTGGCGCCTCAAACGGCGTATCTCTGGCAGCGGGCTGCCACGCAGCAACTGGCTTCTGCGGTGAATGGGCTGGAACTGACCCTCAGCGGGCGTGGTCCGCGCGCGGGCGAGATTTTCCGCAATCCCGGACTGGCGCAGGCGTTGACCATGATCGCCATCGAGGGCAAAGATGCTTTCTATCGCGGCGCAATTGCCCATTCCATTGTGGAAGTGGTGCGGGAAGCAGGCGGGTGCCTGACCCTTGAGGATCTGGCGGCACATCAAAGCACGTGGGAAGAGCCCATCAGTGTGACCTACCACGGCATTCGCTTCTGGGAGTGCCCACCCAATGGACAGGGTATTGCCGCATTGCTGGCGCTGAACCTGCTGGAAACCTACGATTTGCACCGTCTGGATCCGCTTTCTCCTGAACGCCTGCATTTGCTCATCGAAGCCATGCGTCTGGCGTTTGCCGATGCCCGCCATTACGTGGCAGATCCAACATTTGCCCGCATCCCTCTGGAGGAATTGCTCTCCAAAACCTACGCGGAGGAACGCCGTAAACTCATTGACCCGGCGCGTGCAAACCCTGCTGTAACGCACGGGGTGCCGTTTGCTTCCAGCGATACGGTTTATCTGGCGGTAGTGGATGCGCAGGGGAATGCCTGTTCGTTCATCAACAGCAATTACATGGGCTTTGGTACGGGGATCGTGCCGCGCGGTTGGGGCTTCAGTCTGCAGAATCGTGGGCACAACTTCAGCCTGATTCCCGGGCATCCCAATCAGGTAGCGCCCTTTAAACGACCCTATCACACCATCATCCCGGCAATGGCAACCCGTGAAGAGGATGACAGTCTGTTCGCCTGCTACGGGGTGATGGGCGGCTTCATGCAACCACAGGGGCATTTGCAGGTGGCGGTAGCCCTGGTAGATGATCAACTGGACCCGCAGGCGGCGCTCGACCGTCCGCGTTTCTGCATTGAGCCGGATGAAAGCGGCAGTGTGGTGGCGCTGGAAGAGGGAATTCCGGTGAAGAGCATGGCGGCGCTGGCGGATCGCGGGCATAACGTCCGCCCGGTTAGCGGCAGCGGGCGAACCCTGTTTGGACGTGGTCAGGTAATTTACCGGGATCCCGAACAGGGGGTGCTGTGGGCGGGTTCCGATCCACGTGCCGATGGTTGCGCCATGACTTTGGGATGATTGTCGGGCGATGAAAGCCATTTCTGAGCACCTGCAGCAGATTTTAGACAACCTTCCTACCCGTCCCGGCTGTTACATCTACAAAAACGATGCCGGAGAGGTCATTTACGTGGGTAAGGCGGTCAACCTGCGCAACCGGGTGCGTTCCTACTTCAACGAAAGTCCAAAGGATTTCAAAACCCGTCAACTGGTGCGCCACATTGCCCACATTGACTGGATTGTGGTGGAGAGCGAACTCGAGGCGCTCATCCTCGAGATGAATTTGATTAAAAAACACCGCCCACGCTACAACATCCGTCTCAAGGATGATAAGCGGTATCCCTATATCAAAGTGCATTGGGCGGCGCCCTTTCCCAAAGTCACCGTCACGCGTCAGATGGTTCAGGATGGCTCCCGTTATTTTGGACCCTACACCAGTGTGTGGGCGGTACACCAGACCCTCGACGTCCTGCGGCGCATCTTTCCCTATCTGACCTGCGATCGTGAAATCACCGGCAAGGACCCCCGCGCCTGCCTGTACTACGACATCAAACTGTGCAGTGCGCCGTGCATCGGCGCCATTGGACAAGCCGAATACCGCCGGATGATCGAGGACCTGTGCGACTTTTTGCAGGGACGCACCGAACCCATCGTCACCCGCCTGCAAAAAGAGATGGAAGAAGCCGCGGAAGCCCTGCAGTTCGAGCGCGCCGCCGCCATCCGCGACCAGATTTTTGCCATCGAGAAAATTGTCGAGAAACAGCGCGTCATCTCCAGCAAGCAAATGGACTCGGATGTCATCGCCATTGCCCGCGCCAACGGCGAAGCCTGTGTGCAAATCTTCTTCATCCGCTCGGGCAAGTTGATCGGGCGGGAGTACTTCATTCTGGAAGGCACGCACGAAGAACAGGAAGCCGAAATCGTGGCGCAGTTCATCAAGCAGTTCTACTCCGAAGCCGCAACCTTGCCCGATCAGGTGCTCCTGCCCAATGAGGTTGAAGAAGCGCAGATCATCGAGCAGTGGCTGAAAACCCGGCGCGGCGGTGATAAGGTGCAACTGGTGGTGCCGCATCATGGCGAGGAACGCGAACTGGTGGAGATGGCAACTGAAAATGCCATCGAGACTCTCGCCGCTCTGCGGGCGCAGTGGGAAGCCGATACCAACAAGCAGCAACAAGCCCTGGCTGAGATTCAACAAGCCCTCAACCTGCCCGCTCCGCCGAACAAAATCGAGTGTTTTGACATCTCCAACACGCAGGGCACGGCGACCGTTGCCAGCATGGTGGTGTTTGAGCAGGGCGTGCCGAGCAAGAAAAACTACCGTCACTTCAACATCCGTTCGGTACAGGGTCCGGACGATTTTGCCAGCATGGAAGAAGCCCTTACCCGGCGCTTCAAACGCTGGCAGGCGGCGCAGGAAGGACAGTTCGAACCCGGTGCGAAACTGGATCCCGCTTTCACCATCCTGCCTGATTTGCTGATCGTGGATGGCGGAAAGGGACAACTGAGCCGTGCCGTGAAGGTGCTGGAGTCCTTTGGCTTGTCCGGAAAGGTGCCGGTCGTGGGACTTGCCAAACAAAACGAGGAACTCTTCCTGCCGGAGCGGAGTGAGTCCATCCTCTTGCCGAGACACTCGCAGGGATTGTATTTGCTCCAGCGGATTCGGGACGAAGCCCACCGCTTTGCCATTACCGCGCACCGGAAACAGCGTACCAAACAGGGTATGGCGAGTGTGCTGGATGCTATCCCCGGAATTGGTCCGGCGCGCCGCCGCTGGCTGTTACAGCATTTCGGCTCGCTGGAAGCCATCCGTCAAGCCAGTCTGGAAGAATTAACCGCCGCCCCGGGCATTACAAAGGAACTGGCACAGAAAATCAAAGAACATCTGGAATGAAAAACGCTCCCTGATTTCCAAGGGAGCGTTCATTTTTTTTATTTTTTATGTACTTTACACCAGTACGTCAATCACCATTGCCAGGAAGAGGAAAGCCAGATACATGCTGGAAGTGCGGTACATGGTCCAGGCAATTTTGTTGGCAGAGATGAGGTAAATACTGCCTCCCAGATTGAACAACGGGATCAGCAGAGTCAACCCGACCAGTTCCAGTGTGTAGATGAATACCTGTTTGCGGGTTTCCATCTCTCCCCGCACCACCGGCAGCATGGGGACGCCGCCGCGGGCATAATCATTGCGGCGCACCAGCGCCAGCGCCCAGAAATGCGGTGGGGTCCAGAAGAAAATGATGGCGAAGAGAAACAGTGAGGGGATGTTCAAACTGCCGGTTGCCGCCGCCCATCCCACCAGTGGGGGAATTGCCCCCGCGCCGCCGCCGATGACGATGTTCTGAACTGTGGCATGTTTCAGCCACAGGCTGTACAGCACCACGTAGTACACCATGCCAGCCAGTGAAAGCAGGGCAGCCAGTAAATTGACAAACCCTGCCAGCAGGAAGAAGGCGGTCAAACAGGCGGCTACGCCGTAAGCCAGCCCCTCGGCGGGTTTCATCCGTCCGGAGGGGATGGGGCGTTTGGCGGTACGTTGCATGGCTTTGTCCACCTCGCGATCAATGTACTGATTCAGCGCGCTCGCTCCACCTGCCGCCAGTGCGCCGCCCAGCATCGTCCAGAAGGTCAGTTCCAGCGAGGGCAGGCGTTTGCCCCCTACCACCATTCCCGCATAGGTTGTGACCAGCAGAAGCAGGACGATGACCGGCTTGTTCAGGCGGTAAAAGTCGCCCAGACGCTGGCGAAGGGGAAGCGTCTCCCGCGCTTCCAGAGTTTCATCCTCTGCTGTGCGCCCCGTCAGTCCAACCGACAGCACGGTGAGGGTGGTGGCGGCAATCCATCCGGCAGTGGTGAGTGCATGAACGCCCACCAGTTCCAGCGGGAAGTCGCGCAGGACCATCAGCGCGCCCATCAATCCCTGTCCGAAGAACAGGATGAATCCTGCCGTTACGGCTGGCAGGGTCAGGGTTTGACTGCGCTGTGAACGCCACGCCTGCACAAACTGCAGGCTCAACAGCGCTCCCGTGACCAGCATCAGGGCGCGGTGGATCAGCGCCAGCCAGCCAAGCGGTTCGGCTGGCAGACATACCGGGAATTCCGGGCAGGCTTTTCCGGCATCCAGCGCGCTCACCAGCGCCCCACTGGTGAGCAATGCCAGTCCTGCCGCACCGCTCCACAGGGTCAGGCGGGCAAATGGCGAGGCATACCGAAGCGATTGGGTCGAAGTGGGTGAAACCTGAAAGGTCAGCGCAAAGGCTGCCGTCAACGCACCCAGCGCCAGCATGGAGAGCAGGAAGTGCAGGGCAGAAGACAGTCCTCCCACTGTACCGAGAACCAGAAGGGCTCCCAGAGGGATTTGAATGCCAAACAATGCGGTGGCGGTGAGGGTGGCTATCCAGATGCCGCGTTCAGTGCGCAGATGCAAGCCTGCTACGATCAGCGCTCCCAGCAGGGCAAGGAAGGACGCCCCCGCCAGCCAGCGATGAAGCATGGAAGTGGCTTGGGTTGGGTCTGCGGGCAAGGCAAAAGACCCGTAACAGGTCGGATAGTCCGGGCAGGCTTGCGCCCCTTCATTCAGGCGCAGCAACGTGCCTGCAGTCATCATGGCGAGGGTGAGCACCAGCGCCAGCCCGATGAGCCAGCGAAAAGTCTTAAGCGGATGGAGAGAGGTGTTTGCGTACATAAAAAGGATATCCTGCCAGCAAAATAAGTGCAAAAGAAAACCATTGCAGGGCATAACTCAGGTGTGAGCCTTCGCTCACCTCGATGGATGCGTCTGCACGATACGGTAAGGTGGACGTCGAGCCTTCGGGAAGTTCCAGCAGGTACACCGGCAAGAGCCTGCCGGATACCTGTCGGGACATGCGCTCTACGCTGAGCCATTTCCACGCCGCCAGTCTGCCGCCCTCGGGAATGACCGGGTCGCCTCCGCCGCCCCAGCGGGGTTCCATTTGAGAGGGCATTAACCGTCCCTGCAGGTGCACCTCACCCGGGATGCGGTACGCGGCGCGCTGATCTTCATCCCCCTGATCCAGTGGAATCCAGCCGCGATCCACGAGGATCACCGTGTCGGTTCCGGTGATGCGCAGGGGGGTAATCAGGTGATACCCGGGCTGTCCTTCCCAGACCTGATTGAGCAGGAGGATTTCTTCTTCGTATAGATAAACGCCGCGGACTTCCACCAGATGGAAAGCGCGTTCCTCCCAGCGGGTTTCTCCCTGTGATAGAGCCCGATTGAGATCCAATACCGGCGCGCTGGCATTTTGAAGGATGAGAGCATTGCGGGCGCGGCGCTGTTCCAACCGATCCAGTTGCCAGAAGCCCAGCCGCACCATCACCCCGGCGGCAAGCAACACCAGCAGGGTGGTGCCCAGCCAGCGCAGGCTGAAGAAGGGATGGATCCTTCGACCTTTGACTGCCAGCGTCGCGGATTTCATGAAACCGCTTCCTCCCGCGAGCGGATGGGAAAGATGAGGAAACTGTACAGCCACAGCATTGCCGCAGAAGGCAGTCCCATCAGCACCACCCCCTGGATGCGCGTCTCCACCGTCAGGTTGGGCTTTACTTCGATGCCGAACAACCGCGAAGTCTGGAAGGTGCAGGCATACTGATAGGTATTGGCTTTACCCACTTCCAGCACCCCGCTGGACTGCGGCGGCACCCACACCGGACCTAACTGATGGCTGACCGAATCGAGATTCTTCACCACCAGCAAATCGCCCTCGACGAATGTCATCTTTTCCGGCAGGGATAGCACCGGCTCGCCTGCGGCGACTTTTTCAGCCGTGCCGGGGGGAATGACCAGTTCAATGCGGCGTGCCTGATCGCGGGCATTGGGATCTTTGAGCAACTGATAGGACAACTCACTGATCCCCCACGCCCCCAGCATGCCGAAGATGAGGGAAATGATTAGACGAACGGTAACCGCTTTCCACATCTTCATGGCTTCAACAAGAAACGAACATCAGAGAGAATATCTTCCACCGGCGTCCCAAACGAATAAGTTGCCCGCAGCAACCCTTCGGTGTCGATCAGATAAACCCGCGCCGAATGGTCCACCAGATAACCTGCCGCCGTGCCACCCTGTCGAATTTCCCGGTAAACGCCATACGCCTGCCAGATGGGTTGCAGGTCTTCTTCCGTGCCGGTCACCCCGGTAATACGCGGATCGAAGGCTGCTGTGTACATACGCATCTTTTCGGGGGTGTCTCGTTGAGGGTCAACGGTGACAAAGACCACCTGAACCCGCTCCGCCTGATCCCCAAGGCGTTGAAGGATTTGCTTCATCTCCCCCAGTGTTGCCGGGCAAACGTCCGGGCAGGTAGTGTACCCAAAGAAAACCAGCACCACCTTGCCACCTTGAGCGGAGAGGTCGAAACCGTTCAGCGTAATTGCCGGTGCAGGCTGGGGTGGGTCAATGATGGAGCCGCGCAGACGATACGGTTGCGCCAGCGCCAGCCCTGCTATAGCCAGCAGGGCGATGAAGACCCCAAGCCCCAGCCAGAAAGCATACTTTCTCATAGCGTTCCGATCAGATACAGCGCCGGATAGTAGAAAATCCACACCACATCCACGAAATGCCAGTAGTTTGCCGCCGCTTCCACCGCCCAGTGACGTTCGGGACTGTAGTGACCGCGCAGACCGTTGCGCAGAATGATGCCGAGGAAGATCACGCCCGTCAGTACGTGGAAGGCGTGCATGCCGGTCATCATGTAGAACACCGCCCCCTGCGCGCCGTCGGCGGGACCAAAGGGAGCAATCTGCCATTCCACGCCTACCACGCCGATTAAGAAGGTAATGCCCAGTGCCATGGTGATGGCGGTGCTGGTGATGAAACCCTTCCGATTCCCGCGCGAAATTTCCACTTCAGCGCGGTTCATGAAGAAACTGGAGATGAGGAGAACCGAGGTGACGATGACCCCAACCAGTTGCTCCAGTTCGGGGCGGTGTCCACCCAGCAGGTAAAAACGAGTGACCAGTAACCCTGCGAACACAAACGAATCGGAGAGGATGAACAGCCACAACCCGATGCGGGACGTGCGCAGTTTATATGCGTAAGAGTGCATCTGCTCTACTGCAGAGGTTTGCGTTGCCATTTAATGCCCTCCTTCTTCGCGGAATGCGCGTTGAATGTGCATGTAAAACCAGATCACCAGACCCGCCTTCAGCAGGGCAATCAGCCACAGGAAGACGGCGGGAGCGGCGTGAGTGCCCAGGAAGTACTCGATGACGGTCAACACCGCCAGCACCACAAAGACCAGCACCCCGCGGCGAAGTTCCATTTTCTTTTCCTGATCGTGCGAAGTTTCCATATCGTTTTCTCCCTTTTATCAATCAGCCGCATGCGCCGCAGGCGCCGCGCCGTCCAGTTCCACATACTGTTCGCTCCCACCGGCATAGTCGTACGGCTCGCCCACGACCCGCAGAGGTACGGGATAGTTGTGTTGAGGGGTTGGCGAGGGAATTTGCCACTCCGGTGAGCGCGACTGCCAGACGTTCCCCACCGCGATTTTGCCAAAGCGGGCGCTGCGGTACAGGTTGATGAAGAGAATCAGCACAGAAATTGCCACCATGAACCCCGCCAGGGTGATGATGATATTGGGAATCTGGAAGCCCATGGCAGGGTCGTAATCGGCGATGCGGCGGCGCATGCCCAGCATGCCGATGCGCATTTGTCCCAGCGACATGACCATGAAGCCGATAAAGAGCAGCCAGAAATGCCATTTTCCCAGTCTCTCGCTCATCTGCCGTCCGGTGATTTTGGGGAACCAGTAGTACAGCGCCGCAAAGAACGGGAAGATGTAGCCGCCAAACATGGTGGCGTGGAAATGTCCCACCACATAGTACGTGTCTGTGAGGTGTAGGTCGGTGGAAACCGTCCCCAGCATGGGACCGGTGATGCCGCCCAGCAGGAAGATGATGATGCCTCCCAACACGAACAGCATGGGCACCCGCAGGCGGATGTTGCCCTGCCAGATGGTAGCCGTCCAGGAGAAGAACTTCACCCCGGTAGGCACCGCTACCAGCAGGGTGCTGTACATGAAGGGAACACGCAGATATTCTTCCATTCCTGCGGCGAACATGTGGTGTGCCCACACCAGGAAGCCCACCAGAGCAATCCCCAGCGAAGACATTGCCACCCATTTATAGCCGAACAGCGGTTTGCGCACGAAGACCGGCAGAAGTTCGCTGATAACCCCCAATCCGGGCAGAACAAAGATGTACACCGCCGGGTGTGAGTAGAACCAGAACAAATGCTGGAAGAGGATGGGATTGCCGCCGTTGGAAGGTTCGAAGAAGCCCATCCCCAGCAGACGTTCAAACAGCACTAACTGGAAGGATAAGCCGATCAACTGCGTGGCGGTAAGGGCAATGATCGAGGTTGCCAGCACGCTCCACGCCAGAATGGGCATGCGGAACATGGACATGCCCGGCGTGCGCATGCGCAGGATGGTGGCAATCAGGTTGAGCGCGCCCAGAATGGACGACCAGCCCACGAACCAAACCCCCAGGAAGAACATCTGCACGCCCATCGGTCCGCGGATGGACAGCGGCGGGTATCCCGTCCAGCCGGTTTCAAAGCCACCCAGCGCCAGACTCCATACCAGAATCAGCGCGCCGGGAACCGCCACCCAGAAGGAAAAGGCGTTCAGACGGGGAAACGCCATGTCGCGGGCGCCGATCAGCAGAGGGATGACGTAGTTAGATATGGCGGCAATGCCCATGAGGATGGATGCAATCAGCACCATGCCGTGCAACCCGATCAGGGTGTTGAACAGGTTGAACGACAGGAATTGCAGTTGCGGCGCCAGCAGTTCGGTGCGGAAGACCAGCCCAAACAGCCCGCCCAGCACCAGTAAAAACAGGGAGAGGAATCCGTACTGCACCCCGATCACTTTGTGGTCGTAAGAAAGCCCCCAGTAGCGCTTTCCTCCCTGCGGTTCTTCGATCTCTTCCGGCTCGGGGACGTTCTCGCCCTTTGCCATGCGGAACCAGTCGGTAAACGCACCCAGCGCAATCAGAAAGCCCATGGCGCCGAAGGCTCCCCCTACCACCCAGGCGGGTTCGGCGCGCAAACGGGCACCCGAAGCCAGTTGCAGGACGGTGACCAGTCCGTATCCCAGCGCCATGCCGAGGATCTGTCCAAAAATGCCCCGCACCAGTCCGTACTCGAAAATCTTTCTCATAAAGCCTCCTCCTCTCGGTTATTTGAGGGACTTGATGTATTCGATGATGTCGCGAATCTGTTCATCGCTCAACTGGTCTGCGTAGTTTGCAGGCATGGAGTTGGGATAGCCTTTGACCAGTTGGGATGCCGGATTGACAATCGATGTGTACAGGTAGGCGTCATCGGCGGTGACGGTGGTGCCGTCTGCCAGTTCCACGGTGTGACCGAAAGCCCCTTTCCAGGTTGGACCGACCAGTTTGGTGCCGTCCACCGAGTGGCAGGACAGACACCCACTCAACTCTGCCCAGCGTTTGCCCCGCTCTACCGGGTCGGCGGTCACGGCATTGACCTTGCTGGACACCCAGGCATCAAATTCCTGCTTGCTCACTACCACCACCGGGCGGTTCATGTTGGCGTGGGCGCCGCCGCATAATTCCGCGCACATCACCGTGTATTTCCCTTCTTTGATGGGTGTGATGCGCAGTTCTTTGACCAGATTTTCTCCCGGTAGGGCATCCTGCTTGACGCGGAACTCCGGCACCCAGAAGGAGTGAATCACGTCCAGCGAAGTCAGTTTGAGTAATACCTGACGGTTGACGGGCAGGTACAGTTCGTTGGATTTGATGCCGTATGCCGGGTATTCGAAAACCCAGTCCCACTGCCGGGCAATGACCTTCACTTCCATGGCTTGCGGGTCGGCAGCGCGGGTTTCCGCCAGGTTGCGCGCGCCGAAGAAGGCGAAAATCAGTACGGTTGCCAGCGGAATGAGCGTCCAGATGATTTCCAGCGCGTTGTTGCCTTTCATGTTGGCGCCGGGCTGATCTTCCGTGCCGGGTTTACTGCGAAAGGCAAACAAACTGTAGCCGATGAAGACCGTGATTAACGAAAACAATAAGGCGATCATGAAGAAGTGTGCGTTGAAGAGGCGATCAATGGCTTGCGCCTGCGTGGATGCCTGATCGGGAAGCAGGTTGATTCCCAGCAGGGCAAAGTACACCAGCGCCGTTGCCACAATCACCAGTCCTCCGGCGATCAAGAGGTGTCGGGTATTTCCCTTCATGGGGTGACTCCTTTTGGATGGGGGATTGGGTTGAAAATCGCTCAGCCAGGCATCTGCCTGAGCGGGGGTAAGCGTTTTGCGGTCGTACACCACCACCGCGCCGCTTTCGCGGAGTGAAACCAGCATGACCTGCATGGGTCGTTGTCCCGTGATGAAATGGCTGAGGAACTCTTCGCGGTGAATGGTTTTGTCATCGTAATCCACAATGACCAGGTCCGGTTGCCAGCGGTCCAGTTGTGCCAGGGTCTCTTCCATGGTGGAGGTGAGCAAAAATTCCACCGCTTCGAAGCGCTGGTGGTAGATTTGCTGAAGACCTTTTCCAAACAACGGGTTCGCCGAGGCGATTAACACTTTGCGAAAAGGGGTTGGTTGGCGCATTCGGGCATCCTCCCCAGGTTGAAATCCGAGTAAAACCATCTTTATTCTAGATAAAATGGCTCGGATTTTCATCCATCGCATCCCCCGAATACGGGTTAACCTGTCACAAAAAGAAGGGTGATTGTCTGGATCACCCTTTGTAAATGAGCAGATTTTCTCTCAAAATCACGGAGAGGTTACCCGCCACTCCAACCGGGAGCGCGCCAGCAGGGGGAAGCGGTCGCCCATCAGCGCGGCGGCATTGGGGAACAGGGCTTCCAGAAACAGGGTGGTTTCCCCCTGTTTCCATACCGTACGCTGAAGCGCCCAATCCCAGGTGGAAACCTGCCAGTTTGCCCGTTGGAGCAGGGTGTACAGAATCAACAGGATGGGGCGGGCTTCGTAGGTGGTGTATAGGAAGGTAGTGCGGGCTTGCTGGCGACAATCCAGAATGGTTTCTGGCTGGAAGAACGATGCCTTCAGATCGTTGCAATCTGGCGGTCCGGGGAAGAGACTCTGCACGCTTTCACCGGATGGAGCATGGAAGATCCCCAGCGCCATGCGTCCGCGTGTCCCTGGCGGCAGTTCGGTTTTCCGTTGCGGATCTTCGATGCCGGGTTCAGGGTCATACACTGCCAGCAGGGTGGCATCCTTCTGAAACACACTTCCCTCGTTTGCCCCATCTACGATCTGCCATCCCCGGGTTTCGCTCCAGCGGTACAAATTGCCAACGGCTTCCCGGTACGGCACCCGGAAGGTCATCCACATCATCCCGCTTTGTTCGGTACACTCCAGCACGCCGTTTAACCCTGAAGCAGGCTGGGTAAGAATCTCGCAGGAAACCACATCTTCCAGTGAGGTGGGGGAAGGCACCGGAGTGAATGTGTGTGTTGGCGTTGAAAGGGTTGGCTCGGGAGGCGTTGGGGCAGTTGGAGAGGGGGGAGCACTGCAGGCACTCCATCCTGCCAGAAACAGGATAAGCCATAAAAATCGATAAAATTTATTCATAATACACATTATAAAAATTTCTCAATGGTTTTCATTATCTTTTTTTCTTGCCTGCCTCTTGACTTCTCCCTAAACTCTGTCATAATAGAACAAAAGTTCTATAAAAAACTCGAGATCAATCAGCATGACGCGCATTCTTTTTCTCCCTGATCCCCATACCCTGCTCTGGCTGGAAGATGAACAGCCTGTTGAAGCCATCCTTGAGGCGCTCCAGCGGGGAGAATGGATTCCGCCGGCGCCTTTTCACGAGTTGCCCTGTGCCGACCTGCGGGCGGTGCAGGTTGAGGATATGGTGCTGATCACCCGCACGGTTCCAAGCGCGGTGGTACAGCCGTATCTCCCAAACCTCAGTCGCCGTCAGGTGGAAGTGCTGAAGGGGCTGGCAGATGGGTTGACCACCCGTCAGATTGCACACCGATTGCGCATCTCCACCCGCACGGTGTATCTCTACGTAGCCGATTTAAAACGTCGCTTTGACGCCGGAACCCGTGCTGAACTGGTTCGCCGTGCCATGATCGTTCTTTCCAGTTTACGCAGGTAAAAAAATTGTAAGGTCACAGACAGGCGGCACTCCGTATAATCACAGTGGATCAATTTCCACGGAGGTACAGAGTGCCATGAATGGCTGGCAAAAAGTTTTTCGCGTGTTGTTGAGCCTCTTCATCCTGTTGGGGTGGTGGTTTTCCTTCCCTGTTACGGTCAGGGCGGAAGTGATCACCATCCGGTATGTGGTGGACATACTGGATGATGGTCTGCCCCCGGAGGATGAATATGGTGCCCCGGGGTGGTTGAATGCCTGCACGGACGCACCTTCTGATTGCACGCTCCGCTCTGCCATTATGCTGGTGAATGCCAATGCCTACGAACTGGCTGCCAATGATCCCGATAACACCTATCAATTCGAAATCGTCTTCGATAATGCGCTTGGATGTACGACCGATACTCCCTGCGTTATTGCTTTTAATCCGGATCTGGCGGGGTCAGGGGAAGATTTGAATGCTCTTGGGGATTTTGACATCGGCGCTCGCATTCCCAATACCGGTGAGCCTTACCCGCTGACCTTGAATCTTATGGGCAACCCGGCAGATCCGGCTTCGATTGTGCTGGATGCTTATCTCGATGATCCTTTCCCGCGTGATCGGGTGCTGGATATTCATCCATTGGCTACCGTTTCTATCTCTGACCTGACCTTGCAAAACGGCAAGGCAGGCGAGCATACCGATGGGGGTGGGGGCGTTCGCAATCGAGGAAATTTGACCCTCAGGAACGTGGCAGTCATCAACAACATGACTTCGAATGCCCTCTCGCAGGTTCCGGGTGGTTTTGGCGGCGGCATTTACAATGCCGGTACCCTTACTTTGCAGAACGTAGTTGTCTCCGGCAATACCACCGGTAAAGGAAACGGCACTGGCAATCAGGGTGGGGATGGTGGCGGTATTTACAATGCCCGTGGAGCCATCCTTGCCGTTCAGGGCGGCGAGATCAGCCACAACACTACCGGAACCGGTGCGGATGGTTATACTTCCGGTGCAGGTGGTGGTTTGTACAATGATGGAACTGCCAGCCTGAGCAATGTTAATTTCGTGGAAAATTCTACCGGAAATGGCGCGCCTCCTGGCGGCAGTTCCGGTTTAGGGGGAGCCATTTTCAACAATGCTCAATCCATCCTGCGTCTGGAAAGCGTGCTCTTCTCGCAAAACAAGACCGGTAACGGCGCGGCATCCATTGACGGCAATGGGGGTAACGGCGGTGGGGGAGGAGCCATTGCCAATGCGGGGGTGATCGACAAAATGGACAATGTGACTTTCTCTTACAACCAGACCGGCAATGGTGGGCAAAGCGTGAATTTCAACGGAGGACATGGTGGTAACGGCGGTGCTTTGTTCAATGCCGGCGCGGCAGTGATTGGAAATGAGGATGCTTCACCGCTCTACGTGCGCTTTAAGGAAAACAAGACCGGGAATGGCGGTGTGGCTGGCGTAGGCTTTGGTGGTAATGGCGGCAACGGTGGTGCAATCTACAATGAAGGCAGTATTATCAGCCCGCTGATTGAATTGAATCCGGAATATCCGGTGTTTGAAGCCAATGCCACTGGGAACGGTGGAACCGGGGGTATTTACGGCGACGGAGGTCATGGCGGAAATGGCGGTGCGCTGGCAAACACCGGCTCCATTCAGATTCCAGGTGCACCTGCCTCGTGGGTAATGCAGAATGTCACTTTTCTGGGAAACTATACCGGTGCCGGCTCCAAGTGCGATGGTGAAAGTGTAGGAGGCAATGGTGGCTCAGGTGGAGCGATTTATAACATTGGAAACATCGGGATTCTGGTAAATGTCAACTTTGAGTCCAACAAGACCGGACTGGGTGCCTCCGATACCTCCGGGAATTGTGGCGGGGGAAATGGCGGGTCGGGCGGTGCCATTGCCAACAGCGGTGCCATTCAAGAAGTGCGCTTCGCCGGTTTTGTCCGCAACGAAACCCGGGCGGGTGGCACCTCGGTCAATCCGGGGAGAGGTGGACATGGCGGTGCCATTTTCAATTCCGGTGAAGGCAGAATCGTGGTCATCCACTCCACGCTGGACGGCAATAAAACCGGTGCAGGAGGAACCAAAGTGGGTGGCGGCATTGCCGGCTCAGGCGGGAACGGCGGGGCTGTTTATGCCGAAAACAGGAGCAATGTCTCGCTCAAGAATGTTTCCATCACGGGCAATCAGGTAGGCGGGACGGGTAAAGGTGGCGGTGTGTACAACGCCTCGGGCTTGCAAACCCGCATTTTCGTGCAGGGTTCTGCTCTGGGGTATAACAAATTATCCAGTCAGGTTCTCAATGACTGCCAGGATGACAGCAGTGGCAACCTGCGCTCGCTAGGGTACAACGTGGTGCAGAGTATCGGCAACTGCAGTGAGTTTGTTGCACCGCTGGATCGCATCAATACCGACCCGCAACTGGGTACGCTATCTACAGGGAAACCGTATGTGCGCATTCCGCTTACCGAAACCAGCCCGGTGGTGGATTTTGTCCCCATCAGCGCCTGTGCCTACCCCTATCAGGACCAGCGCGGTTCTGTTCGCCCGCGTGGTTGGGCATGTGATGCCGGTGCGGTGGAGCTTGAGAGCAATTATCGCATCGCTCTGCCTTTGATTCGCCGACCATGAAGGCTATGAGCGTTTCCAGATCTGGTAGAGGCTCAGGCGGTTTCCCAGACCATCCGAGGAGAAGGTCTCTTCGATGGTGAAACCGGCGCGGTCTGCCAGTATCTGAAGTTCTTCCGGCGTAAATAAATGCACATAGCGTAACCCTCCCTGTTCCGAACCGGCAGGGAGGGTTTCGCGCCAGTCCAGCAGGGTGTCGCCATCTTCCAGATCTTCATTTTGAAGTCCCACCGTTGTCCACGGCAGGCGGCGGCTCATCAATTTTGGGCTGTGCTGAAACTGCCATTCCGAATGCACAAACCAGCCGCCCGGCGGCAACAAAGCCCGCACGGTACTCAGCAAATCCAGCCGCAAATCGAATGAAGGAATGTGGTGCAGCACCGCAAAAGCCAGAATCCCGCGTAGAGGCAGGTCTTTGACCGCCAAATGCCAGTCCGGAGCGGTTAAATCCCCGAGCAGGAAGGTCACCTGTTCACCGGCGTGGAATGGACTGACGGCACGGCGGGCTTCCTCCAGCAGGACGGTGCTGAAATCCATGCCGATATACCGGCTGGTGCGCCCGCGTTGAAGCCATTCCACCGCCAGCGCCCCCGAACCACAACCAAGATCCAGCCAGATGCCTTCGTCGGGCAGGCGCTCCAGCACCTTGTTGACCCCGTTCTGCACCCGCCGTCGTGTGCGGGCAAAGGACTCGCCGAACTGCAGGTAAAAAGTGCGGTTGATGTCCCGTAACTGCTCTACAACGTGCTTTTCCATCTCTGGAGGGCATTATAAAACAAAGCGCCCAAAATTCGTCCATTTTCTGGTAAGATTCACACCATGGATTTTGAGGTCTGGCAGGAAACTCACGAACCCACTCCAGAACGGCAGGAGATTGCCCGCCGTGTGCTGGAAGATGTGCGCCGCGGGATGGATGTCGTCCGTGCCCTGCGTCGTCATCCCCTGCCTGAAGGCGGCTACCTGCCCAAGTCCATTCTGGTTCAAACCTATCAGCGTCTGGTGGAGCGCGGTGAATGGCAGGAGGATGCTCACTTCCTTGCTACCATCCGCATGAAGCCGGTGCGCACCCTCTCGGGCGTCACCACCGTCACGGTGCTGACCAAGCCCTATCCCTGCCCGGGCAAGTGCATTTTCTGCCCTACCGATGTGCGCATGCCCAAGAGTTACCTGCCCGATGAACCCGGCGCCATGCGCGGTTTACAGAACGACTTTGATCCCTACCGACAGGTTGCCAGCCGACTGGAATCGCTGGAAGCCACCGGACACCCCACCGATAAAATCGAACTGCTGATTCTGGGTGGCACGTTTACCGCTTACCGGCGCGATTATCAGGAATGGTTCATCCGCCGATGTTTCGACGCTCTGAACGAGAGGGAATCCGCCACGTTGGAGGAAGCCCACCGCCTGAATGAGACTGCCCCGCACCGCAACGTGGGTCTGGTGATCGAGACCCGCCCGGATGAGATCACCCCGCAGGAACTGGCATGGCTCCGGCGGTTGGGAGTGACCAAAGTGCAGATGGGCGTACAGTCGCTGGATGACCGCATTCTGGCGCTCAATCAGCGCGGACACACCGCTGCCGAAGCCCTGCAAGCCACTGCTCTTTTGCGGGCGGCTGGGTTTAAGATCGTCCTGCACTGGATGCCCAACCTGCTGGGCGCTACCCTGCAGAGCGACCGCGAGGATTTTTCCCGCCTGTGGACGCACGGCTACGCCCCGGATGAGATCAAGATTTACCCCTGTCAACTGCTTCAGAATGCCGACCTGTACGCATACTGGGAGCGTGGCGAATATCAGCCCTATACCACGGAAGAACTGATTGACCTGATTGCCGATTTGAAACCCACGGTTCCGGAGTACTGCCGCATTAACCGCATCATCCGGGATATCCCCTCCACCAATGTGGTGGCAGGCAACCGCCGCACCAGTTTACGTCAGGATGTGCTGGCGGAGGTTGCCCGCCGTGGACAGCGCTGTCATTGCATCCGTTGCCGCGAAGTGCGCAACGAGCGTGTGGATCCCGACACCCTCATCCTGCGCGACCTGACCTACACCGCCGCGCACGCTGAGGAACACTTTTTGCAGTTTGTCACCCCCAACGACCGCATTGCCGGGTATCTGCGCCTCTCTCTACCCCTGCCCGAAGCCCCGGATGTCACCGCGGCATTGCTTGACCTGAAGGAAGCGGCGTTGATTCGCGAAGTGCACGTGTACGGACAATCCCTGCCGGTGGGCTTTGAACTGCCCGGCGCGGCGCAACACATTGGTCTGGGAACGCAACTGCTCAACCGCGCCGCGGAGATTGCCCGCGCACGCGGCTTCCGTCGTCTGGCGGTGATTGCCGCCATCGGGACGCGCCTGTATTACGAATCGCGCGGTTTTGAGCGCGGCGATCTTTATCTGATCCGGGAACTTTAAACAACCCCTTAGAAATAAACAAGCCCTCCGGTACAGCGCGGAGGGCTTGTTGGGTTCATTCAGGGTTTATTCGGGAAAAATGTGTGGAAGCGCCTCCGGCGCATATTGCACCACGGCATCATAGGTGAGGGCGTTCTTCTGGCAAATGCTGGCGTACAGATCCACGCTGGGACGGCGGATGCGGCGCTGGGTTTCCACATCCAGCCCCCACAAACCGAAACGCTGAGTCCAGCCGCGTTCCCATTCGAAGTTATCCACCAGCGTCCAGTGGAAGTAGCCCTTAATTTGCCAGTTGAAGTTTGCCGCCCGCCACACCTGATGGATGTGTTCTGCCAGGTAGCGCGGTCGCAGATGGTCGTCGGCATCTTCCACTCCGTTCTCGGTGACGATGACGGGCAGGTTGAAGCGTTTTGCCCATTTCAGCGTCAGGAACATGCCTTGCGGATAATGAGCGATGAAGCCGGTATCGCTCAACGGCGCTTCAGGCGGGTAAAAGCGGTGGGCAAACATCTCTTGCGGGCGCAGAAGGTCAAAACGCACCAGATCCACCGTGTAGTAGTTGACGCCGACGAAATCCTGTGTTCCTCTGGCTTCCGGGATGGAGAGGGTACGGGTGATCAGGCGCAATTTGCCATCCAGCAGGGCGCCGGGGAAGGCTTCATTGAAAAATTGCCCGGCAATTTTCGCCGGAAGGGCATCCAGCGCCTTAAGCGGTCCGGCGGGCAACAACGGGCGGATTGCCAGCGCCAGCCCCACCCGGGCTTCGCGCTGAACGGCATGAATCTCACGGTATGCCAGCGCATGTCCGCGCACCAGATTTGCCATCACCCTCATTGCCGCCGAAAGGTCTTTCTTACCGGGGGGGAACAGCCCTGCCACATAACCTTCATAGGCATACACGTTGGGTTCGTTGATGGTGATCCAGAAATTGGTGTACTCGTGAAAGGCTTCCATGCACTTCCGCACATAACGGGCGAACAGCGCCGGGGTTTCCTCGTCTTCCCACCCGCCGCGTTCTGCCAGCCAGAGCGGTAAACTGAAATGATGAAACGTAACCAGCGGCAGGAGGTTGCGCTCGTGCAAACCTCTCAGCATGTCGCGGTAGTGATCAATGGCATCTTCGTCCCAGCGGTCGGGGGTGGGCTGGACACGGCTCCACTCGATGGAGAAGCGGTGGGCATTTTGTCCGGTCTCGGCGGCGCGGTCGAAATCCTCGCGCCAGCGCCCGCCCCACCAATCGCACGCCAGCCCCGAGCGCTGTCCGTGGATGATGCGTCCGGGTTGTTGCTCCCATGCCCACCAGTCATTGTTGGTATTGTTGCCCTCCACCTGATGGGAGGATGTGGCGGTGCCCCAGAGGAATCCATTGGGGAAGACAAAATCGGCTTTCGGCATTGTGGATCTCCTTTAGAGGGGGTTCGTGACTTTATTATGACATGAGCAAAGTGAGGTGTCAAACCGCGAAAAATTCGACGAATCGAATGTTTGGCTTCATGCCCCTCGACGCATTCGCGGGGTTTTGTGGTAAACTAAAGCCGCTGAGAAAGGAGTTGCTGAATCGTCATGCCGCCTATTTATCCGTTTACTGCCATCGTTGGTCAGGAGCGCATGAAGCGTGCTCTGGTGCTGAACGCGGTAGATCCGCGCATTGGCGGGGTGTTGATTCGTGGTGAGCGCGGTACGGCAAAATCTACCGCGGCGCGTGCCCTTGCGGCATTGCTCCCCAAAGTCAAAGTGGTCAGTGATTGCCGTTTCGGGTGCGACCCGGACGCGCCGGCAACCTGGTGTACCGAATGCCGCGAGCGTGCTGAACGGGGCGAAACCCTGCCGGTGTCTCACAGGCAAATTCCTTTCATTAACCTGCCGGTTTCTGCCACCGAAGACCGTGTAGTCGGTACGCTGGACATTGAAGCCGCCATTCAACGCGGTGAACGCCATTTCGAGCCGGGTGTCCTCGCCGCTGCCAATCGTGGCTTGCTTTACATTGACGAGGTCAATCTGCTGGATGATCACGTGGTGGATGTTTTGCTGGATGCCGCTGCCATGGGCATGAACATTGTGGAGCGCGAAGGCATTTCTTTCACCCATCCGGCGCGTTTCATTCTGGTTGGCACCATGAACCCCGAAGAAGGCGACCTGCGCCCACAGTTGCTGGATCGCTTTGCCCTTTCGGTGGAAATCTACGGCATTCGCGATGCCCGCGAGCGCGTGCTCATCATGGAGCGCAATCTGGCATTTGAAAAAGATCCGCTGGCTTTTGTTGCCCACTGGCAACCCAAAGAACAGGAACTTTCTCAGCAAATCGAACAAGCCCGCAAACTGCTCGATCAGGTTACCTATACCAGCCGCGACCTGCTTTCGATTGCCTCTCTCACCGCTTCCTTGCAGGTGGATGGACACCGTCCCGATCTGGTCATTCTCAAGACTGCCCGGGCGCATGCCGCTTTTGAAGGGCGCACCTCCATCACCGCGCGAGACATTGCCCTGGCGGCGGAACTGGCGCTCCCTCACCGTCTGAAGCGTTCTCCCTTCCAGCAAGCCTCGGCGACCATGGAGGAACTGGCAGAGCGCATTGAGCAGTTGCAGGGCGGCGCCACCTCCGGCGAGCCGCGGGAACATCCCGGCGGTATGGAAGAAGAATCCGGGCAAAAAAAAACGTAACCGATGGGGAGACCGGGCAGATTGAACAGCCCGATGCTACCCAGCAGGAACCTTCGCGCCAGAACATCTTTGATCAGGGCAATACCCAGTGGTGGAACGGCGGCAAGCAGGTCAGCACCGGCGAGACCTTTGAAGCCCGTCGCCTCGATACCCCTTTAGATAAAATGATGCGCCGCCAGGCAGGTCGGCGTTCGCGCACCTACACCGACCGCAAACGCGGACGCTACATTCTTGCCCGCCCGGCAGGCAGACGCCGGGATGATCTGGCGTTCGATGCCACCTTGCGCACCGCCGCGCCCTTCCAGCGCCAGCGCGAGGAACTTAAGAAGCGCAACCGTGTGGCGTTTGCCGTGCGCCCCTCCGATTATATGCGCAAGGTGCGGGTGCGTCGCGCCGCCAACCTCGTTCTCTTTCTGGTGGATGCTTCGTGGTCAATGGCGGTTGCAGAGCGCATGCAAGCCACCAAAGGCGCCATCTTATCCCTGCTCAACGATGCCTACCAGCGGCGTGACCGTGTGGGGTTGATCACGTTTCAGCGTGACCGCGCCACCTTGATCCTCCCTCCGACCAACTCGGTGCAACTGGCGGAGCAAGCCCTGCGGGAGATTCCCGTGGGAGGCAAGACCCCCCTCTCGGCGGGCTTGGACATGGCATACAGCATCCTGAAGCGCGAGAAGATGCTGCACCCCGATGTCCTCCCTCTGTTGATTGTCCTGACCGATGGAGCAGGGAACGTCTCCATGGGACATTTGCCGCCCCTGGAAGAAGCCCACTATCTGGCGGAGCGCATTGCCGAAGAACACGTCCATTCGGTGGTCATCAACATGGAACATGCCGCCTTCGATCAGGGTCTGGCGCAGGAACTTGCCAATCATCTTAAAGCCCAGTGCTACAACCTCACAGACCTGCGCGCCGAGAGCCTGTACTATACCGTGCGGCAGGAAATGCAGTCTGTTGCCCTCAAAGGGCTGGAAGACAAACACTGACGCGCCTTCTCGTTCAGGAAATTTTACTGAAAAGAGTTTCCCCATCCGGTTTGATGAGCAAAATCCCTGAAAAAGGGATTTTTTTCATTCTAAAAACCTCTTGACTTTGACCTGCGATTTTGCTACACTGTTGATGCAATCGTTTGCGCAAAGGATTGCGCAATCCTTTTCCTCACAGGTTTTTACCCGACCATGCCCACGATCCATCAGGTTGCCCAACGCGCTGGAGTTTCTCCAACCACCGTTTCCCATGTGATCAACAACACCCGCTTCGTCTCACCGGAAACGCGGGAGCGAGTGTTGCGCGCCATGGAGGAACTCAATTACCGTCCCAATGTGCTGGCGCGCTCTCTGCGGCGAGGCGAAACCCGCACCCTCGGTTTGATTCTACCGGACAGCGCCAATCCCTTCTTCGCCGAGATTGCCCGGGCGCTGGAGTTTGCCGCCTTCCGCGCTGGTTACAACGTCATCTTTGGCAATAGCGAAAATGATCTGGAAAAAGAACAGGTCTATGTGGATGTTCTGGTCACCAAGCAGGTAGATGGCTTGATTTTCGTCGCCACCGGCGACCGCAGTCAATCGCTGGAGAATCTGGTGCGTGGCGGCTTGCCGGTTGTGGTGGTGGATCGCCAGTTGACCGCTCTGGAGGTGGACACCGTCCTCACTGATAACCTGCAGGGTGGTCTGATGGCAACCCGCTACCTGCTCGCCCATGGACATCACCGCATTGGTTGTATCACCGGTCCATCCCATCTGACTCCCAGCGCTCAGCGGGTGATTGGCTACCGTCAGGCTCTGCGGGAAGCGGGTGTGGAGGTGGATGAATCTCTGATTGTGCGTGGGGATTTTCATCCCCGCTCGGGGTACGAAGCCGGAAAACTTCTGCTGGAACAGCGTCCATTGCCAACCGCAATTTTTGCCTGCAACGACATGATGGCGATTGGTGCCTTGCGTGCGCTGGCGGAAGCCGGTTTGCGCGTGCCGGAAGATTGCTCCATCGTTGGCTATGACGACATTGAACTGGGAACCTATACCGTTCCCCCTCTGACGACCATCCGGCAGGATAAGATCGCCATTGCCGAAGCCGCCCTGCGGATGGCTGTGGAGCGAATTAACCAGACCGACTTGCCCGCTCGTTGTGAGACCCTGCCGGTTGAACTGGTGGAGCGGCAGTCTGTGCGGAGGATTGTATGAGCGGAATCATCGTCATTGTGGGCAGTTTGAACATGGATCTGGTGGTGCGGGCTCCGCGCCATCCACAACCCGGAGAGACCCTGATCGGGAGCAGTTTTCAGACCTTTCCCGGCGGCAAGGGTGCCAATCAAGCCGTTGCGGCGGCGCGTTTGGGCGCTCAGGTGCGCATGATTGGGCGGGTGGGTCAGGATGCCTTTGGCGATGCCCTGCTGGCAACCGTCCAGCGTGACGGTGTGGATACCACTTTCATCCGCCGCGACCCGCAAGCCCCGACCGGCGTAGCGCTCATCACGCTGGATGCCGCCGGACAGAATACCATTGTGGTGGCGTCGGGTGCCAATGGCAATGTTTCTGCTGAGGATGTGCTCCTATCGGCACAGGCGTTTGAAGGGGCAGATGTTCTGCTGGTGCAACTGGAGTGCCCGCTGGACGCCGTCCAAGCCGCGGTTCAGCAGGCGCATCAAGCCGGGTTGAAGGTGGTGCTGAACCCTGCTCCGGCACATCCGCTCCCACCTGATTTGCTCCGCCTGGTAGATTACCTCATTCCCAATCAGCATGAACTCACCTTGCTGGCAGGGGGCATCGCCGACCGCGAGCAAGCCATTCGCGCTATACAGGCGCAGGGAGTGCCTGACGTGGTGGTGACGCTGGGAGATGAAGGGGCTTTGCTGGCGCTGGGCGAGGATCGTCTCTTCCTGCCTGCCTATCCGGTGGAAGTGGTGGACACCGTTGCCGCGGGTGATGCCTTTGCAGGAGCCTTTGCGTTAGCGCTGGCGGAAGGGAAAACGCCGGTGGAAGCCGCCCGCTGGGGCAATGCCGCCGGTGCCATTGCCGTGACCCGTCCCGGTGCCCAGCCGTCCATGCCTACCCGTCAGGAACTGGAACAATTTTTGAAGGAGAGGAACAGCCGATGAAAAAAACAGCCCTGCTCAACAGCGCTCTTTCTGAGGTCATTGCCACCCTTGGACATGGCGATATGCTGGTGATTGGCGATGCAGGTTTGCCCATTCCCGCGGAAACCTACCGCATCGATCTGGCGCTCACCCGCAACATCCCCCCGTTCATCGAGACGGTTCGGGCTGTACTGACGGAAATGCAGGTGGAAAAGGTCATTGTGGCAAAGGAAACCGGAGAAGTCAGTCCGCAGGTGCTGGCGGAACTGAAGCGCCTGCTCCCTGACACGCCTTTCGTCGAGGTAAGCCATGAGGAATTGAAACGACTTACCCGCGATGCCCGGGCGGTGGTGCGCACGGGAGAATATACCCCTTACGCCAATATCATTCTGGTTTCGGGTGTGGTTTTCTAATTTCTGGAGTGCCTCTGCATGAGCCAGACTACGTCTCCCCGTCCTGTCGCCTTTGACCGCCGCGCCTTTTTCCAGCTTTTTCCAGCGTTTTGGGCTGGTGTTTTCCTTCCTGTTGCTCATGACAACTCTGTCCCTGCTTTCGGAGCGTTTTCTCACCCCCTCCAACCTGATGAACGTCCTGCGCCAGGCGACGATCAACGGCATTGTCAGCGTGGGCATGACCATTGTCATCCTCACCGGCGGGATCGACCTTTCGGTGGGCTCGGTGCTGGCTCTCTCGGTTTCGGTTGGTGCGTCTTTAATGAAGCAGGGACAGCCGGTGGCGTGGGCGGTGCTCGTATCTTTGGGAATTGGCACCTTGCTGGGAGTGGTCAACGGTTTGATGATCACCCGCGCTAAAATTCCCCCATTCATTGCCACGCTGGGAATGCTCACCGTGGCGCGCGGGTTGACCCTTCTCTACACCCAGGGACAGCCCATCACCGGCTTGCCAGCGGAGTTCCGCTGGATCGGTACCGGTGTGGTGGGGGGCATTCCCATGCCGGTCATCCTCTCTCTGGTGGTTTTCGCCCTTGGATGGTTCTTCCTCAGCCGCACCAAATACGGCGCGCAAATTTAT
>FWWL01002856.1_pt1 | contig 33831 bp, 34 predicted proteins | sample 2228331 | NCBI WGS metagenome assembly FWWL01 (sample SAMEA103939775, study PRJEB20133) | metagenome
CACAGCTGTTGCCGATTTTATCATCATCTGCTTCAGAATCGAACACAGGTGCGGATGTTGAAGCTCTCCGATTGGGCGCGCAGGCAGGGAAGGCACCGCCAGGCGCAGCGCCTGGAGGTGTTCGCCCGGGAGCAGGGATGGAAGGAGTTTGAGGTGGTCTTGGAGGTCGGATCCGGGCTGAACGGAAAGCGCAGGAAGCTGCTGCGGGTGCTGCGCGACCCCACGGTGGGCCGGATCGTGGTCGAACACCGCGACCGGTTAGCGCGCTTCGGGTTCGAGATGATCGAGGCGGCCTGCGCCGCTTCAGGAAAGCGCATCGTGGTGGTGGAGGACGGTGAGGTCACGGACGACCTCGCGCGGGACCTCCTGGAGATCCTGACCTCCGCGTGCGGGCGGTTATACGGGAGGCGGGCGGCCCGCAACCGGGCAAAGAAGGCCCTGGAGGTGCTGGGGTGCAGGTGACCGTCTCCACCCGGATCCGGGACGAGCGGGTCTACCCCGCTCTCCATGCCGTCGCGGAGCTGTGGAACCGGGCGCAGCGCCGGCTGTTCGTGGACCACTGCGTGCGGGGCCTCACACTCAGCGAGTGCAAGAAGCGGTACATCGCCCGCTATGGGATTACGGCCCGGCAGTTCAACGCCCTGAGCGCGGACCTCCAGGGCAAGGTGGATGCCGCCCGAAAGTCCGCGCGCAACCGTGTTGCCGGCCTTGAGAGGAGGATCGAGGCAGCAAAGGAGAAAATCCGCCGGCTTGACTTGCGCCTGAAGAAGGCGCGCTCTCCTGAACACAGGCGGAGGCTGCTGTTCACCCTCCACCAGAAGAAGCGCAGGCTCAAAACCCTCCAGGCCCGCCTTGAGGCGGCCCGCGGGGAGGCGGCAAGGAAGATCCCGGGCATCTGCTTCGGCGGCCGGAAGCTGTTCCGGGCCCAGTTCCACCTCGCGGAGAACGGCTACCCTTCCCACGAGGCGTGGCTAGTGGACTGGCGGGCCAGTCGCTCGGCTCAAGTCCTCTGCCTGGGCTCCTCAGGCGAGACGGGTGGCAACCAGACGGCCACCCTGTTCCCCGGCGGGGTCCTGCGGGTGCGGGTCCCTCCGGCCCTGGAGAAAACCTTCGGGAAGTACCTGTGGATCGACGGAATCTCCTTCCCCTACGGTCAGGAGGTGGTCGACGGGGCCGTCGAATCCGGTCAGGCCATCATCTTCCGGTTCGTTTGCCGCCTGCGCAAAGGGAAGCCCGTCTGGTACCTGCATGCCACCACAAAGAGGCCATCGGTGGAGCCCACCACGGACCGCGGGAGGGGTTGCCTGGGGGTGGACCTGAACGTGGGGCTGGTGGCCTGCGGCCTGGTCGACCGGCATGGCAATCCGGTCCTGACCGAGCACATCGGGGTCCGGATGCAGGGACGCAGGGAGCAGCTGAGCGCCGCCCTGGGCGAGGCAGTGGTGCGGGTGGTGGCCCTGGCGAAGGAGCACGGAGTACCCATTGCCGTAGAGCGGCTGGACTTCGAGGCGAAGAAGGACCGACTGGAGGTGCTGGGCGGCAAGCGCTACGCGAGGAAGCTAGTTGGGTTTGCCCATGCGCTGTTCTTCCGCCTCCTGGGATCACGGGCCCACCGGGAGGGGGTGGAGGTCATCCGGGTGAACCCGGCGTTTACCACCGTCATCGGCTATGCGAAGTTTGGCGTGGGTTACGGGCTATCGCCGCATGCGGCCGCGGCGGTGGCCATCGCCCGGCGCGCGTTGGGATTCGGGGAGCGGCTCCGTGCACGCTGCAGGTCCGCCCTCCCTCTACCCGCGAGGAATCGAGGGAGGCACGTCTGGGGTGATTGGGGCCGCTTGAACCGGTGGCTGAAGGAGCAAGGCGGATTGCGCCCGCTTCTCGGCCGGCGTCCCTCCGAGGGAGGCCCGGGCAGGGGGAGACCCCTATCCGCGGCGGCACCTCCGAGAAATCGGGAAGGCCCGCTCGAGGATGGAAGCTCGGGTCCCGGGGGGAGGTTCCCCGGCGCAAGTCAGGAACGCCGTTCGCCTGGCGGCGTGGTCGTGCAGTAAACGACTACGTTTCAAGGAACGGTGGGGAGCAGTAGTCTTCCCACACCGCCTCGCCGCTTTCGGGGTCCAGACGCGCTCCCTCCAGGGCTCTCGTCACGGCCCGGCCGAAGGGTTCCAGCGGAAGGAACTCCCCCCGCGCGAGCCTCCCGGAAAGCTCCGCCAGGCGGTCCGTCCGGGGCCGGGCCCGGACCAGGTAGTACGCCACGGTCCCACCTCCGCGTGGAGGATTCGCGGCGCCAGTGCACGTTTCCCCCACCCCCGGGCAGCTCACCTCCCGGCGCCTTAGAATGGCCGGGGGACTCGACGTGTCGGACCTGATGGAGCTGGCAGAGGGGTGCGCCTACCGGCCCGGCGGGGTCAACGTGGGCGTGGTGTGGGGCCCGGACGGCCGGGCGGTAGCCGTGGACACGGGTGGGGACCGGGACGCCGCCCGGCTGCTGCTGCGCGCCCTGCAGGCCCGCTCCCTGCGCCTGGTGGCGGTGGTGAACACCCACTCGCACGCGGACCACTACGGTGGCAACGAGTACCTCGTCCGCCAGCTCCCGGACCTGGAAGTGTGGGCACCTACCTTCGAGGAGGCGGTGCTGCGCAACCCGTACCTGGAACCGTTCTCCCTGTACGGGGCGCGGCCGCCTGAGGCCCTGCAGAACAAGTGGCTGATGGCAAAGCCGTCCCCGGTACACCGGGTGTACGACACCGGAGACGGCGAGCTGCAGGTAGCCGGGTTGGTGCTGCGGGTGCACCGGGCAGACGGCCACGCGCCCCGCCAGGCCGCGGTGGGCTTCGGCCCCGTGTGCTTCGCCGCAGACGCGTTTTTCGGCCCCGAGGTGCTGGACAAGTACGAGGTCCCCTTCACCCACGACGTGGCCGGGCAGCTGGCCACCCTCCACCGTGTGCGGGACTGGCCGTACGAGGTGTTCGTACCAGGGCACGGCGCCCCGGTCTCCCGGGAGGAGCTGCCCGCGGTCCTGGAGGCCAACGCGCGCGCGGTCCGGCAGGCCACGGAACGCGTGCGGCAGGCGGTCGGTCCGGGTGCCACCGCAGACGAGGTCACCCACCGCGTCGCCGCCGCCCTGCGCTCTCCGCCCGCCACCCCCTCCACGTACTTCCTCCTGCGCGCCACCGTGATGGCCCACCTGACCTACCTGCTGGAGGCGGGACAGGTGGAGTGGGTGCTGGAAGGCGGCACCCTCCGGTGGGTGGTGGTGTGACCCGTCCGACGGACGGGCGGTGGTCTTGCGGACAAAGACGTCGCTGACCCCGAACGAAGATGCCCGGACAGCAGCACTCGTGACAGCCAAGGGGACTGTTCCTCCTGCAGCTGTGGCCTGTGGGAGCGATTTGACAGGGCAGGGGGCCCGTGCTACGCTCGGCCGGAGCCCTCGCCCGGGCGTGCGGCTCAAAAATCTACGGCAAGGCCGGAAGGAGCAAGGGAATGGCACAAGGCACGGTCAAGTGGTTCAACGCGGAGAAGGGCTACGGCTTCATCTCCGTGGACGGCGGCAAGGACGTGTTCGTCCACTACACCGCGATCAACATGGACGGCTACCGCACCCTGCAGGAGGGGCAGCGGGTGCAGTTCGACATCGTGGACGGTCGGAAGGGCCCGCAGGCCGCCAACGTCACACCTCTGTGAGCTAGGGTTCAAGGCCAGCTGAGGGCCCCGCGGGCGGGGCCCTCAGCCCCGTCCGAGGGGGGCTAGCGGTTCTACCGGGGCGGGAGCCGCATGGGGCCTGTAACAGAGCTGGTCGACCGCCTCTTTTTCCTCTACACCCTGGTGCTGTTGGCCCGGGTGCTGGCCAGCTGGATTCCCGGTCTGGGTCCAGGAACCCCCTTCGTCCGGCTCCTGGTCACCCTGACGGAGCCCGTGCTGGCGCCCCTGCGCCGGGTGGTGCCGCCCCTGGGCGGGGTGGACGTCTCCCCCCTCGTGGCCTTCCTCCTCCTGGAGCTGGTCCGGCGGGCGTTGGTGACCGCCCTGGGCGGCCTGTAGTCACAGGAGCAACCCCAGCAACGCGCTCACGGTGGCGAAACTGGCCACGGTGGTGGTGAACACCACGCTCGCCACGAAACGGGGGTCACACCCGAACTCCGACGCGAACAGGAACGAGTTCACCGCGGCGGGCATACCCGCCACCAGGACGAACACCTGCTGGCCCACACCTTCCAGGCCCACCGCACGGGACAGGCCCGCGGCCACCAAGGGCGAGACCACCAACCGCAGCAGGCTGGCGGGCAGCAGCTCCCGGGAAGCAGGCCCCGTGCCGTCCTGGGCCAGCTGGATCCCCAGGGTCACCACCAACAGGGGGATGGCCCCGGAAGCGAGGGTGGCCACCGCGCGGTCCAGCCACGGCGGGACCTTCCAGCCGGCCCCAGCCACCAGCAGCGCGGCCGCCACCGCGTACGCCAGGGGCAGGCGCAGCATCTCCCGCACCGCCCGCCCCAGGCCGCCCCGGCTCCCCCACGCCGCGGTGAGGCCCGCGGCGAAGTTGCCGACGGTGGCGTTCACCGCGAACACCAAGGTGGCCGCCTGGAAACCGGGCTGGCCGAAGGCGAACAGGGACACGGGCAGGCCGTAGTTCCCCGCGTTGTACAGGAAGGAGGGGAGCACGAACGCCGCCCGCCGTGCCCCCTGCAGGCCCAGCAGCTGCGCCACGGCCAGGCTCAGCGCCAGCATGGCCCCCATGTGCACCGCGCACGCCAAGAGCAGCCGGGGCGCGTCGCCGGACACCAGGGAGGAGTGGGTGAGGGACTGGAACACCAGGGCGGGCGCGAACAGGTACATGGACACCGGTGCCAGGGAGGACACCTCCACGGGCCGGTGGCGGCCCAGCAGGTATCCGGTGAGGACCAGCAGGACGACCGGTCCGACGACGTTCAGCAGCACGCGCCAGACGTCCGCGGGCAGCTCCTGGGCGGTTCGAGGGGCCGGCCCCTCACCGACCCGCTCCTAGCGGGACGACGACCGACCCGCGGCCGTCCTGCGCTTGGCCCGGGGCCGCGCGGGAGGGGTGGCTGCCTTGGGCAGGCGCTCCTCTTCCCAGGTGACGATGCTGTGGAAGTACACCTGGTCCCCCTCGTCCAGCCCGCGGGTGACCTCGGTGATGTGCACGTTCTTCGCCCCGAACTCCGCCAACGCGTACTCCACCGCGGCCTCCGGCTTGGCGTCCTCCCCGCACGTGTAGATGTCCAGCGCCACGTAGCCCGTCTCGGGCCACGTGTGTACGGAAAGGTGGGACTCGGAGATGACCACCACCCCGCTCACGCCCACGGGCGAGAACCGGTGGAAGGAGATGGCCCAGATCTGCACCCCCGCTACCTCGGCGGCCCGGGTGAGGATCTGCTCCACCCGCTCGACCCTGCCGATGACCTCCGGGTCGCACCCCGAGGCTTCCACGATGTAGTGGTGTCCCACCGTGTCCATGGGCGGACCTCCGGTTGTTCGCGTGGCCGCGGTCTCAACCCCCAAACACGCACATCCCCGGGCGCGCGAGAACGCGCCCAGGGACGGCTGGTTTGATCAGGACCATGCTAAGGACAACCCGACCGGGGGTCAAGGACCGGCGGCGCGTTTTTCGGGGATCCGGCGCCGGACGCGGGGCCCGGGCGGCGTACGATAGCGGTGTGGGGACCCGTCGGGCGGCGCTGGCAGGGGTGGTGGCGCTTGTTGCAGGCTGCGCGGTGGTCCTCCGCACCGGACCGGTTCTCCTCTCCGGTCTGTACGTGGCCAACGCAGGCGGCCAGTCGGTCACCGTGTACCCGCTGGAGGCCTCGGGGAACGTCCTGCCCCTGCGGGCGCTATTCGGTTCCAACACCCGCCTGAGCACCCCGGTGGCCCTGTTGGTGGACCCCTCGGACCGGCTGTACGTGGCGAACGTATCCGCGAACCGCATCACCGTCTACCCCGCGGGCGCGGCGGGCAACGCAGGACCCGTGCAGGTGCTGGAGGGGCCGGACACCCTGCTCTCCGGGCCTTCAGGCCTGGCCCGGGACGGCCTGGGACGGCTGTACGTGGCCAACGCCGCGCCCTCCCGCATCACCGTGTACGCCCCGCAGGCCAACGGCAACGCCGCCCCCCTGCGGGTGTTGGAGGGAAGCCGCACGCTGCTGGCCGCGCCCAGGGGTCTTGCCCTGGACGGGCGGGGCCGGCTCTTTGTGGCCAACTCCGGCGCGCACTCGGTGTTGGTGTTCGACGCCTCGGCTTCGGGCGACGTCCCGCCCCTTCAGCAGCTGGCAGGACCGCTCACGCAGCTGTCCGAGCCGTCCGCGGTGGCCCTGGACCCCTTCGGCAGGCTGTACGTGGCCAACGCGCTGGCAAACTCCGTCACCGTGTACCCCGCGGACGCCTCCGGGAACACGCCCCCGGAGCGGCGCATCGCCGGGCCCCTCACGGGCCTTTCCGTCCCGCGGGGACTCGCCACAGACCCCTCAGGCCTGGTGGTGGTGGCCAACGCGGGAGCGAACTCCGTCACCGTGTACGCCAGGGGGGCGCAGGAAAACGCCGCGCCCGTGCGGGCCATCGCGGGCTCCCACACCGGCCTGGACCTGCCCTGGGGCGTGGTGGTGCGGCCCTGACCGCCGCCTGCGGACTGCCTGGGGCTAACGCAGGCGGGACACGCGGGCCAGGCGGACCCGCCGGCGGGCCTCCGCCTGCTCCCACCGGCGCCGTTCCGCCTCCGTCTGCGGTTCGTAGGGGGGCAGGGGCTGCGGCCGGCCCTGCACGTCCGTGTGCACCATGGTGACGAAGGTGCTGCAGGCGTGGTGTGTGTCGCCGGAAAGCGGGTCCTCGCTCAGCACCCGGACCCCGACCTCCATGGAGCTGCGGCCCACGTGGTTCAAGGCCGCACGGTAGTGGACCACCTGCCCCACGCGGATGGGCCGCACGAAGTCCAACGCGTCCACGGAGGCGGTGACCACCGGCCCGCGGGCGTAGCGGAGCGCCACCACGGCCGCCACCTCGTCCAGGTCCATGACCAGCCGTCCTGCGAACATGAGGTTCCCCGCGATGGCGTCTTCCGGGAACACCACCCGGCAGGTCTCCAGGTGGTGGCGCGGGGGCGGTTCGTCCGGCTCCGGCCGCCGCCGCTGCGCGAGGCGGTCCAGCCGCCGCTCGCGGCGGGCGCGGGCCTCCTCCTGCAGCCGGTCCTCCTCGGGGTCCTCGGGGACCACCTGCACCCCGACCGGCCGGGGACGGCCCTGCGCGTCCACCGCCACGAAGCCCAGGTAGGCGCGGGTGGCCAGCGTGCGGTCCCCACAGGCGGGGTCCTCCGCGTGGACCTGCACGCGCACCTCCATGGAGGACCGGCCCACCAGGGGGACGGTGGCTTCCAGCTGGACGATGCGGCCCACGGGAACCGGACTCAGGAAGTCCAGCTCGTCCATGGAGCCCAGCACCACCGGACCCCGGGCCACGCGGGAGGCCGCCAGGGTGCCCGCGGTGACGATCCACCGCATCATCCGGCCCCCGTACAGGGAGCCGGCGGCGTTGGTGTGCTCAGGGCGGACCAGCTCCACCGTCTCCGCGCGGGTGTGCGCCACGCTGAGGGTGCGGACCACGGGCCTACGGGCCTTCGCCGGGGGCCGCGCGGGCTTCCGCCCGCGCCCACGGGCGGTACCAGGAGGTGATGGGCAGCCGCCGGTCCCGTCCGAAGGCCTTCGGCGTGATCTTCACGCCGGGAGGTGCCTGCCGCCGCTTGTACTCGCTGCGGTCCACCATGCGGACCACGCGGGCCACCACGTCCGGGTCGAAGCCCGCCCGCACGATGTCCTCCGGAGGGGTGTCCTGTTCCACGTACAGCTCCAGGATGGGGTCCAGGACCTCGTAGGGCGGGAGGGTTTCCTGGTCCGTCTGGCCGGGCCGCAGCTCCGCGGTGGGCGGCCGGGTCAGCACGCCCTCCGGGATGGCGGGGCCCTGCTGGTTCCGCCACCGGCTCAGGGCGTACACCAGCGTCTTCGGCACGTCCTTCAGCACCGCGAAGCCGCCCGCCATGTCCCCGTACAGGGTGGCGTACCCCACGCTCAGCTCGCTCTTGTTGCCCGTGGTCAGGACGATGCCGCCCAGCTTGTTGGTCAGGGCCATGAGGTAGTTGCCCCGGATGCGGGCCTGCAGGTTCTCCTCCGTGACGTCCGGCGGCCGGTCCCCGAAGGCGGGCCGCAGCGCCTCCCGGTACGCCTCAAACGGCCCGTGGATGGGCAACGTGAGCAGGCGGATCCCCAGGTTGCGGGCCAGCTCCTCCGCGTACCGCAGGCTTTCCGCGGAAGTGTAGGGGGACGGCATGGAGACCCCGACCACCGCCTCAGGTCCCAGGGCGTCTGCGGCCACCGTGGCCACCAGGGACGAGTCCACGCCGCCCGACAGCCCCACGAACACCTGCCGGAACCCGTTCTTGCGCACGTAGTCGCGGGTGCCCACCACGAGGGCCCGGTACACCTCCTCCAGGTCCGGGAGCGGTTCTGCCACCAGGGGCTGTGCGGGGGAGGTGGGTTCCCTCAGGTGCACGTCCACGGGGACGGTAGGGCACAACGACACGTCGCCCACGGGGAACCGCTCCGCCTCCTCCACCCCCGTACGCCGGGCCCGGGCCCGCCGCGCGGCCGCCACGTCCAGGTCGCACACCAGCAAGGCCTCCTCGAACTGCGGGGCCCGCGCCAGCACCCGCCCCGCCTGGTCCACGACCACGCTGTCCCCGTCGAACACGAGCTCGTCCTGCCCGCCGACCTGGTTCACGTAGCAGAGCAGCACGCCCCAGTCCCGCGCGCGGGTCCGCAGCATCTCCTCCCGTTCCCGCCACTTGCCGCGGTGGTAGGGAGACCCGTTCAGGTTGAACACCACCAGGGCCCCCGCCCGCGCCTGGACCGCGCACGGGCCGTCGGGGAACCAGATGTCCTCGCAGATGTTCACCGCCACGGGGACGTCCCCCAGCAGGAACACCGGTGCCTGTTGGCCGGGGGCGAAGTACCGCTTCTCGTCGAACACCCCGTAGTTGGGGAGCAGGCGCTTGTGGTAGACACCCTGCACGCGTCCTGCGGCGCACACCGCGGCGGCGTTGTACAGGTAGTTGGCGCGGTCCACAAACCCCACCACGGCCACCAGGTCGGTGGCGTGCTGGGCTACCTCCTGGAGGGCGGCCAGGTTGGCCTCCACGAAGTCGGGTTTCAGCAGCAGGTCCTCCGGCGGGTACCCCGTGACCGCCAGTTCGGGGAACAGGACCACGTGTGCTTCCAGCCGCCGGGCGCGGTGGATGTGCTCCGCCATGCGGCGGACGTTCCCCTCCAGGTCCCCCACCACGGGGTTCATCTGGGCCAAGGCCACGCGCAGCCGGCGCATCCCCCAGCAGTATCCCCCAGGCGCGGAGGAGGCGGAAGCGTCCGCCGCCTTTCCCGTCCGGGCGCACCGTCAGCCGCCTGCAGGCCCCGACAAGCCGGTCCGGCGTCAGAGCCCCAGAGTCCGGTGGCCAGACCCTTCAAGGGACGGCCCGGACCTCGTGCAGGAACCGGATGACCGCCTCCACCCCGCTCCACAGGAGCGGGAGGCTGACCTTCTCGTTGGGCGCGTGCAGGTTGTCGTCGGGCAGGCCGAACCCCGTCACCACCACCGGCTGGCCCAGGACCCGGCTGAACAGGTCCACCACGGGCACCGAACCGCCCACCCGGATGAACCGCGCGGGTGCCCCGTACGCCGCGCTCCACGCCCGCGCGGCGGCCTGTACGGCAGGCTCGTCCGGGGAGACGACCCACGGGCGGCCGGTGTGGAGCTTGCGCACGGTGACCTCGTACGCGGGGTGCGCGTTCCGCAGGAGGTACCGCTCGAAGGCCCGGTACACCCGGTCGGGGTTCTGGTCCGGCACCAGCCGCATGCTCACCTTCGCCACGCACCGGCTGGGCAGCACCGTCTTCGCACCCGGACCCGCAAACCCACCGCCCATCCCGTGCACCTCCAGGGTGGGCCGGACCCACAGCCGCTCCAGCAGGGAGTAGCCCTCCTCCCCCACCAGCCCGCGGGCGCCGATGCTCCGGGCGAACTCCTCCTCCCGGACGGGCAGCTCTTTCCACGCGGACCGCTCCTCCTCGGAAGGCTCCCGCACGGGCCGGTAGAAGCCCGGGATGCGGATGCGGCCCCGCCGGTCCCGCAAGGAAGCCAATAGCCGCACGGCCTCGTGGAACGGGTTCGGGGCTGCGCCCCCGAAGGTCCCGGAGTGCAGGTCCTGCGCGGGGCCGCGGACTTCCACCTCCGTGTACAGGATCCCCCGCAGCCCCACCGTGATGGACGGCACTCCGGGGGCCAAAAACCCCGAGTCCATCACCAGGGCACAGTCCGCCCGCAGCCGCCGCCGGTGCCGCGGCACGTACCGGGCGATTTCCGCCCCACTGCTCTCCTCCTCCCCCTCCACCAGGAACTTCACGTTCACCGGCAGCCCGTCCGTGGCCAGCAGGCTCTCCACCGCCTTCAGCGCCGCGAACACCTGCCCTTTGTCGTCGGAGGCACCCCGGGCGTACAGGTTGTCCCCCCGCACCGTGGGCGAAAACGGCGGGCTCTCCCACAGCTCGAGGGGGTCCGCGGGCTGGACGTCGTAGTGGCCGTACACCAGCACCGTGGGCGCACCCGCCACCCCCACCCACTCCCCGTACACCAGCGGGTGCTGGCGCTGGGAGGGCACCACCTCCACCCGCCGCAGCCCCGCCTTCCGCATCCGGTCCGCCAGCCAGCGGGCTGCCCGCTCGCAGTCGGCCCCGTGCTCGGGCAGCGTGCTCACGCTGGGGATCGCAAGCCACTCCTCTAGCTCCTCGAGGAAGGCGGCGCGGTGATCCCTCGCGTACGCGATGGCGCGTTCCATGGAAAGACCTCCTGGGGGGAACTGGACTCGGCCGAGCTACCAGTACGACCCCCGGAGCCGGAAACCCTGCCGCCCCGGGGCGCCTTGGCCGCCGGCGGTAGACTACAGCCGGGCGCCTCCGGCGCCCCCGGCCCGCGCCGGGGGAGAGCGGTGGCGCGGCCGCGAAAAACCACCGGTGGCCAGGGGGCCGGTCCTACAAGGCCTCCAGCTGTCCGGGTGGGAGGGGGGCAGGAGATGGACCGTGTACTGGAGATGTTCCGGGAGCTCACGGAAGCTCCGGGTGTGCCGGGGTTCGAGGAACCCGTGCGGGCGGTGCTGCGGAAGTACCTGAGCCCGCTGGGGGAGATCCTGCAGGACCGGCTGGGGAGCCTGGTGGCCCGCAAGGAGGGCACCAGCCCGCAGCCTAAGGTGTTGGTGGTGGGCCACATGGACGAGATCGGGTTCCTGGTGACCCGGATTGCGGACGAGGGGTACCTGAAGTTCCAGACCCTGGGCGGGTGGTGGTCCCAGGTGGTGCTGGGCCACCGGGTCCGGGTGTGGACGCGACAGGGGCCGGTGCTGGGGGTCGTCGGGAGCAAGCCGCCGCACCTGTTGGAAGACGAGGAGCGCAAGAAGGCGGCAGACTTCAAGGACATGTACATCGACGTGGGAGCTGCCAGCCGCGAGGAGGCGGAGCGGTTCGGCATCCGGCCGGGCGACCCCGTGGTCCCGGACTCCCCCTTCACCCTGCTGCACAACCCGAAGCTCATGCTGGCCAAAGCCTGGGACAACCGCTTCGGGTGCGCCGCGGTGGTGGAGATCCTGCGGGCGTTGCAGGAGGAGCCGCACCCCAACACGGTGTACGGTGCGGCCAGCGTGCAGGAGGAGGTGGGCCTGCGGGGCGCGCAGACCGCCTCCCACCTGGTCCAGCCGGACGTGGCCATCGCCCTGGACACGGGTATCGCGGGGGACACGCCCGGGGTGAAGCCGGACGAAGCGCAGGCCAGGCTGGGCAAAGGTCCGGTGATCCTCCTGTACGACGCCACCCTGATCCCCCACGTGCGGCTGCGGGACCTGGTGGTGGAGACCGCGGAAGCGGAGGGGATCCCCTACCAGTTCGACCGGATCGCCCGAGGGGGCACGGACGCGGGCCGCATCCACACCTTCGGGGTGGGCGTGCCGTCCATCGTCATCGGCGCGCCGGTGCGGTACATCCACAGCCACAACGCCGTCCTGCACCGGGACGACTTCGACCACACCGTCCGGCTGGTGACCGCGGTGATCCGCCGGCTGGACGCCGCGACCCTGGAGCGGCTGGTGGCCTGATGCCCCTGCGGGAGGGCCTCGGACTGTGGCTGGCCCGGCTGGCTCCCGCGGAGGGCCGGCACCGCTTCGGCCGGCTGCTGCTGGTGGGCTGCGCGGCGGGGTTTGCGGCCACCGGGGCGGTGTTCGGGTGGGACCGCTGGTTCTTCTGGGCCATGCTGTGGGGCGGGGGGGTGTTCGTCCCCCTCCGGCTGGGCGCGGAGCTGGCGGGGGCGGCGGGCCGGCGGGTGCGGGAATCGTACCGGCACAGGCTCCCCGACCGCATCACGCCCGCCAACCTTCCCCTGGTGGCGCAGAGCGTGTACGAGCGGGACGTGCTCATGCCCCGCATCGTGACCCCGCCCTACGTGGCCAAGGTCCACGAGACGGTCCAGGCGGTGGCGAAAGCCGCCTTCGCGCGCCAGGACCCCGGGCAGGTGTTGCACCGGGCCGCCGTCCAGCTGCTGGGCGTGGTGGACGGCTGGATGGCCGAACTGCGCGCCCGGCGGGAGCTGGACCCCACCTCCACGGACATCCAGGCCCGCTGGCAGGAAGTCCGCTCCCTGGCCGTGCTGGCGGCGGTGGCGCGGGTGCTGGTGCCGCTGTGCGAGGAGCTGGCAGGCCAGCCCTTTTCCGCGCCGGGACTGGACGCGTCCACCGTCCGGGCGTTTTTGGACGACGCCTTGGCGTACCTGGACCGGGCGGCTTTGGACCCCGACGTGGCGCCGTGGGAGGGGCCGCTGCTCGGCGTGTGGACGCCGGAGGCCACCGAGCTGCGGCGCCGGTGGGACGCGTACCTGGCGGTGCTGGGGCCGGCGCCCTCGTCGCTGGCTTCCCTGGTGGAGGAGCTGTTGGCGCCGTGACTTTGTTCCTCACGGAGTCCGAGGTGGCCTCCCTAGTGAGCGTCCCTGAGCTGGTGGACGCCCTGGAAGCCGCCTTCCGGGACAAGGCGCAAGGAGCCGCGGTGAACGTGCCGCGCGGCCGGGCGGCCCTGCCCGGTGGGACCGTGCTGCACGTGATGTCCGCCGCGTGGGCATCCGGGGGCGTGCTGGGGCTGAAGGCGTACACCACCTCCCGCGAGGGCGCGCGGTTTTTCGTGCTGCTGTACGACCAGGGCGGGCGGCTGGTGGCCCTCATGCAGGCGGACACCCTGGGCCAGCGCCGCACGGGGGCGGCCACAGGCCTGGCCACGCGGTACCTGAGCCGGCCAGACGCCCGCACGGTGGCCATCCTCGGCACCGGCTGGCAGGCCCGCACGCAGCTGGAGGCGGTGTGCGCGGTCCGCCCGGTGGAGCGCGCGTGGGTGTACAGCCGCTCCCCGGACCGTCGGGCGCGCTTCGCCGCGGAGATGCAGCAGGCCCTGGGACGGCCCGTGCAGGCGGCGTCCTCCGCGGAGGAGGCGGTGCGGCAGGCGGAGGTGGTGTGCACCATCACCACCTCCAAGGACCCGGTGCTGCTGGGCCGGTGGCTCCGCCCGGGCGTGCACGTAAACGCCGCGGGGTCCAACTGGGCCCACCGCCGCGAGCTGGACGCAGAAGCGGTGGCGCGGGCGGACCGGGTGGTGGTGGACGACCTGGCGCAGGCGCGGGTGGAGTGCGGGGACCTGATCCAGGCCGCCGCGGAGGGCTACTTCCGGTGGGAACGCGCGGTGGAGCTGGCGGAGGTGGTGGCCGGGAAGGTGGCGGGCCGTTCCTTTCCGGAGGAGGTGACGCTGTTCTGCTCGCAGGGGATTGCCCTGGAGGACGTGGTGGCCGCGCGTCTGGTGTACGAGCGGGCCCGGGCGCGTGGGGTGGGCCGAGAGCTGGACCTGGGCTGAAGGGCGGGCTGCCACCGCCGCGAGGTCCGCACGAGCCTGGTGGTGCCCGGGTCCTGTCCTGAGAAAGGAGGGGAGCTGCGGTGAAGGTGGCGACCGACAACCGGCCGTGGAACCGCGTGGCCTGCGACCTGCTGGCCGTTCCCGTGCGGTGCCCGAAGCCCCTGGAAGGCCTGCAGCCGGTGGACGAGGCCCTCGGCGGGTGGCTGCGGGAGGCGGCGGAGCTGGACGGGTTTGAGGGCAAACGGGACACGCTCCTGCAGGTGTACACCCACGGCCGCCTGCCCGCTTCGCGGGTGGTCCTGGTGGGCGCGGGCAGCGCGGACGACCCCCTGGACGCGGTGCGGCGCGCCGCGGCCTTGGCCGCGCGCCACGCGCAGGCGGTACGGGCCAGGCGGCTGGCCCTGTGGCCGGGTGCGTTCCCCGCCACCCCGGAGGTGGCCGCGGCCTTGGTGGAAGGGGCGCTTCTGGGCGCGTACCGCTACACCCGGTACAAGGCGCCAGAAAGCCCGGACCTGGAGTCGGTGGCAGTCGTGGGGGTCCCGCAGGCCGGCGGCGCGGTCCGCCGCGCGCAGCTGTTCGCGGAGGCCACCTCCTTCGCCCGGGACCTGGTGAACGCCCCACCCAACGAGATGCACCCCGTGGCCCTGGCCCGGACCGCCCGGCAGGTGGGCCGGGACGGGGACCTGCGGGTCCAGGTGTTCGGGCCGGCACAGCTGCGGCGGATGGGGGCGGGCGCCATCCTGGCGGTGGGCGCGGGAAGCCGCCGGCCGCCCCAGATGGTGGTCCTGGACTACCGGCCGTCTGGCGCGCGCGGCACCTACGTGCTGGCCGGCAAGGGAGTCACCTTCGACGCGGGCGGGCTGGACATCAAGACCGCGGAAGGCATGGAGACCATGAAGGCCGACATGGCCGGAGCCGCCGCCGTGCTGGCGTGCATGCGGGCCCTGCCCGCGTTGGGCGTCCGCCACCGGGTGGTGGGCGTGGTGGGCGCCGTGGAGAACCTCCTGGGAGAGGCGGCCTGCAAGCCCGGGGACGTGGTCCGTACCCTGGACGGCCAGACCGTGGAGATCACCAACACGGACGCGGAGGGCCGGCTGGTGCTGGCGGACTGTCTGGCGTACGCGCGCCGGTACCGGCCGGACGCGGTGGTGGACGTGGCCACGCTCACTGGGGCGGCGGTGGTGGCCCTGGGCTACCACGCGGCAGCGGTGCTGGGCAACGACCGCGCCCTGGTCCAAAGCCTCGTGGAGTCCGCCGCGCGGGTGGGCGAGCGGCTGTGGGAGCTTCCCCTGTACGAGGAGTTCGTGGAGGCCATGCGGGGCGAGGTGGCGGACTGGAAGAACTCCGGGGGCCGGTACGGCGGGGCCCAGAAGGGCGCCGCCTTCCTCAGCCGGTTCGTGGGCCCGCACCGGTGGGCCCACCTGGACATCGCGGGGGTGGCGTTTCTGGACAAGAAGGAGGGCCAGGCTCCCCACCTGCCCAAGGGCGCCACGGGGTTCGGCGTGCGCACCCTCCTCCGGTGGCTGCTGGAGGCGTGAGGTGCACCGCAGCCTCACGGTGGACGCCCTGGGCTGGCTGGGTGCCGGCGTGTTGCTGTTCGCGTACTTCCTCGTGTCCAGCGGCCGCGTGCACGGCGGCAGCCTGCTGTACCAGGGCCTGAACGCCGCGGGCAGCGTCCTGCTGGGGGCGAACAGCCTGTACTACGGCGCGGTCCCCTCCGCCTTCGTGAACGCCGTGTGGCTGGCCATCGCCGCGTACGGGGCAGCCCGCGGCGCCCGGGCACCGCAGCGACGGTGAGGTCCACCGCCACGGGTCAGCCGGATTTTCGTGCGCGCCGCTGCGCTTCCTCCACCAACCGCCAGGCCTCCTGCGCGCCGTGCCACCCGTAGATCTCCACGGGTTTGCGCTCCAGCTGCTTGTACACCGCGAAGAAGTGCTCCACCTCCCGGAGGAAGTGGGCGGGCACGCCCCCGAGGTCTTCCACGCCTTCAAACCGGGGGTCCCCCACCGGTACCGCCAGGATCTTCTGGTCCCTCCCCTTCTCGTCGCGCATGTCCAGCACGCCGATGGGCCGCACCTCCACCAGGCAGCCGGGGAAGGTGGGCTCGAAGGTGAACACCAGCACGTCCAGGTGGTCCCCGTCCTCCGCCCGCGTCTCCTCCAGGAACCCGTAGTCCGCGGGGTAGTGCAGGGGAGAGTACAGGACCCGGTCCAGCCGCACGCCCCGCTGCGGGTCCCACTCGTACTTGTTCCGGCTGCCCCGCGGGATCTCCACCCGGGCCAGCACGCTGCGCCGGCTCACGCGCCCTTCTCCTTCCAGTCCATCAGCCAGATCTCCCGGTAGCTCGGCAGCGGGGTGGCCTCCACCCGGTGGCCCACCCGGGTCACGTTCCGCTTTCCCGCCACGAACCCGTCCACAGAAGCCAGCGGCCAGTGGGCGGTGGCCTCCGTCCGGTAGTGCATGGGGATCACCACCCGCGCCTGCAGCCGGTTCACCACCATCTCCGCGGTGCGGGCGTCGATGGTGAAGTGGCCTCCCACGGGGACCATGAGGATGTCTGGCCGCAGGGCGCCCTTGTAGGCGCCCTCGTGGAAGTTGGCCTCCTCCAGGTCGTGACCCAAGTCCCCGCAGTGCAGGATCTTCAGCCCGTCCACCTCGATGCGGAACATGGCGTTCTTGCCCCGCTGCGCCCCGTGTGCGGCGTCGTGGTACGTGGGGATGGCGACCACCCGGATGCCCTCCACCGTCTCCCGCACCTCCGCGTGCTCCTTGCCCCCCTCCCGCAGGCCCCGGATCACCCGGGGACTGCCCGTGGCCATCTCCACGTAGTTGTGGTCGGAGTGCTCGTGGCTCACGAGCACCAAATCCGCGGCCACCCGGGGGACGGGGTAGCCCACCCGGCCGTCAAACGGGTCGATCAGAATCCGCTTGCCTTCCCGGCTTTCCAGCAGGAAGCACGCGTGCCCGAAGTACGTGATCTTCATGGGCACCACCTCCCCGCAGAAGCCTCCTCCGGACCTCCCGGGACGTCACCACAGGGCGAACACCCGGCAGGGCCCTCCGGACCCTCCCGCCACCTTGGGCGCGCCCACAAATACCCACGCGCCCGCGGGCGGGATCCGCGCCAGGTTCGCCAGGTTCTCCAGCCCCCATCGGTTGGCGGGCAGCCAGGTGCGGTGGGTCTGGAAGTCCTTGGAAGGCCCGAAGTCCAGGCTCAGGGTGTCCACCCCGATGCCCACCACGTCCCGCTCCCGCAGGAGGAACTCCACCGTGTCCGGGTGGAAGCCCGGGAAGTGCATCACGCCCGAGCTGTCCGGGTTGCGGAAGGCCTGCGAGCTGCCCACCCGCGACTCCCACCCGCTGTGCATGAACACCGCGCAGCCGCGGGGCAGCCGCCCGTACCGGCGCTCCCAGGCCCGCACGTCGTCGGGGGTCACCTGCGTGTCCGGGTCACGGGCCGCCCGCTCGTGCACGTGCACCACCGCCACCGGGGCCACCAGCACCGACGGGGTCAGCTGCTCCACCGTGCGCGCGCCGTCCCCGAAGTGGGCGGGCGCGTCCATGTGGGTGCCGATGTGCTCGAAGTAGCTGATGTTCAGGCCGTAGTAGCCGTCCTTCTGGACGGTCACCGCCACCTCGCTCTTGAACACCGGCTGTCCGGAGAAGGAGGGGAAGGTGGGCTTCAGGGTGTGGGTGAGGTCCTGGACCCTCTGGAACCCGCGCACCCTCGGTGCCGCCCGCACCTCCTGGGGGCCCAGCAGCTGCGCCCCCACCGCGCCCGCCACCGCGGCGGCCGCGCTCTGGAGGAACTTCCTCCGGCTCAGCTCCTCCGCCACCGCCTCCATCACCACCGGCCCGCACACGGCCACCACCTCCCGCAAGCCCTTTTCCAGCACGCTACGCCGCCGCGGCGGAAGACTCCTCCCGGCGGGCTGGGGCAGCCGTGGTACCATGGCTCCCGGCATGGGCTTCGCGGACGAGCTGGAGTACCTGCGGCAGCAGACGCCCCTCACCCGCCGCGTGGCCGAACGCGTGCACGCCCGACGGCTGGCGGGCCTCCGCGTGGCCTTCTCCGTGCACCTGGACATCAAGACGGTACCGGTCGTGGAGGCGGTCCTGCAGGCCGGTGGGGAGGCGGTGGTGGTGACGTGCAACCCCGCCACCGTCCGCAGAGAGGTGTGCGCGTACCTTCGGGAGCGCGGGGCGCAGGTCCAGGCGCGGGCGGAAATGCCGGAGGAGGAGTGGGAAGCGAGCTTCCGGTGGGCCCTGGCGCAGCGGCCGCAGTACCTGTGCGAGATGGGCGCGGACCTGAGCACGCGGGCCGCGCAAGACCCTGCCCTGGCCGCCACGGTACGGGCGGCCATGGAGGCCACGGGCACCGGCGTCCAGCGCCTGCGGGAGGTCTCCCTCCCCTTCCCCGTGCTGGACTGGAACGCCCTTCCCCTGAAGGAGGGGCTGCACAACCGCTACCTGGTGGGCCTGGCCACGTGGACCACCTTCCTGGAGGTGGCGCGCGTCACCCTGTACGGAAAGCGGGTCCTGGTGGTGGGCTACGGGCCCGTGGGGCAAGGGGTGGCGGAGTACGCGCGGCTTTTGGGCGCCATCCCCGTGGTGGCCGAGCTCCGGCCGGACCGCCAGCTGGTGGCCCGGCACGCGGGCTGTGAGGTCCGCCCCCTGGAGGAAGCCTTGCCCCTGGCGGACGTGGTGGTGACGGCCACGGGCCGGGACGGCGCCCTGCGGGAGGAGCACTTGCCGCTGTTGCGGGACGGGGCCTTCCTGCTGAACGTGGGGCACAGCAACCGGGAGCTGGACACGCAGGCCCTGCGCCGGTACCCCACCCGCCAGCTGAGGCCGCACGTGGAGGAGGTGCGGCTGCCCGGCCGCCGGGTGTACTTGCTGGCGGGCGGGGCCATGTTCAACCTGGCCGCGGGGCCTGGAGACCCCTACGACGCCTTCGACCTCACCTCCGCTTTGCTGCTGGCGGGCCTGGCTCACCTGCTGGAGCACGGCCACCGGTACCCTCCGGGCCTGCACCCCATGCCCCGCCAGGTGGAGCTGGAGGTGGCCTCCCTGCTAGCTCCGGCAGGAGGCACCTAGCGGAACCGGTCCGGGCCCAGCAGGGCCAGCTCTTCCCGCATCTGCCCCGTGACCAGGGAACGCACGAGCTCGCCGGTGGCCGGGGCCAGGGAGATGCCGAGGGTCCCGTGGCCGCAGGCCACCACCAGGTCGTCCAGCCCGCCCGGTTTTCCCACCACGGGCAGGCCGTCCGGCGTGCACGGCCGCAGCCCGGCCCACACCTCCCCGCCTTCGGGTTCCACCTGCAGGTAGCGGCGCGCCGCCTCCCGGATGGCGGCCACACGCCGCACGTTCAGCTCCGTGTCCCACACGCCCAGCTCCAGCGTGCCCGCAACCCGCAGCCGCGGCCCGTCCGGCCCGGACAGGGGTGTCACCGCCACCCGCGCCTCGCTCAGCATCACAGGACTCCTCACAAGCGGCCTGCCCCGCAGCGTGACGCTGTACCCCTTTGCGGGGAGCACCGGCACGTCCACGCCCACCGCGCTCAACAGCGGAACGCTCCAAACCCCGGCGGCCACCACCACCGTCTTCGCCGCCAGCTCTTCACCACCCGCCTGCACCGTCACGCCACGGCCCCGGCGGCGGAGCACGGCGCGGGAAGTGCGGAAGTGCACCCCCAGCTGCTGGGCGTGCTCCACCAGCGCGCCCACCATCCGGGCAGGGTCCAGGTGGGCGTCGTCGGGGAAGTACACCCCGCCAGTGACCTCCGGCCGCAGGAGGGGTTCCCGCCCGCAGGCGGCAGAAGCGTCCAACACCTCCGCCCGCACGCCTTCCTGCCGCAGCCGGTCTACCTCGTGCAGGAAGGCGGCGAACTCCCCAGCCCCCGTGAACACCGTGAAGGACCCGTCCTGCCGGAACCCGAAGTCCGGGCCCTCCGCGCTCAACGCCTCGTACAACGCCACGCTGCGCTGCTGCAGCCGCACCAGCACGGGTAGGGCGCGGTCCACGTGCGCGGGGGTACTGTACCTGCGGAACTGCCACAGCCAACGCCACAGCTTCCGGTCCCACCGCGGCGGCACGTACAGGGGGCTTGCGGGGTCCAGGGCCCACCGCAGCCCGCGCCGCAGGGCGCCGGGCTCCGCCAGGGGCACGCTGTGCGAGGGCACCACCCAGCCCGCGTTGCCCCAGGAGGCGCCCGCGCCGGGCCGGTCCCGCTCCACCACCAGCACCCGCAGGCCCGCCCGCGCGAGCTCCACCGCGCACCACAGGCCCACAGCCCCCGCCCCGATCACCACCGCGTCCGGTCGCTCCACGGCCACGGGCCCGACCCAGTCCCCTCAGGGTGGGGACGCGTCCAGCACCACCCGGGCGTCCACCGCCCAGCACCCCTGCGGACCCGCCACCACGGGGTTGAGGTCCACCTCCCGCACGTGCGGCTCGCACAGCAGGAGCTGCCCTACTTTCACCACCGTGTGGGCCACAGAGAGCACGTCCGCGGGGGGCTTGCCCCGCACGCCCTGCAACACCCTGTAGCACGCGGTCTCCTGCAGCTGGCGCAGCGCCTCCTCCACGTCCAAGGGCGCCAGCCGGAAGGACACGTCCTGTAACACCTCCACCAGGACTCCCCCGGATCCCACCATCACCACGGGCCCGAACTGCAGGTCCCGCAGCCCGCCCACCACCACCTCCGTGGAACCGGCCACCACGGGCTGGACCAACACGCCCTCCCACCGGGCGTGCGGCGCCCGGCTGACCACCGCTTCCCGGAGCCGGAAAAACCCGTCCCGGACCGCCTCCTCCCCCTGGAGTCCCACCAGCACGCCGCCCACGTCCGACTTGTGGAGCACGTCGGGGGAGACCACCTTCAGGACCACGGGCCCGGGGAAGCGCCGCGCGGCGGCCAGCACCTCTTCTTCGTCGTGCGCCACCTCCCAGGGAGGGTGCGGGATCCCGTAGGAAGCGCACAGGGCGTACGCTTCCGGCTCCAGCAGGGCCCTCCTGCCTTTCCGCAGCGCCTGCTGGACCACCGGGTGGCTCATGGGGACAAGCGGCGGCGGGTGCGCGCGTACTCCACCATGCGGGCCAGCACCTGGACCGCCTCCTCAGGGAACTCGAAGGTGCACACCCCACCCCGCTCCAGGATCCGGCGCGCTTCCAGCGCGCCGTCCCCGAAGGTCAGCACCACCAACACGGGTTTGCGCCTGTCCCCCGGCTGCTCCCCGTACGCCTGCAACACCTGCCGGGCCACCTCCTGCGCGTCCAGGAACGTGGGCGGAGGGGTAAGCAGCACCACCGCGTCCACGCCCTCGTCCCGGAGGAGGACCCGCAGCGCCTCCCCGTGGGTCTGTTCCGTCAAAGCCCCGGTCATGTCCACGTACCCCTCCGGCTGCCCGACGGCAGCCAGGTCCGAAAGCACCGCCCGCAGGGCCGCCCGGGTGTGGGCGGCGAACTCCGCCAGCTGGAGGGCTGGTTGGGCGGCCACCTCGTCCACGCACACGGTCCCGGGCCCGCCCACCGCGCTCAGCACCGCCACGCGGCCGCCGCGGGGCAGGGGCAGCCGGTCGAAGGCCCGCACCACGCCGTAGAACTCCGCCACGGTGCGGGCCCGCACCACCCCCGCCTGGCGGAAGGCGCCGTCGTAGATGGCGTCCGGGCTGGCCACGGAACCGGTGTGGCTGCTGGCCGCGCGGGCACCCGGCTCCGTCCGGCCGGGCTTGAGCACCACCACGGGCTTGTGCGGGGTCAACCGGGCCGCGGTCTGTACGAACGCCCGGCCGTCCGCCACACCTTCCAGGTATACTCCCACCACCCGCGTGGCCGGGTCCTCCGCCAGGTACGCCAGCAGCTCCGTCAGGGACACGTCCGCCATGTTCCCCACAGAGGCCAGCCGGCGCAGGCCCACCATCTCCAGGGGCGCCGCCCAGTGCAAAAACGACATGGCCAACGCCCCGCTCTGGCTCAGTAAGGACACTCCGCCACGGGGGTACGGGCCCAGGTCGAAACTGGTCGTCAGCCCCACGTGGGCGTCCGCCACGCCCACGCAGTTGGGCCCCACCAGCCGGATGCCCGCCCCGCGCAGGACCCGCACCAGCTCCTCCTGCAGCCTCCGTCCCTCCGGCCCGGTCTCCGCGAACCCGCCGGACACCACCACCGCCGCGGAGGTGTCCCCCTTCTGCTGCCGGCGGGCGGCCAGCTGCGCGGCCACCACCAGGCAGGTGGCGGCGGGGACCACCACCACCGCCAAATCCACGGGGTCGGGCACCTGCAGCACGCTGGCAAAGCAAGGGAGTCCCTGGACCTCCGTGGCGCGGGGGTTTACGGGGTACACGCCGCCCGGGTAGTGGCTGCGCTGGAGCTGCGCGATGATCTGGTGGCCGGGGCCCCCGGGTTCCGCGGACGCGCCCACCACCGCCACCCCGCGCGGCGCGAACAGAGCCTCCAGCCCCTGCGGCGCTCCGCCGCGGGCCTGCCCCAGGGCCACGCTAGCTCACCCGCTCCAGGACCGTGGCGGTGGCCATCCCGTGGCCGATGCACATCACCTGCAGCCCGAACTGCCCGCCGCGGCGCTCCAGCTCGTCCACCAGCTTCGCCATGAGCACCGCGCCCGTGGCGCCCAGCGGGTGCCCGTGGGCGATGGCGCCCCCGTTGGGGTTCACCCGCTCCATGTCGGGCTCCAGCTCCCGGGCCCAGCCCAGCACCACGCTGGCGAAGGCCTCGTTGATCTCCACCACGTCCACGTCCTGGAGGCGCAGCCCCGCGCGCGCGAGCGCGGCGCGGGTGGCGGGGACCACCTCCATCAGCTGGATGGTGGGGTCGCCCGCCACCACCACCCGGGCCCGGAACCGGGCCCGCACCCGCAACCCGTAGGCGCGCGCGAACTCGCGGTCCGCCACCAGCACCGCCGCCGCCCCGTCGGAGATCTGGGAACTGTTCCCCGCGGTCACCCGCCCGTCCGGACGGAACGCGGGCGGTAGCTGCAGCATGCGCTCCAGCGACGGTTCGAACCGGATCCCCTCGTCGTGCTCCACCCGCACGGGCCGCCCCTGCGGGTCCAGCCCGTCTGTGGGGACCAGGTGGCCGCGGAACCGGCCTTCCCGGGTGGCCTGGGCGGCGCGGAGGTGGCTGCGGTACCCGAACTCGTCCAGCTCGCGGCGGGACAGCCCGTACCGTTCCGCGATCCGCTCCGCAGACTCCCCCTGGTGGACCAACTCGTACCTCTCCCGGGCTGCGGGGCTGAGGTTGCCCAGGTCCCCCACGTCCAGGAACATGGGAACCCGGGTCATGGACTCCACGCCTCCCGCGATCACGCACCGCGCGTCGCCTGCGGCGATGGCCTGCGCCGCGAAGTGCACCGCCTGCTGGCTGCTGCCGCACATGCGGCTGAGGGTGACCGCGGGCACCCGGTGGCCCAGGCACGAACTCAGCACCGCCAGCCGGGCCACGTTCATGCCCTGCTCGCCCGCCTGCGTGACGCAGCCCGTGATGACGTCGTCCACCAGCTCGGAAGCCAGTCCGTTCCGCTCCACCAACGCGTCCAGGACCCGGGCGTACAGCACCTCCGGCCGCACCGCCCGGAACACCCCGTCCCGCTTCCCGATGGGGGTCCGTACCGCGTCCACGATTACCGGCTCGCCCACGCCGCACCTCCCGACCCAGTGGGCTCTTGCCCCCAGCATACGGGACCCGGGGCAGGGCGGCCAGCCCGATGGGTCGACAGCACGAGGCGCTAGCGGCGGCCCGGTCCGTCAGCTGCGGAGTCCACCACCACCTGGTAGCGCTCCAGCTGCGAGGGGCCCCGGAAGGCTTCCGCGGGCAGCGCCCCGGGCCGTGCGTGGCCGCGCTGGAAGGCCTCCGACCGCCTCCAGCCCTCAAACGCCTCCTCCGACGCCCACAGGGTGAGCACCACGTACGCCCCCTCCGGGTCTGCGGGCCGCAGCACCCAGGCCCGCAGGAACCCCGGTTGCTCGTCCACCTCCCGGGCGCGGTCCCGGAACCGGGCTTCGAACGCCTCGTGGAACTCGGGCCGCACGGGGATGCGGTTCATGACCACGAACACACGCCACCTCCCTCTCAGTACCGCCGTTCCTTGGGTGGGAACTGCCGGATCACCACGGGTTTTTCGGCCCACCGGTACCGGCCTGGTGCGGTCCGCCACACCAGGGTGTGCTGCAGCCACCGGGTGTCGTCCCGCTCCGGGTAGTCCTCCCGGAAGTGGGTGCCGCGGCTTTCCGTGCGGTGCAGGGCGCTGGCCGCGGTGGCCTCCGCCACGTCCAGCAGGCAGCCCGTCTCGAAGGCCTCCACCAGGTCCTGGTTGTACACGCGCCCCCGGTCCTGCAGGCCCACCCGCCCGTACCGTTCCTGCAGCTCCCGCAGCCCTGCTAGCGCCTGCCGCAGGCCCGCCTCACTGCGGAACACCGAGCAGAAGCGTTCCATCAGGTCCTGCAGCTCCGCGCGCAGCCGGGCGTGGGACTCCCCGCCCGACCCGTGCAGCAGGCGCACAAACCCCTCCGCGGGCCCCTCCAGCAGGTCCCGGGGCGGCGCAGGCCACGGACGGGTGCGCAGCTGGCGGACCATGTCCTGCGCGGCCCGCCGGCCGAACACCAGGATGTCCACCAGGGAGTTGGTCCCCAGCCGGTTGGCCCCGTGCACGGAAACGCACGCGCACTCGCCCGCGGCGTACAGGCCCTCCACCGCCTGCCCCCGGCCGTCCGCCAGCACCCGGCCCCAGGTGTCCGTGGGGATGCCGCCTACCGCGTAGTGGGCGGTGGGGCGCACCGGCACCAGGTCCCTCGCGGGGTCCAGGCCCAGGTACGTGCGGATGAGGGCGGTCACCTCCGGGAGTTTGGTGCGCCGCACCTCCTCCGGCAGGTGGCGGAAGTCCAAAAACACGCAGTCGCCCCGCTCCCCGCCCCCGCGGCCCTGCTGGATCTCGCGGAAGATGGACCGGCTCACCACGTCCCGGGGCGCCAGCTCCATGAGGGTGGGCGCGTAGCGCTCCATGAACCGCTCGCCCAGCCCGTTCCGTAGGTAGGCGCCCTCTCCCCGGGAAGCTTCGGACAGCAAGATGCCCCGCCCGTACACGCCCGTGGGGTGGAACTGGTAGAACTCCATGTCCTCCAGGGGGATCCCCCGTCGCCACACCAGGGCGGGGCCGTCCCCCGTGAGGGTCACCGCGTTGGTGGTGGTCCGGTAGATCTGCCCCCATCCGCCCGTGGCCAGCAGCACCGCCCTGGCCCGCACCGCGTGCAGCCCCCCGCGCCGCACGTCCCACGCCAGCAGGCCCGAGCAGCTCCCCTCCTCCACCCACACGTCCACCACCAAAAACTCGTCGAAGAACCTCACCCCGCGGCGCACGCACTGCTGGTACAGGGTGTGCAGGATCATCTGGCCCGTGCGGTCCGCGGCGTACACCGACCGCGCCAGCGGGCGCTCCCCGAAGTTCCGGGTGTGCCCCCCCGCCCGGACCCGCTGTTCGATCCGGCCGTCCGGGGCGCGGTCGAAGGGGAACCCCATGTGCTCCAGCTCGAACACCACGCGGACCGCCTCGGAACACAGGATCTCCACCGCGTCCTGGTCCGCCAGGTAGTCCCCGCCCTTGACCGTGTCGAACATGTGCCACTCCGGGCGGTCCTCCTCCGCGTGTCCCAGGGCCGCCCCCATGCCGCCCTGCGCGGCGCCCGTGTGGGACCGCAGGGGGTGCAGCTTGCTGAACACCGCCACCCGGAGGTCCGGGTGGCGGCACAGCTCCAGGGCCGCGTACAGTCCCGCCCCACCGCCCCCCACCACCACCGCGTCGAACTCGTGCCAGGTGAAGTCCATCTCCGAACTCCCACTCCGCGGGCACCTACGGGGCCAGGCGGCCTTTCGGGAGGTGCAGGCCCAGCACCGACGCCAGCAGTTCCAGCCCGCCCACCAGGACCAGCGTGTAGCCGGCGGCGGCAGGCCAGCTCAGGCGCGCGGTCCTCCGGAGGAACCACAGGTTCCACAGCACCGACGCCCACCGTACCCCCACCAGCCACGTGGCCGCCACGTACACCGCCAGGCTGGCCAGGTAGAACACCGACCGGCGCACCCGCTCCCCCACCACGGGTTCTGCCCCCTCGCCCTCGTCCTCGTCCGCCAGGGTGCTGCCGCCCACCCGCAGCTCCCGGACCAGCTGTGCGGCGGACAGCACCGCGCCCGCGGCCGCCACCGAGACGGGCATGAGGGCCGCGTCCGGCAGGAACCCCCGCGCCACCCACCACGCGCCCGCGAACGCCACCAGCACCGCCGCGGTGGCCACCGTCCCCGCCCCGGGCGGCTTCCGCTCCACACGCGCCTGCTGCGTCCCGCGGGTCTGCCACCACCGCACCGCTCCCCACACGAAGGGCGCTGCCGCCAGCAGCCCGATCCCCACCACCCCGGGCCGCAGGAGCCACTGTTCCGGATTGGGGTACAGCTTCACCGTGAGGAAGTAGTAGCGCTCCAGCGGGGTGCTCAACACGAACCCGATGAGCAGCGGCGCCCGGGGCCAGCCGGTGACCTTCAGGGCGTAGCCCACAGCCCCCAAGACCACCCACGTCACCAGGTCCCCGAAGTGCTGCGTCTCCTGGAACGCCGCCAGCACCATGGCCAGCACCACGGGCGGCGCGATCCGGTGGAAGGGCACGTACGTCAGTCGCGCCAGCAGGGGGCTTGCGGCGAACATCACCCCGGCTCCCAGCACGTTCGCCAGGGCGAAGGACCACACCACCGTGTAGATCAAGTCCAGGTGCTCGGTGACGATGCGGGGCCCGGGCAGGATCCCGTACGCCAGCAGGGCGCCCATGATCATGGCGGACGGCGCGCCGCCGGGCACGCCGAACAGCAGGGTGGGCACCAGGTCTCCAGCTTCCACCGCGTTGTTGGCCGCTTCCGGCGCGATGATGCCCCGCACGTCGCCCTTGCCGAACCGGGAGCGGTCGCGGCTGGTGGACACCGCGTGTCCGTACGCCATCAACGTGCCCGCGGTGGCGCCGATGGCGGGCAACACGCCGGCCCACACACCGATCAGGGACCCCCGCACCACCAGCCACCTGTGCCGCCACACGTCCAAAACGCCGTCCCACCAGCCCCGGCCGAGGTCCACGCGCTGCGCCACCGCCCCCCCGCGGGCCAACAGGGACACCACTTCCACCAGCCCGAACAGCCCCAGGGCCACCAGGCCCAGGTCAACCCCGTCCATCAGGTACACCTGGCCGAAGGCGAACCGGACCTCCGCGGCCGCGGGCGCAGGTCCCACCGTGCCCAGCAGGAGTCCCAGCAGCCCTGCCGCCAGCCCCTTCAGGGGCTCCTTGCCCAGCAGGCTGCCCGCGAAGGACACCCCCAGCACGGTGAGGAGGAACAGCTCGGGCGACCCGAAGGACAGGACCAACGGGCGCGCGAGGGGGATGGACGCCGTGAGGCCCAAAGCCCCGATGACCCCTCCCACCAAGCTGGACAGGTACGCGGCAGCCAGGGCCCGCGCGGCCTCTCCCCGGCGGGCCATGGGGTGGCCCTCCATCATGGTGGGGACCGCGGCCGCGGACCCCGGGGCGCCGATGAGGACGGAGGTGATGGTGTCGGAGGTGTGGACCACCGCCAGAGCCCCGGTGGTCATGGCCAGGGCGGCGAAGGGGTCCAGCTGGATCACGAAGGGCAGGAGGATGGCCACCGCCACGATGCCGCCCATCCCCGGCAGGACGCCGATCACCAGCCCCACGGCGCTGCCGAGCAGCAGCATGCCCAGCCGCGTGGGGTCTGCGAACAGGCCTACGGCGGCTCTCAGCGCCTCCGCCACGGCGGCACCGCAGGGGAAGGAGGCCGTGGCCCCGCTACAGGCGCACCTGGTACTTGCTGCGGAGCAGGTCCGTGATGTACTTCTTCACGTCCAGGGTCACCCGCATGGCCCGCAGCACCGCAGCCTTGGCCAGGTCTCCGCGCAGCACCTCGTAGCCCTCCAGCACGTTCCTGCCCTGCTCCCGGAACTGCGGGTCCTGCCGCATGCGGTCCACCGCGGCCCGCAGCGCCTGCAGAGCCTCCGGCGGCGTCCCCCCGGGCGCCCACAGCGCCTTCTGGAACGTGAAGGCGGCCGCCACCATGCTCTGGTACGCCTTCCACCGCATGAGCCCGTCCGGCTTTCGCTTGAACAGCGCCTGGTAGGCCTCGTAGGCGCTGGGCAGGTCCGGGGCGCTGGGGTCCCGCACCATCACGCCCTTCTCGTTCACGAACCCCATGGACAGGATGGGCACCGCCTTGCCTTCCCGCACCAGCGGCACCACCTGGGACAGGTACGCGGGGGTGGTCTGGTAGTCGATGTTCGTCTCCCCGCGCTCGAAGGCCAGCCGTGCGGGCCCTCTTCCCTCAAACCCCATGACCACCCGCACGTCCAGCCCCAGGACCTCGAACAGCAGCAGCGTCACCAGGTCCAGTCCGGTGGCGCTGATCCCCCCGTACACCAGGGGCTCCGCGGGTTTGGCGAGGTCCTCCGGCTTCCGCACGCCCGTCCGGGGCGACACGTACAGCACCCCCCCCACCCCGTTCACCTTGATGAGCTCCCACCTGGTGGGGTCGTACCGCACCTGGGGGACGCCGAGGATGTACGGGATCACGGTGGACCCGGAGGTGACGAACAACTGGGTCCCGTCCGGCCTCGCGTTCTGCGCGAAGAAGTTCGCCCCCAGGATGCTCCCCCCGCCGGGCATGTTGCGGACCACCACCCGGGGGTTGCCGGGTGTGTACCGCTCCAGAAACGGCGCGAAAAACCGCGCGTCAATGTCGCTGCCCCCACCCGGAGCGAAGGGGACGATGATCTCGATGGTCTTGCCCGCGTAGTAGGGCTGCTGGGCCGCCGCGGGGAAGGCGACCGCCACCAGCACCACACAGAGCGCCCACGCCAAATGCTTCACGCCGACACCCCCTTCCTGTTCGTGTCCGTCAGGCGGGCCACACCGACCAAGGCACCAGCGCGTAGCCTTCCATCAGCCGCCGCGCGGTGCGGTAGGTGGTGACCTTTTCTGCCACCCACTGGCCGCCCCGCCACGCCACGGACGCCGCCACCTCCAGCACACCCGCGGGGTGGCCGATCCGTACGCGGCCGTCCTGGGGCAGCTGGCGCACCGCCTCGTGTACCACCGTCCCCTCCACCTGCGCGGCCACCGCGGTGCAGGCGGCCCCGCTGAGGGCGTAGGCGCGGTGCAGCTTCCCCATGGACAGCATGCGGCCCACCAGGTCCACCTGTTCGGGCGTCACCTGGCTGCCGCGGGTGGACCGGTACGGGGCGGGCGGCGAGACGAACGCCAGCTTGGGGATCCCCGGGCTGCTGCGCGTGGCTTCCTCGGGCGTGCGCGCGATCCCCATGCGGACCGCCGCGTGCGCCCGGACCCGCTCCAGCCGGTCCAGCAAGGCCGGGTCGGAGTCCAGCTCCGGCCCTTCTGTGCCCCGCAGGCCCACGTCCTGCGGCCGGACGAACACCACGGGGTTCACGGCGTCCACCAAGGAGACGGTGACGCGGCCCACCCCGGGGACCTCCAGCACCTCGGACGCCTGGCCGGTGGGCAGCAGCCTTCCCGTGACGGCTCCCCCGGGGTCCAGGAAGTCCAACGCGATCCGGGCGCCGGTCCCCGGAACCCCGTCGATCTGGTAGTCGCCCTCCACCTCCGGCAGGCTAGCTCGGGTGGGCACGTGCGCGTGGATGCGCTTGCGGGTGTTCGTCTGCCAGATGCGGACCCTGGTGACGGGGTCCGTGCCGCGGACCAGCCCCTCCTCCATGGCGAACGGCCCCACGGCCGCGGTGAGGTTCCCGCACGTGCCCCCGTAGTCCACCAGCGGCTCGGTGACGCTCACCTGGCCGAAGGTGTAGTCCACGTCCGCGTCGGAGACGGAGGGCGGCCCCACGATGACCACCTTGCTGGTGGTGGACACCGCGCCCCCCAGCCCGTCCACCTGCCGGCCGTAGGGGTCCCCGCCCCCGAACACCTTGAGGATGACCCGGTCCCGCAGTTCTGGGTCTTCGGGGAGGTCCGGCTGGAGGAAGAACACCCCGCGGCTGGTGCCTCCCCGCATCAGCACGGCCCGAATCCGGCGCTGGTTGCCCACGGTCCGACCTCCCCGCGTCGCTACCCGGACCTTCCCCGCAGCCCCGCCAGATCCTCCTGCCAGGGCGCTCGCAGAACGGATACCATTGGACAGATCCCTTGTCAAGTTGTGGCCAATTGTATACAATCCGGCCGATGCCGGCCAGGACACCCCGCGCCAGGACCACCTCCCGCGCGGTGTACGAGTGGCTGGTGGCGGCCATCCGCAGCGGCCGGCTGCGGCCGGGGGAGGTTTTGCGGGAGGAGGCGCTGGCCCGCCAGCTGCGCTGCAGCCGCACGCCGGTGCGGGAAGCGCTGCAACGGCTGCGGACGGAGGGCTACGTGGAACGCGGCCGGCGGCGCGGGCTGGTGGTAGCCGAACCCACGCCGGAGGAGCTGCTGGACCTGTGCGTGGTCCGGGAGACCCTGGAGGGCCTGGCCGCGCGGCTGGCGGCCCGCGGCATCACCGCCAGCGAGGTGTACTTCCTGGAGGAGCTGTGCGGGGACATGGAGCGGGCCCTGGAGCACCAGGACCTCCAGGAGCTCGCCCGACTTAACGCGGAGTTCCACGCGGTGATCTGGCGCGCCTCCCGCAACCGGTACCTGGCGCGGGAGCTGCAGCGGATCTGGCTGCTCATCACCCGGCAGCCGGTCACCACCCTGAGCTACCCTGGCCGGGCCCGGGAAGCCCTGGAGGAGCACCGCGCGCTGCTGGACGCCATCCGGCAGGGGGACGCGGACCGCGCGGAGCAGCTGGCCCGCCGCCACATGGCGAGGGCCCAGATGATCCGCATGCGCGTCGCCGCAAGCCGCGCCACGCCTCCCGGGGGACTGCCCGTGCCCACCGTGGGCGGGCCGGAGCCGTAGCCGTGGCCCGCTACCCTGTGCGCGCCCTGCACGCGTGGGTGGCCCGCTTCTTCGGGGCCGTGGGCTTGTCTGCGGAGGAGTCGGAGCTGGTGGCGGACGTGCTGGTGGCCGCGGACCAGGCAGGTGTGCACTCCCACGGGGTCATGCGGCTGCAGGCGTACGCGGAGCTGGTCCGCAGGGGGGCGTGGAAGCCCGGCCTGCGGCCGAGGGTGGTCCGGGATGGGCCTAGCTTCCAGGTGCTGGACGCGGAGGGGTGCGTGGGACCCGTGGCGGCGGTGGAAGGCATGCGCCGGTGCGTGGACAAGGCCCGGCACAGCGGCCTGGCCGGTGTGTGGGTGCGGTGCGCGGGGCACTTCGGGCGGGCCGGGTACTACGCCGCCATGGCGGCCCGGGAGGGCATGGTGGGGGTAGCCCTCGCCAACGCGGCTCCCAGCCTGGCGCCCTGGGGCGGCCGGGAGCGGGTGCTGGGGAACAACCCCGTGGCCGTGGCGGTGCCCCGCAGGCAGGGCCCTCCCGTCCTCTTAGACATGGCCCTGTCGGTCGGTGCGCAAGGGTGGGTCCGGCTGGCCGCGGAACGGGGCGACCGGCTGCCGCCCGGCTGGGCCCTGGACCCACACGGCAACCCCACCGACGACCCCCACCAGGCTCTGGCCGGAAGCCTCCTGCCCGTGGGCGGCCACAAGGGCTACGGCCTCGCCCTGGTGGTGGACGTCCTCACCGGCGTGCTGGCCGGCGGCGCCTTCGCCAAGCACGTGTCGCCGCGGCGCGGCGGCCGTTCTGCGGCCAGCCACGCCTTCCTGGCCGTGGACATTGCACAGCTGCGCGACCTGGAGGGGTTCCTGGACGACGTGGAAGAGCTGGCACGGATGGTCAAGGGGGCTGCCCCTGCTCCCGGGTTCGAGGAGGTCCTCCTCCCGGGTGAGCCGGAAGCCCGGCGCAGCCACGCGCAGCGGGACTCCGTGGAGCTGCCGCCGGAGGTGCTGGTCCTCCTCCAGCGGGCGGCGGCGTCCGTGGGATTGTCCGAGCCTCTTCCGGAACCCGTGTGAAGCCGGAGGCCCTGTGGCGTACCGGATCGGGGTGCTGGCAGGAGACGGGATCGGCCCTGAGGTGGTCCCCGTGGCCGTGGAGGCGGCCGAGGAGGCCGCGCGGACCGTCGGGCTCGCCGTGGAGTGGGTGGAGCTTCCCGTGGGACTGTCCGCGTACGCCCGCACGGGCGAGACCCTGCCCGCGCAGACCGTACAAGCCCTCCAGACTTGCCACGGCTGGGTCCTGGGGCCCGTGGAGCACCACCGCTACGACCCGCGCCTGCCCGGCATGCGCAACCCCAGCGGGGTGTTGCGCAAGCACTTCGACCTGTACGCCAACGTGCGCCCCGCGCGGAATTTGCCGGGGGTCCCCAGCCGCTACGAGGGCGTGGACCTGGTGGTGGTCCGCGAGAACACGGAAGGCTTCTACCCGGACCGGAACGTCCAGGAGGGCGACGCGGAGCTGCGCGTCACAGACGACGTGGTGGTGAGCCTGCGGGTGGTGACCCGGCGGGCGTGCGTGCGCGTGGCGGAGTACGCCTTCGCCCTGGCCGCGGCGCGCGCCGTCCGTCGAGGCCGGCCCGGCCGGCTCACCGCGGTGCACAAGGCCAACGTGCTGCGGCGCGGGGACGGGATGTTCCTGGCGTGCTGCCGCGAGGTAGCCTCCCGCTACCCCCAGGTGGCCTTCGAAGACGTGCACGTGGACGCGGCCGCGTACTTCCTCGTGCGCCAGCCGGACCGGTACGACGTGCTGGTCACCACCAACCTGTTCGGGGACATCCTCAGCGACCTGGCCGCGGGGCTCGTGGGCAGCCTGGGTGTGGCCCCTTCCCTGAACGCGGGAGACGGGCACGCCATGGCGCAGGCGGTGCACGGTTCCGCCCCGGACATCGCGGGGCGGGGGATCGCGAACCCCACCGCGGAGGTGCTGTCCTTGGCCATGCTGTTCGGCTGGTTGGGCCGCCGGCACGGGGACCCAGCGGCCACGGAGGCCGGGAGGAGGCTGGAGGCCGCGGTCCACGGGGCCCTGGCCGCGGGCGTCCTCACCCCGGACCTGGGTGGTGCGTGCACCACCGCGGAGTTCGGCCGCGCGGTGCGGGGCCGGCTCCGGGCTACAATGGGCTAGAAGGAAGGAGGGCAGCCGTGGAGACCAGGCGGACGGAGGTGGCCACCCTGGCGGGGGGCTGCTTCTGGTGTACGGAGGCGGTGTTCGACGACCTGGAAGGGGTGGTGGACGTGGTCCCCGGCTATGCGGGCGGCCACGTACCGGACCCCACCTACGAGCAGGTCTGCACGGGCACCACCGGCCACGCGGAGGCCGTGCAGGTGACCTTCGACCCCGACCGCATCTCGTACCGGGAGCTGCTGGAGGTGTTCTTCTCCGTACACGACCCCACCACCCCCAACCGCCAGGGTCCGGACGTGGGCCACCAGTACCGGTCCGCCATCTTCACGCACTCGTCCGAACAGGAGCGTGTGGCCCGCGAGCTCATCGCGGAGCTGGAGCGAAACCGGGTGTGGCCGGACCCCATCGTCACCGAGGTGGTCCCGTTTTCGAACTTCTACCCCGCGGAGGACTACCACCGCGACTACTTCCGGCGCCACCCGGACCAGGCGTACTGCGCTACGGTGATCGCGCCCAAGCTCGCGAAGTTCCGCCAGCGCTACGCCCACCGGCTCAAGCAGGCGGCCTCCCCGCCGTAGCAGGCCCTGTCCCGCTTCCACACGCAGGCTAGGCCCAATCTGGCTTTTACCCCCGGAGGCGGTCTCGGTCCAGATGAGACGGACCTCCCTCCTCCTACGGCAGCCTCCTTCCCCACAGCTGCCCTGCACAGCTCCACCACCCGCCCCACCACCAGGGTCGCCGGAGGTGC
>FWWL01002858.1_pt1 | contig 33820 bp, 26 predicted proteins | sample 2228331 | NCBI WGS metagenome assembly FWWL01 (sample SAMEA103939775, study PRJEB20133) | metagenome
AAGCAGGATTCGCCCCCACCATTTTTGTTGGGCTTTGCTTAGCACCCACCATCGGAGGGCTTGCGCTATCCTTAAAGCGGCACCTTTGGCAAAAGGGATGGGAGGTGAAAACAGTGGATTGGTTGGAACTGGTGGCGAAGGTTTCGCCCGCTGTCGTGACCATCATGGCTGCCCATGACCCGCAAGCCAAAGATGCCGTCTTGGGCACAGGCTTCCTCATCAGCAGCGACGGCAAACTCGTCACCAACTTCCATGTCGTCGCTGGCAAAACGACCGTTCTGGCTCGCCGCTCCGATGGCTCGTTTCTGGTGGTGACGGGTGTTCTTGCCGCCGATGAAGAGAACGACTTGGTCATTTTGCAAGCGGACGGACGCAATCTGCCTTTTGTTCCGTTGGGTGACAGCGATGCGGTGAAAGTTGGCGAAGCGATTTGCGTCATCGGTTCGCCATTGGCGTTGGAGGGGACGGTCAGCACGGGCATTGTCAGCGCGGTGCGAAAGTTAAAAGGTGGGCGAAAACTTTTGCAAATCACTGCCCCCATTTCCGAAGGCAGCAGCGGTTCGCCTGTTTTCAACCGCAAAGGCGAAGTTGTTGGCATCGCCAATTTTTATCTTGCCGAAGGTCAAAACCTCAACTTCGCCGTGCCCGTCAATGAACTGAAGGCGTTGCTGAGGCGGGTAACGGGCAAACCATTGCCATCCATTCGCCCAAAGCCTCAAATGCCGCCGCCACCAGTTCATCCCACTCCTAAATTGGGCAAAGTGTCAGACCCTGTGTCAATTCTTAACGAATCCCTTCAAGTCGCAATAAGCATTGTGGATGCAAAGGCTCGGTCATGGGCTCTTAGAGACATTGCCTCAGGGATGGCGAAGGCTGGACTATTTGCCCAAGCCCTTCAAGTCGCAGAAAGCATTGTGGATGCAGAGGAGCGGTCATGGGCTTTTAGCACCATTGCTATAGGGATGGCGAGGGCGGGACTATTTGACCAAGCCCTTCAAATCGCAAAAAGCATTGAGGATGCAGGGTGGCGATCATGGGCTCTTAGAGACATTGCCGAAAAGATGGCGAAGACGGGACAATCTGACCAAGCCCTTCAAATCGCAAAAAGCATTGAGGATGTAGGGTCGCGGTTATGGGCTCTTAAAGGCATTGCCGAAAGGATGGCGAAAGCGGGGATGAAAAAGCAAGCCCGAACCGTCTTTGACCAAGCCCTTCAAGTCGCAAAAAGCATTGAGGATGCAGAGGATCGGTCATCGGCTCTTAGTGGCATTGCCTCAGGAATGGCGGGGGCAGGACTATTTAACCAAGCCATTCAAGTCGCAAGAAGCATTAAGGATACAGAATTGCGGTCATTGGCTCTTAGCGGCATTGCCGAAAGGATGGCGGAAGCGAAGATAACCGATCAAGCCCTTTGGAGCCAAGCCCTCCAAGTCGCAAAAAGTTTTAAGGATGCAAAGGAGCGGTCACGGGCTCTTAGCGACATTGCTACAGGGATGGCGGAGGTGGGACTATTTGACCAAGCCCTTCAAGTCGCAAAAAGCATTAAGGATGCAGGGTGGCGGTCATGGGCTCTTAACGACATTGCCGAAAGGATGGTGAAAGCGGGGATGGAAGAACAAGCCCAAGCCGTCTTTGACCAAGCCCTCCAAGTCGCAAAAAGCACTGCAAAGGAACGGTCATGGGCTCTCAGCGACACTGCCGAAAGGATGGCAGGGGCGAAAATAACAGACCATGACCTTTGGAGTCAAGCCCTTCAAATCGCAAGAAGCACTGAGGATGCATGGTTGCGGTCATGGGCTGTTAGAGACATTGCTGAAAGGATGGCGGAGGCGAAAATAACAGACCAAGCCCTTTGGAGCCAAGCCCTTCAAGTCGCAAGAAGTATTAAGGAGGCAGAAGGGCGGTCATGGGCTGTTAGAGACATTGCTGAAAGGATGGCGGAGGCGAAAATAACAGACCAAGCCCTTTGGGATCAAGCCCTTCAAGTGGCAAAAAGCATTGAGGATGCAAAGGAGCGGTCATCGGCTCTTAGCAACATTGCCTCAGGGATGGCGAAAGCGGGGATGGAAGAGCAAGCCCAAACCGTCTTTCACCAAGCCCTTCAAGTCGCAAAAAGCATTGAGGATGCATGGTGGCGGTCATGGACTCTTAGAGACATTGCTGAAGGGATGGCTGAAGCGAAGATAACCGATCAAGCCCTTTGGAGCCAAGCCCTTCAAGTGGCAAAAAGCATTGAGGATGCAAAGGAGCGGTCATCGGCTCTTAGCAACATTGCCTCAGGGCGAGCCTTGCTACTTGCCAGAAGCATTCCCGAACCGAGATACCGAGTGGAAGCGCTCGTCGGGATTGCCAAAGTGCTGTTGGGTGGGGACGACGAAGAAGAATGCTTTCCCTGAGTCAGTTAAAAACGGTGCGTCGGAGACGCACCCTTCAAAGGTGCCGATTTTTTGTCATTACTGTGCGTCGTGAGATGCAGCCTTTGGGCACGAACTTAACCTTCCGCTCAAGCATCTCACGGACTTTTCGGCAACTGGCGGCTCGTCCAGTCTATCCACGAGCCGTCATACACAGCGACTTGGTTCAAACCCAACACATGGCGGAGGGTGAACCAAAGTTGGCTGGCTTCCCGACCGCTGTTGCAGTAGGTGATGATGGGCTTTTGCAGGTCTATACCCAGCGCTTTCAGTTGGGTCAACAGTTCTTCTTTGCTGCGCCAAGTGAAGGCTTTTTCGGGCTGCAAGTTGTCCCGCAGGAAGAAGTTCTTGGCGGTTGGCAAATGCCCTTGTTGGTAGGCTTGGGGGGAGCGAGCGTCCAGAATTTGCACTGCCTTTGTCTGGATGCCTCGCCAAACTTGGAGCCAATCGGCGCGGAGGGATGGATTGACTTTGGGCACGAAACGGGTCGGCAGGAATTGGGGAAACTGGCGGGCGACAGGCAAACCGTCTGCTGTCCACTTCTCCCAGCCGCCGTCCAGAACACCAATGGCGCGGTGCCCCAGCATTTCCAACACGAAAGCGACATAAGTGGCGTGAGCGAACGCGTCAGCAGCGCTGGAGTAAACGACGACGGTGTGATGGTTGCCGATGCCCAGCAACCCGAAAATTTCCGCCAACCGCTCAGGAGGTAGCAACCGAGCAGGCACACCCCCGCGCGAAAGGCGAAGCGTCTCGGTGTTCAGGTAAACAGCGTTGGGGATATGCCCCGCTAAGTAGTCGCTGAGCGATGCCCGCGCATCAATGATGCGCAAGCGCGGGTCGTTCAAACGCTTGGCTAACCATTCGGTGGAGACCAGTTGCGGTCGCTCCAACAAAGGTTGGGCGCTCACCGCTGCACTCCACAAAACAACGAAGAAAAGGACGCTTTTCCTCATCGCCTCTTCACCTCCATTGGCTCTCATCAGGCTTTCGCCACTCATTGTCTCTTAGGCACCCGCACGCTCAAGACGATAGCGGTTGGCGCACCCGTTTGCACCACCGTTGTCAACCATCCTGAGCGCTGCTGCATAGCGTTCAAGTAATCCCGCAGCGCCCCTTCAAAAGGTGGGCGATGGACGGCAACGATGGCGTCCTCGCTCAACTTTGGCTCTACGACTTCAAAGAATGGCAGGGCACGGGGTCCGACATCAATGAAAACGAAGTCAAACGGACCTTCCAACTTCGGCACAACTTTGAGCGCGTCGCCTTCCAAAACGGTGACAACTTTGTCCAATCCCGCCCGTTGGAGGTTGCGGCGGGCTTCCTTTACCAAGTTGGGTTGGATTTCCACCGTTGTCAGCCGACCATCAGTAGCCTCCAATCCCAAGCCCAGCCAGATAGCAGAGTAGCCGTTGGCAGTGCCAATCTCCAATGCCTTGCGCCTTTTAGTGGCGACGATAAGCCAACGCAAAAACTCCCCATCACTGCGGGGCACATTGTGGAACTGCTCTCGGAACTGCTCCAGCCAGGGCAGGAAAGTGCTCAGCACCCATGCGTAGCGCTGCTCAGGAGACGCAAAGGCAGGCGGTTCTGGCGGGTTGGGTTGTCCGCGCAGCATTTGGGTGACCACCCCCGCTACTGCCAGGCTCGCTATGAGCAGCCCAACAAACCAACGCATTCGGCAACACCTCCGCTTTGCAAAAGATTTTGGCTTCCGAAATCGCTCTTTAATGCAAAGTTTGTTGGCGCTCCACTTCCATGCGAACTTTTCCGTCGCCCACAAGGGGCGACGCTACCGTCAGCATTTTCACGCTTTACGCATTACGCCTTTACGCTCGGTAGCGTCGGGGCTTGTCCCCGACGGTCGTTTTCGCCGATTAAAATCAGCGCTTAAGGTTGGCGCCACCGACTACGGGCTAAAGCCCGTAGCATAGGTTGATAACAGCGTCCACCAACAACATTTGCAGTAAAAAGCGTCCGAAATATTTTGCGCCACGCTCAACGCCAAAGCCGCGCAAGACAGCGCCGTTTAACCTGCGGGTGATGCGTATTGAAGTGGCTTGCGAAAGGCAAAAGAGACGGGCAGGCACAATTGCTTGTCCTGCCCGCCCTTTATCGCTGGCGATGCAAGCGCCTTTCTTGACCAAGCGCGGTCACGAACTTGCTGACTGTAGGAACTGTTCCCACGCATCCATGCCACCTTCTAAGTTGACAATCGTGTAACCGCGCGGACGGAGGAACTCGTCAGCAATCCACGCCGACGAGTCACCTTTGGCGCAAACGGCGACCACGAATGCGTCTTTGGGGATTTGCTGCTCCACCTCCGCAACGAAGCCGTCAGGGTCCTCTATTGCCACGAAGTAAGGGATATGCACCGTTGGTCGGTCGGGGATGCGCACTCGGGCGAACTCCTCATCGTTGCGCACATCCAGCACGATAAAGGGCTTCCCCTCATCCAACCATTGCTTCAGTTCCGCTGGCGTGATGCTGGTTTTATCAAGGCTCATGAAGGTGACACCTCCGCAAAGTTCGGTTTTGCGCGAACCTTTGCTCAGCGTTTCAATCGCCGTTGCGCCTTCAAGAGTTGCTCGCTCCGTAGGAAGAGAGACGCCGACAGCGCAAATGTTACAGGCATCGCCCTCTCTGTAACTCTGTTCGCTGTTTCGTGCTCAAAAAGCGACGGTGATGAGACATGCGGGCGAAAGTTATCGCTGGGTTGACAGTTGCTGCGTTAGTTGGGTTGGGCGTAATGGCTTTTGTGAAAGGAACAAAGGAGCCTGACCACAAAGTCTCCTCTGGCATTGCTGTCGCTCAAGAAACGGAAGCGGTGACGGTGGAGGCAATTCCTGTCAGGGTGAGAACAGTGTCCGAGCGTCAAGCGTTCACGGGCACGGTTGGCTCTTCCCTTTCCGCAGATGTTGCTGCTAAGGTGATGGGACGAGTTATGGCGGTGTTCGTTCGGGAGGGTGACCGCGTCCAAGCGGGACAGATGTTGGTGCAGTTGGACAACGCGGATTTGCTGGCGCAAGTGCGACAGGCGGAAGCCGCTGTAGCGGCGACGAGAGCAGCACTCAACCAAGCCCGAATCGCCCTCAACATTCAACGGACGCAGAGCCAAACCCGCATTGAGCAAGCCCGTGCCGAACTCAATCAAGCCTTAGAGCAACTAAGCATTGTCAAGGAAGGCGCTCGCAGACAAGAGAAGGCGCAAGCGGATGAAGCCGTCCGCCAAGCCCTTGCCGCTTACAACCGAGCCAAAGAAGCCGTTGCGATGGCGGAAGCGGAGTTGCAGCAAGCCCGAGAAGGCGTCAAGCAAGCCGAAGCGGGCTTGGAAGCGGCTAAACAGCAATTGGCGCTCATGCAAGAAGGGTTCCGCAAACAGCAACGGCGGCAAGCAGAAGCCGCATTGAAGCAAGCAGAAGCCAACTTACGGGTCGCCCAAGCCACTTACGAACGGTTCAAGCCCCTCGCCGACGAAGGCGTGATTTCCAAGCAGCGCTTTGACGAAATCGTGCTGCAACTGGAAGCGGCGAAAGCCCAATACGAAAGCGCCAGAGAGCAACTGTCCATGATGCAGGAAGGCTTCCGACCGCAGGAGGTGCGACAGGCGGAAGAAGCCGTTCATCAAGCGGAGGCTGCTTTGCGAGCAGCAAAGGAACGGGTTCGCTTAGCCGAAGCCGCCTATCGGGAGCGCCTTGCTGCCCTCCAGCAAGCAGAAGCAGCGCTGCGAGCAGCAGAGCAACAACGCGACCTTGTTTACGAAGGTGCGCGCAAGCAGGAAATCCGTCAAGCCGAAGAACGGGTAAAGCAAGCCCGCGAAGGCTTTCGCATGGCGCTCGCTGCCGCTCAAGAAGTCGCCATCAAGGAAGAGCAGGTGCGAGCGTTGGAAGCCCAACTGAAACAAGCCCTCGCTGCCCTGACAGCCGCACAGGTCCAACTCTCTTACGCTACTGTGACAGCGCCCTTCCCCGGCGTCGTTGTCAAGAAGCATGTGGATGTGGGCGACATGGCATCACCGGGCATGCCGCTCATCACCATCGTTGACCCCACCGCTTTCCGCTTGGAAGTCGTCGTGCCCGAAGGCTATGTCAAGTCCATCCGCTTAGGCGATGCAGTGCCTGTGACCATTGAGGCACTGGGGCGAACCATCACAGGGCGCGTTTACGAAATCGCACCTGGTGCTGACCCTGTCAGCCGCACCTTCACCGTCAAAATCCGCTTGCCCCAAGTTCAGGGTTTGATGGTGGGCATGTTTGGGCGGGCGGAGTTTAAGACGGGTGAGCGCACCGGCATCTTCGTCCCACAAAACGCTGTTTGGAAAGAAGGGAGTTTGGAAGGCGTGTTCGTGGTGGAAAACAGCGTTGCTTACAAGCGTGTGGTGACCACTGGCAAAACCTTCGGCAACCTCGTGGAAGTCTTGACAGGGCTTAAGGAAGGCGAGTGGGTGGTTGTCCGCAATGTCCAATCCCTGAAAGATGGCACGCGCGTGCGCATCGTCCAACCACGCTAAGAACGCTTGGTTCACTCCTGTGGAGGTGTTCCCAAAATGGCGCAACTGTCGCGGTTAGGACTGGCAGGACGCATCGCCGCTTACTTTAGCGATTCGCAACTAACGCCCCTCTTCGTTGCTGCCAGCATCCTGTTGGGCGTGTTCGCAGTGGTCACCCTGCCACGAGAAGAGGAGCCGCAAATCAAAGTGCCCATGATTGACATTTTCGTGCAAGCGCCGGGCATGAGCCCCAAAGAAGTGGAAGAGCGCGTCACGACACCGATGGAGAAACTGCTTTGGGAAATCCCTGGCGTGGAATACATCTACTCCACTTCCAGCGAAGGGATGGCGATGGCGGTTGTCCGCTACTATGTGGGCACCAACGAAGAAGATGCCATCATCCGCACCTATAGCAAACTTTACATGCACTTGGATCGCATCCCGCCGGGCGTTTCCATGCCTTTGGTCAAGCCGCGCGGGATTGACGATGTGCCCATCTTAGCGCTGACTTTCTGGGGCGAAGGTTACGACCATTACCGCCTCCGTCGCATCGCCGCCGAGGTGGAGCGAGAAATCAAGACCATTGACAATGTTGCCGAGACGAACATTATTGGTGGGCTGCGCCGCCAAATCAAGGTTCTGTTGGACCCAGAAAAGTTGAGCGCTTACAACATTGACCCCTTGATGGTTTTACGCGCCCTTGACCAATCCAACCGCGAAATTTTGGCGGGACACCTCAGCCACCAGAACTACGAAGCACGGTTGAAGGTGGGCGAGTTCATCAAGGATGCGGAAGACGCTCGCCGATTGGTCGTGGGGGTGTTTAACGGGCGCCCCGTTTACTTAGGCGATGTGGCGACAGTGGTGGATGGTCCTGAAGAACCCGCCAACTATGTTTTCTTCGGGGTCGGGAAGGGATGGCACAAGCACCACCGCGACGGCAAAGAAGTGGCGTTCGTCTCCCATTTCTCGCCGCGCCCGGGCGAGTTGTATCCTGCGGTGACCATTTCGGTGGCGAAGCGAAAAGGCGCCAATGCTATCGTCGTTGCTAACCAAGTGTTGCAAAAAGTGGAGTCGCTGAAAGGGCGCCTCATCCCCAACGATGTGCAAGTGACCGTTACCCGCAACTATGGCGAAACGGCGCGAGAGAAAAACAACGAGTTGCTCTTCCACATGGCGCTGGCAGTTGTCTCCGTGACCCTGCTTATCGCCTTCACTTTGGGATGGCGGGAGAGCCTTGTCGTGCTTGTCGCCATTCCCGTCACGCTGGCGCTGACCCTTTTGGTGTTCCGCTTGACAGGTTTCACCCTCAACCGCGTCACCCTGTTTGCGCTGATTTTCTCCATCGGCATCCTTGTGGACGATGCAATTGTCGTCGTGGAGAACATTGCCCGCCACCTGCGGCTCCCTCAGAACAGAGGGCGACCGCTGAAGGAAATCGTGGCGGAAGCGGTGGACGAAGTGGGCAACCCCACTATTTTGGCGACCTTTACGGTGATCGCAGCCGTGTTACCGATGGCGTTCGTTCGCGGGTTGATGGGTCCCTACATGCGTCCCATCCCCATCGGCTCATCAGCCGCGATGCTGTTCAGTTTGCTGGTGGCTTTCGTAGTGACGCCGTGGGCGACCTTGCGATTCATCCCCCGCGAGGGGGCGCTCCACCACGAAACCGAAAGTTGGACCACTCGCCTCTACCGAAAGGTGATGCGCCCACTCATCTATCGCCCCGTTGCCCGATGGGGTTTCTTGATGGCTACCGTGGGACTGCTCCTTTTCGCCATCGCCTTCCTGCCCCTCAAGTGGGTCACCGTCAAAATGCTCCCCTTTGACAACAAGAGCGAGTTCCAAGTCATCATCAACTTGGACGAAGGCACCACTTTGGAGGAAACCGCCCGCATCGCCCGCGAGATTGGTGACTACCTGATGAGCGTTCCTGAAGTCACTGACATCCAGATTTATGCTGGCACGGCAGCGCCTTTTAACTTCAACGGGTTGGTGCGGCACTACTATCTGCGGCGCGGTTCCAATGTGGCGGACATTCAGGTCAACTTGCTGCCAAAGCATGAGCGGGAAGCCCAAAGCCACGACATCGCCAAGCGCGTCCGACCTATCATCCAGAAAATCGCTGCCAAATATGGCGCGCGGGTCACCGTCGCTGAAGTGCCGCCAGGTCCTCCCGTGCTTCAAACCCTTGTGGCAGAAGTTTACGGTCCCGATTATGAGAAGCAGCGAGAAGTTGCCCGCCAAATTCTGGAGATTTTCCGCACCACCGAAGGCGTAGTGGACGCTGACTGGTATATGGAAGCCGACCAGAAAGAGTGGCGGTTCGTGGTGGACAAAGAAAAAGCGGCGCTGCACGGCATCAGCACCGAGCACATCGCCAATGTGCTGGCGCTGGCGGTGAACGGATTGAAAGCGGGCTTGGCGCACCAGCCGCAGGAAAAGGAGGACATGGTGCTCTTCGTCCGCTTCCCCCGCAGTGAGCGAGCCAGCCTCGCCGACTTGAAAGACATCAAGGTGATGAGCCCTCACGGGCGCTTGGTGCCTTTGAGCGAGTTGGTGCGATTAGAAGAACGCTGGGCACCTAAAAGCATCTATCACAAGAACTTGCTGCCCGTCGTCTATGTGACGGCAGATGTGGCAGGTCGCGAAGAGAGCCCCGTTTACGCCATCCTTCGGCTGAACAAGCGGCTGCGGGAGGAACTGAAACTGCCCAGCGACACTCAGACGACCATTGAAATCTGGAACATCCGCCAACCCTTCACCACTGACAAGTGGGCAATTAAGTGGGATGGCGAATGGCACATCACTTATGAGGTGTTCCGCGATTTGGGGATTTCCTTCGTCGCTGTGTTGGTGCTCATCTACATTTTGGTCGTCGGTTGGTTCCGCGACTTCTGGACACCGCTGGTCATCATGTCCGCCATCCCCTTCTCACTGGTGGGCATCCTACCTGCTCACGCAGCGTTAGGTGCTTTCTTCACGGCGACCAGCATGATCGGTTTCATTGCGGGCGCGGGCATTGTGGTTCGCAACTCCATCATCCTTGTGGACTTCATTGAACTGCGATTGCGGCAAGGGATGCCTTTGCCAGAAGCCGTGATTGATGCTGGTGCGGTGCGGTTCCGCCCCATGCTGTTGACCGCTTCCGCCGTCATTGTCGGCGCTTCGGTGATCCTCTTTGACCCCATCTTCCAAGGTCTGGCGATTTCGCTGATGGCGGGCGAAGTGGCAAGCCTGCTCCTGTCCCGAATGGCAGTGCCCATCCTCTACTTCCTGCAAAAGAGTTGGTTCGCCCGTCAACAAAACGCGCAGACCGTAAAGGAGGCGTGAGACCGATGCGATGGACAATTTTTGCCTTGTCGGTTCTCCTTTTCGCTACCACTGCTTCAGCAACACAACCGCAGGAACTGGACTTAAGAGCCGTCGTAGAACTTGCGTTGCGCCATCACCCCAGTTTGAAAGGAGCGACGGCGCAAGTGATGGCAGCCCGTGCCCAATGGCGGCAAGCCAAAGCGGGCTTTTCCCCGCGCGTGGACTTGACTGCCAGTTACACCCAGTTGCATCGTGACCCCTCTTTCACCATTGCTGGCATGGGCACGATGATTTTTGGCGAAAAGGACAACCCGCAACTGTCGTGGACGGTAAAGATGCCCCTTTACACGGGGGGCAAATTGGAAGGGCTCGTCCAACAAGCCCGTGCAGGCATTGAAGCCGCCGAATATGGCTTGGAACGACAGCGGTTGAAAGTGGCATCAGACGCCATCACCGCTTACTTCAATGTCCTCAAAGCGCGCGGTTTCGTCAAGGTTATGGAAGACCGCCTCAAAGCCCTACAAGCCCAGCGGGACGACATCGCCAAGATGTTGGAACGGGGCGTTACGACGCGGGTGGATTTGCTACGAGCAGAAACAGCAGTGGCAGCCGCTCAAGAGGAGTCGACGAAAGCCCGCAACGGTGAAGCCTTGGCATTAGCCGCGTTAGCAAACGCGATGGGGCTTTCGCCTACCACCCCGCTGCAAGTGGTCGCATCGGCAACGATTGCGGAAGCGCCCTTGCCCGATTTGCCAGCGGAGTTAAGCCAAGCCGTTGAAGAAGCCCTCCGACAGCGCCCTGAACTGCGCCTTCTGGAAGCCCAACTGGTTGCTGCTCGCGAAGGGGTGCGGGTGGCAAAAAGTGAACAGCGCCCTCAAGTCGGGCTCCTGCTCCAATACGATGCGGAGCGGCAAACCATCATGCCCGACATGGGGCGTTGGCTCGCCGGCGTGATGGTGTCAATGAACCTCTTTGACGGGGGCGGAACGAAAGCCGCTGTTGAGCAGGCGCAAGAGCGAGTCCGTCAGTTGCAAGCCACATTGGAAGAACTGCGCAACGGCATTGTGCTGGAAGTTACCAACGCTTTCCTCACCGTTCAAAGTGCTAAGGAACGAGTTAAAACTGCCGAAGCAGCGGTGGCAACGGCTGAGGAAGGGTTGCGGCTGGTTCGGCTCGGTTACCAAAACGGTGTCAACACCATCACCGACTTTTTAACAGCGCAGGCGGAGTTGACCCAAGCCCAAATCGCGTTGGTGGTGGCGCTAACGGACTTGCGCGTTGCGGAAGCGCAACTTTGGTTCGCCTTGGGGCGCTCCCCTGAAGCCCTCTTGACAAAATTGGCAAAACAGTGAGGAGCGTGATGCCTATGCAACCGACAACCTTTTCCCCTCAACGATTGCTGGTGCCAGTGGACTTCAGCGACCTGTCCGCTTTAGCCCTCAAATATGCGGCGGTAGGAGCGCGGCAGTTCGGCGCCGAGTTGCTTGTCCTACATGCGGAGCGGTTTGAAGTGCCGCCTTATGTGTTGGCGGACAACTACGAGCGAGTATTGGCAGAATTGCGGCAATATCGCCGCGATGCCGAAACCTACTTGGCAAACTTCGTGCGATCAACCCTTGGTCCTGCTGTGGAGCAGTTGCCCCTTCGCTTTTTCGTCGCGGAAACCCACCCAGTGGATGCCATTTTGCAAACAGCGGAAAGTGAGCGAGTGGACCTTATCCTCATGGGCACACATGGGCGCTCGGGATGGCAACGGTTCACCCTCGGTTCCGTCACAGAGAAAGTGGTGCGCAGCGCCATCGTGCCTGTTTTCGTGGTTCGGCAAAAAGAGCGGGAGTTCATAGATGTCAACGACCCTTCGGCTGTTCCCCGTTTGACGCGTATCCTTTGCCCCGTCAACTTCACCCCCGTTGCCCAGCACGCCCTGCGCTACGCTGTTGCCATTGCAGCACGCTTCAACGCTCACTTGACAATCCTTCACATTGACGAGCACGGGCGCGCAGAAGCAGGGCGAGCGAAAGAACAATTGTGTTCGTGGGTGCCACCCGAGTTGGCGCAACAGTGTCAATGGGAGCCATTGGTGCGACACGGGCATCCAGCGGAGCAAATCATCACGGTTGCCAACGAGGGCAATTACGACTTGCTGGTGATTGGGGCGGAGCACCGCTCCTTTTTCAGCGCCCTCGTCTTTGGCACCACTACCGAACTGCTCCTCCGCAGCGCCCCTGTTCCCACCCTCGTCGTCCCTTACAGCCTCCAACGCTGAACCATTGAATCAGGGAAGCCTGTCAAGGGCTTGATCGGAGAGATGACGAGGAAGATGCTTTGCGCTTTACTTCAAGTTGATCCCCCTTTGCAACCTTAGAGGGGTTCGCAGTGTAGTTACTTACGACGGAAACCAATCCCGCAAAGGCTTGGAAGGGCAATGGGGGTGCCTTCCGTGCTTTGGCGACGAAAACACTTGCACTGGCTTGTCAGCGTCGTGGGCGTTTCTTTTCTGGCTTCCACGGTCTGGCTTATAGGCATCGTCGGCATCTTCCTCCTGTCCTGTGCTGCCTTTCAGCCTGACCTTCGCCCGAAAGGGACAGGGAACACATCCAAGAAGCCCTTTGTAGTGCGCATCGTTGAGAATGCTTCAGCGCAACCGCCCCGCGTGGTTGGCTTAGAAGTGCACGCGACAATGGGTTCTGACCCTGACCTCTCTGACGGTTGGCAAGGGCTTGCTCTCTACGAAGTCGCGGAGTTTCAAGTCGTGCCTTTGTGGAGCGATGGGAAGCCCGACAAGACTTGCACCCGCGCCGGTTCACCGCCCCAATGGACATGCACCTACGGTTGGTTTGAAGAAGTGGAGAAGAGGGGCTTGGACAAAGTCACCATGGCTGTCCCTGGCACCGCTATCGCTGTCGCCAAAGAGCGCCCCAAAACGGCGGTGGGCAATAAGGTGGTGTGGAGCACTGAGTTCCATCCGGAGCGAATAACTCCTGCCAAAGGCACCGTGACGGTCTCTTACGGTGGCATCACTGCTTCCTTTTCCGTCACTGCATTGAACCCTGACTACACAACTTTCTATCTCGGACGCACTGGGTTAGCGGTAACGATGGTGCCTCTCTATCCCCATGAGCGCTCGGAAATGGTCGCACGCTTCCTGTGGGGCATTGACAAGCAGACACCCCAGACTTTTCGCAGTGAGGAGTATTTTGAGCGAAAGCGCGAACGCGTTCGCGCCATCTCCCGCTCTTTGGAGCGCTACATTCGTGACTGGCTGGATGGGAAAGCACCAGCGGAAATCCCGGCTTCCGTTTTGCTGAATGAGCCAGGTCTTGGCAACTTGACGAATGCTTGTGGAGCGTGGATTTTGGTCCGTGCCGAGGAGGTCAGACCCGAAGAACAATGGTTGGTGCGACCGGCAATGGACATTGACCCTCACTTTCGCGAGTTGTATTACATGGCGCCTGATCCGCATTGCACCTACCTCTTGCTTCCCTACATTGCCCCTTTGGGTGCCAAGTTAGTGATAGAAGGCGAGTTCCCTCATTGTCGGTTCATGGACTTTCAAGTGCCCATTCCCTACAACCCGCGCTTCCCCGCTTTTGAAGGGGCAGGCGTGATGGAAGTCCCTCTCGTGGATGTGGACATTGAACCTGAACCTGGAAGCGTGAACCCTTTCCGAGTGGGAGCAAACCGCAACGCTGTTAACCGACGCTATCGCGTAGAGTTTTTGCTCACGGAGGGAGACCCCGTTTCGTTGAACGAAAAAATTGCCCCAGGGAGCATGACAGACCGCCCCATTGCCTTTCGCGGGAAGGGGAACCTGCGCGTGGGTGGCGCTTTCGTGGAAACAGGGGCTTGGGGCAAAGGCGCGATTATACCTGCTATGCTCTGGCTGCGTTACTACGCACCCGATAAAAAAGCAGGACCGTTGGGTGGCGTGCCCTTGCCCAAGGCTTACCTGCAGTTACCAACTGGGGAACGCTTCTGGATTAAGCATGACCTGCGTCTGGTTCGTCGGCTGTGCAATGTGCCCATCCCTGCCCAACCTCGTCCACCTGAGGATTACCGTCCCTTTGACTCGCGCGTGGGTTGGTTCAAGATAAACGACGGGTTCATCATGTTCGGTGATGCCATAGGCTTCTTGCTTGCTCATAACCCGTTGGCAAAGTTGCTGCTGGGAGGGGAAGAGCGCATCAAACACACGGTGCGAACCCTTTACAGGGAGTTCTTCGGACGCGGACCTGATGAACCACCTCCTGCCAGTTACTGGACTGGTTCCACTTACTGCGCCTACATTCACTATCTGGGGCGCCTCATGTCGTTGCCGGAAGGCAAAGTGCTGGTCATTACAGGGCGGCTCCCCCGAGCGCCCCGCACGCGTGACGGGGAACCCTACATGACTGACGGACAGGTTCGCTATTGGTCCCTTTCCCGCTACGGCGCCAGCCCGTTGCGCACCACTTCCCTGGGGCTGTGTTACGACAGTGTGATGGATGACGAAATTGTCACCGATGAGCAGGGATGGTATTGCCTTGTGTTCTCTGCCCCCAACGACCGCCCCCGCAACGCCGTCCCCACTGCTGGGGTTACATGGCGCGATTGGGGACCCGACCGTGGGAAGATGTCCCTTACCATTCGCTGGATGGTTGTCATGCCCCATTGGCACGACCCCAACCACTCCCCTGACGACAACAACATACCCTGGCGCAAGGGAGCATGGTGCATGCCAGAATTTGACGAGACACTGTTGGGTTTGAACCGAGCGGGGCTTTTGAAAGACTACCACCCTGTGCTGCACCTGATGACGAAAGAGGAATTTGAAGCGCTTGGCCCAAAACCCGCCCCTCACCTCATTCCGCACCGAGACGATTGGTGATCCGCCCGCCGTTACAGATAGCCCTTTGTCAGCGCCAAGTTTTTGAGCGCGGTAGCAGGTTGCCCTCCTCTCCCTTTAACCGCACCGTGCCATAAACCCCACCGCAGCGGCTATGGCGGTTGGCACCGTGTTACTATGCGCAACCGCTTACTTAGGCAGCCACAGGTGGACTTCGCCCAAGTGTTTGCCAGTGAAAGGTTTGCCCACAATGCCGACGCGGTTCCCGATGCGGATGAGTTTGGCATCGTGGCTGCCAACACCTTCGTCCACAACATGGGTCTCAAACCGACCGTTGCCACGATTGACGAACAAAATAACCTGCGGGCGCGGGGTGAAGTCCATCTCAATGGTGCAAATGTCAAGCAGACCATCACCCGTGAAGTCGGCGATGACGAGCGAGTGGGGATCTACTAAATCGCTGGCTAACACATGTTCCTGCCACAATTGGCGCGGGTCCGCGGGGGCTTTGAACCACGCCACGCGCCCTTGTTCTTTTCGTCCGAAGTATTGCGCATCTCCTTCCGCCAACACGATTTCCACGCGCCCGTCATTATCCAAATCTGCTGCTGCCACAACGGTGCCAACATAGCCTTGGGCGAAAGCGAAGCGTTGCCACTCTTGACGGACATCGCTTTGCGGTTTAAACCAGAAGTTGCCCGCAATGAGTTCCTCGCGACCGTCGCCATCCACATCTGCCCATGCCAATCCTTCCCCGTCCACATCTTTCGCAATCACGAACGCTTTCCACGGTTTTGTTGGGTCAGCGCCGGGTTTGAGCCACAGAAGTGCTTTTGCCCCTTGGTTCCAAGTCACCAACTCCCCTTTGCCGTCGCCATCCACATCCACCCACAGTTGCGTGTGGAACTTGGGAGCAAAAGTGCCGATGAGGAAGCGCTGCCATTTTTGTGACGGGTTTGCGGGCTGCTTCCACCACCACAAGTGCGGGCTGCGCCAGTCGCCACCAGCAAGGAAATCCAAGCGACCGTCACCGTCCACATCGCCCAAAGCACCCCCCGATTCCAACATCTCCGCTTCGTCGTCCACCAGGTGCACTGCCCATTCGTCTACGCTGCGTCGCTCCAACCAGACGAGCGCATCTTTGCCTTTTTGACGGCTGCCAATGACCACATCCTCTTTGCCGTCGCCGTTGACATCGCCCACGACGCAGATGGTGCGATTGGGTTGTGGGTCAAGGCGCGCGATCACGCGCCGCTCAAATTCGTAAACACCTTCCTTCGGCGGAGTAATGCCAACCCACTCAGCAACTTTGCGGAAGAAAGCGCGCTTTGCAGGCGTGTTGATGAGCCAGTTGGTGGGTGGCGATTGGAAGCCGTTGCGGTAATTGTTCCGCCCCGCATCAAAGTATCCCCAACTGGCGCCTTCGTTCAGCGCTGCTTCCATGTTCCGTAAGTCCACACCGTCTTCGTTGAACACGATGGGTTTGGGTGTGCCCCAAGAATGCAACTTTGACCGAATGGTTCGCACCATCTCGCGGATGCGCTCAGGCGTTTGCCCGTTACCGTGCACCAGCACAAAGTCAACGGCTCGCAGCACCTCGTCGGGTGGAATGGAACCACCGCAAAAACTCACCGAGACGAGAAGTTGCCCACTGCTGCGCTCTTTCGCTAACCGCACCAGTTCCACTACTCGGGGCGGTCGGATGATGGCGTGGTCGTAACCGCGATGGTCGCACTCGTTTGCGATTTCCAACAAAACATGCCGATACCCTTGCTGCAAGAGCCAATCAACAGCGTTGACGACAGCGCGCTTGACGGCTTCCTCGTCTTGCAAGCGTTGGTCTTGCCCAAAGTAAAACAAGCCCAAAATGACGACCATGCGCAGCCGTTCCGCTGCATCCAACACTTTCTTCAAGCGATTCAACCACGAAGGCTTTAGCGAGCCGTCGGGATAAAAGCCGCTCACATGCCAGGGTTGGTTGCCTGTGATTTGATCTCGCCTTGGAGCCCCGCACTGCAAGTTGATGGTGAACGCGATGAGACCGTAGGCTTTGTAAAGGGGCAAGGCGGCGATGAACTCTTCAGTGTTGCGGTCGGGGTCAAACTCGCTGCCGTCGGGATAGCGCCAAAGGGAACGCGTTTGCGGGTTCTCGTCGTCAAAAAGCGCTTGCACCATGCGGCTGTTGAGCAACATGCCCAACGCGCGCGGGTTGACATTCGGCACATCGGCGTAAGTGGGCTTCCCATCAATGAGAAAGCGTTCGCCCTCAATCGCCACCGTCATGCGAGCCACCTCGCTCGTAGCCAAAAGTTTCGCCGCTGCGAAAGCGAGCAATAACATCCCTATCAACACAGCGCAACTCAAGCCCCTCATCGTCGGCACGCTCCCCAACACTTTCCGCTGCCTAAACTCAAGTTGATAGCACGGTTTCGTTTTTCGCAACCCTTTCGCTACAGTCTATCTGCCCTCACCGGCGCGACGGCGAAGCGGGCGAAGCAGTAGCCAAACTAAGGTGACAGCGCAAATGGCAACGAACCAGTCACCGAGGAATGTGTAAAGGCTACCTCCTGCCAAGCCAACGGGAGCATCAATCACTGTCTCTCGCCCCAACGGTGCCTGCACACGACAGTCGCCGTCTATGTCAAAGATTTGCGATAAGCCTGTTGCATCCGCTTTGACAATCGCCACATGGTTTTCAACAGCGCGAAAAGGCAGGAAGGCAGCGTGCAGGTGATGGATAAGGCAGCCAATGGAAGGTGGGTCGTGGTTAGGCACAGCGACCACTTTCGCTCCTTGTTTCACCAACCTTCGGATGACATCAGGGAAACAAGTCTCAAAGCAAATGGCGATGCCGAAGGGAGGGTAGGCGTTGATTTCCCGTCCTTTTCGGTAGCGCAACCTTTCGCCGAGGAGCAAGTGCACCTTCCGATGCCGCAACACTTCGCGACCGTCGGGGTCAAAGAGCGCTGCTGCGTTAGCGGGCGAGGAACCGCTTTCAAAGAACCCTGCCACCAAAAATGCCTTTGCTTCTTTCGCCACTTTAGCGAGGGCTTCACGCATTGCCTCAGTTTCGTGTCCCAACGCTCCTTCAGGCAAAACGATAAGGCGCGTTCCTTCAGACTTCCTCGCTGTTGCCCATCTAATCGCCATTTCCAACGGGGTAAGTTGGCTCTGGACAGCCACCACCGTTATCCTTTCGGGTGGGGAGCGAATGGGGTAGACCGCAACGAGGAGTATCCAAAAGAGCAGGATGAGAACGAGCAACTCAGCAACCATACCAAGTTTCGTTCGTGGCTGAAGGACTGCAAGAGTGACAAACGCGTTGGCGAGCCAGACGAACCAAGAGGCGAGCCAGATGCCACCGAACCAAGCCGTCCAGACGAAAGGAGTAAGCGAACTTTGGGTTAGCGCCAAGTTGATGGGCAGTGGCAACCACTGGGAGAGCCATTCCGCGATGACGCCTAACGCAGCAACGCCCCAAACCCACGACCATCCCCTCCAATTCCCTTGTTGCCACAAACGACCGCTAATGGCTGCTACCGTTCCCACAATCAATCCCAGCAGCAAAAAGGGGAGCAAGGTGAAGAGCCAACCTTTAACGAAGAGCCAACCTTCAAGAGGAAGGGGCTTTGCCCCCTCTTGCACTGCTATCGCAATGCTGAAGGAAACGGGCAAGATGGCTGCACTGATGCACCAACACAAAGCAGCGAAGATGCGGTGCTGCCAACGAATAGGTTGGGCGTTGACAAAAAGCAACGGCGCAACCCCCACCCACGCTAATGGTGCTAACGGACACGGTGGCACTGCCGCACCAAACAGCAATCCACCCAAAAAGCAAAGCACCAAACTTTTTGAGCCCATTTCCCCCTCACTTTGTCCGTAAATGTCAATCAAGCCGCTACGATGAACCGTCCCGTGTCCAAAATTGTGGCATACTTGGGACAGCCTCGGGATGCCGAGCAAGCGTTTGTCATTGACGGTGGAAATACTTTGCGGTTTTGAAGGAGGGAACGCGGATGAGCAAAAATGGGCGAGCGTTGGGACGCGTGATTACGGCGATGGTGACGCCTTTTGACGAAAACGGGAAGGTAAACTTTGCCGAAGCGGAGCGATTGGTGGAGCATTTGATTCAAACGGGTTCGGAAGGCATCGTGGTCGCAGGGACAACGGGCGAGTCGCCCACCCTTTCCCACGAGGAGAAGTTGGAACTCTTTCGGGTTGTCAAGCAGGCAGCGGCAGGGCGCGCCAAGGTGATTGCGGGGACGGGCAACTACAACACCGCCGAAAGTGTGGAGTTGACAAAGGAAGCGGAACGCATCGGCGTGGATGGGGTGCTACTTGTTTGCCCTTATTACAACCGCCCCAACCAAGAGGGCTTGTTCCAGCACTTCAAGACAGTGGCACAAGCCACTTCGCTGCCCGTCATCCTTTACAACATTCCCAGCCGAACGGGGCGCAACATTGAAGCGAGCACGACTTTGCGGTTGGCGGAAGAAGTGCCCAATATCGTGGGCATTAAGGAAGCCAGCGGCGACATGAAGCAGGTGGCAGACATCTGCGCCAAAGCCCCCGACGGGTTTGCGGTGTGGAGCGGAAACGACGAAGACACCTTCCACATCGTGGCGTTGGGAGGGGTAGGCGTCATTAGCGTTGTTTCCCACATCTGTGGTCAAGAGTGCCGAGACATGATTGAAGCGTTGGAGCAGGGCGATTTGGTCACGGCGCGCCAAATTCACTTTCGCCTGATGCCTTTAGTGCGCGCCCTGTTCCCGCCCACCAGCCCCAATCCCGCTCCCATCAAAGCAGCGTTAAACTTGCTGGGGTTCCGCGTGGGTAACCCGCGCTTACCCTTGGTGCCCTGCACCGACGCCGAAATAGAAACCATCCGCCGCGCCCTGCAAGGCTTGGGGAAGTTGTGAAGCCCGAGAGCAGTTTGCTTTCGGAGCGCAAGTAAAGTTGAGCAATTCTGCGCAGATGCGTAAAGGGCGATACCCAATTGCGCCCTGCTGCGATGCGAAACCCTTGTTCGCCTAATACCTGCTCCGCTCACTTTTTGCGGCGGTGCTCTCGGTTGTTGACGAAGCCTTAAGGGTTGGCTATAATGTTGCAGGCTTATCAACGCCCCTGAAGCGGTGGTTAGAAAGCGAAGGTGCAGGGGCAAAGAGGCGAACGGACATGAAAGTGCGCGAGCAGATGCAACCGACGCCACATTTCGTTCGGCTGGATTTGCGGAAAGTCATCAACCACCCTGGCGACATGGTCGTCACGACCTACGAGACGGATGTGCAGTTGTGGGAAGGTGGGCAGTGGGTGCATGTCCGAGGGGAAGCCTCGGGCACCAATGTGGACGGGCGCTTTGTCCTTGTCACGGGCAAAGTGTCTACGACGGTCGTGTTGGAATGCAGCCGCTGCCTCACCCCCTTTGAGCAGGAATTGGAAGCAACCTTTGAAGCCCAGTGCGACATCCGAACCTTCCACCTTCTGGCGGAAGGCTTGACTGTTGAAGAAGGTGAAGAGGTGACGGCGATTTTTGATGCCAACAGCGCTGACCTTTGGGAACTGTCGCGGCAAGCGCTGGTGGTCAACTTGCCCATGCGCCCCTTGTGCCATCCCGAATGCAAGGGGTTGTGCCCTCAATGCGGGGCGAATTTGAATGAAACTCAATGCGGATGTTCGTTGCCTGCTGACCCCCGTTGGGCAGCGTTGGAGGCGCTCATGAAGCGGTTCAAGGCTTGACAGATGCGCACCAGCAACGCAATCGCAACCCGTTCAAAGGAGGCTGCTCACGATGGGACTACCGAAGCGGAAAATTTCCAAAACCCGCCGAGACAAACGGCGCACGCATTGGAAACTGGCGCCTATCCAGTTTCACTTGTGCCCTCAGTGCAAAAAGCCGGTGCGCCCGCACCGAGCCTGCACCTTCTGTGGCTACTACGAAGGCTTGGGAATGAAAGTGGCGTGGGTGAAGCAGCGCCGCGCAGAAGAGCAAGAGGGCGCGTGAGGTGGTCCCTTCCTTTTTCGTTCCCCGTCCGCTTTCCGTTTTCGCCCGCCTTTGCGGACATCTGCGGGTGAAAAGGGCTATAATGATTTGAAGTTACCCAAAATTTGGGGGGAAGTGCCGTAGAATTAAGTCACCAAAGGGTGACGGGACATGCCAACCAAAACCTTGAAACTAACCTTTGCATCAAGAAAGGAACTCAACGAAATTCTGGAAAAGGTTAGGGCAATGGAAACGGAAGCCGTCCGTTGGCTAATTCGGAATAAGAAAACGGCGCTAAAGTCCGTCCACGCAGCCTTGTATCACCCCCTCCGTGAACGCTACCCCGAACTTCACAGCCATTGGGTCAAAAGCGCCCTAAAGACTGCAACGGGCATCGTCCACCAGTTCAACAAACGAAAGAGAAAAGGGAAAGCGAAGCGCCCCCACCTTAAAAAGCCTTTCGTTTCCCTTAGCCCCGAACTTTACAAGGTTAACTGGAATGGGATGTGGTTGAAGGTAACGATTTCAAAGTCTGCCCATGATTTAGAACCTATCGTGCTTTGGTTTAAGCCCCACAGCAAATACAAAGAGGTCTTGGACAGATGGCGTAAAGGTGAAGGTAAACTGGGGCAATTGACTTTAACGCCCACATCTATCAGCCTTCCCTTCAAATTCCCCGAAGTTCCTGCCTACCAGCCTGTATCCCTCATCGCTATAGACAGCAATGAGAACTCGTTAGATTACCTGAACACGGCAACGGGAGAATTGGGGAGCGTGGATGTGTCAAAGGTGGCAAGGGTTAACCGAGACTACGATAGGCGCATCAGGAGGGCGACGAAAGGCAAAAACAACCCAAAAGCCAAAAGGAAAATCCAGCGAAAGTATGGACGGTTAAGGAGGGAGAGGACGAAGACGCTGTGGTGTGCTACTGCTCTGTTTTTCATTCGCATGGCAGTTGCCCAGCAGGCGGCTTTGGTCTTGGAAAACCTGAAAGGGATGAAGTTAGGCATCTCTTTGCGGAAAGCGTCCAAGCGGATGCGTCGGCGTCTCCTTAATCACTGGTCTATCATGGCTTTTCATCGGATACTGGCGGCGAAGGCGAAGGAGAACGGGGTGCCGATAGTTTTCGTTGACCCGAAGGGCACATCTAAGACCTGTCCGAGGTGCGGGGGAAGCCTAAGGGGGCAGGATAAAGAGTGCCCCTCCTGTGGGCTATCGCGGCATTATGTTGCTGCTATTAACATAGCCTGCAGGGGTGCCGAGCAATTCCCCGCTGGCGTTTTGTCGGCGGGGCAGGGGGTCATTGATGCTCCTCGTTGCCTGTCTTCTGGCGGCAAGGTGGAGTGGTCTGCGGTGCGCCGTCACGACGGGAAGTTGCCCCTCAAATTTTGGGGGTAGCTTCAATATAATGGTGATGCCTTGAGCACTTGTGTGAGGGGCAATCTATTCAAACCTTTGCAAGTTGGGTGAGGGCTATCGTGGATGGGAAAGCATCCGTTCGGGTCGCTGTGGATGTCATGGGAGCGGATCACGCGCCAGCAGTGCTGGTGCGAGGGGTTGTCGCCGCGCTTGAAGAGCACCCCGATTTAGTTGTGCACCTGTTGGCGGACCCAAACGCTCTCCCGCCCCTCTCACTGCCTGAAAGTGTGCAAAAACGCTTGATGCTCATTCCGACCGAACAGATCATTGGCATGGACGAGCCACCCCTGACAGCGGTGCGGCGCAAACCCAACGCCAGTTTGGTGCTGGGGATGAAACTTTTGGGCAGCGGCGAGGTGGATGCCTTCGTGACACCTGGCAACACGGGTGCTGCCGTGACAGCGGCGAGCCTGTATGTTGGCTGCCTCCCGCCCATCACGCGCCCTGCCATTGCGATTGTTCTCCCGCACCATCAAGGTCGCTTCCTGCTGTTAGATGTGGGCGCCAATGTGGATTGCAAGCCCGAACATTTTTTGCAGTTCGCCCTGATGGGTGTCGCTTACGCGGAAGCAGTGATGGGCATTGAAAACCCGCGCGTGGCGCTCCTCAACATCGGCGAAGAAGCCATCAAGGGCACCAGCGTCGCGAAAGAAGCCTTCGCCTTGCTGCAATCGGCACCCCTCAACTTCGTTGGCAATGTGGAAGGGCGGGATTTGTTGGAAGGCGCTGCCGATGTGGTCGTCACTGACGGGTTCGTCGGCAACATCCTGCTCAAAGCCGCTGAAGGGATCGGGCTTTTCATCTGGCGCGAGATCAAGGACTTGATGCTCACCAATTGGCGGACGAAGTTAGCGGGATGGTTGTTGCGCCCCTACTTGCGGGCTCTGGGCAAGCGGTTGGATTGGCGGGAGTATGGGGGCGCACCGCTGTTGGGCATCAAAGGCGTGAGCATCATGGCTCACGGTGCTTCAGACGAACGCGCCCTCGCCCGCGCCATTGCTGTCGCCCGCGAAAATGTGTTGGTCAACGCCGTTGAGCGTGTCGCACAGAAACTGCAAACAGTTGTGCCCATTGGGCTAAAGTGATTGGCAAATCGCAGGAATTCCTTGATGCGCCACATTTCCGTTGCTGGGGGCACCTCTCCTGAGGCGCCGGTTTTTCGTTTTGCGGTGCGTCAGGAGACGCACCCTTATGTGAGCCGATTTTCAGTTTGCCGAAGGGCAACTCTCTAAGGGTTGATACGAAGTTTGCCATGCCTGATGCTCTTTGCCATCGGTTGCGTGGGAGTGGCTTTCCACAGTGAGAAACTTTGTGGTGTGGCAGGGGAGCGTTCTTCAGTTCACTCGCTCACCCACCAACCCCCGCGCAAGAGCAACCACGATGGTGAGTGCTCCGCAAACCACCACAACCGATGGTCCGGCAGGGAAGTCGTGCTCGTAAGAGAGCCACAAACCACCGATGGCAGCGAGGATAGCAAGGACAACAGAAATTGCGAAAGCGTCTCGCAACCGTCGCGCCCACAGTAACCCCGCCAACGGGGGCAGGACGAGGAATGCGAAAACCACCAACGCACCAATTGCCCGAATGCACGCGCTGATGAGTAAGCCCAAACTCAGGTAGAAGAGCAAGTCCGTTCCCTTTTGCTTGACGCCAACCGAATGGGCAAAAACGGGATCCACCGTGACGGCGACAAAAGCGTGATAAGCGAGCAGGTGCACTATCAACACCACCAAACAAGCGATTGCTAGCAATTCCATGTCGCCGTGTCCCACCGCCAACAAATCGCCGAACAGCAGTGCTGAAATGTGGGCTTCACCGACGGGGCTGAGGGCAACGAAGAGCAGCGCCAACGCTGACGCCAAAGCGTAAACCGCTCCCAGCAAACTCTCGCGAGAAATGCGGCGTTCCTGCTGCGGCAGCAGAGCGAAGCCCAGCACGCTGGCAAACACGGCTACTGCACCGCCGAGGAGCAGCGGGAAGTTTGCTAACAGCGCTAACCCAACACCTGCTGCCCCCGCTTGGGCTAAAGCCGCGCCAACGAAAACCATCCGACGCAGCAGCACATGAACGCCCACAAACGCCAAAGTCCCGCCCGCAACGACAGCGGCTGCTAACGCGTGGCGCAAAAAATCGTGTTGCAACATTTCCCACATTTGCGAAACGCCCCTTTGAGCGTTTATCGGTGGCTCATTTTGCCCGCACGGTTTCTTGCACCATCACGAAGCGGTAACCATCCATCTCCCGCACGCTGACGGGGATTTGGTAGACAGCGCTCAATTGCTGCTCGCTTAGCAATTCGTCAACGCTGCCTGCGATGACCCGTCCATCCCAAAAAAGTGCCAAATGGGTAACGGCGTTGGCTGCTAAATTGAGCAAGTGGGTGACGAACACAATGGTCACACCTTGCTCTTCGTGAATTTGCTTGAGCAGTTTCATGATGGCGTGCTCTGTTGGCAAGTCCAATCCATTCGTCGGTTCGTCCAGTAGGAGCAGTTCTGGCTCCGCTGCCAACGCACGGGCGATGAGCACGCGCTGTTTTTGCCCTCCCGATAAGGCACGATACGGGAGAGCAGCCAAGTCGGCGATGCCCATCAGTTCCATGACTTCCAAGGCTTTTCGGCGGTCTTCTTCAGTGAAGCGATAACAGAAGCCGCCTCGGCGCAGCCGCCCCAAGAGCACGATGTCCAGAGCAGTTAAGGGGAGCAAATCGTCCAACGCTTCTCGCTGGGGGACATAGCCGATGCGTGCTTTTCGGTGCCAAACGACGCTCCCTGCTTGCGGCTTCAGCAGACCCAAAAGGGCGCGCACCAAAGTCGTCTTGCCCGAACCGTTCGGTCCCACAAAGCCCCAGAAGTTGCCGCAGCAAAGGTGCAAGTGCACTCTTTCCAACACCGTTTTGCGCCCGTAACCGAAAGTCGCATCTTCCACAGTCACTAACGGTTCGCCATTCATCGCTTGCTCACTCACCGATCAGCGCTTTCAAGTTGATTTCCAGTTGTGGGAACAAGTGAGGGCGAAAAACTTCTCCCCCCTTCACTACCTGCACCAGCAAGTAGCCTTCCTCTGTCCACCGACACTCCTCCACCGTCAAAAAGTCTTGGTCAATCAGCCAAACCCAAGGCACACCCGCTCGCCTGTATTCGTTCATCTTCTCTGCACGGTCGTAGTGCGCTGTCGTGGGCGAGAGAACTTCCACGATGAGGTCGGGAACGCCGATGATGTCGCCCTTGCGTTCGTCATAGCGGTCAAGGTGTTCCGTCAGCAGCACCGAAATGTCAGGACCAACCACCGAACCCGTTGGCAAAGCAACATCTATGTCCGCATAAGCCACCCCTAGTTTATTTGCCCGCAGGAAACTGTCCAACATGAAAGCCAAGTAAACGACGATGCGTTGATGCCTGCCGGTCGGTCGGTTCACTTCCACCGCCTCCCCGCGAAGGTAGTCGTAGAAGGGCGGACCTTCGGGCAGTTGCTCAAACTCCTCGCGGCTCATCGGGATGCGTTTCGGTTTCGCCTGCACTTCCGCCATAGGCAGCGCACCTCACTTGGGTGTGAGCGTTGCGGCTACTTCAATTTTGTGGCTCAACGGGGCGCTTGCACCGCCGTGACCAATTTTGTCAGGATGTGGCGCATCAGTTCAGGATAAGTTTCCGTGCCCGGTTCGCCGCCCACTGTGGGGCATACTTCCACCACTTTGGCGCCCGTCCGCTGCGCCACCATGTTAGGGATGCGGTTCTCGTAAAACGATTCCTTGAGGATGACCTTCACGCCCTCTTGCCGCATCAAGGTGATGAGGTTTGCAAGGTGGGAAGCAGAGGGCGGAATGCCCGGCTTCGGCTCCAGATAGCCAATGATGCGAAAGCCGTAGCGGTTGGCAAGGTAACTCCAAGTGGTGTGATAGGCGACCATCTTCTGCCCCTTCAGGGGCGCTGCTAACTGGAGCGTTTCTACCAGCAACTTGTCCATCTCTCGCTCCAGTCGTTTCAAGTTGCGTTCGTAGGTTTCTGCCCCAGCAGGATCAACACGCCGAAGCCCGTTGGCGATGTTGCGGGCGATGATTTTCATGTTTTCTGGATCCAGCCAGTAGTGGGGGTTGCCGAAGATGTGGACTTCACCCTGTTCGCGGGTGATTCGTCCTTGCGGCACCTCCAGCAAGGGGATGCCGATGGAAGCATCCACATCACCAATGCCACCGCGTCGGATACGATTGTTGCGTGATTCCTCCACCAACGGTGGCAACCAAGTTTCCTCGTAGTCCAGCCCAACCCGCACCAACAAATCAGCGCGGTTCAATTGCACCACGAAAGAAGGGCGCGGTTGGACGGTGTGAGGGTTTTGCAAGGGATGCATGAGAGCGACGACCTCCACACGGTCACCACCGATTTGCTCTGCTGCCCACTTTAGGTCATTGGTTGTCGCCACGACCCGGACCTTTTTAGCAGCGCTGGGCGCCAAAGAGAGCATCAGTATTGCTATCAAGCCAACCCAAAGCCAACGCATCGTTTCATCCCTCCTTCTCGTCGGCAAGTGATTTAGCACCCTTTGCTACGAACGCTGTCGTAGGAACTTCGGCAGGTCTTAGGCGTTAGACTTGTGAGGGGTGCGTTGCCATGCAGCCAGCGGAACGGATTGACGAGATCCTCAACCGCTACAAAGGGCAGGATGTGTATGTTGTCATTGAGGTGCTCAGCGTAGACAAAAAGAGCAGCCAACCGTTGACAAGTCGGTTGCTGGGAGTGACCCCCAATCGCGACGAAGCCCGCCAATTGGCAAAGCAAGCCCGACGGGCGATGATTCAGTGGGTCGGTGAGGAGGCGGAGGTGATCATCGTCCATGCCCATCATTCCCTTTGATGCCACCAAGGGGCTCATCCGAGTGCCTGCTGTTGCCACCAGCATTGACGGGCGCTCCTTTGACCTACAGTTTGATCCTTGACTCTGATGCTACCCGAACGGGGCTGAGGCAAAGCGTTTTAGCCGACCTCGGCATTGACTGGCAAGAGGCTAACCAGTTCGTGCGGGTGGGCACTGCTTCCGACACCATCACCGTTCCCATCACCACCGTTCCCCTGTTGGAGGTTTTCGGTATCCCCTTTGCTGACTTGTCCGTGCTTGCATTGCCTTTACCCCGACCGTTGCTGCTGATGGCGTTTTAGGGGCTGATTTGCTCTCGCGCTTTTGGTTGTTCGTGAACTACCGCCGCGGGCTTCTCGTCGCTAAACCCACAAATCGCTTGCGCCATCGGTTTGGGTTGCTGTGGCAAATTTTCCAAGCGTGGTGATTAGAGCGGGTGGGGGCGATGGACGCCGATGCTGAAGGTGGTTTGTAGCCAGATTTCGTGAACGGTTTGCCCGCCTATCTTCAAGCGGCTCCATTGCAATCGGTAGCGCCCGAACTCGCTGGGGAAAAGAGTGATAGCAAGGGAGAAACCGCGACCGCTGAAACGCTTGTCAGGCGCTTGGGCAAATTCATACCTTGCTCCCAAGAACAGGGTGCGGGACAGTTGGTATTCCACCATCGTGAACCAACCCTTCGGCTTGAGGGTGCCGTTGTTAGTTTCCCGCCAACCCCAGAAGGCTTCCGTTTGCCACACCAGAGAGCGATACAGCCCTTCCTTCAGCGGGCGCCAACGGTAGGTGACATCAACGCCCAACAAGCGTGTGTCTTTTTGCAAATCGTTGCGACCGAAGGCGTAACTGAGCCCCCAACCGAGCGTTTGCGTGGGCGAGAGTTCTTGAAGGGTGCGCCATCGTGCTAACCAAACGGGGCGACCGCTGTTAGCGCGGAAAGTTGGGTTGTCCACATTCAACGGCGCTAAGGTCAGCCAAGAAACATTCCGCCCCATCGGAAGCAGCCAACTTAGCGCTACTCCCGTGCCCGTGAACAACCCTTCGGTAGGGATGGGTTCGGTGCCTTCGTGGTCTTCGTCCTCGTGGTTTTCGTCTTCGTGGTTCGCATTGCCGTTCCCGTGCTCGTGTCCGAACCAGAGCCGATACACCAACGGCGTGTCGGTGAAGGGTTGCTCAGGCGGGTGGATGGTGTTCAACTGCCCGAAAGGCGCCAGAAGTTTTCCCAGCCGCAGTTGCAGGTTGCGGGGTAGGCGGAGGAAGGATGGGTCAAGAACGGTCAAGGTGGCTTCCTCTATCTCTGTGCCATGCGCTCCAACAGCAATAAAAGTGTCAAGGCGAGAAAAGGGGTCGGTAGCGGCTTGGAAGGCAATCTCCGCTTCGCTGAACTCCGAACCGCCAAAAGCGGCGAAAGGGCGCTTGCCCCGAAAGGCTGCCCGAAAGTTGGCGATGACGGAGGTGTCAGGGTTCAAGGCTTGCCACGCCCCACCACCAAAGACGACAGCACCGTAGGAGGGTGTGGGACGCTGAGAAGGTGGCGGAGAAGGTTGAGCCAATGCCTTCTCCAACTCCTGTTCCAATTGTCGGCGTTCCTCTTCCGTCAGCGGTTGGGGTGTCCCATCTTTCGCTTGCTGCGTTACTGCAGTTCCTGCTGCTGGTTCTGCAACCGGCGGAGCGCCGTTGCGTTTCAGTGCTTCCAATTCCGCCTGCAGCAATTTCACCAGTTGCTCCAACGCTGCCACCCGTGCCCGCAATTGCTGCAACTCTTGCTCTTTCAGGTCCGATTTCGGTTCCGAAGGGCTTCCACCTTCTTGCCCCCACGAGGGAGCCATCAGCAACGCGCAAAGTGCTCCGACAAAGCACCACCGCACAACGACATCACCTCCTTTTGCAAATGGGCGCTCAGGCTGGAGAAACGATGGGGGACAGTCCTACGCAGTCAATAGTAGGAGCCGCGGGTTTTTGCGCGAGACGAAACCCTACCTCCCAGCAAGCAGACGCGCACAGCACGGTGGTGTGAAAAGTTTGGGGAAAAACCTGACTTTACGGTAGGGCTACGGGCACTAAATTTTGTAACCACCCTTACCAGCCCAACCCATAGGAGGTGGACCAAAGTGCAATTCAATCCGTGGCAGATGGCGCTACAACAATTTCACCAAGCCGCCGATGTGATCGGGTTGGACGACATGATGCGCGATGTGCTGAGCCATTGCCAACGCGAGTTAATCGTCAACTTCCCTGTGCGGATGGACGACGGTAGTTTCAAAGTCTTCACGGGCTACCGTGTCCAGCACAACGATGCTCGCGGTCCGGCGAAGGGCGGCATTCGTTACTCCCCCGATGTGACCCTTGACGAAGTCCGCGCGCTGGCGATGTGGATGACTTGGAAGACGGCAGTCGTGAACATCCCCTTTGGTGGTGCAAAGGGTGGCGTCGCCGTTGATGTGGACCAACTGAGCCAGCGCGAACTGGAAAACCTCACCCGCCGGTTTGCGACGGAAATTGCCATCATCATCGGACCACGCCGGGACATCCCCGCCCCCGATGTGGACACCGATGCGCAAGTGATGGCGTGGATTATGGACACCTACTCCATGCACGCTGGCGAGTGGGCAGGGGCTGTTGTCACTGGGAAGCCGCTGGAGTTGGGCGGCAGCCATGTGCGGGAGATTGCGACCTCCTTAGGAACCCTCTACACCACGCGCCGCCTCTGTCAGAAGTTGGGAATTTCGCTCAAGGACGCCAAGGTGGCTATTCAAGGCTTCGGCAACGCAGGGCTTTACGCGGCTGTTTTGTTTGCTCAGGAAGGAGCAACCATCGTGGCAGCCTCAGACACCAGCGGTGGCGTCTACAACCCGAAAGGATTGGATGTGCAAGAGTTGGTGCGGGTGAAGCGAGAGACCCGCAAGTTGATCAACTACAAAGATGCCGACAAGATTGGAAGCCAAGATGTGCTGGAAGTCCCTTGTGACATCCTTATCCCTGCCGCTTTGGAAGGGGTCATTACGGAAGCGAATGCAGACCGCATCAAGGCGAAGATTGTCGCTGAAGCCGCAAACGGCCCCACCACACCTGAAGCCGACCAGATTCTCTACGAGCGGGGCGTCGTTGTGATTCCTGATATCCTCGCCAACGCTGGTGGCGTGTCCGTCTCTTACTTGGAGTGGGTGCAGAACCTTTACTGCTTCTACTGGGAAGAGGACGAAGTGAAGCGCCACTTGGAGCGCATCATGAACAAAGCCTTTGACGATGTTTTCACCTTTGCCGAGCAATACAAGGTGCACCCGCGCCTCGCTGCCACCGCGCTCGCTATCCAACGAGTAGCCACCGCCACCCGTTTGCGTGGCATCTATCCCCCGTAAACCTGTCTCTGTCCCGTGCGAAAGCACACGGCGGCGGGTTTTTATGCCCGCCGTTTTTCTTTTGTGCCCCCTAAAATTGCTCGTGGCTCGTTGAACCAGAGAGGTGCGTGGTGGCTCTAAAGGGATGGAGGCAGGCGAAGAGACATGCGTCATTGGCGAGACAAGTGGCTGGTGCAGCGAATTTTGAGTGGGGACAAAGCCGCCGGGGAGCGGTTTGTGGCGGAGCACTACGCTGCCATCTACCGCTTCCTGCGCAATTTGACGGGGAGCAAGGAAGAAGCGGAGGACTTAACCCAGCAAACTTTCTTGCGAGCATGGGAAGCCCTCTCCCGCTACCGAGGCGACGCATCCCTCTCCACTTGGCTACACGCCATCGCTTACCACGAATACACTCACTGGCGCCGCGCTCAACGGGAACATGCACCACTGGAGGAAGCAGTGGAAGTTCAAGACGAACAAGCGGAGCAGAACTTGGAAGCCGTGTTGGTGCGGTGGGCAATCCAGCGGCTCTCCCCTGAACACCGAGAGGTTTTCGTGCTGCACTATGTGCAAGGGTTCTCCATCAACGAAATCGCTCGCATCCTTGTCATCCCTGCTGGGACGGTGAAGTCCCGCTTGTTCTTCGCCCGCCTTCGGTTGCAAGCGTTGTTGAGTGAAGTCGTCCCCGAAACGGCAGGGGATGCATCCTATCAGGAGGTGTTGAGGATGGCAGTGCGCATCGCCGAAGTGATGGTTACGCCAACCCCGTTGCGCCCTGGCGCACCAGCCCACGCTAAGTGCCGCGTGGAAGCCGACGCCCCCGTGCGGCGCGTTTACGCGCTCCTTCCCGACGGCTCCTCCATCACTTTCCGCAAGGTGAGCGAAACAGAGTTTGAACTGCAGGAGCATGTGCCTTGGGACGCCCCCACTGGCACTTATCCCGTCACCTTGGTGGCGGAGACGGAAACGGGCGAGCGCACCACTTTCGCAACTACTATCACCATCGCTTGAGGTGCCGACAATGCGCTGGTTATTGAAGCGCCTCGCACTGTGGCGGCGAATCGGGTGCGATGCTCGCCAGCGGCTGGTTTTCGTCATTGTGTGGCGCGGGCTTGCTTCTCTGCGCCATGAACCCCCACCCGAAAAAGGTGTCCGCCAACTCTTGACTGCTTTGAGGCTTCGTTCTTCGTGCTCGCACTTGTCAGGATAAACCCGATAGCCCCCTGCAAAGTGTGCTTTAGGCTCTGGAAAGGAACGAGACCTGCACTTGAAGGGGCTCTGGAATGATGGCGCTATTTCTGAAAGTGCTGGCGTGCGAGATCATGGTGCGGGAAGTGGGCTATGTCGTCGCTCACTCCCGCAATGTCTTGGATGTGGAGTTTCTGCCGTTGGGATACCATGAGAACCCGCGCGAAAGCAAGCAGCGGTTACAGGAACGCATAGACGCTGTCCCACCCAACCGATACGATGCTATTCTGCTTGGCTATGGTTTGTGCAATCTTCTGCTGTCAGGAATTGCTGCCCGTCACACCCCTTTGGTCATCCCCCGCGCCCACGACTGCATCACTTTGTTTCTGGGCAGCAAGGAGCGCTACAAAGAAGAGTTTGAGCGTTGCCCGGGCACCTACTACTACACCGCTGGTTGGTTGGAATATCAGCGTCGCACCCGACGGGCAGCGAAGCAAATAGCGGGACTTTCCTACGAGGAACTGGTTGCCCGCTATGGTGAGGACAACGCCGAGTTCCTTTGGGAGTTTTTCAGCCAGTGGGAGAGACACTACGAGCGCGGTGTGTGGATAGAGTTCCCTTTCACTGCTCACCTCCCCCTGCGGGAGCAGGTATGCCAAATTTGTCAAGAGCGGGGTTGGCGCTTTGAAGTTCTCCCTGGCGACCTCACCCTCCTCCAAAAATGGGTGGATGGCGACTGGGATGAAGAAAACTTCCTCGTCGTCAAGCCCGGCGAGATGGTCAGAGCCAGTTACGACGATGCTATCCTCACAGCGGTTCCTTGCTCCCTTTTTCCCGCACAACTTGCAAAAGACGAGGGTGCTAAAATGCAAGGCGGATAAAAGCGCGACGCACTGACAAAAGCATAGGAGGTGCCGAAGGCATGGAAGCGGACCTGCAAGCCCTGAAGCAAGCCATTATCAATGGCAAGCGCAACGACGCAGCAGAGTTGACAAAGAAGTTGATTGATGCTGGCGTGCCTGCAAAGCGCATCTTGGACGAAGGTTTAATCGCGGGGATGAGCGTGGTGGGCGAGAAGTTCAAGAACGGCGAGTATTTCGTCCCCGAAGTTTTGGTGGCGGCTCGGGCGATGAAGACGGCGATGGAACTGCTCCGCCCCTTGTTGACCTCTTCCGATGTTCAACCGTTGGGCACCGTGGTCATCGGCACCGTGCGCGGTGACCTCCACGATATCGGCAAAAACTTGGTCGCCATGATGCTGGAGGGGGCAGGGTTCCGCATCGTGGACTTGGGGGTGGATGTGCCTGCAGAGAAATTCGTCGCTGCCGTCAAGGAGCACAGTGCCGACATCGTGGGCATGTCCGCTCTCTTGACAACGACGATGACTTACATGCCCGAGGTCATCAAGGCGTTGGAAGCCGAGGGCATCCGCAACAAAGTAAAGGTCATCGTTGGTGGCGCCCCCGTTACGCAAGAGTGGGCGGACCAAATCGGCGCAGACGGCTACGCCCCCGACGCTGCCAGCGCTGTGGACAAGTGCAAAGAATTGCTGGCTCAACTGCGCGGGGCAGCGTAGTGAGGCGTAATGCGTGAAGCGTGATGCGTAAAGCGTGATGCGTAGAGCGTGATGCGTGAAGCGTAATGCGTGAGTGCTTAAAGGCGACAGAAGGATAGCGCCGTGCGTTTTATCGGGTAGTGCAAGGCATCGTTTCTGCTCGTCTTACGGTTGCTGAGTTGGACAGCAAAGTGAGGGTGGCAGCGATGCGACTGGTTGGGCTGGTTGCGCTTTTGGGGCTTTTGCCTTCGGGAGCGGGTGCATGGCACCAACGGTTAGCCTATGATGGCGGGGGCTATTGGCAAACCCGTGCTATTGTGGTGGTGCGAAACTTAAGTGACCGTCCTATCGTAGGCATCCCCCTGCAACTCACCATCGGCACCAAGTTGCCTGACCTTCCCTTCGCAGGCAAAGAAGCGAGAGCGTTGCGGGTGTGCGATGGGCGAGG
>FWWL01002860.1_pt1 | contig 33806 bp, 39 predicted proteins | sample 2228331 | NCBI WGS metagenome assembly FWWL01 (sample SAMEA103939775, study PRJEB20133) | metagenome
CCGAACAGGGCCATCCCGAGGGCGAAGGTTACAGCCACCGTCAGCACGCCGAAAAACGCCGACGGGTACCGGGCGGCGAACTCGGTCGTGCCGGCGGCCCGAACCCAGAAATGGAGGACGTAGTAATAGAGGGGCGGGTTGAAGTCGCCGAGCGTTACCGCGGGCAGGGGCTGGCGGGCCAGCCAGACGCTGAAGCCCTCATCGTACCAGAAGCTCTGGGCCCCAAGCTGGTAAACCCGCAGGCCGAAGCTGACCAGAATTACGGCCAGACAGGCAAATCGGATGGCCCGCTTCCCGCCAACCATCCCCTATTTCCGACCGATCAGGGACCGGCCGACCGTCCCGAGCAGCCCCAGGTCGGCCCGGGTGAGGCCGCCGGTCGCCACCAGGGCCGCCGGATAGAGCACGAGCCCCAGCCCGAACGCCAGGATGGGGGAGACGGGCCGGGTCAAAACCATGAGGCCGGCCACCGGCAGGGCGGCCGCCAGGACCCGGCCGGCCACCGCCGTGGCCGAGAGCCGGATGTGGCCGGTCGCCAGCAGCCAGAACGGGACCAGGAGCACCAGCTCGGTCAGGACCGTGTTCAGGGCCGCCGCCCGGTAGCCCCAGTGGGGGATGAGCAGGCTGTTGGCGGCGATGTTGAAGGCGGCCGCCCCGGCAAAGCACCAGGTCACCGCCCGCTGCCGATTATAGGCGATGAGGACGTAATGGAGAAAACTGTTCAAAAAGCCGGGCGGCATGTGCAGAACCAGCAGCGCCAGGGCGACGGCCGCCGGGCGGAAATCCTCGCCGAAAAGGACGACGACAAGCTCCTCGGCAAAAATTGCTCCGAACATGGCGAGGCCCACGGCGACCAGAAAGAGTGCCCGCAGGCCCCGCCCCACCGCCGCCGGGGCCCGGTCAGGGTCGGCCGCGGCCAGCCGGCTTACAACCGGGAACGCGGCCAGGGTAAAGAATGCCGGTATGACCTGGGCCCCGTCGATAAACTTATAGGCCACGTTATAATACCCGGTTTGCAGGTCGCCGGCGATGCCCTTGAGCAGGACCACGTCCACCCGGAAAAAGAGGCCGTTGAGCAGGTTGTTGACAAACAGAGGCCAGGCCTGCCCCAGCAATCCCCGCAAGTAAGCCGGGTCGAAAGCGGCGACCACCGGCCCGAGCACCTGCCGGTAGGCCGCAAAGAACGCCGCGGCCGTGGCCACGTTGGTGACCACCGAAACGGCCGCAAGGCCGACAATTCCGCCGCCCAGAAGCAACACCGGCACCCCCAGGCCCACCTTGACCAGGGTCGTAAAGACCGCCAGCAGGGCCGGATACTCGGCCCGCTCGTGGGCGTAGAAAAGGCTGCTCAGGATGGCCGAAAGGCTTCCGGGCCCGAGGCCCAGGATCAGCAGCACCGTCGCCCAGAACGTATCGGCCGTAAGGCCGCCGAACGCCGCCCCGTAAACCAGGAGCAGGCCGGTCACCAGCCCGACCGAGGCCACCGAAAAAGCCAGTCGGACCGCCAGATTCGCCCCGGTCTCCACCGCCGCCAGGCCCCGGTCCCGGGCCACGTTCCGGGTGAGCAGGGTGTTGAGGCCGAATTCGACAAAGGTCGAAAAGTAGCCGAAAACCGTCACCGCAAAGGCGTAGCGGCCGACCGGTTCCGGCCCCAGGTAGCGGGCCATGAGCACCGCAAACCCCAGGTCGACCGTCCGGTTGAAGAGCTGGGCAACGATGGGGAAAAGGCTGTTGCGGATAACCCGGACGGCCGCACTCCCTTCGGCCCGCCGGAGCCGCCAGAGGCCGGCAACGGCCGTCAGGATGAAGAGGCCGGCGGCCCCGAGGCCGGCCAGGTAAAGACCAGCCCGGAAACTGAGGGGCCGGTAAACTACCTCAACCCGGTGCCGGCCGGCCGGCACCGGCACCCCCTTGAGGGCAATGTCCGTGGGGAAGACCGGCGCCGGCTCCCCGTCCACGGCCGCCGTCCAGCCGGGGAAATACGCCTCGGAGATGACCAGCAGGGCCGGCGCATCGGTTTCGACGTCGAACGCCCAGCGACCCGGCCCCCTTTCGACGACGGCAACGGTTGGGGGGCGGCCCGGGGCCGGTCCCACCGGCGGCAGTTCGGCCGGGGACGCCTCAACCACCGCCACCGCCGCCGGGTCGAAGCCGGGTGCCCCCAGCCGGTCCCGGGCCGCCGTCCGGTTCGGAGCGGCCTCCACCCGGTACACGAGGAACGCCCGGGGCAGAACGTTAGCGTTTTCGTAGATATAAACCTCGCCGGCATACACGGGCCGCCAGCCCGCCCGGTCGACCGGCCCGGCCGTCAGAACGAACCGGACGTTGAGCAGGTCGAGGACCGGCGAATCGAGCGACCGCGGGTCGGTGAGCTTGTGGAGCCGGTTGTAGAGGAGCCCCTGGGGCGGCTCCATGACCTCCCAGAGGCGCACAAACCTGGCCGGTATGACCGAATCGTAGCCCCGGATATCCTCGAGGCCGAAGAGCTGGGCCAGGTTCGGCGGCAGGATATCTTCCGGCCCGAAACTGGCGATCCGAAACGGCCCCGGTTCGGCCTGGAGCCGCCGGACCGCCGGCGGGACGAACTCCAGCCAGCGGGGGTCGCTGAACCGCACGTATCCCAGGCCGAACACCAGCAGGTCGGCGGCCAGCACGGCCGGGACCAGCGCCGGCCGGAACCACAGCGCAAGGCCCCCCAGGCCGAGGAAGCCCAGCGCCCGCCCGAGCTGAAGGGCCTCGTAGCCGACCAGCGCCTCGGGCGACCCGAAGGCATTTTTCAGGGCCACCGACCCGGCCATCACCCCCTCGGCCGCCGCCCGGACCTGGCCGCCGAAGAACGCCAGACCCCCGACCAGGACCAGGCCCAAAGCCGGCGCCCCGGCCGCCAGCCCGGCCCCGAGCCACCGCCCCACCCGGTCAGCCGGGTCCTTTCCCAACCCGAGCCGGTCGAGGCCGTGTGCCCCCAGCACGGCCAGGGCGATGCCGGCCGGGAAGCTCCACCGGAACGGGGTGTGGAGCTGGTCGGCCCCAGGGATCACCCAGACCAGCCGGTAAAGGGGGGTACCGAAGGCCAGGGCCAGGCAGGCCAGGCCGAACCCGCTCCAGAAAAGGACCTGCCCCCGCGGCCGCCCGGCCGCCAGCCCCAAAAGGGCGAGGGGCAGGGTGACCAGCCCGACGTAAACGGTCCCTTCCACGTAGTTTTTCGTCCCCCAGAACGGGTAAGGCCGGGGATTCCCGGCCGCATCCCGGGGGTTCTCAAAGGGCCGGAACTCCAGCCGCCAGGGGTCAAAATAAGCCCGGGCCGTCGGGTTCCCGAAAACGTCGGGCAGGACGTAGGCCACAAGCTGCCGGGGCGGGTAGGCCCAGCCGATAACCTCCTCGTAACCGGCAAGGCCGGTCCGGAAGTTCTGCCCGGCCAGCTCGACGAACGGCCCGAGCTGGGGGGCGGCCAGCATCACCCCGAACACCACCATTCCCAGCGGCCCGGCTCCAACCAGCCCGAGCCGCCGAAGCCGGCCCCGGGCGGGTCCGAACGCCGCCCCGAGCCGGTAAAGGCCGAACGCCCCGGCCGTAACGAAAGAATAAAACGCGACTTCCGGGTGGCCGCCGTAAAGGATAAGGGCGGCCGCCGCCGTCCCGCCCAGGAGCCAGCGGAGGCCGACCCGACCGGCCGCGGCCCCATCCGCCCAGCCGGCCACCGCCCAGAGCAGGGCCGGCAGCCAGGCCGCCACCGAAAGCACCATCGGCCAGATGGCGCCCACGACCATGAAGCCCGAAAGGCCGTAGGCCAGACCCCCGAGCAGGGCGGCCGGGCGGCCGAGACCGAGCCGCCGCAAAAAGAAGAACATAAAGACAATTGCCAGCCAGTGGTGGAAGGCGTTAAACCAGGCGTAGGCCAGATGCAGGGGCAGGACCCAGAAGAGCACCCCCGGCGGGTAAAGGACCGCCGGCTGGTATCCGGCCAGGAAAGGGGTGCCGCCGAAAATATACGGGTTCCAGAGGGGCAGGTTGCCCCGGCCCAGTTCGGCCCGGGCGAACGTCTTCCAGACGTAATTTTCTAAGAGCAGGTCGGCGAAGAGCTCGTTCTGGGGCGGCGGCACGCCCTGTTCGGCGGCAAACGCCCGAAACGGCGGAAATTGATACGGGTACTCGGTCGGAACGAGGGTGGCCTGCCCGGTAAGGCCCGGAAAATACAGGAGAATAACCGGCAGGGCCGCCAGGAGCAGGATTAGCAGGTCGGTTTTGCCTGGGCCACCGGTTTGCGGTTTCGCCATTTGATTTCAAGCACCCGCCAGGCCGCCTCGAGGGCAATCCCCACGGTCATCTTCGAACGGCCCCGACTCCGGTCGTTGAAAACGATGGGGTACTCGCAGACCCGCAGGCCGGCCCGCTCGCAGAGGTAGGCTACCTCCACCTGGAAAGCGTACCCGTTCGAAACGACCCGGTCCAGCGGAATCCGGGCCAGGGCTTCCCGACGGAAGACCTTAAAGCCGGTGGTCGGGTCGGACACCCGGAGGCCGAGGACCAGGCGGGCATAGAGGCCGCCCCAGCGGCTGAGAAGCCGCCGCAGCAGGCCCCACCGGGGGTCGACCTGCCCGCCCGGCACCCAGCGGGACCCGACCACCACGTCGTAGTCCCGGGTAAGCCCCACCATCGGCACCAGGTAGTCCGGGTCGTGGGAAAAGTCGGCGTCCATCTGGACGACCAGGTCGGCCCCGTCGGCCAGCACCCGGCGGAACCCGACCACGTAGGCCGTGCCAAGGCCCAGCTTTCCCGGCCGGTGGACCACCTTCAGCCGGCCATCGAGGGACCGGCCGAGCTCCTCGGCAATCCGGCCGGTGCCGTCCGGGGAGTTGTCGTCCACAACCAGGACCTCGAGCTGGCCCGGCAGCGGCAGCTTGAAGAGGGCGGCGCAGAGGCCCGGCAGATTCTCCGCCTCGTTATAGGTTGGGATGACGACCGCTATTCTCGGCATGGAACCGGGCTAAATTTTAACCGAAAAGCCCGGTCCGGGGTCGGACGGGGAAACCTGTTACCGCCTACTCGTAGAGGCGAACCGCCAGCTCGTTTTCGTTTTGCCGGAAGACCCGGATCCGGAGTCCCAGCTCCCGGGCGGCGGCCCGCAACCGCATGCGAACAGTGGACAACTTTTCGTTCGGCTCAAGCTGAAACACCTTCGTCTGCCCCTGCCGGTGAAGCTCAGGCAGGTCCCGAAGGGCCTCTTTAAAACGTTCAACCTCCTGACGGACCCGACTGCGGGTACGACGGACTTCATCAAGGGCGACCACTCTGACCCGAGCCATCGGCATTTACCTCCACAGTTTTGCTGAGTTATTTTAGCATAAATTCAAGCTACGATAAAGGGGCCGAATTTGACGTCTTGCTACGCCCCTTTGCTTACCGTCTTCAGATTGGAGCGGGTGCGCATTAAGGTCCAGGGTTAAAACCCGGCCAACGGAAGCACGAGACCGCCGGATACCCGGTTCGGTTCTCGGCGGCCCATTGTATCATACCGGGAAGACGTGGAGGCTCAGGACCAGCCGGTACAAAGGTCCCGAAGGTTATAGTCTATTAAGAACTCGTAAAGACCCTGCCGGATTTCCCGGTCGGGGTTCGGTTCACGTTTCCGGTCCGCAGTTCCGGAGACCGTCCGCCCCCGTAACTCCTAGCCAGCGGCCTTCTCCAGGGTCCGTTCGACCCGGGCCACCACATCCCGGACCATCAGGGGCCGGCGCAGGACGCTAATGCCCCGCCCCGGCTTAAAATCAGGCCGGGCCAGGTCGGTCGGACCGATGCTGAGGATGATGGGTACGCCCCCGGCCTCTTCCTCCAGGTTGCGGAGGTCCTCATCCGAGAGGAGAAGCTGGGTCGTGTCAACGAGGATCAGGTCGGGGGGCCAGGGCCGGCGCCGCAGATATTCGAGGCCGTCGGCCAGGGAATCGAGGGCGTGGACACAGTGGCCCCGTTCCTCGAGTTCGGCCTTCAGCAGAATCCGCACCTGCCAGGACCCGCTCACAAGCAGTATCTCCGCCATCATCACCTCCACGACCACTCGGCGATGGGGGACACCCCGCCCGCAGGCCCCGGCAAACCACCCCGGGATTACGGCCACCCCGGTGACAAGCCCACCGGACCCGCCCGTGTCCGGCTACCCCCAATGCCACCGTTCATTATAACTGCTAACCACCAGGCTCCGGTCGATTTTGACACGGGCCGTGTCAGATGCTACGATCGTAAACGGAGGTAATGCTGTGGCGGGCCAGTTAGCCTGCTCCATTGGCCGGGCCGCCCGGCTCGTGGAACTCCACGTAAATACCCTGCGCAAGTACGAGCGGCTCGGCCTGCTCGAGCCGGTTCGCAGCGACGGCCGGCGCCGGCTCTACTCGCCGGCCGACATCGCCCGGCTCCGTCAAATCAAATACCTGGTTGAGGAGCGGGGCGCAAACCTGGCGGGTGTCGAGCTGCTTCTGCGGGTCACCACCCGGCTGCTGGAACTCCGCCGGCTCATTGCGGCAACGGCGGCCGCCGACCCGCCAACTGACCAGCTTATCAGCCTGGTCGACGACCTGCTGGCCGAGCTTGGAATCCGAAACCCGAACCTCGAAGAGGATGGTGGTCCGGCGCTATGACCGAACGGCACGAGCAGCCCGAAATCCGACCTGACGTCCAGCCGGCCGAACCCGGCCCGGCGGCCGAAACGCCGACGGACCAGGCCCTCCTGGCCGAGCTTGAGGCGGCCAGGCGGCAGAGCGAAGAGTACCTGGCCGTGCTCCAGCGGCTGCAGGCCGACTTTATCAACTACCGCAAGCGGGTCGAGCAGGAGTTCGACGAGCTGGCCCGGGCAACCCGGGCGCGGGTTATCGGGCGCTTTTTGCCGATCCTGGACGACCTCGAGCGGGCCCTCCAGCACCGCCCGACGGACGGCCTGGAGGGCAACTGGGCCGAAGGGATCGCCCTGATCTACCGCAAACTCTGGCAGGTCCTTGAGGCCGAAGGCCTCAAAAAGATTGAGCCGGTTGGGGGGAAATTCGACCCCTGGGAGCATGAGGCCGTCGCCACCGAGGAGACCGACGCGGCCGAGGACGGCCAGATTCTGGAGGTTGTCCGCCCGGGCTACAAGCTTGACCACCGGGTGATCCGCCCGGCCCAGGTGAAGGTGGCCCGCCGGCCGGCCGGGCCCGCCGAGGCTGAAGCCGCCCCGGGTCCCTAAGGGGAGACCATGCCGATGGAGTATAAAGATTACTACAAGATCCTGGGTGTGCCCAGGAACGCAACCGAAGAGGAGATCCGCCGGGCGTACCGGCGGCTGGCCAAGCTTTACCATCCCGACCGGAACCCGGGCAACAAAGAGGCCGAGGAGAAATTCAAGGAGATAAACGAGGCGTACGAGGTCCTGTCGGACCCGGAGAAGCGCCGCCGCTACGATGCCCTCGGCGCGAACTGGCAGCTTTACGAGCAGTGGGCCCGGTCCGGGGCCGGGACCCAGGGCCAGCCGTTTGACTGGGGCATTTTCGGCTTTGAGCAGCCCGGCCGCGGCCGCCGCACCGGCTCCCGGCGGGTCTACGAGACCCTGGAAGACCTGCTCGGCGGCGACATCTTCTCGGACTTCTTCCGGACATTCTTCGGCGACTTCGAGCGGACGACCGGCCGGCGAACGGCCCGGGGCGTTGAGCAGGAGCTCGAAGTGACCCTGGCGGACGCCTACGCCGGGGCGGTCCGGGCCTACGACATCATCGGGCCGGACGGCCGGCCGCGCCGGGTGGATATCCGGATTCCGCCCGGCGTCCGGGACGGGGATACGGTCCGGGTTTCGGTGCCCGGCCTGGGCGATGTGGCCTTCCGGGTAAAGGTGCGGCCCGACCCGCACTTCGAGCGCAAGGGCGACGACCTCTACGTTGACGTTCCCGTTAAGCTGACTACCTGCGTCCTGGGGGGCGAAGTGGAGGTCCCGACCCCGACCGGGAAGCTCATCCTGAAGATCCCGCCGGGGACGCAGAACGGGCAGGTCTTCCGCCTCCGGGGCCAGGGCATGCCCAGACCCGACAATCCGTCCCAGCGGGGCGACCTCTACGCCCGGGTCCGGGTGGTCCTGCCGACCCGCCTCACCGACCGGCAGCGGGCCCTCTTTGAGGAGCTGGCCAGGCTGGAGACGGCCGAAACCTACGCCGGCGCCCGCTAAGCTGCCGGTCCGGCCGCAAGCTTCATCAGGACCGAGACGTCACCCAGCGACTCGAATTCACCCAGGGCCGCCAAAAGCTCGCCGGCCCGGCCCGCGCCCAGCACCGGTCCCGCCAGGTCCAGAAACTTCGCGGCCAGCTCGGCCTCGGTCATCGGGTTTGCCGGCGTCCCCTTCTGCCCACGCACCACCCGCCGAAAGCTCGTCCCGTCCGCCAGCACCACCTCCACCACCGCCTCCTCCGGCTTTAAATTGCCGTCGGCCTCAACCTCCACCCGCTCGGCCACCGCCCGCACCTCCGGCCGGCGCACCGCCTCATCCGTAAACTGGGCCTCACCCGCCTTGCCGTCCACCCAGGCCACCGCCGCCGCATGGTAGATGCTGAACTTGCCCTCAAGACCCGTCTCCGGCCGGGCAATCCCCGTAAGCTCCAGCACCAGCGGATTCACCCGGGCCCGCATCCTCTCCAACCGCTCAGGCCCGCCCAGCTCCGCCCGCAGCTCAAGCACCCCCTGAATCGTCGGGTGGGTCACCAGCCCGCAGGCAAACGGCTTGAACGAGTTCGCCTCAAGCTCCCACCGCTCGCCCAGGCCCGCCGCCAGCGCCCCCGGATTTCCCCCGGCCTCGGCCGTCACCGAAACATACCCGAGCCGGCCAGTAAGCCCGTTCGGGGCCGCCGTAAAACCCCGGGCCGCCAGCTGGGCCGAAACCACCCCGTTGGCCGCCGCCCGGCCGGCGTGGAGCGACTTGGCCATCGTGCCAAAGTTCACCCGCAGGCCCCCGGCCTGGGTCGCCGCAAGGCTAAGGGCCACGGCCGTCTTCTGGGCATCGAGGCCCAGCAGCCGGCTTACGGCGGCTGCGGCCGCCACCGAGCCGGCCGTCCCGGTCATGTGCCAGCCCCGCTCGTAGTGGGACGGCCACAGCGCCCGGGCAACCCGGACCCCGGCCTCGAACCCGACGATGTAAGCCTCCAGCACCCGGCGCCCACCGGCCCCGATGGGTTCGGCCGCCGCCAGCAGCGCCCCGCAGAGGGGGGCGCTGGCGTGAAGGATCACCTCGGGGTGGGTGTCGTCAAAGTCCAGGATGTGGGCGAACGTGCCGTTTAGCAGGGCGGCCCGGTCGGGGCTGGTCTTAAAGCCGTGGCCCACCACGGTGCTCAAGGGCTTCTCGGCGGCGTCCCGGGCCCAGTCCGAGAGGATTCGGGCCGCCGGCCAGCGGGACCCGGCCAGGACGACCCCGAACCAGTCCAGGAAGCCGAACCGGGCCAGTTTCAAGGCCCGGGCCGGGAACCGGTCAAACGTCGCCACAAACCTCGCAAGCTGGCTGACTTCGTCCACGGCCGTCCCCCCTTAATGTCAGGACTGGTTGAGGCTAGCAGAAAGCTCCCCTGCCTTTCAAGCGGCGGCCAGCTCCGACACCAGGCGTTCCAGGCCCTGGAGCCAGTTCCGGCCGAGCTGCTGGCGTTCAACCCGCAATTGGGTCGGCCCGCCCTCCAGCGGAAGCCGCAGCCGGCGGGCCAGCTCCCGCCAGCCGCCGGCGCCGGCCGGCCGCCGGACGTGGTTATCGACTCGATGCCGGCCCGGGCGCCCAGCAGCTTGAGTTTGACCAGGCTGAGCAGATTCTGAACCGGGGTCGGGTAGGGGCCAAACCGGTCCCGGAGCTCGGAGGCCAGGTCGTCCAGCTCGTCAAGGTCCCGGACCCCGGCGAGCCGCCGGTAAACCTGCAGCCGCAGGCTCACGTCGCCCACGTAGTCGGGCGGCAGGTAGGCCGGCAGGGCCAGGTCGACGGCCGGGGCCGGCTCGGGTGGGGCGGTGGGGCGGGGGCGCTCGCCCTTAAGTTCGGCGACGGCCTCGGCCAGGAGCTTGCAGTAAAGCTCGAACCCGACGGCGGCGATGTGGCCGCTCTGCTCAACCCCGAGCAGGTTCCCCGCCCCCCGGATCTCCAGGTCCCGCAGCGCAATCTGATACCCGGCCCCGAGCTCGGCCGCCTCCAGAATCGTCCGGAGCCGGCGGCGGGCGGCCTCGGTGAGCCGCTTGCCGGGCTCGGTGAGGAAATAGGCGTAGGCCTGGTTGCTGCCCCGCCCGACCCGGCCCCGGAGCTGGTAAAGCTGGGCCAGGCCGAACCGGTCGGCGTCGTCGACGATGAGGGTGTTGACGTTTGGCAGGTCGATGCCGGCCTCGATAATGGTGGTGCAGACCAGGACATCGTACCGGCCCGCCCCGAAGTCGGCCATAACCCGCTCCAGGCTCTCGTCGGCCATCTGGCCGTGGCCGATAACAAACCGGGCCTCGGGCACCAGCTTCTTGAGCCGGCGGGCAACCAGCTGGATATCGTAGACCCGGTTGTGGACGTAAAAGACCTGGCCGCCCCGGTCCAGTTCGCGCAGGATCGCCTGCCGCACCAGCAGGTCGTCGTACTCGCCGACAAAGGTCTTGACCGGTAGCCGTTCCTCAGGCGGGGTCTCCATCATGCTCAGGTCCCGCAGGCCGGTCAGGGCCAGGTAGAGGGTCCGGGGGATGGGCGTCGCCGACAGGGTGAGGACGTCCACCTCCCGCCGGAGCATCTTGAACCGCTCCTTGTGAAGCACGCCGAACCGGTGCTCCTCATCGATAACCAGCAGCCCCAGGTCCTTAAACACCACATCCGGCTGGAGGAGCCGGTGGGTCCCGATGACGATATCCACCGTGCCCTCCCGCAGGCCGCGGACCACCTCGGCCTGCTCCCGCTCCGGCCGCAGCCGGCTCAGGACCTCAACCCTGACCGGGAAGGCGGCCAGCCGGCTTCGGAACGTCTGGTAGTGCTGTTCGGCCAGCACGGTGGTCGGCACCAGAACGGCCACCTGCCGGCCGTCCTGGACGACCTTAAAGGCCGCCCGCAGGGCGACCTCGGTCTTCCCGTAGCCGACGTCGCCGCAGATGAGCCGGTCCATCGGCCGCTCCCCTTCCAGGTCGGCTTTGACCGCCCGGACCGCCTCGAGCTGGTCGGGAGTTTCGGTGTAGGGAAACGATGCCTCAAGCTCCAGCTGCCACTGGGTATCCGGCGAGTACGGTGGCCGGGTGACGATCTGGCGGACGGCCTGGGTTTCGAGCAGTTCCCGGGCGATGTTGAGGGCGGCCTGCCGGGCCCGGGCCTTGGCCCGGGTCCACTCGGCCGACCCGAGCCGGGTCAGGGTCGGGGGCCGGTCGCCCGTCCCGTAATAGCGGGTTATCCGGTCGACCTGGTCGGCCGGCACGTAGACCCGGTCGCCGTCGGCGTATTCGATGAGCAGGTAGTCCCGCTCGGCGCCCCGGTCCGTCCCCCGGACCAGCCCCCGGAACCGGCCGATGCCGAACTCCTCGTGGACCAGGTAATCCCCGACCACCAGGTCGGCCAGAAGCTGTTCGACCCGGGCCAGGCGCCGCCGCTCACCCCGGCGGGCCCGCACAAACCCGAACAGCTCGGCATCCGTAAGAAAATAGACGGCACCCCGGCCCTCGGGTTCGGCCATCACCCAGCCGCCGGAAACCGGTGCGTTTACCAGCTGAACCCCGCCGGGGGCCTCCGGCAAAAGCTCGGCGAGCCGCTCGGCCTGGAGGCTGGCGATGACGACCGTATTGCCCCGGCGGGCCAGCTCGGCGGCCGCGGCCAGCGCCCGCTCAACCTGGCCCCCAAAACCCGTGGCTTCAACCCAGCCGAAGTTCAGGCTGTCCGGCCGGGATGCCCACTCCACCAGTTCGACCCGGGGCTTTACGGCGGACCAGCGGCGGGCCACCTCGTCGGGCAGAAGATAGGGCCGGGGAAAGTCCGGGGAAAGCTCGCCCCGGCCGACCTGGGCCGACCGCAGGTCCTCCGCCTGTCGGTGAAGCTCCTCGCAGAACGCCCGCAGCTCGGCCGGCTCGGCGATAATGACAACCGCCCCGGTGGGCAGGTAGTCGAACAGGGATGACCGGTTGAAGAACGGCCCGTAAAACTCGGCCCCGTCGAACCATTCCCCGGCCTCCAGGCGGCGGAGTTCGTCCGCCAGCCGGAGCCGGGCCTCGTCCCGCAGGCCGCCGGCGCTGACCTGCCGGAGCCGCCCAAGGCCCTCGGCGTCGACCACCAGCTCCCGGGCGAGGCCGGCCGTGGCGGCCCGGATCAGGGCAACCGAACGCTGGTCGGCCGGATTGAAGTGGCGCAGGCTGTCAACTTCGTCGCCGAAGAATTCCACCCGCACCGGCCACGGCTCGGTCGGTGGGTAGAAGTCGACGATCCCGCCCCGCCGGGCGAACGTCCCGGGGGCAGTAACGACCGTGGCCGGCTCGTAGCCGAGGGCAACCAGTCGGCGGGCCAGGGCCTCCGGCGAAAGACGCGTCCCGACCTCCAGCCGGAGGGCGGCCTGCCGAACCTGTTCCGGGGCCGGAAACCTGGCCAGGAGGGCCGGGGCCGAAACGACCAGCAGGGCCGGGGGATTCCCCAGGCCGGCGAGCCGGTGAAGGAGCCCCAGGCGGGCCTGGCGGCCGAAAGGCTCGGCGGCAACCCGCTGGTAGGGCAGGGCCTCCGGCTCCGGAAAGACCGCAACCTCGAGGCCGGGGTCGGCCCAGAGCCGGACCTGCTCGGCTAGCTGTTTGGCCGCCTCCGGGCTGGCCGTGAGCAAAACGACCGGGCCCGGTACCCGGCCCAGCAGGCGGCCGACAACGGCGGGACGGGCCGGGCTGGTCAGCTCCACCTCCAGCAGGCCGAAGCGGTCGGGGCCGGTCAGCCACCGGAGAAGGCGGCCGAAGGCCCGGTCGGCCTCGATCCGGTCAATGATGGGCTTAAGGACCGGGGCTGTTGAAGTACCGGCTGGCATGAGCGGGGTCTCAGCTAACATTATAACCAATTCGGGCCCCGGAATGGTTTTGCTTAAAGCTCGGGGGATTGCGGATTCTGAGGGACCGGAGCCGGCTGACTCAACTTCAGCCGGACCGGGGCGCGGTCAACCCGGGCCGCGGCTACACGAGAGCCTGGTAGGAGTAAACGGCGGGGCACCGGGGGTGCCCCGCCGCCCGTTCCGCGTCCTAGCCCGGGCCGGCCGGCCGGAACACCGGCAAGGAAATGGTTGGGGAGACGTCCTCGAAGTCGACCACCACCGGCATCCCGATTTTGATTTTCGCCGGGTCCGGCTCGACCCCGACCAGGTTCGTCGGCATCCGGGGGCCTTCCTCCAGCTCCACCAGCGCCACCACGTACGGCACCTTATCCCGGAAGGCCGGGGTCGGCGGCCGGTGAACGATGGCATAGGTGTAAACCGTGCCCCGGCCGCTTGCCTTTACCCAGGTCACGTTCCGGGAAAAGCAGTGCGGGCAGATATCACGCGGGTAAAAGTAGGCCTTCTGGCAGTCGTTGCACCGGCGCAGCCACAGTTCATGCTCCCGGCACTTTTCCCAGTAAAAATCCGACTCCGGCTGGGGAACCGGCAGGGGACGCTGTTCAGCCTGGGTCATCGCAGTCGCTTACCTCCTTGTCTGCCAGGATTCAGTCACGGGCGAGGATGGCGGTCCCGCACGACGAGAGGCTGCCGCCGGTCCCGTGGACCAGGGCGATCTTGGCGGGCTGGGACCGGTCCTTCTTGTGAAAAACCTGCCGCTCGCCGCATTCGCCCCGGAGCTGGCGGACGGCCTCCAGGATTAAAAACACCCCGTACATTCCCGAGTGGGTATACGAGAGCCCACCCCCGTTGGTGTTCAGCGGGAAGTCCCCACCCGGGGCCGTGCGCTGGTTGGCGACGAAGTCCGGCCCTTCGCCGGGGCCGCAAAAGCCCAGGCTTTCAAGGGTCACCAGGACCGTGTACGTGAACGAGTCATAGATCATCGCCAGGTCGATATCGTCGTGGGTTACCCCGGCCCGCTCGAAGGCCGCCGGGCCGGTCCGGTAAGCAATGGTGCGGGTCAGGTCGGGCATCGTTGAAATCATGTTATGGTCGTGGCCCTCGGCCGCCCCCAAGATCCAGACCGGCTTTTTCCGGCACGAGCGGGCCACCTCCTCGGTAGTCACAACAACCGCCCCGCCGGCGTCGGTCACCAGACAGCAGTCGTAAAGGTGGAACGGGTACGAAATCCAGCGGGAATTGTGGTAATCCTCGAACGTCAGGGGGTCCCGCATCAGGGCCTTCGGGTTTAGCTGGGCCCACTTCCGGGTCGCCACCGCAATCTCGGCCAGGGCCTGGCGGGTTCGCTCCTCCCCGTACTGGTGCATGTAACGCATGCAGGCCAGGGAGTACCTGATCGGGGCGCCGATGATCCCGTAGGGGACCTCGTACTGGCTGTCGGGCAGCCCCTGGAAAAGGGGCGGCCGGGTCCGGGCCGACCGGCCCGACTCGCCGTGGGTGATCAGCGCCACCCGGCAGTAGCCCTGCCGGATGGCCGCCACGGCGTGGGCCAGGTGGATGACAAAGGACGAGCCGCCCACCGACGTCGAATCGGTAAACCGGGGTTCAATCCCCAGATACTCGGCCACCACCAGGGTCGAAAACGGCCCGGCCGTCAAGAGGCCGTCCACGTCCCTGATGGAGAGGCCGGCGTCGGCCAGGGCGTTGTAGGCCGCCTCGGCGTGGAGTTGCAGGGGCGATTTGTTCGGAACGATGCCGATCTCATCCGACTCGTCGACGCCAACAATGGCTATGCGCTGATTCTGTGGCGACATAAGCTCCACTCCTTGCGCTGGTTTTGGGCTGACGCTGCCGGACGTCTGCCGTCCAGCAGGGGCTGCATATTGATGCAACACCGGGAATCCTCCTGTCAAGTCGCCACCCGCGGGTGGGCGGGCTCCCGTTAGCCGAACCGTTCGGGTTTGGACCCGGACTGGCAACGGCCTGGTATCAAGCCGGCGGTTCGGCCACCCGATGCTTTAATATTTTTTGAGGAGCCCGCAAAATGTACACCCGAACCACTTTTCCGAACGGCGTTCGAATCCTCCTCGGCGAGCTTCCGTCGGCCCGGTCGGTGAGCGTCTGCGTCTTCATCGGCATCGGCTCCCGGTACGAGCCGGATGACGTCGCCGGCGTGTGCCACTTCATCGAGCACATGGCCTTCAAGGGCACGAGCCGCTGGCCGGAAGCCCGCCTGATCAGCGAGGCCATCGAATCGACCGGAGGCATCCTCAACGCCGCCACCGACCGGGAACTCACCGTCTACTGGGCCAAGGTCCCCGCCCAGCACTTTCGGGTCGCCGCCGAGGTGGTAATTGACCTGGTCCGCCGCCCGCTCTTTCCCCCGGCGGAACTCGAAAAAGAACGGCAGGTCATCCTCGAGGAGCTGCGGATGGTCAACGATACCCCCCAGCAGCTCGTTGACCTGCTCATCGACCAGGTAATGTGGCCGGGCCAGCCCATCGGCCGGGACGTCGCCGGGACCAAAGAGTCGGTCTCAGCCCTCAGCCTGACCCAGCTCACCGACTTCTGGGACCGGCATTACCGGCCAAACAACGCCGTTGTGGCCGTTGCCGGCCGTTTCAATCCCGAAGAGGTCCTGGACCTGCTTTACACTAACCTCCACGACTGGGAGCCGGGCCCGCCGCCGACCTTTGTCCCGGCCACCGACCCGGACTCGGGCCCCCGAACGGGTGCGGTCTACCGCCGCACCGAGCAGGCCCACTTCTGCCTGGCCGTACCCGGCCTGCCCATAACCGACCCGGACCGCATCGTCCTGGACCTGCTCAACGTGGTCGTCGGCGACGGGATGAGCAGCCGGCTCTTCCTCGAACTCCGGGAACGGCGGGGCCTGGTCTACGACGTCCATAGTTATGTCGAGTATCTGCTGGATACCGGCTCGGAGACCGTCTACGCCGGGGTCGAGCCGGTCCGGCTCAAGGAGGCGGTGGCCGCCGTGGTCGAGCAGCTCGGCCAGCTAACCGTCGGACTGGCTGACGCCGACCTCGAAAAGGCCCAGAAGCTGGTCAAAGGCCGGCTTGAGCTTCGGCTCGAGGACACCCGCAGTTACGCCGGCTGGCTCGGAACCCAGGAGCTTTTGACCGGCCGGGTCATGACGGCGGACGAGGCCATCGCCGAGGTTGACCGGGTCACCCCCGACGATGTGGTCCGGCTGGCCCGCCGCCTCTTCCGGGCTGAGCGGTTCAACCTGGCCATTGTTGGCCCCGTTCGCCGGCCCGAACGGTTGGCCGACCTCCTACGTCTCTGACTCGCCGGCCCCGTCCAGCAGGGCCAGCAGCTCATCCAGCGACGTTATCACCGGGCAATCGGCCGGCGGTCTGGTCCCCTTCCGGTCGATCAGGATCGGCTGGATCCCGGCGACCCGGGCCCCGAGGATATCGGTCCAGTAAGTATCGCCCACGTGGGCAGCCTGCTCGGGTGTCACGCCGACGTAACGAAGGGCCAGGCGGAAAAGATGCGGGTTCGGCTTGGCCGCCCCGACTTCGCCCGACGTCAGAACGAAGTCCAGGTGTTCGAGCAGGCCGTGGGCGGCAAGGATCTTTTCGAGGGGCCCGGTCCAGTCTGAGATTACCCCCTGCCGGAACCCCCGGCGGCGCAGCTCGGCCAGGGTGCCCGGCACGTCCGGGTAAGGCATCCAGAGCTGGGGGTCTTCAAAGGCCGCGATAATTTCGCGGGCCCACTCCTTCAGCCTGGCCTCATCTGCCTGCACCCCCGCCGCCTCCAGGGCGGTCCGGTAGTAGTTGTCCCACATGGCCATGACCCGGGCCCGGTCCGACCAGAGGTCCCGCTCGGCCCGGACCGTCTGCAGGTAGTAGTCTTCGGCCCGTTCGAGGCCCGCCCTGAGGGCCTCCAGGTCGGCATCCACCCCGTACCGGGCCAGCGTTACGGCCATTATCTCCTGCAGGAGCAGGCTCGGCCCGATCAGGGTCATACCGGCATCGAAGAAAATCGCCTTTAGTCCTCTCATTTGGAAGACCGGTTAGCTCACGCCAAAGAACTCTTTGACCGCCGCCAGGAACCCGGCCGGGTTGTCCTCCTGGAGGGTGTGGATTGCCCGCCGAATCACCCGGAGCCGCCCATCAGGCAGGGTCTTAACCATCCGCTCGGCCACATCCTGGTCCAGGACCGGGCTTTCCTCACCCCGGAGCACCAGTGTTGGGCAGGCAATCCGGCCCAGCACCTCCCAGTAGTTGATTTCGGGCGAGGTGGGCACACCCTGCCGCAAAGCCGGGTCCCATTTCCAGACGTAGCGGCCGTCGGGCCGCTGTTTGAGGCTGTGGCCGGCTATAAACCGGGCGTATCCGGCCGTCAGGTACGGGTTGCCCCGGCGCAGCCACTCGGCCGCCTCCTCGACCGACCCGAACGACTCCGGCTCGGGCTCCGCCTGCCGCTGGGACCACCGCCGGGAAAGCTCGGGCCCGATGTCCACAATCACCAGCCGCTCAACCCGGTCGGGGTTCTCGGCGGCGTAGACCATCCCAACCCGGCCGCCCATCGAAAGGCCGATAAGGTTAAACCGGCCCAGGCCCAGCCGTTCCACGAGGCGGCCCAGGTCACCGACGTACATTCGGATTGAGTAGCCTTCCGGCGACGGGTCGGAGTCGCCGTGGCCCCGGAAATCGGGGGCGATTACCCGGAAGTGCCGGGCCAGCTCGGGCGCCACCGGCTGCCAGGCGTAGGCGTTGCCGGTGTAGCCGTGAAGGCAGACCACCGGCGGGCTGGCCGGCTCGCCCCACTCCAGGTAGTGGATACGGAAGCCATTCAGCCGGACAAACCCGCTTTGCGGCTCCATCTGAGCCCAACCTCCAGCTTCCATTGTAGACCATTTGCCGGCGGCCTTGGGACCGCCGGGGTCGGGTCGGCTGTGGCATAATTCGGCGGGGAATGCAGATCCAGTGGCGACGCCCGCCGGTAAAGCTCTACGTCCTGGTCGGCATACCGGGCTCCGGCAAGACGACCTATGCCCGCAAGTACCTGGCGGACAAGTGGCGGGTCTGTATGGACGACCTGCGCTTCATGCTCAGCGTCGAACCGTACGCCGAGCCCCTGCAACCGGTCGTCGTCGAACTGGAACACACCATCCTGGAGCGGCTGCTGGCCGGCGTCAACTCCCGCTTTAACGACATCGTCGTCGACGCCACCTCGGTGACCCGGGAGCGCCGGCGCCGCTACATCGAGCTTGCCCGCAAGTACGGGGCCCGCCCGGTGGCCGTCTTTATCCAGACCCCGCTGGAGGTCGCCCTGGCCCGGAACCGGCAGCGGGCGAACGTGATCCCGGAGTCGGTCATCCATCGCATGTACCAGATGCTGGAGCCTCCGACCCGGGAAGAGGGTTTCGAATACGTTATAACGGTTATCGACTTCTCGGTCTAGTCCCCGGCCGAACCCGCCCCATCGCCCGGCCGGGCGAGGGTCCCCGGCCTGGCCGTCAGCCGGCGACGGAGTTCGGCCGGCAGCTTCACGTAAACGCCCCGGCCCTCCACCACCGTCTCGCCGGCCGGATTCGCCAGCCGCCCGGCCAGCAGGTACCCCCGGCCGGCCGCCCGCTCTACCCAGCCTTCCAGGTCGAGGGGTTCGCCGATGCGGGCCGGCCGCACGTAGCGGACCTCAATCCGCCCGGTGAGCACCCAGTCCCCCATCAGATAGGCCGCCCGGCTTATCACCTCGTCGAGGAGGGCAAAAAGAATCCCGCCGTGGACCAGCCCCGGGAACCCCTGGTGGCGCTCGTCGGGGGTGAACCGGGCCCGGACCCGCCCGTTCTCGCTGTAAAAGACGACGTTGAGGCCGATGGGGTTCTCCCAGCCGCAGACAAAGCACATCCGGTAGCCCGGCTGGATTTCAGACCCCATCGAACTTCTTGAAGACCAGGCAGGCGTTCTGGCCGCCGAACCCGAAGCTGTTCGAGAGGGCAACCCGGACGTCGGCCCGGCGGGCCACGTGGGGCACGTAGTCCAGGTCGCAGGCGGGGTCGGGATACTCGAGGTTGATGGTCGGGTGGATGATGCCGTCGGTGATGGTCCGGACGCAGGCCACGGCTTCCAGGGCCCCCGCCCCGCCGAGGGCATGGCCGACCATGGATTTGGTCGCGCTCACCGGAATCGAATAGGCCCGCTCGCCGAAGACCTTCTTGATGGCCACCGTTTCGGCCACGTCCCCGAGGGGGGTCGAGGTGGCGTGGGCGTTTATGTAGTCCACGTCTTCGGGGGTAAGGCCGGCGTCGGCCAGCGCCGCCCGCATCACCCGGGCTTCGCCGTCGGCGTCCGGGTCGGGGGCAACCAGGTGGTAGGCGTCGGCCGAGACGCCGTAGCCGGCAATTTCGGCCAGAATCGGCGCATCCCGGCGCAGGGCGTGGTCGAGGGCCTCCACCACCAGCACGGCCGCCCCTTCGGCCGGCACAAACCCGTCCCGCCGGGCATCAAACGGCCGGCTCGCCTTCTCCGGGTGCTCGTTCTGGGTCGAAAGGGCCCGCAGCACGCAGAAGGCCGCCAGGCCGAACTCGGAAATGCCGGCCTCGGTGCCCCCGGTAATCATCACGTCGGCCGCCCCCCGCCGGATAACCTCGACGGCCTCGCCGATGGCATGGGTCGAGGCCGCGCAGGCGGTTACAACGGTGGCGTTGTAGCCCTTAAGGCCGAACACGATGCTCACCTGCGAGGCGGCCATATTCGGCAGGATCATGGGCACGAAGGCCGGGGAAATCCGCATGCCGCCCCGGCTCAGCATCACCCGGGCTTCCCGGTCGATAATGTCGAACGCCCCGTTCCCGTTGCCGAGCAGGACCCCGACCCGGGTCCGGTCGACCCTTTCGAGGTTGAGGCCGGCGGCGTCAATCGCCTGGCGGGCGGCCGCCACCGCAAATTGGGTGAACCGGGCCATCCGCTTCGCCTCGCGGCCGTCAATGTAGTCTTTCGGGTCGAAGTTTTTCACCTCGCCGGCGATCTGGCAGGGATACCCGGTCGGGTCGATAAGGGTCATCCGGCCGATCCCGGACCGCCCCTCAATCAGGCTCGTCCAGAATTCGTCGACCGTGTTGCCGACGCAGCTGATGACCCCGAGGCCGGTAACCACCACCCGGCGCCGCCCCCGGTGGTCGAGCATGCCGTTTGCGGATAAGGGGCCACCCATAAACCACCTGTCCTCAGCCGTTGGAGTAAAGCGGCCCGCCGGGCCGCACACCGCCTGTCATTATAAGCCGGGCCGGGTTTGACAGTCCAGCTCCGGGGCTGGTATGTTCGGGCGGAAACGGGCCATGCCGGAGACCAGCCCCCACCGTCAGCGGCTCCTCGAGCTGTGCGGCGAACTCTTCCGGGACCGCCGCCTGCTCATCGCCAGCAACCGCGGGCCCCTCGAATTTTACTACGACAACGGCCGCCTCGCCGCCCGGCGGGGAAGCGGCGGCGTCGTCACCGCCCTGGCCGCCGTCACCGAGTACGTCCCGGCCTTCTGGGTCGCCGCCGCCCTCTCCGATGCCGACCGAGAGGCGGCCCGGGCCGGCCTGATCACCCGGCCGGACCGGCCCGGCGCCCTCAAGCTCCTCACCCCGTCGAAACGGGCCTACCGGCTTTACTACGACCGGGTCGCCAATCCCCTTCTCTGGTTCCTCCAGCACTACATGTGGTTCTCGCCCTACACTCCGAACATCGGCCCGGTCCTCCACCGGGCCTGGCGGCAGGGCTACCGGGCGGTGAATCGCCTCTTTGCCGAGGCCCTGGTCGAACTGGCCGCCGAGTCCCGGGAACCGCCCCTGGTCATGTTCCACGATTACCACCTCTACCTGGCCCCCGGCTGGTTCCGGGCCCGGTTCCACCGGGCGATCCTGCACCATTTTATCCATATCCCCTGGCCCGAGCCGGCCTACTGGGCCCTTCTCCCGGCGGAGTTCCGGGTCGAAATCTGTTCAAGCCTGCTCGCCAACGATATTGTCGGGTTCCACACCATCCAGAGCGCCCGCAACTTTCTGGCCACCTGCCAGGCGTTCCTGCCGGAGGCGGAGGTCGACTTTCGGGCCGGCACCGTCTGGTTCAACGAACACCTCACCTGGGTCCGGTGCTACCCCATCTCCATCGACGTCCAGAACCTGCGCCGGCTGGCCGCCTCCGAAGAAGTCGAAAAATACGTCGCCGAGCTCGAGCCGGTCTTCGGCCCCCAGACCATCGTCCGGGTCGACCGCCTCGAGCTGAGCAAGAATATCCTGCGGGGGTTCCAGGCCTTCGAGCTTCTCCTCCGGCGCCGGCCCGACCTCCACGGCCGGGTGAAGTTTGTCGCCTTCCTGGTCCCCTCCCGAACGGGCATCCGGGCCTACCAGGAGTACGGGACGAAGGTCTTCCGGCTCGCCGACCGCCTCAACCGCCGCTACGGCCGGGAGGGCTGGCGGCCGGTCCGGATCTTCTACGAGAACAACTACCCGCGGGCGATCGCCGGCATGGCCCTGGCCGACGTCCTCCTGGTGAACCCGGTAGCCGACGGCATGAACCTGGTCGCCAAAGAGGGGCCCATCGTCTCCCGCCGGAACCTGGTCCTGGTCCTTTCGGAGTCCGCCGGGGCCTATGACCAGCTCCGCCCGGCCTGCCTCTCCGTGGCCGCCGCCGACGTGGAGGGCACGGCCCGGGCCCTCGAACAGGCGCTGGCGATGCCGGCCCGGGAGCGGGCCGAGCGAATCGCCAGGCTCCGGGCCATCATTGCGGACCAGGACCTCACCTGGTGGCTGGTCCGCCAGCTCGAGGACCTGCAGAAGCTGGCCTGAAGGCGGTCAGCGCTTGGTGAACTGCGGGGCGCGGCGGGCCCGCTTGAGGCCGTACTTCTTGCGCTCCTTGACCCGGGGGTCCCGGGTGAGCAGGCCGGCCCGGCGGAGGGCGGGCCGCAGGTTCTCGTTAAAGGTCACCAGCGCCCGGGCAATGCCGTGGCGCAGCGCCCCGAGCTGACTGCTCTTGCCCCCACCCTCGATTTTGGCGACCACGCTGAACTGGCCCACCGTGTCGGTGACCTTAAACGGCTCCTGGGCCAGGATAAGCCACGTCTCGTGCTTGAAGTACTCTTCGATCGGCAGGCCGTTCACGTAGAACACCGGCTCCCGCCCCAGGGTCGGGTAAAGCTTTACCCGGGCGACCGAAGTCTTACGCTTGCCGGTGCCGGCAAAGTACTCGCCCGTCAGGACGGGGGCCTGGGCGGTCTGCGGGGCGGTCTGGACCATCAGTTGCCACCTCCTTTTGCCCCCTGGCCGGCCACCTGGGCCTGGTGGGGGTGCTCCGGTCCGGCGTAAACCTTAAGCTTGCGGATAAGCCTGTCCCCGAGCCGGTTTTTCGGGAGCATGCCCCGGACCGCATGTTCGATAACCCGGGTCGGGTGCTTCTGCAGCATCTCCCGCAGGGTCATCAGCCGCAAGCCGCCCAGGTAGCCCGAATGCCGCCAGTAGATTTTCTTGTCAAGCTTTTTCCCGGTAACCCGAACCTTCTCGGCGTTGACCACGACCACAAAGTCGCCCGTATCCAGGTGGGGCTCAAAGGTCGGCTTATGCTTCCCCCGTAGGAGCCGGGCCACCTCGCTGGCCAGCCGGCCCAGGGTCTTGCCGCTGGCGTCAATCACGTGCCAGCGCCGTTCGATTTCGGCCGGTTTCAACCGGTAGGTCTTCATCGTCGTGCTCCTCAACCCACTTCGGATAGGTTACACCCATCAGGTAAAGGCCGCAACCCGGCACCGCCGGCCCGGCCTGGCCCCGCCCGGCCAGGATCGCCTCGAAGTCGGCCGGCTCGAGCCGGCCCTGGCCCAGCCGGAGCAGGGTCCCCACCATCATCCTCACCTGATGGGGCAGAAAGGCATCGGCCTCAAAGTCGAATTTTACAAAATCGGCCTCGGCCCGAACCTCAGCCCGCAGCATCGTCCGCACCGTGCTCATCCGGCCGACCGCCCCCGGCGAGAAGACCCCAAAATCCCGCCGGCCGACCAGCAGGCCCGCCCCCCAGCCCAGCCGCCCCAGGTCGAGGGGCTCCGGTTCGTGGTAGGCGAACCGGCGCCAGAGGGGCGACCGCACCGGCCGGGTCAGGACCAGGTACCGGTAGTGCCTGGAAATCGCCGCCCGCCGGGCATTAAACCCTTCGGGCACCCGCCGGGCCCGCCGGACGGCGATATCCGGCGGCAGGTAGTAATTCAGGGCGGCGACCAGCCGCTCCGGCGGGAACTCCCGGTCGGCCCGGAAGCTTACGGCCTGGCCCCGGGCGTGGACGCCGGAATCGGTCCGGCCGGCGCCGACGGTCTTGACCGGGTGGCCGAAAAGCCTGGCCAGGGCGGCCTCAAGCTCCGCCTGCACCGTGCGCCCCCTGGCCTGCCGCTGGAACCCGACAAAATCGGTCCCGTCGTATTCGATTGTCAGGAGCCAGGCCGGCACGGTCAGACCAGCTCGACCCGGGCAACCTCTGCCCCGTCGCCCTTACGGTAGCCGAGCTTAATAATCCGGGTGTAGCCGCCGTTGCGGTCGGCGTACCGCTGGGCGAGGACGTCGAAAACCTTCTGCACGACCCGCTCGTCGGTCAGAAACCCGACCGCCTGGCGGCGGGCCGCCAGCGTCCCCTCTTTCCCAAGGGTGATCATCTTCTCGGCCAGCCGGCGGGCCGCCCGGGCCCGGGCCGCGGTCGTCTCCACCTTCTCGTACCGGAGCAGGTCGGTCACCAGGTTGCGCAGCATCATCAGCCGGTGTCCGGTCGGCCGGCTGAGCTTTTTATGGTCGACCCGGTGCCTCATTCTTCTTCCTCCTCCGGCTCGTCCGGGTAGGCCGTGTAGGTCAGGGGCGCAGACCCGGCCCCCTCGCCCTCGTCGGGCAGGTAGCCTTTCTCCCGCAGGCGCTGGCGCAGCTCCTCCAGCGATTTCCGGCCGAAGTTCCGGATCGCCAGGAGCTCGTCGTCGCTGCGCTCGACCGCCTCCCCGACCTTCGTGATATTCGCCCGCTTCAGGGCGTTGTACGTTCGGAGCGAGAGGTTGAGCTCTTCAATGGGCAGGTCATAGATGTGGGGCGGCAGAATCCTGGCCGCCGGCCTGGCTTCGGCGGTGCGGACAATCGCCCGCCCGACGCTCTTAAACCGGGCAAACTGCCGCTCAAGCACCTCGGCGGCGTAGGCCACGGCGTCCTGGGGCGTAATCGTCCCGTCGGTCCACACCTCCAGGACCAGCCGCTCGTAGTTCGTAATCTGCCCGACCCGGACGTTCTCGACCGTGTAGTTCACCTTCCGGACCGGGGAGAAGATCGCATCGACCGGGATCACCCCGATGACGCCCTGCCCGTCGGATTGGGCCGGCCGGTAGCCCCGGCCCACCTCGACCGTGAATTCGGCGGTGAGCCGGGCGTCGGGCGAGTCCAGGGTGGCCAGGTGAAGCTCGGGGTTTACGATTTCAAAGTCGCCGAACACCTTCAGGTCGGCGGCCGTCACCCGGCCCTCGCCCTGGGCCTCCAGCAGCAGCCGGCCGGGCCGCTCCGAAAGGGCCCGCAGCCGGATCTGCTTTACGTTCAGGAGAAACTCCATCACGTCCTCTTTGACGTGGGGAATCGCCGCAAACTCGTGCTGAACCTGGTCGATCCGCACCGACGTTACGGCCGCCCCCGGCAGGGAGCTGAGCAGAACCCGGCGCAGGGCATTACCCAGGGTAACCCCGTAGCCGCGCTCGAGGGGCTCGGCGGCAAACTTGCCGTAGTTGCCCTCGACCTCGACAACCCGAATCTGCGGCTCCGTAATTTCGACCTGCAAGTCCATCCCCTCCCGTCCCGGGCCGCCGAACGGCCCGGCTGGATTATCTCGAATAGTACTCAACGATTAGCGCCTCATTAACCTTCGTATCAATCTCCGCCCGACTCGGCAGGTAAAGGACCCGACCGGTCAGGTTCTCCGGGTCCAGGCTGAGCCAGTTGGGCGGGGTGTGGGTCTTGAGGAACTCCCGCCGCTCCTTGAAATATTCAAGGTCCCGGCTCGACTCGACCACGCTGATAACGTCGCCCGGTTCGACCAGGGTCGACGGGATGTTGTTCCGCCGGCCGTTCAGGGCAAAGTGGCCGTGGGTTACGAGCTGGCGGGCCTGGCGGCGGGAGTCGGCAAACCCGAGCCGGTAGACGACGTTATCCAGCCGCCGCTCGAGAAGCTGAAGCAGGTTCTCGCCCGTCACCCCCGGCATCCGCTCGGCCTCGGCGAAGAAGCGGCGGAACTGTTCCTCCATCAGGCCGTAGGTGAACCTGAGCTTCTGCTTCTCCCGCAGCCGGATCCCGTATTCCGAAAGCTTGCGCCGGCGCATGCCGTGCTGGCCGGGCGCATACCGGCGCCGCTCGAACGGGCACTTGGGCGTAAGGCACTTTTCCCCCTTGAGGTAAAGCTTCTCGCCCGCCCGGCGGCAGATTCGACAAACCGGTCCGGTGTATCGTCCCATCCTTTAAAGACCTCCGCGCATCAGACCCGGCGCCGCTTGGGCGGCCGGCAGCCGTTGTGGGGTATCGGCGTCACATCGACGATGCTCGTTATCTGCAGGCCGCTGGCCTGGAGGGCCCGGATCGCCGCCTCCCGGCCGCTGCCCGGCCCCTTGACGAACACGTCAACCTGCCGGACGCCGTACTCCTGGGCCTTGCGGGCGGCGTACTCGGCCGCCAGCTGGGCGGCGTAAGGCGTGCCCTTCCGGGCACCCTTGAACCCGGCCGTCCCCGCACTGCCCCAGCAGAGCACGTTGCCGTTCGGGTCCGTAATCGTAACGATTGTGTTATTAAACGTCGACTGGATATAGGCCCGCCCGTGCGGTACAACCCGCCGTTCCCGCCGGGCCCGGCCCCGCTGACGCCTTCGGTCTGCCATCTCTTAAACCACCTCGTAACGTTATTACTTCCTGGGCCCACGCCGCCGGCCGCGACCGGCCACCGTCTTCCGGGGTCCCTTCCGGGTCCGGGCATTCGTCCGGGTGCGCTGACCCCGGACCGGCAGGTTCCGCCGGTGGCGGAGTCCCCGGTAGCAGCCGATCTCGATAAGCCGGCGGATATTCATGTTGACTTCCCGGCGCAGGTCGCCCTCGACCTTGTAGTTGCGCTCGACGGCGTCCCGCAGCCGGGTGATCTCATCCTCGGCCAGGTCCTTAACCCGCGTATCCGGATTGACACCGGTCTCGGCCAGGATCTTCTTGCTAAGCGACGGGCCGATCCCATAGATATAGGTTAGAGCGACTTCGACCCGCTTGTTTCGGGGCAGGTCCACGCCCGCAATACGCGCCATCGGTGCCTCCTTAGCCCTGTCGCTGCTTGTGCTTCGGGTTCTTGCAGATCACCCGCACGACGCCGTGTCGGCGGATGACCTTACAGTTTTCACATCGCCGCTTTACGGAAGCCTGCACTTTCATCCGGCCTCACCCCTGGTCTGGTCGTCTCGGCGGACCTACCTGAGCCGGTAGGTAATCCGGCCCCGGGTCAGGTCGTACGGCGAAAGCTCCACCAGGACCCGGTCGCCCGGGGCGATCCGAATAAAGTGCATCCGCATCTTCCCCGAAGCGTGGGCGAGCACCTGGTGGCCGTTCGCCAACTCGACCCGGAACATCGCGTTCGGCAGGGCCTCAACCACGACGCCCTCGACCTCGATCTTTTCCTTCTTGGCCATACGCTTAAAGCCCGGTGCCGTCCAGGCTGGTCAGGATTTCGGCCTCGCCGTTTGTTATCGCCACGGTGTGCTCGGCGTGGGCCGCCAGGGTGCCGTCGGCGGTGACCACCGTCCAGCCGTCATCCAGCACCCGGGTCCGCCAGTCCCCGATTACCAGCATCGGCTCAATCGCCAGGACCATCCCCCTGCGGAGGACGACCCCGGTCCCCGGCCGCCCGTAATTGGGCACCGGCGGCTCCTCGTGCATCTCCCGGCCGATGCCGTGGCCGACGTACTCCCGGACCACCGAATAGCCGCGGCCCTCGGCGTGGGACTGGATTGCCCAGGATATATCCCCAAGCCGCGCCCCGGCCCGGGCCGCCCGGATCCCGGCCATGAGGGCCTCCTCCGTGGTCCGAATCAGGCGCTCGGCCTCGGGGCTGATTTTACCAACCCCCACCGTTACGGCCGCATCGGCCTGGTAGCCCTTGTAGATAACCCCAAGGTCGATGCTGACGATATCGCCCTCCTCAAGAATCCGGCGCCCCGGAATACCGTGCACAATCTCCTCGTTCACCGACACGCAGACGGCCGCAGGAAAGCCCCGGTAACCCAGAAACGACGGACGAACACCCCGGCGGTCAAACTCTTCCCGGACGAATCGGTCGATTTCGGCCGTGCTCAGGCCCGGCCGGATGCGTTCGACCAGCTTCTGGAGAACCTCGGCCAGGATGCGGCCGCCCTGTCGGATCAGATCAATCTCCCGATCCGATTTCAGGACGACAGCCATGCCAACTACTATTATACCCCGCCGGGCCGGACCCCCGCTATTTCACCGCCAGGCGGGCAGCGGCCGCCTCGAGGTCCTTAAAAATCTCGTCAATCGGCCGCTCGCCGTCAATTTCAACAAGCAGGCCCCGCCTCCGGTAGTACTCAAGAACCGGCAAGGTCTGGTCGGTAAACACTTCAAACCGGCGCCGGAGGGTCTCGGGGGTTTCGTCACCGCGCTGGTAAAGCTCCCCCCCGCAGACGTCGCAGACTCCCGGCACCCTGGGCGGATTCGTTTGCAGGTTATAGACCGCCTGGCAGTTCCGGCAGACCCACCGGCCCTGAATCCGCCGCAGCGCCTCGGCCTGCGAGACTTTTATATAAAAAACCAGGTCAATGCCGGCCCCCCGTTCGGCCAGGGCTTTTTCAAGGGCCTCGGCCTGGGGGAGCGTTCGGGGGAACCCGTCCAGGATCGCGCCCCGGGCGGCATCCGGTTCCTCGAGCCGGCCCAGGATCATCCGAACCGTGATGTCGTCCGGCACGTAAAGGCCCCGGTCCATGTACTGCCTGGCAAGCCGGCCGAGTTCGGTCCCGGCCTCCGCCTGCCGGCGGAAGAGGTCACCCGAAGCGATATAGGCAAGGCCCAGTTTTGCCGCCAGCCGCCGGCCCTGGGTCCCCTTCCCCGCCCCCGGCGGCCCGAAAATCAGGATATACCGGGGCCTCATTTCAGAAAGCCCTCGTAGCGGCGCATCAGGAGCTGGGCCTCAAACTGCCGCATCGTCTCCAGCACGACGCTCACGACGATAATAAGGCCGCTGCTGCTGATCTGCAGGGCCTGGACGTTCGTCACAAGCTGGGCCGGGTAAGGGATAACCGCAACAACCCCCAGGAACAGGGCGCCGGCCCAGGTGATCCGGACCAGCACCCGGGTCAGGTACTCCTGGGTTGGCCGGCCCGGCCGGATGCCGGGGATAAAACCCCCCTGCCGCTGCAGGTGCTCGGCCAGGTTCTGCTGCTGCCAGATTACCAGGGTGTAAAAGAACGTAAACGCTACGACCAGGATGAAATACATTATCCAGTAAAAGACGTTGGCCGGGTCGAAGAACCACTGGACCGTTCGGGCCACGTTTCGAACCCATTCCGGTTCGGCGAAGACGAAGTAGCTGGCGATGGTGCCGGGCAGCAGCATAATCGAGACCGCAAAGATCAGGGGAATCATCCCGGCCATATTCACCCGGAGGGGAATGTGGGTTGACGCCCCGCCGTAGAGCCGGCCGCCCCGCACCCGCCGGGCGTACTGGACCGGAATCCGCCGCTGGGCCTCCTGGAAGAACACGATCGTTGCCACCGTGAGCAGCCCGATAGCCGCAAACGCCAGCAGGCCCAGGAACTGGTCGGTAGCCAGCAGGGACTGGCCGACCAGTTGGGGCAGGGAAGCGACGATGCCCCCGAAGATGATGATCGAAACCCCGTTGCCGATTCCGTGCTGGGTAATGAGCTGGCCGAGCCAGACCAGCAGCATCGTTCCGGCCGTCAGGGTTATCACCGCCGCCAGGGTTGGCAGGAGGGCATCCCCCGTCAGGCCGACCTGCCGGACCAGGGGGGTCGACTGGTTGTGCAGGACGACGAGCTGGCCGTAGCCCTGGAGGGCCGCCAGCGGAATCGTGAGCAGGTAAGTATACTGGTTAATCCGGCTCCGGCCGTACTCGCCCTCTTTCGAGAGGGCCTCGAGCTGGGGGATGAGGGGAATGAGGAGCTGCATGACGATGGAGGCCGTAATGTAGGGGTAGACCCCCATCGCCGCGATACTGAAGTTGCGCATCGCCCCCCCGCTGAAGAGGTCGAGCATCCCCAGCAGCGGGCTGCTCTGGAAGAGCTGCTGCATCGCCCGGACGTCGACCCCGGGCAACGGAATGTGGGCGATAAACCGGAAGATTATCAGAATTATAAAAGTAAAAATCAGCCGGTTCCGCAGGTCCGGCAGCCGGAGGGCGGCGAGCACCGCCTCAAGGAGCTGCATCTTTTTTAGCCTCCGGCCCCGCCCTTCCGGTTCGGCCCAATCTCTTCGGCCCGGCCGCCGGCGGCCTCAATCTTGGCCCGGGCCGTCGCCGAGAACCGGTGGGCCTGGACGACCAGCGGCCGGTCGAGGCTCCCGTCCCCCAGGACCTTGACCGGCAGCTCCGACTTCACCAGGCCGGTGGCCCGCAGAAGCTCCGGGGTAACCACCGTGTTCGGCTCAAACCGCCTCAAGGCCCCGACGTTAACCTCGGCGTACTCCACCGGGTAGAACGGTCCCCGGAAGTCCCAGCCCCGGTACTTCGGGGCCCGGTTCGCCCGGAAGCTCATGCCCCGGAAGTGGGGCGGGATATTGTCGCCGGTGCGGACCTTCTGGCCTTTAATACCCTTGCCGGCATATGAGCCCTGGCCCGCCGCGTCCCCCCGCCCGACCCGCTTGCGGGGCCGCCGGGAACCCGGGGCCGGCTTAAGGTCATGAAGCCTCACGGATCTCCTCCACCTTGAGCAGGTATTTTACCTGGTCAACCATCCCCCGAATCTGGGGCCGGTCCTCATGGACGACCGTCTGGTGCAGGCGCCGCAGGCCCAGCGCCCGGACGGTCCGCCGGTGGCGCTCCGGGTGGCCGATAACGCTCCGCACCAGGGTAATCTTGAGCTTGCCCATCCTAAGTCTGCCCTCCCGGCACGTAGACCTTGACCGGCTTGCCCCGCTTTTCGGCCTCCTTTTCGGGGTCCTTGAGGGCCCTGAGGCCCTCCAGGGTCGCCTGGGCGACGTTTATCGGGTTGCGGCTGCCCAGCGACTTGCTCAGGATGTCCTTGATACCGGCCAGCTCGACCACCGCCCGGACCGGGGCGCCGGCGATTACGCCCGTGCCCGGGGCCGCCGGCTTAAGCAGCACCTTCGAGGCGCCGAACTTGGCAACAATAGTGTGGGGAATGGTCGTCCCGATAATCGGGACCCGGATGAGGTTTTTCTTCGCCCGCTCGATCCCCTTGCGGATCGCCTCGGGCACCTCCCGGGCCTTGCCCAGGCCCACCCCCACATGCCCCTGGCCGTCGCCGACGACCACCAGGGCGCTGAAGCTGAAGTGGCGGCCGCCCTTAACAACCTTAGCAACCCGCCGGATATGGACGACCCGCTCCTGAAGCTGGAGCCCTTCCGGGCTTATCCGCTCTTCGGCCGTAACCTCAACCATCTGCGTTCACCACTTAAAATTCTAACCCGGCGGCCCGGGCCCCATCGGCCAGGGCTTTCACCCGGCCGTGGTACTTAAAGCCGCCCCGGTCGAAGACGACCCGGGTTATCCCGGCGGCCAGCGCCCGCCGGCCGACCACCTCACCGACCACCCGGGCGGCGTCCGTCTTGCGCAGACCCTTAACCCTGTCCCGGATTTCCGGGTCCAGGGTTGACGCCGAGACCAGGGTGTGGCCCCGAACGTCGTCGATAATCTGGGCGTAGATGTGATTCAAGCTCCGGAAGACGGCCAGCCGCGGCCGGTCCGGGGTTCCGAAGATTTTCTTCCGGACCCGCAGGTGCCGGCGGAGCCGCCGCTCCCGGGGAGTAAGCCTGGCCATCAGCGCTTTCTACCTCCCGCCTTGCCGGCCTTGCCCGCCTTTCCGGCCTTCAGCCGGACCTCCTCACCGGTGTAGCGGATTCCCTTGCCTTTATAGGGGTCCGGCGGCCGGATCGCCCGGACCTCGGCGGCAAACTGGCCGACAAGCTGTTTATCAATTCCGGAGATGATGACCCGGTTTGTACCCTCAACCGCAATTTCAATGCCCGGCGGCGGGGTTATCTCCACCGGGTGGGAAAAGCCGACTTGCAAAACCAGCTTGTTTCCAACCTTCTGGGCCCGGTAGCCGACCCCGACCAGGTCCAGGCTCTTGGAGAACCCTTTCGTCACCCCCTCGACCATGTTGGCGATGAGGGTCCGGCTCAGGCCGTGGAGGGCCCGGTGCTGACGCAGGTCCGACTGCCGCTCGACGATGACCTTGCCGTCCTCAACCCGGACGTTGATGGCCGGATGGACCTGCTGGCTCAGGGTCCCTTTCGGGCCGGAAACCGTAACGGTGTGGTCGGTTACGGCCACGTTCACCCCCGGCGGGATAACGATGGGCTGTCGGCCGATGCGGGACATCTCAAACCACCCCCTGTTACCAGACGTAGGCGATAACCTCGCCCCCGAGCCGGCGCCGCCAGGCCTCCTGGCCGGTCATCACCCCCTGCGGGGTCGAGATGATGGCGATCCCGAGGCCGCCGTAAACCCGCGGAATCTCAGACCGCTGGACGTAGACCCGCAGGCCCGGCTTGCTCACCCGCTTAAGGCCGGTGATGACCGGCTCCTTCTTGCCGGTATACTTCAGGTGGATCCGCAGCATCCGGCGCGGCCCCTCCTGGTAAACCTCGTAGTCCCGGATAAACCCTTCTTCTTTAAGGATCCGGGCGATGGCAATCTTCATTTTCGAGGCCGGCACCGTCACGGTGTCGTGCCGGACGGCCACCGCATTGCGGATTCGGGTCAGCATATCGGCAATCGGATCGGTCATCATCGCAACCACCCGCCTTACACTCCTTTACCACGAAGCCTTGCGAACCCCGGGCAGTTCCCCCGCCAGGGCCTTCTGCCGGAAGCAGATCCGGCACAGGCCGAACTTCCGGATGTATGCCCGCGGGCGGCCGCAGTTCGCGCACCGGTTCCGGTGCTGGACGGCGTATTTCGGCGGCTTCTGCGACTTGACGATCTGGGAAGTTCTGGCCAAAGTTTCTTTACCTCCTTATTCCCGGGCAAACGGCATGCCGAGCAGCTCGAGGAGCCGCCTGGCCTCCACGTCACTTCGGGCCGTCGTCACGATCGTCACCTCGAGCCCCCGGATCCGGTCGACCTTGTCGTAATCGACCTCCGGGAACACAAGCTGTTCCCGCAGGCCGATGGAGTAGTTCCCCCGGCCGTCAAAGGACCGGGGCGAAACGCCCCGGAAATCCCGCTGCCGGGGCAGTACAATATTCATTAACTTATCCAGAAAATGCCACATTCGCTCGCCCCGCAGGGTGACCATCACCCCGATGGGCATCCCGGCCCGGAGCCGGAACTGGGCGATCGACTTCCGGGCCCGGGTGACGACCGGGTGCTGGCCCGCAATCAGGCTCAGGTCCCGGGTGGCCGACTCGACCGCCCGGGGGTTCTGGACGGCTTCGCCGAGCCCGATGTTAAGCACCACCTTCTCCAGGCGGGGCACCTCCATCGGGTTCTTGTAGCCGAACTCCCGCATCATCGCCGGCACCACAACTTCTTCATAGAGCCGCCGCAGCCGCGGCTTCGGCCGGGCGCCGTTCGTCGGGGCCGGCGCCGGGGCCCGGGTTTCCTGGGCAGTACCCTCGGTCTCGGCCATCAGTCGACCACCTCACCGCATTTTTTGCAGTACCGGACCTTCCGGGGCTTGCCGGCCGCCTCCTGCAGGAACCGGAACCCGACCCGGGTCGGCCGGTTGCACTTCGGGCAGACCAGCACCACCTTCGAGATATGGATCGGGGCCTCCATTTCGACGATGCCGGCCTGCCGCAGGCCCGGTCGGGGCCGGACATGCTTCTTGACGATGTTTACGCCCTCGACCACAACCCGGCCCTCATCGGGGATGACCCGGATGACCCGGCCCCGCCGGTTCCGGTCCTTGCCCCGCAGCACCTGGACCAGGTCGTTGCGCTTGACCTTAAGGGCCATGACTCAGACCACCTCCGGGGCCAGGGAAATAATCTTGGTGAAGTTCTTATCCCGGAGCTCCCGGGCCACCGGGCCGAAAATCCGGGTCCCACGCGGGTTGTTCCGGTCGGTCAAAATCACCGCGGCGTTGTCGTCGAACCGGACGTAGGTGCCGTCCGGCCGCCGGACCGGGAAGGCGGTGCGGACGACCACCGCCCGGACGACGTCCCCTTCCTTCACCGAGGCGGTCGGGGTGGCCTCCTTCACGCTGGCCACCACCACGTCCCCGACCGACGCGTACTTGCGGTTCGAACCCCCAAGGACCCGAATCACCATTATCTCCTTGGCGCCGGTATTATCCGCAACCTTAAGCCGGGAATATATCTGCAACATCTTTACGAACCCCCTTCGGGCACCGCCTCTTCCACCGGGGCGGCCTCAGCGGGGCCGACCAGCTCCTCGTGGCCCAGAATCTCAATAACCCGCCACCGCTTCGTCCGGGAAAGGGGCCGGGTCTCGATAATCTTCACCACGTCCCCCACCCGACAGCGGTTCTCCTCGTCGTGGGCGGCGTATTTTTTCGTCTTCCGCACCAGCTTCTTGTAGAGCGGGTGGCGCCGGTAGGTGTCAACCGCCACGACTACGGTCTTGTTCATCTTGTCGCTCACCACCCGCCC
>FWWL01002861.1_pt1 | contig 33794 bp, 15 predicted proteins | sample 2228331 | NCBI WGS metagenome assembly FWWL01 (sample SAMEA103939775, study PRJEB20133) | metagenome
AGTGCGTCGTTGTCCGCGTGTGCGTGGGGAAGCGGCATGAGACGCGGGGAACTTTGTCCATGCGCAGGAGCCGCATAACTAGCGCTTGCCAAGCACGTGCACGCGGCGCGTTCATCTTCGCGGTTGTCCCGCCCCGCACCCCGCACGTCCCACGCCTGCGACCTACCGCAGCGCCGACGGCAAAGGCGGCACCGTCAAAAACACCGCGCGCGGCGGGCCCCAGTGCCCGCCCTCATCCTGACCCTGCACGTAGAGCACATGGCGGCCCGGCTCCAGCTCCAGCGTGAGCGGGGCCAGCACATCCTCCTGGAAACGATCCCAGCGCCCATCCGCCACAAACAGGGGGCGCGCCGTGCCCCCTTCCCAGGGCGGCGTATCCACGTAGAAGCGCGCCGCTGTCACACGCCGCGCCGTGAGCTGCCGCCCATCCAGACGGGCGCGCAACACCCAGGCGCCGCGCTCCATGCCGACGCGCACATCCGTCACCTCCGGCCCTTGCGCCCAGGCGTAAGGCGCGCGGGCCAGCCGCGCCGCCAGCCACAGGCCCCGCAGCGCCGCCGTGATGATCGCCTCGTGCGCAGTGCACGGCGGGAAAAAACCGTAGCTCCCGCTCCCTACCTCGAAGGTGTAAGCGGGCACGCCGTACGTGCCGTACACCCAGTCAATATCCGCGCCGGACATGAGATACAGACTGTTGGCAGCCTGCCCGCCCCAATAGCCCATCGCGCGCGCCAGGCGGTAGCCCAGGGCGCTTAACGAGGCGGCATCCGGCGCCGCGCGTCCCGTGTAAGCCCAGGGCCACAACACGCCGTTGCCATACGCATGCAGGCTGATGTACACCCCCGCGCCCGCGGTCGCCGTCAACACCCCCGACGCCCCCATCAGGCTGTGCCAGTAATCCCGCAGCGCGCGCGTCTCCGGCTCCGAAAACGGCTCCGGACCGCGGTAGAACGAAGCACATGGCGCGCTGCTGGAACCGCTCGCCACTCCCCACCCCACCGCAAAATTGCGATTCAAATCCACGCCAAAAGTACTTGTGCACCCGTTGGCGGGATTCATGTTTTTGCGCCAGTGAGGCCAAGGCGGCCCGCTCTCGTTGCGCACATGACCATCGGGATTGAGGCTGAGCAAAATGTAAATGCGCTGCGTCTCCAGCACCCAGGTCGCATCCGCATCCGTGCCGTAGCCCTCCAGCAAGACGCGCGCAAAAGCCAGCGCCACCTCCGGCGTGATGAACTCCCGCCCATGGGCGTTAGCCACCACGAAGAGAAAGGGCTTGGGCGCGGGCGTATCGTAGCGCGTCAACTCAAGCATCAGCAGCGGGCGTCCCTCGTAACTGGTCCCGATGGCGTACCACGAGGCCAGCTCCGGATAGGTCTGCACCAGCGCTTCCGCTTCCGCCGCAAGCCCGGCAAAAGTGTGATAGCAGGGAGCGTTGGGCACGCGCCCCGACCCATCGCCTGGCGGCGCGCCCGCTTCCGCGCGCACGGAAAGCGGCAGCGTCGCCAGTCCCACCAGCAGCGCGCCGACACACACCCAGCGCATCAACCGAAGTCCCATAAGAACGTTGCCTCCCCCGCGCATTGTACCCCTTTTACCGACTTTGCCCACCTCTGCTTCCCTGGACGCGGACGTCTCGTCCGCAAAAGGCCGGGCACGCGGACCGTCTGTGCGCACCACAAAACACGGGCGACGCGGCGCGTCGCCCGTGCTGCTTCCTCGTCTAAATCTCTTGCGCAGCGCTTTTCCTGACCAGAGCCTCAGCGCCGGAGCCTACCGGGCTCCCCCCTGACGAATCACCAGGGGCAGGAAAAGCCGCCGCACGTTAAACGTCAGGGCGCGCGTCACCTCCTGCGCCCCGCACGCATTGACGGCGCTTAAGCGCACCGTGAACCCATCCGCACCGGCGGGCGGCATCCCAAAGCGATGCATCACCTGGGCACCGCTCGCCGTCTCGCCGTCGCCAAACTCCCACGTGTAAGTGATGGGCAAAGTGCCCTGCGCCTGCGCCGTGAAGGTCACCGTCTGCCCTACCCGCGGCGCCTCCGGCGTCAGGGTCATCGTCAGCGCCTGCACCGGCACACACGTGACCACGTCCAGCGTGGCCGTTGCGCTGGCCTGCGCCTGGGGCGTGCGCGGATCATCCAACGCGCGCGCCACCACGCCCAGCGTGTAGGCTCCGCCGCTCACCCCGTTGGGCACGTCCACGCTCACCGTCAAAGGCGTGGAAGCGCCGGGCGCCAGCACAAGCTGCATCGGCGGCGGGGGCGTGCCCCACGCGGGCAGGGCGACCAGCACCTGGATCGTCGTCGTCAGCGTCCCGCTGTTGGTGAGCGTGAAGGGCACTTGCGCCTGCGTCCCCGCCTGCACCGTCACCGTCTGCGTGGACGGCGTCAACTGCAGCGCGTAATCCTCCACGCGCAACGCCTGCTGCGCCACGGAAGAGACCTCCGCGCAACGATGATAGGCGGTCAGGGTCACCGTGTAGGCGCCCGTGGCCATGTAGGTGTGCAGCGGCGCCCACGCTGTCGCGGTCCCCCCGTCCCCAAAAGCCCAGAGATAACTGGCCGCCCCCGTGCTGGCGTTGACAAATTGCACCGGACGGTTGCGCAGCACCGGCGCAGCGAAACTGAAGGCCGCCTGCGGCGGGGTCAGGATGCGGGTCGTCGTCAGCGGCGCGCTCCAAATGGGCTGCTCCAGCCCCTCAGCCACGGCGCTAAAGCCGGGGTTGACGATAAGGGTCCCGCTCGGCGCGCAGCTTGCCGTGACCGCAAAGCTCACCTGAAGCGCGGCAGCGCGGGGCAGCGTCACCGCTGGCCAGGTCACCGCGCCGTCCACCAGCGCGCCGCCCTGATCCGCCCAGGCGAAGGCCGTCCCGTCGGGCAGCGCGTCCTGCACGCGCAGGGCGAGCGCCACCCCGCCGCTGTTCGTCACGCGCAAGGTGTAGGTCAGGCGCGTGCCGGCCTCCACCGTCGCCGCGGCGGATTTCTGCAGCGTCAGCACCGGCAGGTCATCCACCACCGTCATCGTCACCGGCACGCTCACCTCCCCCTGCAGCGGATCATTGTGCAGCACGCGCAGCGCCGCGCTGTACGTCCCCGGCTCCATCCCCGTCGCATCGAAGCGCACGGGCAGGGCCACACTGGCGCCGGGCGCCAGCGTCCCCTCCGACGTCCCTACCGTCAACCAGGGCACATCGAGCTGCGTCAGCGCCTGTTCGACGGCCGCCAGCGCGTCCAGATAGCCGTAGCCGTACGTGTAATTGGGCAGCGGGCCAACCGTCCCTTCGGGCTTGCCGCAGTTCCCCTCGTCAGTGGTCGCGCGCGCCGTCTGACGCAGCAGGGCGAACGTCTCCGCCACCCGTCCGCGCAGGCCGGGATTGGCGGCCCACACCAGCGCCACCGCGCCCGCCGTGTGCGGCGAGGCCATGGACGTGCCGGACATGAGGCCGTAGCCGCCATCCTTCAGCGCCGAATAGACCGACACCCCCGGCGCGGCAATATCCGGCTTCATCGTCACACCGGGCATGCGCCCCGGCCCACGGCTGGAAAAGCTGGCGATCGTCCCGCTGCTATTGACCGCCGCCGAGGCGAACGAAAGCGCGTAATCCCCCGGCGAGCCGGTCGTCGAGCACCCGGAGCCGCTGTTCCCCGCCGAGAAGGCCGGGAAAATCCCCGCCGCCACCCAGGCGTTGACGTAAGCCTCGTACCAGGCGTTGCCGCCGACATCGCCCCAGGAATTGTTGATGACATGCGGCGCCCGGCCTGGGTCGGGATTCTGGCCGTTGAGATCCGTCGGCGCCAGGAACCACTGCGCGCACGTCGTCAGCGCCACATCCGAGCACTCGTTCGGCGGCGTATCGCAGCCCATGCAAGCCATCCAGGTTGCGCGCGGCGCCATGCCCGTGATCACACCAGCCTCTCCACCGCGCGTATCGCCCACCATCGAGCCCATGGTGTGCGTACCGTGATTGTGCCAGTCGCACGGCGCGCTCGCGGCACCGGCGCAGGCCGTCGTCGCCGTAATGGTGGGAGCGTACCAGGCGTAGTTGTGATCGGCGCTGGTCCCATTCCAGCCACGATACTGGAGCTTAAGGGCCGGGTGATCCCAGCGCACGCCCGTATCCATGTTCGCCACCACAATGCCCTCGCCGCGCACGCCGTACAGCTCCCACACCTGACGCGCCCGCGTGAAATCCAGGCCCCAGGCGACCGTCGCCTGCGGCTGCGCCGCAGTGAGTAGTTCCACGGTATTGGGCAACGTCGCGCCGGCCAGCGTCAGGTGCGCTGCAAAGCGCCCGCGCAGCTCGATCACCTCCGGGCGGGCCTGCAGGGCCTTCACATCCTCCAGCGTCGCCCCGGGCACCAACAGCGCGTTCACGATCCAGAAGCGCTCGGCGTGCAGGCCGCGCTGCTCAAGCCAGGCCACGAGCGCCGGCTGCGTGCGTTCCGCCGTCTCGCGCAGGGCCGCGTAGACCTGCGCCCCGCGCTCCGCCTTACTGCCGCGCACCGCGCTCAAATCCGGCGAAAAGCGCAAGCGCACCCACACATCCGCGCGTCCGCCCGCCTCCAACTGCTTGAGCAAGCGCTCCTCCACCCGCACCGGGCCGGCCTCCGTCAACACCGGCAGCGTTCCCTGCATCGTGCGCGCGCCGGTCGGCGCGAGCTGTTCCAGCACGCGGTACGTCAAGGGCTGTTGGCCCGTGTTCGTCAGGGTTAAGGTTTGGGTGATGACGGTGTCCCGCCGCGGCGTAGCGCTCAGGCTTAGCGGCGCATAGCTCAGGCCGGGCGCATCCAGGACGAGCAGCGCGTCCAACGTCGTCGTGAGAGCGCGCGTCACCTGGACGGGGAGGGTTTGCGTGAGGTAACCGCTCGCGGCGAAGCGCACCAGATAATCCCCTTCCGGCAAGGAGAAGGTGTAGCGTCCCTGCGCGTCCGTTTTTTGCGCGCGCACCACGCTCTCGCCACTCAGCACACTCACCGTGGCTTCGCGCAGCGGACCGGCAGGGCGATCCGCCGTTACCACGCCCTGAAGGGCTCCCCAATCTTCGGGCGGGGTGACCGTCATGGTGACAGGCAGAGTCAGCGGCGCGTAAGGCGCATCGGAAAGGAGCCGCAATGTGGCGCGGTACTGTCCTGGCGCCTGCACCGAGGGCGCCAGGGCGTTGAAGAGCACCTGCACGGCCTGCGTCCCACCGGCGGGAACCGTGCCGGAAGCGGGCGTAAAGCTTACCCAGTCCGCCAGGGGATCACAAGCCGTCTCGCCGGGCGCCAGGAAACAGATGGCCAGGCCGTCCTCCAGGACAGGCTCGTTGAAACTGTATTGGAGGTAGGCGCTGCTATCGCGCCGGATGCCGACCGTGGCGCCAGCTCCGCGGTTAAAGCTGGCATTGCCGAAATCCACATCCAGATATTGCATTTTGAAGCTGCCACGCCCCTCGTAGAGGATGAGCTGCAACGTTGCCGCGCCGGTCGCCGGGTAATGCGGGCGCTCCAGCCAGGTGATGACCGCCCGCCGTTGCGGCGCGTCGCCCACGATCTCCCAGGAGACGTTGCCCGCGTTGCTGTCCAGGTCGTCCCAGAAGGGGGCTATCACGGCGTTGAGGGTGGTCGTGCCCAGCGCCTCGTTGGTGGGGGAAACGTCACCACTGGTGGCGTTAAAGAGGACGGCCCCGTTGTTGCCCACACGCAGGGTGTTGGAGCTTTGGCCGTAGAACTGCACGGCAAAAGGCAGGGTGATGGTGGCTTCGTCATCGTCGCCGAGATTGAGCGCGGTCCCGTTGGTGACGGGGATCCACTCAAAGCGCGGGCCGTCAGGCTCGCGGCTGTCGCGATAGGTGTAGCCAAAGGGATCCGGGCCGCCACGCGCCAGGGGCTGGTAGCGCGGCTCGACGGCCTCCAGGCGGAAGGTGTAAGGCGCCCCGCCGGCATTGCTCAGGGTGAGCGTCACCAGGCGCTGCGTCCCTAAAGGCTGGGTGGAGGCGAGCGCCACAGGGGACGCAGCCGGCCATCCCGCCGCGAGGGCCACATCCTGCCGAACCGTGGTGCCCGTGGTCATGGTGAGGCTGAATGACGCAGGGGCGTATCCCGCCAGGGTGGCGGTGACGGTTTGATTGCCGGCGGGCACAAAGAGGGTGTAGAAGCCCTCCGGCACGGCGGGGTCGTTCGACGTGGCAACGCTGGTCGCGCTGCGCCCGGCGGCGCTGAGCGTAACGCCGTTCAGGGCGGCGCCGGTGTTCGCGTCCGTCACCGTCCCCACCACCAACCCGCCAGACGCGGCCAGACATTGGACGTTGCCCAGTTGCACGTCATCCACATGCAGATCGTTGCCGTAACCACTGATGGCCAGCAGGCCCACGCGAACCGCCTGGCCCGCATAGGCGGAAAGGTCCACGCTGTGCAGCTTCCAGCCGGTGCTGCCGTCGTAGCGGTAGTGGGGTGAACCGACATTTTGCCAGGCCCCGTTGTTCACGGATACCTGCACCTGCAGGCGATCCGGATAGCTGCTAAAGCCGGTGTCGTGATAGAGCCAGAAGCTTAAGGCGTCACCGGGCTGCAGGAGATGGGCCTGGGTGGTGTAGAGGCGGGCCTGGCTGTTGGCGCTGGCATTGTAGGAGGGGTAATACACCAGGTTGGGGACACTGTGCGCCGTTCCGGATGACGGGTGAACCGTGCCGACGTTGGTGGTCCAGGTGTAGGAGCCGCTCACCGTTTGCGCCGCCCAGCCGGCGGGCAGCGCCGGCACGCTGACGGTGTCGAAGGTCTCGTACAGGCCCCCGCCGAAGCTGTAGCCCGGCGCGGTGCAGGTCACCGTATCGGCACTCAGGGCGAAGTCCTCGCTGCGCGCGCCGGCGGGCGTGAGGTTGCGCGTGGCCGCCTGATAGCCCGGCACCCAGGCGTTGACGGTGAAGGTGTAGTCCTGCCCCGTCGGCAGGGTGACGCTGTAGACGCCCGTGACGGGGTCCGTCCAGACGGTCTGGCCCGCGTAGCCCGCGGCGCCGATGTGCACGGCAGCGTAGAGCGGCCAGCCGGTTTGCGCGTCGCGCACGGTGCCGCTGATCAACGCGGAGGGGGCGGGGGTGAGGGCCATGTCGAGGGTGGTGGTGACGCCCTCGCTGATGAGGACGCCGGACACGGCGGCGGGGAGGTAGCCAAACAGCGAGGCCGTGACGGTAAAGGTGCCTTCAGGCAGGCGCAGGAGATATTGCCCAAGGGCATCGCTGGTGGTCTGCAGGGTCTGGGTGGGGCTGAGCTGGGCGCGGATCAGCGCGCCGGGCAGGGGGGCCTGGGTTTGAACATCACGTATCTGGCCGGCCAGGGCGCCCATGCCCGCCTGGATGGCGTTGTACACGACAAGCGCAAAGTCCTGATCGGTACTGTCGCCGATGCCGGGCACGCCGTCACCGGCGATGTTGGTGGCGCGTACGCGCACTATAAAGGGGCCGCTCAGCCCCGCGGGCAGGAAGACGCTTTCGGCGTTGTTGCGCGCGTCGGCGCTGCCGCCGGTGGTGGAGAAGGCGCCCGCGAAGACGTTGCCGCGGTAAAGCTGCCCGTTCACCTCGACTTCCAGGTCAAGGTTGTTGACGTAAGCCGCACCGACGGTCGGGCCGGGGGCGTCTGTCCAGGCCAGGGTGACGCGGAAGGGACGGGTCGGGTCGGCGATCTGGCCCACAAGCTCGTGCACCTCGCCGCTGTCGTCAAAACGCACGCTCTGATCCACCACCAGGCGCGGGACGCCGTCAAACGCGCGCCCCAGGTCAGTCTCGCCGTAACCCTGGGCGTTTGAGGGCAGGGTATCACCCGCACTCACGCCAGTCAGGTAGCGCGTGCTGTTGATGAGGTAGGCTTTTGTCATAGCGGGGCTGGGCGGCTGCCCCCCGAAGTGGTCCTGGTAGTAGCGGTAGAGGAGGGAGGCGGCGCCGGCGACGGCGGGGGTGGAGTGGCTGGTGCCCGACGAGGCGGCGTACAGGGTCTGCCCGGCGGGGTAGTATTTATCGCAGACCCCGTCTCCGGTGTAGGTCGTGGCCTGCGAGGCGGCCCCCACGATGTGCGTGCCGGGTGCCACCAGGTCGGGCTTGACGCGCTGATCGTCCGTCGGCCCACGGCTGGAAAAGCTGATGATGTCCATGGCGTTATCCGCGCCACTGGCGGCGATGCCGCAGCCATCGGTCCAGGTGGGGCGCACGCTTTCCGCCGCGCCCACGGTGATGACGTTCTTGGCATTGCCAGGCGAGCCGGTGGTGTTGCTGCCGGAGCCAGCATTGCCCGCGGCAAACACGATGATGACCTCCTGGTTGCCCGGTGTTGCCGTTGGCTGACCGTCGCGCACCAGGGCATCGTAGGCCTGATCGTCAAGCGTGTAAGCCCCACCCGTATCTGCGCCCCAGGAATTGCTGCTGATGCGCATCCCCTGGGCGTAGCCCTGACTGACGAGGGATATGTAATCATCGTTGGGCAGGTCCCAGGCACCATCGTTCTGGAAAACCTTGGAGCCAGCGATGCGCCCGAAGGGATTCACGCCCAAGCCGTAGTTGTAGCCGTTTGCGTCCTCGTAAGCTGCACCGGTCAGGGCGTTGTAGCCGCCCACGATGGAGGCGTTGAGGTTGCCATGGCCGCCCCCGCCGTCCGCGCTGCTGTCGGAAGTCCAGTTGGTGTTGTAAACCAGGCGATCAGGTTGGGTTTTGCTGCCCATGACGTAAAAATCCGCGTGCAGGGGTGTCGCCGTGCCGTTATCAATGCCGTCATCGGTGATATCCACCACGGGATAGGCGTCAGGGTCGGTGGGGAAGCCGAGCGAGAGCAGCCAGTCCAGGTACCCTGGGCCGCTCGGCAGGGTGCCGCTGCTGTTCAAAGCGCCCGCCATGATCTGGCTCTGCACCTCATCGCGCAGGGCGTAGCGCGGGCGCGGTTCCACATCCACCACCCCCGGCAGACTGGCCAGCCAGGGCAGGTCTTGAGCGGGCACCCGCACGCCCAAGTTAATGTAGGAGAGCACATGCTGCGGCGGGCGGGTGAAGGAGGAGACGCGCGCGCGCAGGGCCTCCAACACGGCGAAGGCCTGCGGCCCAGCGTACAGTTGGACCAGCACATCCGCTTCGGCCCCGACCTCAAGGGTCTGCAGGGCGGGATGCAGGGCGTAGTAGGGGTGATAGGCACCCGTCCAGCGCACAGGGAGGATGCTGGTGAGCGCGTCCAGGCTGCGCCCATCGCTCCATACCAGGTAAGCATCATCCGCCAGATAGGTAACGATGGGGATGCCCCGGCGCGTCAGCGCATCCACCCAGGCCTGACGGATGGGGCCCTGGAATTGGATCAGGCGCAGCGCGGGGGCTTCCGCTTGCAGAGTCGCACGATAGCGCGCGGGGATGGGAGGTTCGCCTTTCAGCGGATCGAAAACGCCGCTACGCAAATGAAGCAACGTGGGGGAGCGTTCAACTGCCGCAGCCGCCGATTGGCGCGGCAGCGCAAATAGCGGAGCACCGATGAGCATGAAGATCAGCAACCAAAACCAGATATAACGTCCACGCATGGCAACACCTCCTGGGAAGTCTAAAAAATCGGCAAATCCTGCAAATCTGCAACCCTCGTTTCGCGTAAATTTAAAAGAGTTTCGCGAATTTTTCATAACGTCAAGGGCACAGAAAACACCTTGTGAACGCTTTAAAAGTCCGGTTTACCGGACGTATTGTGTAGCCGGGCGATAAATCGCCCGGCAATTTATCGCATGGCGGGCATCGTAGGGGCGACCCTCGCGGTCGCCCCTATGAGGCAAATTTTGCGCGAAATGGCAGCAGCAAATCGGCAACAAACCGACAAATCTAAAAATCACTGATACGACATCCATGCCGCGGCCTGGCTGTGATTTCCGTTCTCTTTGGTGTGGAATCCCGCAGGGAGACCCCCTCACGAAGTTTAAACCCCGTATAGCATGAAATGGGTGCAGGTCAAGTGGTAATGCTGCGCCCTTGTGTATCAGGATCCATCCGCCGTAGACGTCCGGGCTACAAAAAAATCTCCGTGAACGGGTTAGAGGTAAAGACGGCGCAGCAACGTCCTACAGCAGCGCTTTGAATCGCTATGGCGGGCTGTTATTTCGGTTGTTCATCTCGAGCTTGCCGCACAGGCCGCCTGGACTTGATGCCTGTGGAGCAAGGTCCCATTCTCGGTATGGCCAGGTGATTACGAGACAAAAAAGGGCCGGTGGGGGACGCCCCCACCGGCCCAGGGGGAGAAGCTTACCAGTTGCGCAACGTCAAGGGCAGGTAGACGTTGCGGATTTCCGCAATCGTCATCTTGACCGGCAGGGCAATCGGTTTCTGGATCGGGTCGTTATGGCCCAGGACCAGGGTAGCCGTGTACACACCCGGTTCAAGATCCGCACCATTGAAGCCAACCTCAACGGTGAGGGTACCCATGACGGGCACAGTGCCGGTAACCGGCGTCACCGTGAGCCAGGGCACGTCGAGGTAGAGCATGGTCTCGCGCACCGCCGCGTAAGCATCCAGGTAACCGTAACCGTATGTGTAGTTCGGCACGATGCCCGGCGTGCCCGCGGGTTTACCGCAGTTCCCCTCATCCGGCACGTTGGGATTGGCCGTGTCGGTGAGAATCTGGCGCGTCATCTCGATGTCGCCCTTGAGCATGGGAGCCGCGGACCACATCAGCGCCACAGCGCCGGCGGTGTGCGGCGAAGCCATGGAAGTCCCGCTGTAGGAGCAGTCGTAGCCGTTGCCCGGCACCGACGAACAGACAGCGACACCTGGCGCCGCGATGTCCGGCTTGAGATCGGCATCCGCATTGCCCGGCCCGCGGCTGGAGAAGTCGGCGATCATGCCGGAGCTATCCACCGCGCCCGAAGCAAAGGAGATGGCGTAGTCACCCGGTGAGCCGGTCGTGCGGCAGCCAGGGCCACTGTTACCCGCCGAGAAGGCCGGGAACATGCCAGCCGCGACCCAGGCCTCGACGTAGCTCTGGTACCAGAAGTCACCGCCACCACCGCCCCAGGAGTTGTTGATGACATCCGGACGCTTAGAGGGATCAGGGTTGTTGCCGTTCACGTCGGTGGGCGCCACCATCCACTCCGCGCAGCGGGTCAGCGCTTCATCCGAGCAACTGTTGGGCGGCGTGTCGCAGCCCATGCAGGCGACCCACTTTGCGCCAGGCGCCATGCCGGTGCGATGGCCCGCATCGCCAGAGACATGGTCATCACCGACCATGGTGCCCATGGTGTGAGAGCCATGGCCAGACCAGTCGCACGGGGCACCGGCCGCACCCGGACAGGCATTCTTGGCAGCGTTTGTCGGCGCGTACCAGTTGTAGTTGTGCTCGGCGCTGCTGCCATCCCAGCCACGGTATTGCTCTTTGAGGGCGGGATGGTCCCACTGCACGCCGGTGTCAATGTTGGCCACCGTCACGCCGGCACCGGTCACGCCGAACTCCGACCAGACTTTATCCGCACCGGTGAAGATCAGGCCCCAGGCGGTCCCGCTCCACTGGATGCCCGGTTGCGACGCGCGCTCGATCAGCTCGATGGAGTTGAGCAGACCGAAGTTGCCCACCAGGTTATCCGCGTGGAGTTGCGCGGTGAAGCGACCCTTAATTTCAGCCACTTCCGGCATGGCCTGGAAGGCCTCCAGATCCGCGGCGGTCGCGCCCTTGATGAGGACGCTGTTGACGATCCAGAAGGACTCGGCTTGCAGGCCGCGTTGGCGTGCGTAAGCCAGGATATTCCCCTGGGAGGCATCGGCGACAGCCTTGAGCGAGGTGTAGACGTAAGTCGCGCGCGTGTTCGCATCCACAAAGCGCGGCAGGCCCTTGAGGTTAGCGCTCTGGCGCAGCCGCACCCAGAAGCTGGCCGTGCCATCCTTCAGGTCCTCGATCACGGCAGGATCAACCTTGAGCGGAGCATTGTCCATCAAGATAGAAGCCTGCATCAGCGTGCCGGGCGGCGGTACCTCCGCCGGCAGCTCGGAGAAGCGGAACTCCAGATCGCGCTCGCCCCAGTTCTCGATGGTGATGGTGCGCGTCGCCTCGGTGGTGAAGCTAAGGCGCACTTCCATCTCCTCAGCCGTGGCATTGATCCAGGCCGCATCCAGGGTGAGGATGACATTGCGGAAGACGCGGTCACCCGCGTTCAGAGTCAAGGTCTCGTTGTAAGGCAGGTAACCGGGCTTTTCGATGCTTAAGGTGTACTGACCGGCCTTTTCGGCCACAAACCAGTAGGTGAAGCGTCCCTCGGCATCCGTCCGAACGACAGCGCTAGCCGGCCCTTCCAGGGTGACAATCGCCCCCTCAATCGGCTCACCCGTGCGGTTGGAGGTCACGCGCCCGCTCACGTTCATCATCGTGGCATCGGGCAGGACTGTCATGGCCGCTGGCACGTAAGCCCCCTGCTGGAAGGGATCGTCGTTGATGAACCACAGCCAGGTGCGGTACGTACCAGGCTGATCCACGACGCTGGCATCCAGGCTGACCTGGGTGGTCTTAGCAGCGCCGATCGAGAGCTTGAACTCCTTATCGGCGACTTCAATCCACGGCGCATCACCGGAAGCCAGGAAGAGGATGGCGTTGTGCAGCAGCATCGGCACGTCGCCTTCCCAGGCTGGATCGTACGTGAGCACCTGGTTGAAGACCACCGCATACTGGTTGGCCACGATGTAGTAGTTGCCCGTGTTCCAGTAGGCAACAATTTGCGCACCGGGCCGTACCATGAGGTCGGAGAAGGAGCGCCAGGAGTCCCAGACAAAGTTCATGTCCGGGTCCCACCCCGCCATAATCGGATGAGAGGGGTTGTAGACTTCCAAGTACTCAGCCCCGATGTAGCGGACAAAGCCACCGTACTCAACCGGTGAGTACTCCTCCTCAAAGCGCCCACCCAGTTTCCACCAGATACCGTCGCTTTCGCCGGCATAGAAGGCATTCTGGATCATGATGACTCGTCCGCCCCGATCCACGTACTCCGCGAAGGTATCGCCCAACAGATCCGGGTCCATGGCCGCGCTGGACCAGCGCCCACCGAAGATGACCACGTTGTAGGGCAAGAGCTCCTCCACCGATACGGCAGGATTGGCGGGCATGAAGTCCACCTCAAGATCGGGGTAGACCGAGAGCGCGTCCATGAGCCATGCCACGTAAGCCGGATCTTCCCCGCCATCCACGTTGAAGATCAGGACCTTGAGCTTGCCTAGAGCCAGCGCGTCGAGCTTCACGTCCTGCGTGCGTGCGGACACCGTGCCATGGAAGGGGCTATCCAGAATCGCCCCACCCGTAGACGCCGCGGTCGTGTTGACCACTGCCGGCAGGGAAAGCTGGACCGTGGTAGGATAAAGCGGCTCAAAGACCGAGCTTACCTCGATAAGCTTGGCCGAGAGCGCCAGCGTCGCCGGGTTGGGGTTGCTCACCGTCATCGGCAGCGCAGTCGAATCACCCCAGTCCAGCGTCTCATGGATGCTCTCCGGGCTCACTGTCAGCAGAGACGCCGCCAGACGAATGGTGATCTCGCGTTCGATGCGATCGCCATAGTTGAAGGGGAAGACCTCCACGAAGGGCAGGTATCCCTGCTTGTACACCTCCAGGAAGTAGAGGGTTCCCGCTTGCAGGTAATTCGGCAGCAGATAGATCTCAAACTCCCCGTTGGCATCCGTTTCGGTCATGAAGGAGCCACCGGTGACATCGTTGTGGAGATAAATCACCGCCCCTTCAACCGGCAGGTTTTCGCCGCCCAGCACGCGGTTCCCAATCACCCGGCCATGGATGTACCCCTGATTCGGGTTCGCCTGGACCTCAAAGGTCATCGGCACCACATCGAAGGAGTTGAAGGGGTCATCACCCATAATCATTACTGACCCCAGATAGGTGCCCGGGCGATCCACCAGGGTCGAATCCATCGTTACGGTGAAGGTGTCTTGCGCCTCCACTTCAACAGTGCCAGAATCGGATGAGAAGCTAGCCCACGGTACCGGCGCCCAGATGCGGACATCATCCACATAATAGCCGGGGCGCACGATGCTGGAGTCGCTTTGCAGGCAGAAGCGGATGCGGAACTCCGGCACAGCGTAAGCCGGCCCCAGATAATGCGGGCTGTCGAAGATGGGGGCTTCCATCCATCCGTCAGTATTCCCCGTCCACAGGCCGTTGATCAGCTCCCAGGTTTCACCGCCATCGACACTGATTTCGGTGTACCAGTAGTCCCAGTTGAGCTCAACGTTGCCGTACTCGTACCAGTCAATGAACAGGTCATAGCCCTGGTAAGCGCTCAGGTCAATCGGCGGGGAGACAATGCAGGATGCCTCGTTGTTGTTGTAGTCCCCACTGAGATTGGTCGCCCAGACCTTCGCGCCACTCCAGGCTGTGCCCGGACCGCTGGTCGGCACACCCCACTCCCAGGACGCATTCGATCCCTCAACCGTGTAGCCCCCGTCACTGGCCTCAAAATCCTCGTAGTATGCCACCAGGAGAGCATCAGCCACGTAATTCAACTTCTGCGTGCCGATGTTCTCTACCGTGATAGGAGCCTCCGCCTGCTCGCCCCAGATCACCGAAACTTCGATAGCTTCGGGCTCCGTAACCATCCAGGGCGCGTTGAAGATCAGCTCAACATCGTGGCGCTTGAGGCCCTTCGTCAGAGTGACGACCTGGACGTCTGGAATGTAACCGGCCTCGTTGGCAACCGTAATCGTGTAAACCCCCAGGTGATCAGGATGGATGTAGGTGTGATAGTACCCATCCTCATCCGTCGTCAGGCCTAGCTCAAACCCGTCCGGCCCCTCCAACCAGACCACGGAGTCAGGCAGCGCCCCACCAGGACGATCGGATGTCACTGTCCCTTCTAACTCGCCAGCATCTGGATTGGCAACGACGTTAAGCTGAACCGGGAATTCTACCACCGGAGACTCCGGATCGTTGGTGTTCAGCAGCAGCGTGCCCGTGTAAGTCCCCAAGGCCTGGACAGCGAGGGCATCGAAGGTCAGCACCACTTCTGTGGTGGTCAGCAAAGCGTCCGCATCCACCGGCGCCACAGTACCGGAAACAGGCGTCGTGTACAACCAGGGGATGTCGCTGAAGGCGAGACCTTTCACGCCGTACCCACGTACAGTCCAGTTGCCAGGTAGCCCGAAGTCATCAATCAGGCCCCACAACTGAGATGCCGGCAGATAAGGCGGATAAGGAACGGGCCCGCCGTAATAGCCCACCCAGGAGCGCTGTTGGCTGGAATCCTGATCAATAGACGCCGGATATTCACCCGCATCCGTGCCCGCCGTGCGGTTGACGACAGCAATCAGCACATCGCCCGGCCCGTAAAGGACGACGGGATCATCCAGCGTGACCATGGTCCAGGTCTCGCCATCCGCTGCCTGAACGGGCACATCCACAAAGCTACCCACCAGCTCCGCGTTAGTGCCGGGATCGCCATCCCCATCCGTATCCTGGAAGATGTAGATGTCGAACAGCTCACCCGGATTGACGCCACCACTACCCCAGGCGGATCCAAACAGGACCCAAACCTCGGTCAAGGTGAAGGGGAACTGCTCCGGTGCCGGGGTAAAGCGGTTGAGCCAGATGAGCTGGCCGCCGGCCGTGAGGCCGATAGAGTCTTCTGCCGAACCATCATCCACCACCAGCTCGACCGCATCCGCCAGCGGGCGGGTTGACTTCGCGGTAACCGGGCGGTACACGGCATCCGGCCCGCTACTTGCCTTCCCCAACACGAACTTGGCCCCGACAGGCGGGGTATAGCGCTGGAAAATCGGCGCCTGATCGAGCTTCAGTTCGATGCGCTGTTCACGCATTGTTACCGGCCCCCCACCGTTGCGTTCGGTGAACTCGTAATTCAGCACCGAGTAGCCCAGGTTGGAAAGCGTCAACGTGATGTCTTTGGTCTCACCCCAGGGGAGCGTGACCTCAAACGGCCCGGTCGGCGTTACGCCCACTACCGCCGGCCCCATCACAAAGTCCTGGATGGAGTCTTCGCTAAGCGCAACTTCAGCGCTCTTGCTATCCAATCCCGGATAGGAAACTGTGACCTGATAAACGGCGGGATTCAGGTACAGGGTGTAAGTGCCGTCTTCATCGGTGTAGGCCACGGGATTGGGGAAGAGGCCATCCAGAGCGGCCTTGCCCTCAGCCACCACAAGCGCACCGGCAATAGGCTCTTCCGTCACGCCGTTGATCACAGTACCGCTCAGCGTAACCAGCGGGTAACCACAATAGGGAATGTTCTGATAATGCGGAGCATCTTTGTCAGCCTGCGCCGCCACAGCGCCGCCGCCGAAGACGAACATCACCCCGTTGAGGATGCCACCCGCCGCACCCAGCAGCGGTTCAGGTAGCGGCAAGAACGCTTCCCAGCTTTCGTCCTCCAGGTTGTACAGCCAGACCTGATCGGAAGCCATGCCAGGCGTCACCCCGCCGCCAATGAGATAGAGCGAGAGTCCATCGCTCAACAAAACGGGCGAGACGCGACCTTCCGGCAACTCACCCAGGGAGGTCCAGGTGTTCGCCGCCACATCATAGGCGTAGAAAGCCTTACTCCCGAAATAGTTACCCGCCACATAGAGGACGTCGTCCACCATGAGGCCACCGGACGCCGTAAAGCCCACCTCATTCAGGGTTGCACCAGTAGTCCACTTGTCCGTGGCAATGTCGTAGATGTAGACCGAGGTGGTTCCCAGGAACCCGGCGTTAGGACTACCACCGACGAGCACAAATTTCCCTGTGGAGGTCACACCACCGACCGCCAGCCCGCGTTTGGCCGGGCGCGCCGCCAGAACGGTCCAGCTATCTGTGGCTGGATCGTAAACGCCAAAATCCTTCATCCCCGCCATACCATCCTGGAAGCCTGGGGCATAGTAGATTTTGCCGTCGTATGCGGCCGCAACACCACCAAAGCTTGGGCCAAAGGGACTGGGCGCACCTTCGGACCAGCCGGTTGCGGGGTCAAAAATCTGCGTGCGCAAAGTCGCAAAGCCATTCTCGTCACGCCCATCAAAGTAATACAGCTTCCCGTCGAGCACAGCGGAAGCCATCCACAAGCCAGGAGCTCCGCCCGCAGGCGCCGAAATCCAGGCGTTACCCGCGGAGGTTGTCAGCTTGGACTTGACCTTAATGGCCTCATCCTCCAGCGCCACACCTTCGACAACCAGGAGATCCTGCGCGCCGTCCATGACATAAGCAGGAACATCCACTACAATGTCGAGCGGGACGCTTTCACCAGCAGGCACCTCCACCTGTTCCGGAGCGCTAAATGGCCACAGCGCCTCACTGTAGGTCATTGCAATCGTGTAGTCTTGTTCAGACCCATTGACCAGGGTCAGGTGATGGACGGCAGATGTTCCCATACAGGCTGAAACCATGGACTTTGTGGGTACCAGGGAGACGCCTCCACCACACACCCGCTTGGTCACGACAATATCATCCAGATGAATGTCGTTCCCATAAGCGCTGATGCCCAGGAAGCCCAGCATGACGTCTTGGCCCGCATAAGCGGAAAGGTCAACACTGTGAGCTTTCCATGCGGGACCGGAGCCGTCATAGCGTGAGATAGGATCACCCACGTCAACCCAAGTCGTCCCTCCATCCGTTGACACCTGGACCTGAACGCGATCATTGGAACCGGAGTAGCCCAAATCGTGGAACATCCAGAAATCCACTTTAGCCTGAGAAGCGCTTCCCAAATCCAGCGGGAGCGTGTAAAACAGGCGCGCCTGCTGCCCCGTGCTAGCAGACCAGGAGTTAAAGTACACCAGATTCGGCGCACTGTGGGCTGGATATCCAGAAGGATACCGCGTCCCGGCTCGCGTGTACCAGTTGGCAGTCGTCCCACTCACTTGGGTCACGGCCCATCCTTCCGGCAAAGCGGTCGGGGTTACGCCGTCGAAAGCCTCCGTTAACAGCACCATGTCAGTGCAGCTCTGCGCCACGCAGCTCACAGCCGGTGAGACGCCGGAAGCCGTGTGAGGAGCATCGCCCCACCAGTCCCCTTCAGCAAACCAGAAAAAAGTGAACTCATCCGCCGGACAGGTCGAAGCGGTCACGTTGACCTTAAATTCGCTGGTCCCGTACCATGGCCCACATAAAGAGCCTTCTCCAGGCCAGTAATCTTCATGTTGCCAGTACACCTTGTTGCCGGGCTTGACGCCTTGGGTGGTAGGTTGAGATGTGCATCCGGTTTTTGTAGCCGGATACACGGTATTGACCACCCATTCCTCTGGCAACGTCACCTCGAAATAATCCGCGTACTCCATATCGGACGAGGTGAAATTCATGGTGAAGGTGAGATCGAACGTCACCTCTCCGCCCGAAAAGTCGAAAGCATTAGGGGCCACAGCGGTCATGACCGCATTGATCACCTGGGGGACGCTTTCGACAGGCGCGGCCTTGACGCTGGTCACGGGCAAAGCCCCCAGCACCATAGCCACCAACATCAGCCAGCTTACGATACGTCTCATGCCATACCTCCTCAAATTGGACAAACAGGGGAAAAAGGTACATTGGGGTTAGCATACATCAACGTCTGGTTAACACACATTCGCTGTTTATAAAATTTCCCGGTACACCTCCTTAAGCAACGAACACCTGATATGAAAAAACAGGCATCAAGTGCCCTTTTCACGTGGATCTGGCTACCTGTTGCGCGGGAGAAGGGATAGGGAAGGGGAAGTAAGAGCTGCCAAACCCACTCACAAAAACTCGGAACGATTTAAAAGATAAGTACCTGCCTTCGTCGTCGTAACCGCTGAAAAAGTACTTCTTAAAGGTAAATCAGCACATATAGTTTGTAGCCCCCCTCTCTAAAAATTTTACACAAGACTCGCTGAATGTCAATACCCCAAAACCGCGTTCCCGCATTAAGGCGCCGGGGACACCAGCACCAGGGCTTGTGGCGCTGCTCCAGGCCAGGGTGGCCAGAATGGCTGTGGATCGTCAAACCACACACGGAATAACTCGCCGTAGCGTCCGTCCTCCTCAAGCGCTAACAGCGTCCAGTTGACCCAATCCCGAAAGCGTGAATCCCCTGGCGGCAAGGCCAGCGCGATCGGGCGCGCTTGCCAGCGGCCATCGCTGACCACATACCCGCTCTGACTATAAGCCACCTCCAGCAGAGGCCGGCGCGGGCCAAACAGTGCCGCCACCTCGCCCAGGCGTAACGCCAAAAGCGCCGCATCCAGGTCCTCATAGACCCGTAACGGGGGGCGCAACGTCCAGTTCAAAGCCAGCTCCGCTTCCAGGGTGCCGCTTATTACCCCAAAGGGGCGGTCGCCCAGCTCCTCGCGGGAAGTGATCGGCGCCTGACTTAACGATAGCCAGCTTCCCCCATCATCGTAGTGAGGAAAAGCGAAATCAAGTTCCAGCTCGGCGGCGCGGCTCCATTCCACCCCGCCCACCAGCATGTGCACCTCGCCGCGTGCCAGGGCGGCTTTTGCTTCTTCCAGCGTCATCGGCACAAACTGAGCCGCCTCCTTGCGCCCAAACCACATCTCTGCCATCGCCTGCACCAGGCGCACCTCAAAGCCGGTGAGTTGTCCGCGCGCCATGCCGCTGTAAGGCCAGTGATCGGGGAGATAAGCCACCGTCATCATCTGCGTGGCGCGCAATTGCGCCAGCGTATCGCGCGTGCTCAAGGCCAGCGGCGCCTGATGCACATCGGGCAAAGGCGCATCGCCGCTGTGCAAGGTTAGCGTCGGTAAAGGCGCATCGGGCAGCCAGCGCGCGTACAAAGCACTCAGAGTCCCATCACGCCACAGCTCTTCCAGGGTTAAGGTGACGAGGTCCGCAAAAAAAGGATCGTTTTCGACAAAAACAGGGGCCCACCAGGTTTGCGTGGCTGGTGCGACAATGCGCGCCTCCGGCAGTAACCGCCGTGCCCGTTCCAGGCGGAAGCGCTGATCCACATACGCATCCACCTGACGCGTGGCCAGCCAATCTACCGCCTGAGAGAAGTGGTCAGCAGGCACAAGGGTCACGGTGGGTGGATAATGGGCGGCGATCAAGTCCGCGTTTTTCGTCCAGCTCAGATACGTCAGCGTGCGTGAGATCACATCGTCCGCTGTGCGTATTCCCGTCTCCGGATAGGCCAGCACAGCCAGGCCGTTGACGGCGTAGGGCGGGCCAAAGTCTACCCCTTGCTCGGCAGCGCGCGTCCAATCCAGACCCGCAAAGGCCAGATCCACAAGGCGTTGTTGCACCAGGGTAAGCGCCGTATCCGAGCGCACCTGAACAAATACCACCGCCTGCGCATCGCCTAACCAGCGTCGGGCCAGCTCGTGCGCCAGGTCAACATCCAAACCGACCAGATCACCGTTATCGTCAATGAAGGCCCAGGGTTCAAGATCGTAACGCACGCCAACGACCAGAGCCCCACGCTCCACCATACGACGGGCCGTGCTCCAGTCCGCAGGGGGCTGGGGCAAAGGCGTCGCGGTGAGCATGCGCGGAGGCGGCAGCGTGGGCGGCGCGCTCTCCCCGCCGGGCCAGGCGGCGCAGGCAGCCATGATCAACAACAGGAACCCACAAAGCCAGCGGGAGCGCATCAGCGATATAAACCCTGAGCCTCAATGTAAGCTTCGACGACGGGCGGCACCAGGTAGCGAATGGGCAGGCCAGCGTGTACGCGACGCCGCAAGTCGGTGCTGGAGAGATTCAAGTAGGGGACATCGAGCCACACCAGCCGCTCGCCGAGCGCCTCGTATTTGGCGCGCAACGCCACCACATCGGCACGTTCCCCCAAACGCGGCATCACCGCCAGGTAAGCCAGCTCAAGGATTCCGTCTGGATCGCGCCAGGTCGGAAATTCGCGCAGGGAATCCTCGCCCATCAGGAAGTACCAGGCTTCCACCTCCGGGTACTGCGCACGCAACAGCCGCAACATTTCCACCGTGTAATGGGGGCCAGGCCGCTCCAGGTCAACGCGCGAGAGGTCAAACGCCGGGTGATCAGCAATGGCGGCGGTAAGCATGGCCAGCCGATGTTCGGGAGGACTGTAAGGTACTTTATGTGGGGGTTGCGCCGCCGGCACAAAAAGCACCCGCTCCAGCCCTAATTGCACCCGCGCCGTTTCCGCCATGGCCAAATGTCCATAGTGGGGAGGATCAAACGAACCGCCGAGGACTCCGTAACTCAAACTGCCCATCCTGCCCTCCTGTGAACGTAAAATTGCTACGCTCTTGATTATACGCGCATCAGGAAAAGGGACAACCAGAAGCGTCTCAACGCCGGCCATTCAGGCGGTCACGCCATGCCTGTTCCTTACACTGTTGCGACCAGTTATCCACATCATTTGTCCACAGCTTTCCACACCCCATCTATAGGCTGAGCAACCAAATCCTCACGCCATATATGGGCGGTCACATCCGCAAAGGTGAGTTGCAAAACGGTTTGTCTGTGGATAACTTTGGGGATTCTTGTGGATGATTGTTAATAACTGTGAAAAAAACAAAGTCTAACAGTCCCGCCATTGCCCAACGCCGCGCGCTAGCGTCGTCATTGGGCACAGCGTTATCCCCAAGTACTTCTGAAGTTATTCTCAAGCTTTGCTGATGCAAAGCCCATATCTGGGATAGCGCCGTGACGATACGACCAGATACAGGAGTTTCGGGCAGTTATCCACAGTTTCCACTGCCCTACTAAGACCACGATATTACATTACATCTCACGTGAAATGTAACTGCTTACTCATAGCGATTGAAATCGCCTCTGATGGGCTTATAGCCGGGCGTCCCTGCCCCCCCTGTAGTCCCCCCTTGTCAGGGAGGACGGTGGACCGCTAAGGCAAGCGGATGCCCGAAGCGCAGCGAAGGGTACGGTCGCCCGGCGCGTAGCGCCCTACAGGGGCAGTTTTAACCGCTAGCCGATGAGACAAGGTAGGTAGTTACTCGCCACGCCTGAATAGTTACTTGGGATGAATGTCTGCTCAAAAGGGCAGAATTTCTATTGACTTGTCTGACATCTGGCCTATAATAGAATCGTACTGGAGCGAGCATGGAGACAACGAGCAAAACACAGCCACGGCATAAAGTCGAAGCGGCGTTGAGCGATCTCATCGCGACCTTGCCGCCGGGCAGTCAATTGCCCCCAGAACCGCAACTGGCACAGCAAATTGGGGCCTCGCGTGCTACGTTGCGTGAGGTACTCCGTTCTTTTGTCGAGCGCGGCGTGTTGATCCGACGCCATGGCGTGGGGACTTTTGTGGCTTCCCGCATCCCCTTCCTTGAGACCGGCCTGGAAGTTCTCGAAAGCCTGGATCGTATGGCCCAGCGCATCGGTCTGGAGACCCAGGTGTTGAAATTGACGGTGCTGGAACGCACGGCATCGGCGACCGAGCGCCTCGGTTTGGGGCTGCCGGCGGAAGAGACGGTGCCTGTGCTGGTTGTGGATCGCGTCATCGCTGTGGATGGGACGCCCGTAGCCGATTTGCGCGACGTTGTGCCGCTGAAGGTCCTTTCACGTGCCGACCTTGGCCCGGCGTTTCACGGTTCGGTGCTGGAGGTGTTGCTGCAACGGGGGGAGCCGCTGCTCTCTTTTTCTCGTACCGAGATTGCCGCCGAATCAGCGCGTGCGGATGTGGCCCGCCGGCTCCAACTTCCCCGCGGAACGGCTTTGCTTAAGCTCACGGCCCGGCTCTACAGCGTTGAGGAGCAGGTGGTGGATCTTTCCATGAGCTATTTTGTGCCCGGCTTCTTTAAGTTCCACGTCATTCGCAAGATTGCCCCCCAATAGGGGACGATGCTTCAAAAAATAAGACCTGAGGAGACGCATGGATAAAATCGCAGCTTTAAAAGAAAAAGTACAGGCCCATCGGGATGATATTGTGCAGTTTATGCGCGATATTTGCGCCATCCCGTCTATGGATGGGCAAATCGGGCCGGTCGGCGAACGCATTCAGGCCGAAATGCGCAAGCTTGGGTACGATGAGGTGCGCTTTGATAAGATGGGCAACACCATCGGGCGTATTGGCGACGGCCCCAAGGTGATCGTCTACGATTCCCACATTGACACGGTGGGCATCGGCGATCCGGGTGAATGGCAATGGGATCCCTTCCAGGGCAAGATCGAGGACGGGCGCCTTTACGCGCGCGGCGCCAGCGACGAGAAAGGCAGCACCCCGGGCATGGTGTATGGCCTGGCTTTCGCGCGCGATTTAGGGCTGCTTGATGGCTACACCGTCTACTACTTCGGCAACATGGAGGAGTGGTGCGACGGGCTGGCGCCTAACGCCTTTGTCGAGGTGGATCCCAAGGTAAAGCCGGATTTTGTGGTGATCGGCGAGCCGACAAAAATGCGCGTGTATCGTGGCCACAAGGGACGCATCGAGCTGAAAGTCTCGGCCTACGGGCGCTCCGCGCATGCGGCCTCGCATTACCTGGGCGATAATGCCGTGTACAAGATGGCTGGCGTCATCGCCGCCATCCGCGACCTGGACCGGCGCATGCGTTTTGGCATGGGCAAACACCCCATCCAGGGGCACCCTTCGATTGCGGTAACCTATGTGGAAGCGCGCACGGCCTCACTCAATGCGGTGCCGGATTACTTTGCCATTTACATTGACCGCCGCATGACCATCAGTGAAACGCACGATGAGGTGGTCAATCAAATCCGCGGCCTGATTCCTGACTACTTGCAAGGGGAAATTGTGGTCGAAGAGCTTTACTACGATCAGCCCTCTTACACCGGCTTTGTGATGCCGGTGACGAAATTCTTCCCGCCCTGGCTGATGGAGGATTCGCACCCCTTTGTGCAGGCCGGGCAGCGTGCCGTGCGCGAGTTGTGGGGTGAAGAGCGTCCACTGGGGGCGTGGGATTTCTCCACCAATGGCACCTACTGGGCCGGTAAAGCGGGCATTCCGGCGATTGGGCTGGGGCCGGGGGACGAAAAGACCGCCCATACCGTGATTGAAAACGTGCCGTTGGATGAAGTGGTCCTGGCGGCGGAGTGGTACGCCTGGTTGCCGGAGGCGCTGCGCGCCGAGCTGATGCGTTAATGTGCGTGCCTGAAGGGGCTTCCGCTGCGGAGGCCCCTATCTCAAATTTAAATCTTCAAGGAGGGTTGCGATGCGTAGTTTCCTGGGGCGTGATATTCTTTCTCTGAAGGACTTCGAGCGCAATGAGTTCTTCCATGTGTTCGAGGTCGCGGCGCAGATGGAGCCGATTGCCCGCAGCCGGCGCAACAGCAATCTGCTGGCCGACAAGACGCTGGTCACCGCCTTCTATCAGCCATCCACCCGCACGCGACTGGCGCACGAGGCCGCCATGCATCGCCTGGGTGGTCATGTGACCGGTTTTGCCGACGCCAAGATGACGCGCGCTGGTGACTGGTACCAGGAATCCATCAAAGACACGGTGAAGATGCTGGAATTCTACGGCGATGTCATTGTCATGCGCCACTTCCAGAAGGGCGCGCCGCACGAAGCCGCGAAATGGGCCAGCATCCCCATCATCAACGGTGGCGATGGGTGGGGCGAGCATCCCACGCAGATCCTCACCGACCTGTACACCGTGCTGCGCGAGAAAGGCCGCATTGATGGCTTGCGCTGGGTAGCCGTGGGCGACATGCGCATGCGCACCATGCACTCCCTGGGGTACGCCCTCACGCAATTCGACTGTCCCATCACCTTTGTGGCTCCCCCTGCTGACGCCCTCTTCCCCGGCTCGCCGGATATGCGCATGCCGGAGGAATACAAGGCGGACTTCCGCCAATACTCGCTGGATTTTAGCGAGGCCGAGCACGTTGAACAGGTGATCGCCCAGGCGGATGTGATTCTGGTCGAACCGGTTGTGCAGCCCGACTACACCAAAGCCCGCGATGAACGCAAGGGCGAGACGATAGAAACGCCCGCCAACTACAAGATCACGCGCGAGCTGCTCACCACCAGGGCCAAGCCGGACGCCATTCTGCTCCACTCCCTGCCGCGCATGGACGAAATCCCCACCGATGTGGATATCACCCGCTGGTCGCGCTACTGGCAGGAAGCTTTCAATGGCGTCGTGATGCGCATGGCGCTCCTGGCCCTGGTCCTGGGGGCAATGGAATAAAGCGTCTCCAGCACGAGGTAACAGCTCAGGCGGGTCTCTAAGACCGCCTGAGCTATCCTGAAAAATTCAACCCAAAGCATCATTCACCAATCAGGAGGCAAAGATGATTACCAATTTACGCGGTCGTGACTTGATTTCCGACCTGGACTTCAGCAAGGAAGAAGTCGAAACCGTCCTGGACGTGGCGTGGGACCTCAAGCGCAAGCGCGCTCTGGGTGAACCGCACGCCTATCTGCGCGATAAAACCCTGGCTATGCTGTTCTTCTTCAGCAGCACGCGCACGCGCTGCTCGTTCGAGGCGGGCATGGCACAACTGGGCGGCCACGCAGCCTTCATCGAGAGCAAGACCACGCAGATCGCTCATGGCGACACGCCGGTCGAAATCGGCGAAATTCTGGGGCGCTACTTTGACGGCATCGCCATTCGCCACTGCGATTGGGGCGTCGGCAATGCCTACATCAACGGCGTGGCCAAAGCCTCGCGCGCGCCGGTACTCAACATGCAGTGCGAACTCTTCCATCCCTTCCAGTGCCTGGCCGACCTGATGACCATTATGGAAAAGAAGGGGCGCGACCTGCGTCGCAAGAAGATTGTGGTCTCCTGGGCTTATGCCTCGTCCTACCTCAAGCCCATGTCCGTGCCCATCTCCCTCATCCTGCAGATGCCGCGCTTTGGCATGGATGTCACTCTTTCCTACCCGCCAGAGTTCCGGCTGCCGGATGAGTATGTCGAAGAAGCGAAGGCCCTCGCGCGCCGCAACGGCTCCGCCTTCGAGATCGTGCACGATATGACCGAGGGCTTCCGCGACGCCGATGTCGTCTACGCCAAGTCCTGGGGCCCGCTCCTCACCACCACCGATCCCGCCGAGGGCAAGCGCATCCAGGATCAGTACAAGGACTGGATCACCGACGCGGCCAAGCTTGCCGTCGCCAAACCCGACGCGATCTACATGCACCCCCTGCCCGCCGATCGCGACATTGAAGTCACCAGCGAGGTCATGGACGGGCCTCATTCCGTGGTCTTCGACCAGGCCGAAAACCGTCTCCATGCGCAGAAGGCCGTCATGGCCCTGACGATGTGGTAAACAATATCATCAAACTTTTTGAGGAAAGGAGTTAACTATGGGCGAGCGTAAATGGGCAGTCATTGCCATCGGAGGGAATTCCCTGATTAAGGACAAGGACCATCAAACCGTACAGGATCAATATCAGGCGGCGAAAGAGACCTGCAAACACATTGCAGACATGATCGAAGCCGGCTGGGATGTTGCTATCGGCCATGGCAACGGGCCGCAGGTGGGCTTCATCCTGCGCCGTTCCGAGATTGCCGCCAAGGTTGCTGGCATGCACGAAGTCCCCCTCGACGTCTGCGGCGCTGATTCCCAGGGCGCCATTGGCTATGCGCTCCAGCAAAACCTGAACAACGAATTCTACCATCGCGGTATCAAGAAGAGCGTCGCCACCATCGTCACCCAGGTCCTGGTGGACAAGAACGATCCTTCGTTCAAGAACCCCACCAAACCCATCGGCGGCTTCATGGACGAGGCTGAAGCTAAGCGTCGCGCGGCTGAGGAGGGTTGGGTGGTCGTCGAAGATGCCGGGCGCGGTTGGCGGCGCGTGGTCCCGTCACCGCTTCCGCAAAAAATCATCGAGCTCGACGTCGTCAAAACCCTGCTCGACAACGGCATCTGCGCCATCACCGTGGGGGGCGGCGGCATCCCGGTAATCGAAGACGATGAGGGCAACTACATCGGCACGGCTGCGGTCATTGACAAGGACTACGCCTCGTCCCTGCTCGCGCGCGAAATCCAGGCCGACCTTTTCATCATCTCCACCGCCGTCGAAAAGGTTTACCTCAACTACAACACCCCGCAGCAGCGCGCCATAGACGTCATGACCGTCTCCGAGGCCAAACAATACATGGCCGAAGGGCACTTTGCCAAGGGCAGCATGTACCCCAAGATCCAGGCCTGCATCTGGTTCCTGGAGGCGGGCGGGAAGGAAGCCATCATCACCGATCCCGAACACCTCATGGACGCGCTGAACGGCAAGACCGGCACGCACATCATCCCGGGCTAAACACCCGTTCATCAGGGCGATGGGGCCTGGCCCCATCGCCCTCATCCATCCCTGGAGAAGCCTATGGATCACGTCCTTAACCTCAAATGCACCATCTGTGGCGCCACCTACGGCGTCGACGAAGTCCAATACGTTTGCCCGCACCACGGCGACGACGGCATCCTCGATGTCCAATACGACTACGAACGCATCGCCGCGCGCATCAGCCGCGAAAGCCTGGCCGCCAATCCGGAGCGTTCCATCTGGCGCTACAAGCCCCTCATAGCCGTCGCGCCAGACTCACCGGTGCCCCCGCTGCGCGTCGGCTGGACGCCGCTGTACCCTGCCCCGCGTCTGGCGGCGCAACTGGGGCTTAAACACCTCTGGGTCAAAGACGACAGCGCCAACCCCACGGCTTCTTTTAAGGATCGGGCTTCCGCCGTGGCGGTGGTCAAAGCGTTGGAAGCGGGGGCCGGCATCATCACCACCGCGAGCACCGGCAATGCCGCGGCGGCGTTGGCGGGCCTGGCCGCGAGTGTTGGCCTGCCCGCTGTCATCTTCGTCCCCAAAGCCGCCCCGCCGGCCAAAATCGCGCAACACCTCATCTACGGCGCGCGTGTCATGCTGGTAGACGGCACCTACGATGACGCTTTCGAGCTCACGCTCAAAGTCGCCAAAACCTTTGGCTGGTACAATCGCAACACCGCCTACAACCCCTACATGACCGAGGGCAAAAAGACCGCCGCCTTTGAAATCTGCGAACAACTTAGCTGGCAGGCGCCCGATCGCATCTTCGTTCCCGTCGGCGATGGCTGCATCATTGGGGGCATCCATAAAGGGCTGAAGGACCTCATGGCCCTGGGCTGGATTGACCACATGCCCAAGATCATGGGCATCCAGGCCGCCGGCTCCTCGGCGCTGGTAGACGCCTGGGAGCGCGGTTTGCAGGGGTGGGAAATGACCCCGCAACCCGCCGACACCATCGCCGACAGCATCAGCGCCGGCCTGCCGCGCGACCGCAACAAGGCGCTCGCCGCCGTGCGCGAAACCGACGGCGCCTACTTGCGCGTCACGGATGAAGAGATCCTGGCGGCGATTCCCGTCATCGCGCGCAACACCGGCGTCTTTGCCGAGCCGGCGGCAGCGGCGGCCTATGCTGGCCTGGTCAAAGCCGTGGCGCAGGGGCTGGTTGCCCCCGATGAGCGCATCGTGGTATTGCTCACCGGCTCCGGTCTCAAGGATATCAAGAGCGCCATGCAAACCGTTTCCACGCCGCCCGTGGTCGCCCCCACGTTAGAGGCGGTCCAGGCGGCCCTGGCCCAGGGCTAAGCCCTTGCGGCGTTTCAGGCTTTTGGGGATGATGGGGTTCAGCGTCGCGGCCCTGCTGGCGTTTGCGTTCAGCCCCAATCCTCAAGTCGCCGCTTTTTTGACGCCATGCGCGTCCGTTGCGCGGTTGGTCGGTCTCGCACCGGCCTGGGTCATTGACACGCTGGGGAACATCGTGGTCTTTGTGCCGCTCGGAGCGCTGGCGCTTTGGCTCTGGCCGTCCGCGTGGCCAGGGGCGTGGCGCGTGATGCTCAGTGCTGGCCTGGGGCTGGCCGTGAGCGTGACCATCGAGCTGGCGCAGACACTTTTGCCGACGCGCGTCCCATCCTGGCGTGATGTGGCGCTCAACGCTCTGGGTGCCGGCATCGGCGCTGTAGGTGGGGTGGTGACCACGGGGATGCGTCGTTGTCGGGGTGGCCCAGGGTGACCGTCCAGGGCACAGGGTTTGTTTGCGTCCGGGGCGATGTTGTGGGATGGCCAGGGCGACCGCGATGGGCATCCATGGCGTCCTGAGCGGTACCTGCTTACTCATTAGCGATTGAAATCGCCTTTGATGGGCTTATAGCCTGAGTTCCTGCCCCCCTGTAGTTCCTAAAATGGGGACTAGTCCGCTAAGGCGAGCGGATGTCCGAGGCGCAGCGAAGTAGAGGCGGGTTTATTCCGCCCAGGGGGCAGGGTTGAAGTAACGCGAAGGTATTTTGCCTGCGACGGTAACTGCTTACTCATAGCGATTGAAATCGTCTCTGATGGGCTTATAGCCTGGCGTCCCTGACCCCCCTGTGGTCCCCCTAAAAAGGGGGGACGGTGGCCCGCTAAGGCGAGCGGATACCCGAAGCGCAGCGAAGGGTACGGTCGCCCGGCGTGTAGCGCCCTACAGGGGCGGTTTTAACCGCTAGCCGATGAGTCCAGGTAGGTAGTTACCTGCGACGCCACTTGATGCCTGTGGGGCGACCGCAAAGGCCGCCCTACGCCCCGTCCAGGGTGACCGCGCGGCGCGCTTCTACGCTCGCGGACAGGCACGCAGGCCGTGCGGCGGGTGGCGCTGCTCGAATGGCCGGGCAAGGCTGAAGGCTGACCGTAGCAACGGCGCCGGCGTGGCGGTGCCCTTTTTCATCCAAAAAAATTTTAAAGGCCGCTGAGGCCTGATAGCTTATTCTGCTAGAGGAGGCACTATGATTGATCTGACGATTCACCCGGAAGGGCTTGAGCATGCAGTGCAACGCGCACGTGAGCGCAATATCATCATCCCTACGTTTGCCCAACAGAAGAATCCGGCTTTGATTCCCGATGCGATTAAGGCGGAGTTGAAGTCCATCGGGCTGTGGGATATTAACCCGCGGAATTTGTTCCGCATTACGTGGCATAACGAGCCGGTGCCCTTCGGGGGCGGGTTCGGGGATGTGAATTTTATCGAGCTGCCGTCCACCTTGACCGGCGTCGAGGCGCGCATTATCGTGCTGGTGGGGAAGTGGTTCCCGACGGGTGCGCATAAGGTCGGCGCAGCTTTCGGCTGCCTGGTGCCGCGCCTGGTCACGGGACAGTTCGATCCCACAAAGCAGAAGGCGGTGTGGCCTTCGACGGGGAATTATTGCCGCGGCGGCGCGTATGATTCTAAGTTGCTGGCGTGCGATTCTATCGCCATTTTGCCGGAAGAGATGAGCCGCGAACGCTTCGAGTGGCTGGCTACGGTGGCGAGTGAGGTGATCGCTACGCCGGGCTGCGAGTCCAATGTGAAGGAGATTTTCGATAAGTGCCATGAGTTGACGCGCACGCGCGGCGATGATATTTTCATCTTCAATCAGTTTGAGGAGTTTGGAAACTATCTCTGGCACTACGAGATCACCGGTCACGCTATGGAAGAGGTGTTGCGTAAGGTGATGGGGCCGCGCGATCGCTTCTTCGGCGTAACGTCGAATACCGGCTCGGCGGGGACGATTGGGTGCGGGGACTATCTCAAGCAGATTTTCCCGCAGAGTAAGATTGTTGCCAGCGAGGCTTTGCAGTGTCCCACGTTGTTGCAGAATGGATTCGGCGGGCACCGCATCGAGGGCATCGGCGATAAGCATGTGCCGTGGATTCACAATGTGAAGAATACGGATGTGGTGACGGCGATTGATGATGCGGCGACGGTGAGTTTGATCCGGTTATTCAATGAGCCGGCAGGCCGTGCGTATCTCATCAAGGTGGGGGTGCCGGAAGAACTGGTGGCGCGCCTCGATCTGATCGGTATTTCCGGGGTGGCGAATATCCTCAGCGCAATTAAGACGGCGAAGTGGTTTGAGCTGGGGCATGAGTCCATCCTCATCACGGTGCTCACCGATTCGATGGAGTTGTATCAGAGCCGCCTGCGCGAGTGGCGCGAGGCGTACGGCGAGTATACCGAGACGCAGGCCGCCGCGGATTACGCGCGCTACATCCTGGGGCAGGATACGGCGCATATGATCGAGCTTTCGTATCCGGAGCGCAAGCGTGTGCACAATCTCAAGTACTATACCTGGGTCGAGCAGCAGGGTAAGACCTACGAGGAGATTCAGCGCCAGTGGTACGATGATGATTACTGGACGAGTTTCCAGCGCCAGGTGGAGGAGATTGACGCGCTGATTACGGAATTCAACGCGCGCGTGGGTCTGCTCAAAGCGGAGTAAGAGGGGTGGATCAAACCGGCCTCGTTCACACGGGGCCGGTTTTGTGTTATACTTAGGGACGCAAAGCTTGGCCATTGGGGAGTTTTCCAAAGTCATTTTTGAGCACTCATGGTTTTTTAATCTCAATTGTGCAGGAGGAGCCCATGGTTGAAGCTTTACGTAGAAAACCAGCCTGGATGGCCAAGCTTAAGGCTTACGAGCAAGCGGATCCGAAACGTGCGCTGTGGCAACTGGCCAATACGTTAATCCCATACGGCTTGCTTTTTGCGGCGATGGTGATGACCGTGCAGCGGGGGCTATCTTACTGGCTCACGCTGCTGCTGGCTTTACCCGCCGCGCTGTTGCTGGTGCGCATCTTTATTTTCTTCCACGATTGTACCCACGGTTCTTTCTTCGAGCAGCGCTGGGCCAACATGCTGGTGGGGTACATTACCGGCATTCTCACCTTCACGCCCTACGATGAGTGGAAGTACACGCACGGGGTGCATCACGCCTCGGTGGGCAATTTGGATAAGCGCGGCATAGGGGATGTCTGGACGGCGACGGTCGCCGAGTATGAGGCGATGCCGCCGCTCAAGCGCCTGGGGTATCGGCTGTACCGCCATCCGCTGGTGATGTTTGGCCTTGGGCCGGCCTATGTTTTCCTGCTGTCCAATCGGCTTCCGCATCGGGGAGCCTCGGCTGCAGCCCGGCGCAGCGTGATCATCACCAACCTGGCGCTGGTGGCCATTCTGGTGCTGGCGCACTTCACGATTGGCCTGCGCACGTATATCCTGGTCCAATTGCCCATCATCCTGCTGGCAGCGACGTTTGGCGTGTGGCTCTTCTACGTCCAGCACCAGTTTGAGGGGGTCTATTGGGCGCGTTCTGGGGAATGGGATATGGTCCGCGCGTCCATGGAGGGTAGCTCGTATTACAAGCTGCCCAAATGGTTGCAGTGGGCTTCGGGGAACATCGGCCTGCATCACATCCATCACCTACGCCCACGCATTCCCAACTACAATCTGCAGCGATGTTACGATGAGGTGCCAGAAGTGCAGCAGGTCAAGCCCCTGACCTTGCGCGAGAGTTTGAAGTGCATGACGCTTGGCATCTATGATGAGGAGCAAAAGAAGCTGATTCGATTCCGGGATTTGCGTACGCGGCGAGCCGGGGCAGCGTAAGGGCTGAAAAGTAGCGACCGCGCCGTAACGCGCGGTCGCTTGTTTTGGTTTAGAAGAGCGCCCAGGTGGTGATGGATTGTTCGGGTGTGCGGGGGTGCGGCATGATTTTGCGCACCACCAGGCCGGCATCGGCGGCGGCGTTGAGCCATTCCCGGGCGTCCTCAAACGTCTGCCCCACGCCAGCCTCATGGCAAGCCTTATCCAGCGCCATCCCCCTGGCCAGGTATTTGGTATCCACGTAGGGCATCCCTTTCACCTCCAGCAGGTAGCGGATGCGGTCAGGCAGCCACCAGCGCAGGCAGTCGGCAGCGCGCACCAGGGGATGCCCGTAATTGGGGCGGATCTTATCCCCATCTTCAAGCAGGGCCCCGATTGTGCAGCAGTGCTCAAGCTCCGGGGTGCGCAGCGCTTCAGGCAGCTTGTGGCGGAAAGCCCATTTCCAGGTGTTTTGCTTCAGGTGGGCCAGGAATTTGAGCAGGTAGACTTTATCCGCCTGGGTAGCCTGGGGCTGAATGTCCTTGCTGAGAGGCAGGTGGTTATCCAGGTAGTACACGTGATCTGCCAGGCGTTCCAGGTCACGGCTGAGCGTTCCGCGGCAGGCCAGCAGGATGACGCGCTTGCCGTGCGCGTGGATCTGTTCGATGAGCGGCTCAAAATCGCGATCCCCACTCGCGATGATGATGGTCTCCGGTGCCTCTCCATTCATCAGGGCGGTCTGGATATCGCTGGCCATGCGCATATCCGCGCTGTTCTTGCCGCGGCGGTTGATCAGGTAGATCGTGCGCACGCCGAGCTCTTCCACCTCGCGTTGGATATCCCTGCCCAGCGTCTCGCGTAAGCGGCTGAAATCGCCGTAAGCGTACATCTCCTGGATGGGCTGCTCAACCAGCCCCTTGATCGCCTCAACCAGGAGCGCCGTATCGGGGCGGCGGCCATGCTCCACCAGGCCGTAAATCACGTTTTCGATGTCCAGCCAGACGCAGGCGCTGGACTGTAGATCGGGGATCATTTCCGCAAGCGGGCGCACATCCACCGGGGCTGACGTGACCAGGGCCGGGGCCTGACCGGGCGTCCAGAGATGCACGTGAAGGTTGCGGCGTTGCGCTTCCTCGATGAAAGGGGCAAAAGCAGGATCGTCGCTGACAATCACCACATTCCCGTCACTTTCACGCGGGATGATTTGCTCCAGCACCTGAGGCAGAACCTGGGGGCGATCACCATTCATCGTGTGAACTTCATATCCCTGAGCCAGGTAAGCCTGGCGCGCCGCTCCATCCGCCTCATGCACGATTGCGAACAAGTTGGGTGTCCCCATCACCCGTGCCAGGGCTTTCAATTGCTGCGCTTCCATGCCCGGCTTGATGGGCCAGGTCTGTTGTTCGCGCAGCCGATAGCGATCTACAATGACTGTGACTCTGGTATTCATCATGCCCTCCTCATCTGGTGAAGGCTTTTACTGTAGGACTTACGCAAGCACCATCTTGATAGCAGGAGCACATAATTGTTGACGCATGTACTCGTCCAACAAATTACGCTTAACTTGATAAATGGTGCGGGCAGTCTCGACAGCTACGTGCTT
>FWWL01002862.1_pt1 | contig 33786 bp, 30 predicted proteins | sample 2228331 | NCBI WGS metagenome assembly FWWL01 (sample SAMEA103939775, study PRJEB20133) | metagenome
TCTTCTCGGCCTTGACGTATGGGAGCACGCTTACTACTTGAAATACCAAAACAAACGCCCTGACTATATCGCCGCTTTCTGGAACGTTGTTGACTGGAACGCAGTCGGCGCGATCTACGATGCCGCGAAATAATTTCAAGGTTAAACAAAACGGCCCTCAATCCGCGGTTCTCCGCGACTTGAGGGCTATTTCGTTTCCTAAAATCGTTATTTAACGTTATGAATATAATACTCCGTTAACAATTTACGAAAAACATTAGGCCAAACGTAATTTTCGAAATCAGTCGGTCCCACCCACTTATATGAGGTGCGATCCGTAACGTACTTCTCTTCAGAAGCAACGGCCGCGAGCACTTTAATGTTCCATATCAGGTGCGTGAATATATGCTGCGCATCCCCAACGATATGCCCCGTCGCCCGAATCCGCACGCCATCCTCCGCCAATGCCTCCTCCAACCGTTGCCTGCCCGGCATAAGGGACTCCCATGCGGCCAGGTCCGGCACCTCAATGTGGGGAAGCTCCCACATACGAGCCAATAAACCGGTATCGGGTCTTTGTCTTACCAACACTTTGCCCGCATGCTGTCCCGTTCCTTCCACCAAAGCAGCTAATCGGTACACGGGCTTGGGCGGTTTCGCCTTGGTTTTCACGGGAAGCTCTCGCTCCCGGCCCTCGAGACGTCCCAGGCAAAGCTTCGTTACGGGACATTCCGGACATGAGGGGGATTTGGGCGTGCAGACCATCGCTCCGAGCTCCATCAAGGCTTGATTAAAGTCAGCCGCTTCTCCATCCGGAATGAGTTCTTGGGCAAGCCCTTCCATTCCGATTCGCGTGGATGGACGGGCAATGTCGTCCTCCAGGGAGAAGTATCGGGACAACACGCGCATCACGTTGCCGTCTACCGCCGGCTCCGGCTGATTATATGCGATGCTGAGAATCGCCCCCGCCGTGTACGGTCCAACCCCCTTCAAGCTTGACACTTCCTTCTTGCCGCTGGGAACTTCTCCGCCATATTGCTCTACGACCTCGCGCGCGGCGAATTGCAGATTACGAGCTCTGGAATAGTAGCCTAAGCCTTCCCAGTGCTTAAGAACATCCTCTTCAGGCGCTTCCGCCAATTCGTGAAGGGATGGAAACCGATCCACGAACCGATGGAAATAGGGAATGACTGTATCTACGCGGGTCTGCTGAAGCATAATCTCCGAAACCCAGATATGATAAGGGTCCCTGCTTCTTCTCCAGGGCAAGTCCCGTCGTTCTTTATGGTACCATTTCAGCAATTCCGTGCTAAAGTATTTTTTATTCTCGTTCGCGTTCACTTATTTTTACCCTCTCCCCCAGGTTGACTGGCTCCTTGCGTCAAAGGCTGCGGCTTGCTTGCGGCAAAGGCTGCGGCTTGCTTACGGTAACGGCTAGGCGTCAGGCCAGTGTGCGCTTTGAACATCCTGGAGAAATAGTAGATTTGCATGCCAACCCTGCTCGCCACGGTCGATACGTTGCATTCCGGCAACAGCAGCAATCCTTTGGCTATTTCCATTCGTCGCTGGTTTACGTATTGAATCGGTGAATATCCCAGAATCCCTTTGAAAAAAACGATAAAGTAATTGGGATGCAAATAGACTTGTTTAGCCAGGCTTTCCACCGTTATATTATCGTCCAGATGATTGTCGATATATTGAAGCACCAAGTCGATCTTCTGCAGATCTTCCGTAGGAGTGCCTTCCTTGGATCCGATGGGTAAATTATCCAAATAAAGACTGATTAACTCCAGCATTATCGCTTTGATCCTGAGTCTGGAGGTAAGCCTGTCCTCCGCCAGTTCTTCAAAAAGGCGATCGAATAGCGCGGATGCCTCATTCACATCCGTTAATTGTATATGAAACGGAATTTTAAGTGTCCTGTAAAGGTCTCGATCCTCATAACTGCTGCGAAAATGGCACCACTGCACCGTCAGATTCTCATTCGGCTCCAATGCAACCCTGTGAGGTGTCCCTGACAATATAGCGCAGAACATTCCCTTCACGAGCGGAATCTCTTTGTCTTGGACGATCAGCACGCCTTCCCCGGCCTTGACGAACAGGAATCGGTTGCAATCATACACGTCCTCCCGGTCCTTGACGGAAGAAGCGTTAAGCACCGTTTCCGCCCCAGCGGCAACCTCAATATTCATGTGCTCGAAATGTTTCATCATGATGGTGATATAATTCGTTGTCATCTCTGCGCTCCATTTATCCGGTTTTAAAAGTCCCTGCAGCTTCCATTATACGACAGGTAACGAAAAGCGTAAATTTACAAATAAATATTGCGGCATCCAATAAATAACAGCCCAGTTGTGGATAACAACCGGACTGTCGTCGTAATTACTTCTCGATTAGTGCCGTAGCGGCTGCTAATGAACGCTCATGCGTGATCGCAACATGCAGCTTATAGGTTTGCCCTTCCCATCCGAGTCGTCCGATTGAAGCTTCGGACAACGTACATACCGGCTTGCCAAGGTCATCCGGAAGCACTTCGATATCCTTGAACCCCACTATTGCTCCAATGCCGCAGCCAAGCGCCTTTACGACGGCTTCCTTGGCAGCGAATCGCCCGCTGACATACTCAAGCGCGCGGCGCGGCTGTAAACTCGCCAAGCTCGCGCTTTCCAGAGTCGTTAGCACTCTGGCGATAAACTTATGTTTGGCCGATCCCGAAAGCAATTTATCCATTCGCGCTAGCTCGACGACATCCAGTCCGATTCCGACGATCATCTTGGTGCGTTAAATTCCTGGAATTTGCTGTCGTTTATGTTCCGTGCGCAAGTAGTACTTTTCGAGCAATTCCCGAGCCTTGGAATCGATCTCTTTGCCTTCCAGATATGAGCTATTGTCTTCATACGATACCCCGAGTTCGTTCTCATCGGTTTGTCCTTGCCACAAACCTGCCGTGGGAGCCTTGTCGACTACCGCCGCCGGAACTCCCAAACGTCTCGCAAGCTCGCGAACCTGCCGTTTGTTCAGGCTGCTGAGCGGCGTTATATCCACTGCCCCGTCTCCCCATTTGGTGAAAAATCCGGTCAATGCTTCAGAGGCATGATCCGTCCCGACAACAAGCAAATTCAGATCGAACGCCAAAGCGTATTGCACGACCATGCGAGTGCGAGCTTTAACGTTTCCTTTGCCCCCGCGGCTTATATGCCGGTTAATATTGAGTGCCTTGAACGCATATTCGGTCTCCAGCGCGATTTCATCCACTGCTTCGGCGATATTCGTCTCGACCTTATGAGTAAGTCCGAACGCAGCCGCCACCTCGTAGCTGTGATCAATGTCCTCCTGATCGCCATAAGGCTGGAATACGCCAAGCGTTATGTACTCTTTCCCGGATTCCTGGGAGAGCTCGTCCGTCGCGCGTTTGCATAGGCCGGCGGCCACCGCGCTGTCTACGCCGCCGCTTATCGCAATCAGTAATCCTGTGGTGCCGGCTTGCTTGACGTACTCCTTCAGGAAGCTTACTCTACGCTTTATTTCCTCGTCTGCATCAATCGTTGGTTTGACACCTAGCTTCTCAATGATCTCTTGCTGTAGAGTCATCTTCTCATACCTCCCAAAGATACAAAAATATCCCGTTGGCCAGGCCATAATAGCCGAGCCCCCGGGACAGATTGATTTATCGGCAATAACGGTCGAAGGCAGCAGTAAGATCGGAGGCAATATCGTTTGCACTGCGATTCTCGATTTGATGCCTTTCAATAAAGTAGACAAGTTCTCCATCTTTCATCAAAGCTATCGATGGGGAGGAAGGCGGATAAGGCAAGAAATATTCACGCGCTTTTGCCGTAGCTTCCTTGTCCTGTCCTGCGAATACCGTAAACTGGTGATCCGGCAATACATCGTGGTGCAAGGCCTGAGCCACACCCGGGCGGCATTGACCCGCAGCGCAGCCGCAGACGGAATTGATAACGACTAGCGCGGTACCGGAAGCCGTTGGAAGCTTCTCTTCCACTTCTTCAGGTGTTCTTAATTCTTGAATGCCCAGCCGAGTGAGATCGTCGCGCATCGGTTGAACCATATCCGTCATATATCTTTCGAAAGACATCGACATAGGAGGCGCCTCGCTTTCCCGATTCTTTAATTGGCGGTTTGGTTCCGCTATTTCCTTATTATACCGCGCCACCGCAAGCTCCGTCAAAAAAAGTAAGGCGATGACGACTGGAATGAAACGCCGAAAGCGTTGCACAACCGGCCGCATCGCCCGTTTGTCATGGTTCGTCCAACACTTCGGGTACTGGGAAGATCTCATCCTCATCCGGTTCGTCCGAAGAGGAAACCGCATGGGCAGGGTGCATGAACACCCCTGACGAGGGTGCAATCCCCCGTTCGAATAAATCCCTGTTCTCCCGGGTGCGAAACCCGATATCCTTGTAAGGATGTACCCATTGCTCTCCCGCCATAACCGACGGCTCCGTGTCCTTACTCCATTGCTCCAACGGCGACTTCACTGATTCGTAATCGTGATCGCCGATCACGACCCCTTGGGCATTCACGAACGGCTCCCGCGGACCCCGGTTGGCGCGGAACTCCGCTCGAAATTCGATTTCGAACGGATCCAATTCCGAATCGTCATGCCCCCCGGCAGGCTTCATGCCTTCGTAGGGTTTACTTCCCTTGTCCGCGCGGATATCGGTTATGTCGACGGGCGGTTAGGGCCGTCTAGTTTCTTGTCAAATCCCGGGGATATCGGTGACTTATCTTTCCTGGCGCGATCTTGCGATTTCCGTCCGGATTTGGACGGTCCTTGGGAGCTTGGCATGGAAGCACCCTCCTTGTCTGGATGTATCCCCCATAGTGTAACCCAATTAGAACCACTTATCCGCGAGCGATGATTATCACCAACAAAATCGACCAGGCTTACAGAAGGATACAATGAATGCCGTCCCTTGCCCGACCGTAGATTCCACATGAATCTTTCCGTTATGCCGTTCGACGATGCTTAGACACAAGGCTAAGCCGAGACCCGTGCCATTCGTCTTCGTCGTATAGAACGGCTCGAACAAACGCTCCAGCTTCTCGCTGGAAATGCCGACTCCGTTATCGATTACGCGAAGCTGAACGGTATCTTTGAAATTCAAAGTTTCGATCCGAAGAATTCCCTTATCGCTCATCGCTTCCATGCCGTTACGGGCTAAATTGAGAATAAGCTGTTTAATTTCCTTGCTGTTCATGTCGAGCAAATCCATCTCGTCGCAAAGACGCAATTCAATTATTTGTCCTCTCATGTTCGCATCCGCCCAGATAAGAGGAAGCAAATCGTTCAGGAGATCGTGCATGTTAGAAGAATCCTTCTCGACGATACGATTTTGCGCCAGAGACAGGAAATCATTAATAATGGCATTAGCGCGATCCAATTCATCTAATACGATTCGAAAATAGGACCGTTGTTCCTCGGGACTCCGTTCATTGAGAAGCTGCACGAATCCTTTGATAACAGCCATCGGATTACGTATTTCGTGCGTGATGCTAGCCGCCATCTGACCGACGAGGCTAAGCCTCTCCATCCGGTCAACCTTGTCCTTAAGCCGCTGAAGCTCCGTAACGTCATGACCTATGAACAAGATGCCTTCCGTTCCCTCGGAAGGCATCTCTTGGATCGGACAAGTCACGGTATAGAAAGTGCGGCCATGCACTCGCAGCATTTCGGTCAGTCTTCCTTCTTCTTGCAAGACGCGCTCTACCGGATTTAGATCCAGTTGCAAATCCATTTTATCCATCAGGATCGAAAAATCTTTGCCCAGAATATCGTTTCTGCCCAGAGGCTTGATAAGCGTTAGAGCCATGTCGTTAACATGTGTGATGATTCCTTTATTATCGCAGAATACAACGATCAAGGGGGTATTATCTATGAACTGCTGGAGCCTTCGCATCTCTTTGCGGTATTTATTAGAAACGTCATGAAGCTGGATTTGCAATTGAATGCGCTCGTAAGCCATTTCAATGAAATGTACGGAAATTAAAGTTACTAATATGAAAAGGAACCCGAAAATAGCGGCAAGCCCGATATGATTAGGTATATTTACATTTTCTAAATTGGAAATTCTTGAGAAACGTGATGCAACTTGAAATAAAACAAAAAACGAACTAAGAAATGCTATTATTTTGAGTTTTCCCACTCTATCGCTTCGATGAAATACGGAAATCCGTGAAAATAATACCGGGATATAAACAAATAAAAAACATGCGAATATGATATATTGCCATTGATAAGCCAACTGGCCTATCCGGGTCGCAACATAAATGACCAAGAGCAGCGCTGCTGCCGGAATCCCCCCGTATAGAGAGCCGATGATAAACGGAATTTGGCGATAGTCGAAATAGATGCCCTGCTCGTTTACGGTGGAAAAATGCATGCAGAGAAGCATTGCAATGCCACAGGAGATGCTCATGAAGAGGTGCGCGTAACGGGTTCGCTCAGGCCTGGAGAACCATACCATGAACATAAAAACGGGTAGAAATACGATTAGAACTTGCAGCAGCGAATCTTTCCACATCCAGGTGAACCCCCCGCACGAACGGATCGGCGTCATACACAATTTTCCTCTTAATTATCAATTAGATTAAAACACATCTCACAATAGGTTACAATAAAAGGGCCTTAATATATATCGAATAATATCGAAATAAAAGAAGTCCCAAATGTTACGGGACTTCTTTTTCGCCACATATTGTTAGAAGATGAAAACTGCTTAGCTTTCAAATTTGAGGAAGGGATCGGAAATCGTAATCCGGTGCGCTTCCGCGTCGCTGATCCCGGCATAAAGATCCGCGGTTCCGTCCGATTTGCGGACCAAGCCGCCGCTGAAGACAACATCGTTAAGATGTCTTTTCTTGGCTTCGCCCAGCAGAAAACGGTTCCGGACCGCAATCAGTTCTATATCGGAATGCCACCCCGTTTCCGGATCGAGCACAAAGGCCATCGGATAATAATGACGGTCACGCCGTTTGTCATAACAAGCAATATGACCGAGTACGCCAACCCATCCGTTCGACAGCAGGTGAAGCTCGTTCGCTCCGCCCCACTCCGCAGCGATAAACTGGCCCTCCAGCAGCGGAGTATCCTCGATGACTTGAAGTGATAATTCGTCCAGGGATCCAATGCGCGTATACCCGATTTTTCCCCGGCCGCCTTTCTTGCCCTGAGGCCGGGTAAACACGCCGATGCTTCCGTCTTTCAGCTCCACGAGACGAAGATCCTTCATGCCGTCAGGCCCGGCAAAGATGGGTTTCAGATCGGCAATTCCGGCACCTTTATAGTACACTGTGCGCCATGCAAGGAACCCCGCCCTTCTGGGGTGCGGATATATCTGCACCCCGCCCAAGACAAGATCGCCCTGAATCCGGGTATAGAAAGGGTCCTGAAGGTTAAAGACCGGCGCTCCTTCACGAGGCGTCCATTTCCCATCCCTTTGAATAAAATATACGATCCGGGAATGCTCGCTGTCTCTAGATTCAACTCGTCCGGCAATGACAAGCTCGCCCTCATCCTCAAAAGGAGCGGAAATATTATAAACGTCATGGTTCCCTACACCCTGAAATATGAGCTTCACCGGATCAGCGGCCATATTTTGATTCATTTCGTATTCCCGGAGAAGCATGCTGCATGTTTTGGCTGCGGTTTTATCCAAAATGGCCAAGGCTGATGCTCCTTACTTATTATTAATCTGTGGAAATCCAGGTCGTACCTTCTCCCGTACCGGTCTTGGCCGTCACCCGATGTTGGCCAAGGGCGATGTTTGGGGGCAAAGTCAGATCGACTGTAAAGCCACCCTCATCCGTGGTTCTGCCCGTTACAGAAATGTTGCCTATCGCAACGGTCACCGTCTTGCCCGACACAGCTTCTCCCGCAGCATTCGTTACTTTTCCGCTCAATGTTACCTTATGTCCCCTGCGAACGGCATTCATCGGCGTATGGATGGAGATCCGGTCGCGCGCGGCCTCTTCTTCGGGCGTTCCCGCGAACAAGTATCCGCTGACGCTGTCTCTGACCACTTGAGTTTGTGCGCCGTCCGATGTTGAAATGACGATGCTGGACTCTACGGGATACAGGATGATTGCGTCAATATTAGCCTTGAACGTTTCGCTGGGATTATTCAAATGAAGCTCATGCTTCCCCGCCGTTAAGGTAACCTGTTCGATTCGTTTCAAGCTGACATGTCCTGAGGGAGCGTATTGCAGCGGAATGTTTTTCCCGGTTTGATCGTCAAATCCGATGAATACATTCGGCGCAGCTCCGTCCCCCCCTGCCGCAACCGAGCTTAACAGGATATCGTATTCGCCGGCTTGCGGCACTTCAATAGAGAACGTTTTTTGCTGCCCTGCCGGCATTTCGACATAGGCGCCGCCGGAAGAGTCCGGACTCGCGTACCGCACTTCGGGAACGGTCATCTTATAAATCTTCGCGTCAGCAATCGCGGCATAGCCTTCATGCGGTTTCGGATTATCCGCGTCAGCGATGAAACGCACAAGCAGCTCGACCGTGCCTGCCGGGACCGCAGCCCTTGGCGTCGTGCTTACCGCGCTTTCGCCCGCATACCACGTACGGGGATGATAGCTCATGTCGTTGGCATCGGCGACAAGCATCTCTTCCCCTGCGGCGTTAACCGCAACCACTTCCGCGCGCAGCCTGGTATCGAACTCAACCCGTCCGTTAAACTGCAGCCTGACGGAATCGCCGGCTTGAAAGCTTCCTTGCTTTCCATCGATGGGAATTGAGGTCTGGATCGATCCGTTATCGAATATCCGGATATTGTTATGCCCGCTCGCCGCGACGAAAATCGTTTTCTGCCCCTTCCAGTTGGGGTAGATCAACGTATCGGCGACGACAAGCATGGCATCATCATACACTTTCGCCTCGTCGGAACCGGAATCGGCATCTTGCTTCGTTACCGCTTTCTCCGGTACGTTTAACGCCCCTTCCGGAAGCAACATCTCGATATCGGCCGGCGCGGAGGCCTTGTACAGATTTTCGATTTCAATGGTTTGCGCCTTATGCGCGCTTGTCGTTACGCCAAGCAAATACGATTGTGCGATCGAATTATTATGAATCCGCAGCAATGCCCGAAGCGCTTCGTCGAGCGACTCTCCCCCGCTGTTGATGTTGACCCGCGTCTCATGCAGGCCGTCGTAGGCATACCCGTTTTTCTGATCGAACATTGGAAAGCTCTGCGCGTTGTTGCCTGTCCACCATGTGCCGGCCAATCCGGCCATCACGGCATATTTCTTCTTACCCGTTACTTCGTGCAGGGCCAGATAATTATCCACGTAACTGGCCGTTCCGTAATTGATAAGAGGATACGGCTGTTTGTTAGGATGAAGATTTTCCGCCCGGCCGGAGATAAGCAAATCGCTCAAGAAAGCATCCGCTGCCTGCTCGGCCGCTTCAATCCACTGGGTCTGGCCGGTAATTTGGCCCGCGAAAGCGAGCGCTCGTACCTGAATGCTTCCCCATTCATCCCAACGGTCGGGATTCGTCATATCGCCGTTGTGTTGCATTATGCCCCCGTAAGGAAAGTCTCGGAAGGTCGTTCCTCTTCTTGCCATATATATGCCTTCTCCAAGCTTGCGCAACGATTCTCGAATGGATTTTTTAACCGATGCATCGTTCGTTGCATGATAATGCTCTCTTAGCGCATTAACCGAAATCGACGATACCCATACATCTCCCATCAGCAGCCACTTTGCCACTTTGATGTCGCCAATGGTAACATATTGTCCGTAATTGGGATCCGTTTTCTCCTTCAGGCGTTTCAAACTAAGATTCAGTCTCGCCGTTACGCGGGCTTCCAGCTCTTGATCCGCTTGTTTCAACTCAGGCAGTGACTTTCCCATCGCCTCGTATGCCCGTACAGCCCACCAGCTGAAGCTTTTCTGCGAGGAGTGGCTGTCCTTCTTATGAATGGTGCCATCCGCGTCCTTTACGACAAAATTGTCAAAGTCGCCGTCGTCGTGCTGCATCCACATCAGAAATTCGAGTCCGCGCTTGATCATGTCATAGCTGTAATCGTCTCCATACGTTTCATAGTGCTCGACATACGTGATAACCGCCCGGGACACATCGTCAACGGCCGCAAGGCCTTCCTGCGGGTCTCCTACCCATTCGTACCCTTTGGATAGATCGTTGCGGTCGATCGGTTCGGAGTACAGGTGCGTAATGAACATCGGGATTCCGTCGATCGTTACTTTCTCATTCATGAAATTGAAATGCTTCAGGTTCAAATAGACTTCATCGGCTAGTTTCAACCCGTATTTGCGGAAAAAAGATAGATCCTTGCCCGTAAGCTGACCGTCACCGTCGTAATCGTATTTCAAATCCGGCTTTCCGCTCTTCATCATGAGGGTCAGCGCTTTTTCGTCCTTCGCATCGATGGCATCGTCACCGTTGACATCGTATTTGGACATCGATTGTTCCCGCTCAGCCGATATCACGATATTTCGGATCCTTACGGGTTTGTCCGTTTCATTGTGCAGCTCGACCCAAATTTCCACCGCGTCGTCATGAAGGATACCGCCGTTCGTCACACCGGCTTCATGCACCGTGAACCAGGTATCCCGAGGCGTATTTGCGATATTATTAATATCGGCCTGCGTTCCCTTGGCATCATGGACCCGAACGAATACGCCATCCGTCCGGTTAACGCCTTCGTCGACGAACAAGTCGGTTTGCGCCTTTATTTTGTCGCCTGCTTGTGGCTCGTCGTTGGCGTCCCCGAAAGGAATGCTGCGCCATGCCGCCGCGCCGGGCTGCATGAGAAGCGAGCTTGCGAGATAAGATTTGTCCGCGCCGTTGTTGTCCCAGCCCGCCATGCCTGCGGAGAAATCGTAATTCGCATAGTTTTTCACTGCGCCGTTCGCTTCGCCCCAGACTACGATTTCAGAAATCTCGATCGTTCCGGGAGTATCGTTATGAATTTCGATCCACAAGTCGGTCTGGCCAGTCGGAATGACACCGTTATTGTCGATAAATTTGGTTGTTAATTCAATTTCTTTCCCGCGCTCCAGCCCGCTCAAGTCGTTGATCTCCGCCAGAGTGCTTCCGGCGTTCATCCGGATCAACACATTGTCGTCTATCGTTACGTCGCCGTTCAATATGACCGTCGCCGTGGCATGGACGGAATCCCCTGCCGCAGGAGCGTTATCAATACCCGTAACCGGGATAGGCCGCCATAACGCAGCGCCCTGCTTCAAAGTCAGATGCTTCCGGGCGGTGAATTTGGATGCGTCGCCTGTCTCCCAGTTCGTTAATCCGTTGCTCAGATCACCGTTGTCAATCGTATAGTTGACGATGCTCGTTTCCGCCGAGATACTCGAGGGAACAACGGCGATTGAAAATACAAGGCAAAAGATCAATAAAGATATAATTCGCTTTTTAATCATTTTCTCGGCCTCCAAATCTCCTTCGAAAAATGGAATCACTTGACTTACAAGGATGACCCCTAAGTCTAGGGGCCATCCTAATTGCTTCCGCTTACTTCAAAGTAGCTTTATAAGCGTCCAATTGTTTTTGATATTCGGCAATGACTTTGTCGATGCCCGCCGCTTTCAACTTGTCTTGGGCCGATTTGATAGATTTATCGTAATCCAAGACACCGCGGTAAATTGGCGAGACGTCGGACGTGAACACCGCTTGCACGTTGCCCATCTCCGCTTTGACTTGCGCCGGATCGAAGAAGAAGTCGGCGGCGAAGAAGTTTTTCGCTTCGGGATCCGCCTTGAACAGCTGCTTATTGGCGGTCAGCAGATTTTCATCTACGCGAATAAAGTTCAGGTTCCCGATCATCCAATCGTCCTGAAGGTACAGCGGCGTGTTTGTTTTCGGATCGATAACCGTTTCCACGCCTTTATTGCCGACTTTTTTATAAGTCGTTCCTTCAATGCCGTACATAAAGAGATCGTAATTGTCCTGATTATCGTACAGCCAGTTCAGAAATTTGACGGCTTCGGCCGGGTGCTTGCTATTCGCAGCGACGACGTTGACGTTTTTCGCATTGACCATTCTGTAGCGGGGCTTGTCGGGATTCAGGCGAATCAATTCAATATCCTCGTCTTTGATATCCGGATACGTTTTTTGAACATCCATCAGCTTATTCGGCGTACCGAACATGAACACATATTGGCCGGATTTGATTTGCTCCGCGGTTTGCTCCTGCTTAACCGTAAGCACGTCGGGATGTTCCAATTTTTTCTCGTAAGCTTGACGGAACCATGCGGCATCCTGTTTGAACTCTTCCGTTTCCACCCAATTCTTGACGATGCCATCTTCAGCGATGTAAGCAATGTTATCCCTTACGGTGAACGGATACGTATCGTAGGTGCGTTGGAAAATGTCAGCCGGACCGGCCGTTCCGCCGCGAATCGGGATGGTCAGCTTCATGTTCAGTTTTTTGTTGACTTGTTCCATGGCATCCAGCATTTCCTGGCGATTGCTGAAGGAGGTCATGGCGCCCGCTTTTGCCAACAGGTACTTATTGATCGTGATGGAACCGTCCACCGCGGATTCATACCAGTAAGCCGGAACGCCGAAGATTTTGCCTTCTTTCGTCACGCCGCTCCACACGGATTCCGGAATGACCTTTTTCAGATTCGGGCCGTATTGTTCGACCTCTGCGGTAATATCTTTCAAAGCCCCTCTGCCCGCATAGTTGGCAAGGCCGACCCAGTCGTTCATGACATGAAACATATCGAAGTTTTCATTGGTCGAGAGCTTGAGGTTGATTTTTTGTTCCCATGCGCCCCAATCGATATACTCTTTCTCGATTTGGACGTTCACGCCGTCATCCAGGAGTTTCTTGTTTACGGCTTCTTTAACCGTCGGCCATTCTTTCGGCTCCGTTCCCGGAATGACGTATTTAATCGTAACGACTTCTTCTTGAACGACTTCCTCTTTAGGTTCGTCCGTTGCCGTGCTGCTTTTTGCTGTTTCCGTCGCGGACGATTCCGGTGAATTTATCGCGTTATTCGGCTCATTTTTGCCGCTGCAGCTAGACAGCAGCACAACAAGCATCGTACAGGACAACATGATCATAAACGCCTTTTTCAACTTGACCCCTCCTTGAAATGATTAATATATAAACCTCTTGCGAGGGATATATCAGCCTCAGCCTTTCACGGAACCGATAACGAGACCTTTGACAAAATACCGCTGCAAATAGGGATAAAGGAATATAATCGGACCGATCGTCAGGATGACGGTCGCCATCTTGGCAGATTCAGCCGGCAGCGTGTATACCGAGTTCGCTCCCGTCGGCAGCATTTCCAGCATCTGAATGTTGGAACGGAGCTGGAACAAGATATACTGCAGCGGATACAACTCTTTGTTGTCGATTAGCATGATGGCGTTAAACCAATCGTTCCAATAATTGAGCGCGTAGAAAAGGGAAACGGTCGCCAGGACCGGTACGCACAAGGGCATATATATTTGGAACGCGATCCTTAAATCGTTTGCCCCGTCGATATAAGCCGATTCCCGCAGCGCGCCGGGCAGGCTCTCCATGAAATTTCTTACCAAAAACATATTAAAGGCATTAAACATCAACATGGGTACGATCAGTGCGAAGATGTTGTCTGTGAGCCCCAATTTGTTGTTCATCAAGTACCAGGGAACTAAGCCGATCTGAAAAATAATTGTAATAAAGAAATACAGAGCCAGGAAATTCCGATATTTCACGTTCGGGTTGGACATCGGATAAGCCGCCATTGCGGTAATAATCAGAGCCAATATGGAGCCAACCACGGTAACTATGATGGAAACCGCGTAACCTCTAAATATGAGCGCGGCATTGACGAATATCGTTCGGTATCCATCCAAGGAGAACTTTTCCGGAAACAGGCTGTACCCGTTCTTAATGATGCTGTCCTCATCCGTGACGGAAACCATTAGCGTTAAGAACATAGGAAGCAAACAAACGATGGAGAAAAGAGCGATTGCTGCATAGATGGCGACAGTTCCGATTCGAAAGCGTTTGCGCGTACCCATTTAATAAAGCGCCCCTTCCCTGAAAAATCTGCGGGTGAGCCAATTCGCGACGAAGACGAGGAGTAAACCGACCGCCGATTGGAACAGGCCCGCCGCCGCGGCGTTGGAAGGATCTCCGACCTGGCGCAAAATGCGGAATACATACGTATCGATAACGTCCGTCGTCGGAAATAACACCCCGTTATCCCCGATAATGGCGTAGATCATGCCGAAGTCGCCGTAGAAGATTTTGCCCAGATTAAGCAAAGTCAGAATGGCGATGGTAGGGGCGACCAGCGGCAGCGTAATTCTAGTCATCTTCTGCCACCTCGAAGCCCCGTCGATATCGGCCGATTCATATAGCGATTGGTCGATTCCCGAAATCGCGGCGAGATAGATGATGGATGCCATGCCCGCATCTTTCCATACTTTCATGCTTACCAGAATCGTTGGCCATGCTTCGGGTTTCGAATACCAATTCACGGGTTCCCCGCCGAAGGCTGCAATCGCTTGATTAATGATTCCGTAATCCATAGTGAACAGGCTGTACATCATGTAGCTGACAATAATCCAGGATAGAAAACTCGGAAAAATCATTGTCGTTTGCGCAAACTTAATGAAAAAGCGGTTCTTGATTTCAGTGAATAATAAGGCTAACGCTACTGCGAAAAAGGTGACGAAAATCAGAAACAGGACATTCAGTTTAATCGTGTTCAGCGTAACGGTTAATGCATCGGAGGAGCTGAAGAAAAATCTGAAATTTTCAAACCCGATCCATTCGCTGTTAAAGAGACCTTTTTGATAATTGAATCTTTGGAAAGCGATAAGCAAATACGGATAGGTTGCATAAGAGAAAAGAAATGCGTAGATCATGGCGGGGAGTACGAGAATATACGAATAACGGTTTCTTGCGATTTCGCGTAAGAAACCCGTTCGTTTGTTCGGTTTGCCGGATAACATAGGATTTTCTCTCGTCCGTTGCGCCGTTTCCATTTCCATTTCAACACCCCTTGCCTGTTCGATGAATTAATCATACCGGGGGTGGGGAGACATAGTAAATTTCAACAATCGGCTATTGCTTTCGCAAATAGGGATTCCGGCTTTCAAATTTAAGCACTCGCTATCAAAAAAGCGATTAAGCGGCGGAAATCCGCGCTTAATCGCCAAGTGGTTATCCTTATGAAGCTTGTTCCCTGAACTGGGACGGCGTCAAGCCGTACTTCTTCTTGAACAGCGTCGTAAAGTACGAAACATTGTATACGCCGACCCTTTCGCCGATTTGCGCGATGGAATCGTTTATCGTGATCAGAAACACCTTCGCCTGTTCCATGCGGATATGGGTCACATAATCGTTGAACGTGATGCCGGTCATATTCTTAAACAACTTTCCGATATAGCCCGGGGAAAATCCGACTTTATCCGCCGCCGCCTCCAGCGAGAGACCGTGCTGCGCGTATTGTTCCCTTACGAACCTTTGGATTTCTTCCACGATTTTCGCGTTTTTGGTTACGGTCGTGTTTTTCTTGTTTTCCTCGAGAATGTCCACGATCCTGAAGCAAAGGGCCGCCAGCATCTTCACTATGTCGTCAAGCGTCTCAACATCGCGGATCTCATCCGTTGTCCGGTACAGCTGCTCTGAATCGACGCTCCACCATTCCGTAATATAGTCGTATTCTTTTACTAACCCAAGAACCAGGAAGTTCGTATATTGTATCGCGTTGGAATACGTACATCTGGACAAAAACGTTATAAATTCCCCTATTTCCGTTCTTATCGTTGCATAATGGCACAATTTGACCGCTTCGATCAACCGCTTTTCAATCGCAGTCGGGTAATGGAGCGGTTGTTCCTGCATCTTATTCATCTTCATCGCATCCGCCAAGCAGCCGTGGCCCAAAAACAAACGGGAGGTCATGTAAGTATGCGCGGATTTGTAGGAATCCCGAATTTCGCTGAGCGATGCGCACGAATCCCCGATGCTGACTGACAATCCGATTTTATAGAAGTTACGAACCGTATCCTGTATTTCGCCGAGAATCAGGTGCAAGCGGTCTTCCGCCGGCGCAGTATCCGACTGAAGGATCAGGACAATTTCGTCGTCCTCCATGGCAGCTGCATCTACCCTATAGGAATTGCTCAATAATTCATGAGCGATGTTACTGATGGCAAAACGGATAAGTCCCCGGTCAACCAAGTTAAATCTCTCTCTAAAGGAACGGTAACCATCGATCTTGAACAAAATAACCGTCAAGCAAGGCCCGTTTAACCGGCTCTCCCACTCGCGCCTCATTTCAGTCGATACCGCAATTTTATAGGCATTCCCCTTCAGCAAGTGAGAAATGTAGTTGTCCTTTAACATCCGCGAAGAACGGTATAAGGTGGATTCCATTGACTTGGCGGTTTCAATTTTCTCGGTAAAGGCATCCGTCAACAGCTCATATTCGTCATATCGGAGCAAAGCCGTATTGCCCTCCCCGTCCGTCGAATTCACTTTATCCAATAAAGATTTGATAGGATTGTACATGTTTCCCGACAGCAGCAGCGAGATGGCTGCACCCGCAATAGTCAGCAGAATGACGACGAGTATCGTCCAATTGCGAAGCTCATAAATGTTGGATATGAGCTCCGCGTACGGTCTGACAGTAACGAAATACCAATCCAAATTCGCCGATCTGACATAGGTGACCAGCTGCTTATTCTGATCGATGTTTTGCACGAAACTTCCCTGACTATCGGTGTTTCTCAAAATTTGCCCAACGTAATCTTCTTGCGAAAGATCCTTCATAAATTGCTCGGGATCCGAATGCGATAATACCTTTCCCGATGCATCCATCACGAACGTCAGAGAGTCCCGGGTGGAAGCGCTGATGCTTCCCATCGTATTCTGTATGTACGTTTCGTCCAAATCCACTACGATCGCAGATTTCGGCGCCTCGGAGAAGGACCGCTCGGGAATAATTTTGAACGTCAATAACCGCAAGGAGGGTTTGCCCGGGGATTCCGCCTTCCTCGGAAAAAAACCGAAATAACTCGTTTCCTCTTTCTTTACCACCTCCGGATTGGGAGGCAGCCCCAGCGAATCGATATATGCGCCGGTCGTGAGGTTGTAGAGGCTTAAATTGATAATAAAAGGATACACGCTTTGAATTCGGGTCAGGAACAAGCTGGCGGTATAATCGACCATCTTGCTGTCTTCCTTTGCGTACAAGAACGACATGATTTCGTTATCGCTCAGCAATTGGCCCGTTATATTCTGTACTTGTTCGTAAACAACATTAGCCGTATAGCTCACTTGCGCCAGCATTTGCTTCGACGACCGATCGATTTCTTGAACAGCCCTTGCGGAGAACATCGCGTAGAGGATATAGGAAAGCAAAGTGATGGTGATCACGGTAAGCAGCAAATAGGACATCACTAATCTTCGGTAAACCCGATATTGCCGGATCCGTCGTAGAAACATCATTGATGCTGCCCCCGATCTCTTGATTACAAAACATATTGTAACTTACCTGTCACGTTACAAATAGAGTGTATATTTTTCTGTTCTCGATATCATAATAAGACGAAATTTTATTTTTTTGACAGGCGGTATTTCTATTGCCCAAAAATGTACATGCTGCTTTAAAAGAGATGTCAAAATCAGATGATTTTCTACAAACGTCCATTACGGTACACGATAAGCTTCTTCATTTTTCTTATTATAAAACGCTTGTAAACCATGAACAATTCCACCATGATTTACTCTCTTTTATTCAAACCTCGAACTGTGAAATCAAACAGCTGCATGATCTAAAAGCCTTGATTCCCATCGAAGGAATCAAGGCTTCATCCAACCTGGAAGAAATTTCTCTGAGTCTGACTAAAGGTTCAATCTTTCTTCAAATAGACCCCTATTTCAATGAAGGTCTATTAGTGGACATTGCGGATTTACAACTAGGATTACGTAAAAATAATAATACTGAAAATGAATACAGCGTAATTGGCCCGAAAGTCGGTTTTGTTGAAAATTTAGATACCAACATGAATTTACTTAGAAAAGGGATCATAACTGAAAAACTTATATTTGAGGAACACACCGTTGGTTCTGTTTCAAAGACAAGAGTAGCTATCGCTTATATTGAGGGCATTACAAATCCTCAGCATGTAAATACAGTAAGACAAAGACTCTTGGATTTAGATTTTGACGTGGCTTTTGACAGTTCTATTCTCGAGCAGCTCATCGCAGACAACTCGAATTCTCCCTTCCCGTTACTATTGTCCACTGAACGCGTGGACAGAATAAAATATTCTTTGATAAGCGGGGAAGTATCTCTTATATGCGACGGTTCTCCTTATGTGATCGCGGGACCCGTCAACTTATTCAGTTTTTTAATTTCTCCCGAAGATTATTATTTGCCATGGATTTTGGGTTCGTTTTTTCGCCTCATTCGTTATTTCGGGGTCGCGTTTTCAATACTGGGTACCTCCGTTTATGTTGCAGTTCTTACCTTTCATTACACCGTTATTCCCATGAATCTTTTAGGCCCGATAATCGAATCCAGAGTAAACGTTCCCGTCCCTCCTTTACTGGAAGTTTTGTTCTTGGAAATAACCATTGAGCTGTTGCGCGAAGCCGGGTCTAGATTGCCTACAAAGGTCAGTCAAACATTGGGTATCGTAGGTGGTATTATACTTGGGCAAGCAGCGGTGCAAGCCGCTTTAACCAGTAATATTTTGCTCATTATCGTTTCTCTTTCGGCATTGGCTTCCTTTACTACGCCGATCTTTAAGATGTCCAATACGATTCGGTTTTTGCGTTTTCCATTGATTGTCTTGGCATCTATGTGGGGCGGTTTAGGCATAATGGTTGGGTTAATGTTTATATTAGGCCATTTATTGCGTTTGAAATCGTTGGGTTCGCCGTATATCGTGCCCCTGTTCCCTTTTCGTCACAAAAATTTCAGCGACAGTTTTATCCGTTCTTCCTTTACCCTTACTTTTAAACGATTTTCATTTACGCGTCCGCTCTCGGTAAAAAGATATTCCGTACAAAAAAATAAAGATATCGGCGACGACTATAATAACGAGTAATTTTCTACGGATAGGAGGAAAAGTAAATGAAAAAGCATATTCTCGTTTTCTTCTGTTGCTGCCTATTATCCGGTTGCGCGCAAGAACGGATAATCGACCGGATAAATATCATTCATAGCATCGGCTTAGACATCGAAGGAGAGACGATTAAGATGAGCGCTTCTTTTCCTACGTATAAAACTTCTTCCCGGAAAGAATCCATATCCTTGTTAACCGGAGAGGCGCAAACGATTTACGGGAATTTCGCAGTCCTAGCTGCCAAGTCTTTGCAACCTATCGAAATCGGTCAAACTCGCACATTGGTTATCAGCGAAAAATTTGCAAGAAAAGACGTCACGGAGCTTGCCGACATCATCAATCGGGAATCCATTAAAAGCAGCAATGCTACCATTGTTATAACCAAACAAAATGCTGGCTCGATAATATCCGAAACCATTAAAAAACCTTCCTTCTTCTTATCGGGACTAGTCGAACAAAACATGGCCCATGGGAATTCGCCGAGGACGAATTATCATTCATTTATCAATCAGTATTATGGAGAAGGCCAAGATGTGTATTTACCCGTAATAAATAATGATCAAGGCTTATTGCATATGGATGGAATCGGCGTCTTTAAGGGAGACGAATTAAAGCTTTGGTTAACCAACAAAGAAGGATTATATATAAAGCTCCTTAAAGACAAAGCCCTGACAGGCGAATATGATTTCACGACCGCTCAACAAGATAAGTATTCCCTTGTCATTTTGCGCGGAAAGAGAAAAATGGCCATCGCGCAAAACGGAAAAGCAATGATATCCCTTAAATTAACCATAGAGCTAAGAGAATTTCCGAAAAAAGTAAACATCCTGAAGAAAAACGATTTGCATGAAGTAAAGAAACAAATCGAAGAAAAATTCGCTTCGGAAATCAAAACGATGCTAGTCCTTTTACAGAAGAATAACGTCGATCCTATCGGTTTTGGAGATCAATATAGTGAGCAGCGCAGAAAGTATAGCGAGAACGAATTTTATGGAAAAATCTACTCTAATCTGGATTTTGAAGTCAAGACGGAGATTATTATTTTACACTCAGGAGTTGGGCATTAGTGCAGAACTGGGTTAAGGAAAATCATATGATTTCCGGATACTTTGTATTTTTCTTAATCGTCGTTTCCAAAACTGCCGCTAATATTTTAAATATCCCAAGTCTTGTTCTTGGGAGTGCCGGTCAAGATGCTTGGATATCGATTATCTTAATGGGTTTGAGCCTGCATCTGATCGTCTGGATGATTTATAAGATGCTCGGTTATCCAGCTAAAGACGTAATTGACTTGCATCGAATGCTTATCGGCAACTTCATGGGCAATGCTGTTTCTCTGCTATTAATCGGATATTATTTTATCATCGCTCTATTTCTCTTCCGAACTTACGTTGAAATCGTTCAAGTGTGGGTGTTTCCAACCCTTAGAACATGGGCAGTGGCAGGGCTCTTAATTGGTATGATTTATTATGCCGTATCCGGCGGGTTTAGGATCGTTGCTGGGTTTAGCTTTTTCGGGGCCCTGATCCCCCTAATCTTTCTGCTTTACTTCCCGATTCGACAAGGCAATCTCCATTATTTATTGCCTGTACTCAATCACTCTTTTCTGGATTTGCTCAAACCCGCGAAATCTTCCTGCTTCATTTTCTTAGGAATCGAAACCTTGCTTATTTACTTCCCTTTCTTAAAATTACCGGAGAAAAACGCAAAGTGGGCGCATATCGCCTTGCTCTTCAGTACATTCAAACATACAGCGCTAATCATTGTAACCCTAATGTATTTTAGTCAGGGACTGCTGAAACATACGTTGTGGTCGACTTTGGTGATGACTAAAATCGTTGAGTTATCCTTCATTGCAAGGATTGAATATATTGTTATTTTCATGTGGCTTTTGGTTGTAATCCCGGCGGTTTGCCTCCCTATTTGGTGCTGTACAAGAATTATGAAAAGAGTGACAACGCTTAAACCGCGACTGTCTTTACCTTTCATACTGGCAACTCTTTTCATCGCAGCGCTTATGTTCAACGAACATATGAAGATTGAAGCCTTGCAAACATTCGTATCCGAGATAGGATTTTATTTTATCTATGCCTACATCCCGGTAATATTTATCATTTATATCATTAGAAAGAAAACCGGACTAATGATAAAATCTAATTAAATCGAATCGAACAATCGGGAGTTTGTGGAATGAAATACGACGTAATCGTAATAGGCGGCGGCTCCGCCGGATTAATGGCCAGCATTGCAGCCAGTAAACAGGGCGCGAGCGTGCTTCTTCTCGACAAAGGGGATAAGCTGGGCCGTAAGCTCGGAATATCCGGGGGCGGCCGTTGCAACGTGACGAACAACAAAGATATCGACGAGCTTATCAAGCACATACCCGGCAACGGCCGTTTCCTCTATAGCGCCTTTTCTAATTTCAATAATAAAGATATCATCTCGTTCTTCGAGAACCTTGGCATTCGGCTGAAGGAAGAGGACAACGGACGAATGTTTCCTGTGACGGACAAGGCTAAGACCGTGGTAGATACTCTCGTAAATCAGGTGCTTAAGCAAGGCGTAGAAATTAAGCTGCGCGCTCCGGTAGATACTATCCTATACGAAGCGACTCGAGTTGCGGGAGTGAGCCTTAAATCGGGGGAAATAATCGGCGGCAAAGCCGTCATCGTGGCATCGGGAGGCAAATCCGTACCGCAGACAGGCTCAACCGGGGACGGATACCCTTGGGCCGAGAAGGCGGGTCACACGATCACTGAGCTATTTCCCACCGAAGTTCCCCTTACGTCCAACGAACCTTTTATACAGAGTAAAGAGCTGCAAGGATTATCCCTCAGAGATGTGACACTATCCGTTTGGAACCCCAACGGCAAAAGAATCATCGAGCATCGGGGAGACATGATATTCACTCACTTCGGCGTGTCGGGACCTATCGCGCTGCGCTGCAGCCAGTTCGTCGTTAAAGCTCTGAAGCAATTTAATGCAGGCAACATTGAAGTGTCCGTGGATTTAATGCCGGATAAAAGCGTTGACGAGGTTTATTCCGAGACTTTAAGACTTACGGAGCTTGAGCCTAAGAAATCGATCAAGAACATACTGAAAGCTTGTTTGCCTGAGAAAATAATTCCTGTTTTTTTACGGATATCAGGACTGTCCGAATCGCTTACGCACGATAACGTTCCCAGACAAGATTGGATGCAATTAGCTAAAGTGATTAAGCGCTTTTCTATTAGGGTTTATGGGACTTTATCTATCGAAGACGCCTTCGTAACGGGAGGAGGAGTCAACTTAAAGGAAATTGATCCAAGAACGATGCAGTCCAAGCTGATGGACGGGTTGTACTTCTGCGGGGAAATTCTCGATATACACGGATATACGGGGGGTTATAACATTACCGCTGCTTTCTCTACCGGTTATATGGCAGGCCAAGATGCTGGATCGAAATAAGATAAGAAGCTTCTCCTCCCCCACGGAAGATTGCCGTTATCTCGCTTCAAAATGGTCGTACGAACCGTCATCGGCTGAAAAGGGCTGCTCCACTTGGGATTCCGCCGGATTCGAAACCTGATAGTATTCCTCCCAATCCTCATTGACCGTATGCGCCGGTATTGGGATGTTGTCTATCCCGTAAGCGATGTTGGTCACGTCGACAACCTCTGCGGGAGCATGCTCCATTAATTGGCCGGCGTAGCATTGCACGATCTCGAGCGCAGAGGTCAAATCTTCGTCTTGCACGTGAATGTGCAGACGCCCTCCTTCATGAAGCTGCGGCTCATACCCCAATTCCTCAAGCGTATCGCCAGCCAATCTAGCCTGGGACTCATCCGGAAATTGGAACAATAAGGCGGCATGATTCATCGATTTATCCTCTCCGATCACAAGATGGTAAACATGCATCCTGTATAGGATTCCCAGCTATTGCGCTCCAATACATCGTATTGCGGGCACATTAAAAAGAACCTCCTCCCGGTTACCGGCCGGGAAATGCGGAGGCTCTTAGGGAAAAGGGAGGCACCCCTTGTCCTGATTATATTTTATCTTAATAAATTAGTTTCGGAAAGCATGCAGGGATTGGTTGATCTCCTGTGTTTGATTATAGATTTGCTGATAGATGCGGAATAGCTGATCATAACGTTGGGCGGCTTGTTCATTCGGAGTATACGTTCGTGCATGTTTCACGAAGATTTCCCCGCAAGCGTCCAAGGTCGGGAACCAACCGCTGCCTACCGCCGCTAACATTGCCGCGCCAAGCCCTGGTCCCTGCTCGTTCTCTAACGCAACGACGTTCGCGCGGAAAATATCGGCCTGCATCTGCAGCCATAGCGGGTTTTTCGCTCCGCCCCCGATCGATACAATCGTGTCGACCGTCTTGCCCGCAGCACGGAACATATCGATGGATTCGTTCAAGGAGAAAGTAATCCCTTCCATGACCGCCCTTGCAAAATGCGCCCGCGTATGGCTGCCGTCCATTCCGATGAAGCTGCCGCGAATTTTCGCGTCCGCATGCGGAGTCCGCTCGCCGACAAGGTATGGTGTGAACAACAAACCGTTCGATCCGGGCTGAATGTCGCCGATTCCTTCAAGGAGGGAATCGAAGGATTCGCCCTTGGCGAAAGTGTTGCGGAACCAGCTTAGGGAATAGCCTGCAGCCAGCGTTACTCCCATCGCGTAGAATGCATTTTCTTTACCGTGGTTAAAGAAATGCACTTTGCCTTCATAATCGGCGGATGCGTCCGCTTCGTACGTCAGGATGACACCCGAGGTTCCAATGCTGCAGAGCGTAAGTCCCGGTGAGAGAATGCCTGCGCCAATGGCTCCGCAAGCGTTATCCGCGCCGCCCGCGAACACTTTCGTGGTTGGCGCTAACCCAGTCACTAGGACGGCTTCAGGTGATATCGCGCCTACGTAAGCGCCGGCTTCGACGAGGGGAGGGCAGAATGTTTCCGGCAACTCGAATGCCGCCAATACGTCCGTGCTCCAGCTTTTGTTCGCGACATCCAGCATCAACGTCCCTGCCGCATCGGAAAGGTCCATATGAATTTGGCCGGTCAGGCGCAGGCGTAAATAGTCTTTGGGCAGCACGAACTTGTCAGCCAGCGCGAATACTTGCGGCTCGTTCTGTTTAACCCATAGAATCTTCGGCAAAGTAAAGCCTTCCAGCGCGGGATTGCGGGTAACGGACAGCAACTTGTCGGCCAGCGTCCGCTCGATCACGCGGCATTGTTCCGTCGTACGAGTGTCATTCCATAGAATGGCTCTGCGGACAGGTTCGTTATCGGCATTCAGGAGGACAAGGCCGTGCATTTGCCCGGAGAAGCTGATGCCTTCGATATCAGCCGGGTCAATGCCGGAATCTCTGAGCAAATCTTGAAGGGCTCCTGTCGTACCGGTCACCCAATCTTCCGGTTCCTGTTCGCTCCAGCCGGATTTATCGTGATACAGCGGGTATTTGCGCGTCGCTTCCGCTTGGACGGCGCCATCTTGCCCGATGAGCAAGGTCTTGACCGCACTCGTTCCCAAATCAACGCCAATGACATATTTCATGGGGGATCCTCCTCAAACGCTGAAGATAACGTCGTTTAAGGTCGCTTTGATTTGCTCCAAGCGAGCGGATTCATTGCGAATCGGCTTAGCTTGCAGGACATAAGCTTCCAACGACTTCAGCGTAGCTTTGCCGGATACGATCTCGGCGCCGATGCCTTCGTTGAAGCTGCGGTAACGGTTGTCGACGATGTCGTCAAGTACGCGATCTTCGATAAGCTTCGCTGCCGCTTTCAACCCGCGGGCGTAAGTGTCCATGCCGGCGATGTGAGCGAAGAATAAATCCTCGTCCTCGAAGGAAGAACGGCGAACTTTGGCATCGAAGTTGACGCCGCCGCGACCGATTCCGCCTTCGTTCTTAAGAATTTCGAACATGGCAAGCGTAGTCGATACGAGATCCGTCGGGAATTCATCCGTATCCCAGCCGAGCAGCAGGTCGCCTTGGTTGGCGTCAATGGAGCCGAGCATTCCGTTAATGCGCGCGGTGCGAAGCTCATGCTCGAACGTATGTCCAGCCAGCGTCGCATGGTTAGCTTCTATATTGAGTTTGAATTTATCCTTCAGGCCATAGCTTTGCAAGAACGCGATTGCCGTAGCGGAATCGAAGTCGTATTGGTGCTTGGAAGGCTCTTTCGGCTTAGGCTCGATTAGGAATTGCGCATCGAAGCCGATTTCCTTCGCATAATCGACAGCCATATGCAGGAAGCGTCCAAGGTTATCGAGCTCCAGCTTCAAGTCCGTGTTAAGCAGCGACTCGTAACCTTCCCGGCCGCCCCAGAATACGTAGTTTTCCGCGCCGAGTTCTTTGCCGACTTCCAACCCTTTTTTCAACGTTGCCGCCGCGTAAGCGAACACTTCCGCGTTGTTCGTCGTGCTTGCGCCGTGTACATAACGCGGGTTCGTGAACAGGTTTACCGTGTTCCAGAGCAGCTTCTTGCCCGTCGACTTCTGGTAATCTTTCAGCATCGCAACGATGACGTCGATATTCTTGTTCGTCTCGGTTAACGTTGCGCCCTCCGGAGCGATATCCGCATCATGGAATGCGTAGAAAGGAACATTAAGCTTCTCAAGCAGCTCGAAGTTTGCTTCTACGCGCGCTTTGGATTTATCGAGCGGGGACAAGGAATCCCAGCTGCGGACTGCCGTACCTGCGCCGAACGGATCCGCGCCGCTTGCCGTAAAAGTATGCCAATAAGCAACTGCGAAACGGAGGTGCGCCTCCATTGTTTTGCCGAATACGACCTCTTGCGGGTTGTAATGCTTGAATGCGAAAGGATTTTTCGAAGCGCGTCCTTCATACTGAATCTTAGGAACATTAGTGAACTTGCTCATTAGAATGATGCCTCCCTGTAAGCGATATCATAATTCTTAACTGACAACAGCATATCATGCCCTTACTTAGTTTGTCTATCCAATAAACTAAGTTAATAAAACCTTAATGTGTTATGATAAGCGTAACTAAACGATAAGGAGTCGCTTGACTCATATGACGACACCAACCGGCGATCAAGCTTTAATTAAGAGAATTAACACGGCCATCGTGCTGGAATATATATTGCGGGGCGCACCGCTTTCCCGCGCGCAAATATCCGAACGGTCAGGCCTGAACAAAGCGACCGTATCCAGTCTGGTCCAAGATTTAATCGACGGATCATTGGTCAAAGAAATCGGAACCGGACAATCCAGCGGCGGGCGCAAGCCGGTCATGCTTGAATTTATCGCAACGTCCGGGTATGCCATCGGCATTGACCTTGGCGTCAATTATATTCGCGGCGCATTAACCGACTTGCGCGGAGCAATCGTTGCCGAACGAACGTCCTCCCTTCACTTCCCTGAGCCCAGTGCAGCCATCGGGCAGCTATGCGATTGCATTGCGGAGTTGGTTGCCGATGCGCCTGCCAGCCCTTATGGCATCGTCGGCATCGGCATCGGCGTACCGGGCCTTGTCGACGATAGCGGAACGATCTTGTTCGCACCCAACCTGAAGTGGCGGGATGTACCTCTGCAGCGGCTGTTAACCGATCGGTTTTCGTTGCCTGTTACGATAGACAATGAAGCCAATATGGGTGCGCTCGGTGAGCAGAAATACGGAGCCGGCCGAAGCATTAACAATTTGATCTATGTCAGCGTAGGGATCGGGATCGGTACGGGTTTGATCTTGCACAAGTCTCTGTACAAGGGTGCATCCGGGTTTTCCGGCGAGATGGGACATCTCTCCGTCGAAGCGCACGGCAAGAGCTGTACATGCGGCAATCGCGGATGCTGGGAAATGTACGCTTCCGAGCAGGCGCTGCTGGAGCAAGCCGGGGAGCTTGGATTCGGAGATTTGGAGAGCCTTCTCGCCGCTGCGGCCGAAGGAAGGGAAGACGTGCTGGAGCTATTCGCCGGCATAGGCGAATACTTGGGAATCGGAATCGCCAACATCGTCAACGTGTTTAATCCCGACGCCGTCGTGATTGGCAATCGCATGAGCCAAGCTCGGCCGTGGCTGGAAGGCGTCCTCCGCCAAACCGTCGTCCAGCGCGCCCTCGGCTTTCATTTGCGTAAGGTCCAGCTGCTCTTCGCCGAGCTCGGCGAACGCTCTTCCATGATGGGCGCCGCCGAGATGGCGATCGCCGGCTTCTTCACCCGCGTGAAGTCTGTGTAGGCTCGGGCAAATGAGTCGTGTAAACTATTTATCCGGTTAGTGATTTATATCATAAATTAGTATATAATTATATGTAAATTTAAGAGGCTGAAGTGCCTCGGTTATTGCCATCTTTTCAATGAACGATTTGGATACGGAAATGGGGCAGGAAACGATGAACGATAAGTTGGCGGAAATGGCGGAGCTTCTGAAATTACTTGGCGACAGGACGAGATTGGCGATACTTGGGCTTCTTCAGGAGCGGGATCTCTGCGTTGGCGATATCGTTGAACTGCTTGGCACAAGCCAGCCGAATGCCAGCCAGCATCTGCGCAGGCTGAAAAGCGCCGGACTGGTGAGAGAGAACAAACGGGGCCAATGGGTATTCTACTCCTTGAATCTGGATGACTTCCCCGACTTGCGAATCTTCTTATCCCAATTGCCCGGCCGTAAGGAACGGCTGCTTTCACTAGCCGAGTTACCGGGGCGTAGTTTGTAGTATTTATTCGCTGCCTCTTATGCAGGCTGTAACCCGGGTTTTACCGGTTAAGCTCCCGCTTGCGCCTCATCCGCTAGCTGTAACCCGGGATTTACCGGTTACGCTCCCCATTGTGCCTCATCTGCAGGTTGTAACCCGGGATTTACCGGTTACACTCCCAATTACGCCTCATCCGCTAGCTGTAACCCGGGATTTACCGGTTACACTCCCAATTACGCCTCATCCGCTAGTTGTAACCCGGGTTTCACTGGTTACGCTCCACATTGCGCCTCATCTCTCGCTGTAACCCGCGTTTTACCGGATATATTTTTCTTTTTTAGTCAATACCCAACTAAAGCATATAATCACCAGCCTTTTCTTCCAAAACATATTCATGAAAACGTATAGAGCCTCCTCCAATTGGTCGGATTAACTTTTTAGAATACAATTTCTTAAGTACTCTTCGGCAAGCATCCTCCCCTAATTTTAGGCAATATTGCACGTCGTCCATCCTCAGAGAACGGTTAAGGCGAACCGCAAACCTGAGCACTTCCCGCTCATATACAGATAATTCATCAAGTGTAAGATCAGATGAACTCGAGAAACGACCAAGTATCTCATATACCGAACGACGGGATTGATCCGGTCTCTTATCCAACTCGTCCCAAGTAAAAGGTACATGTCTGAATCCATGAGCCGTTATTGATCGTACCCGCATTTGTTCGAATGAAAACCGTTCTCTGGTAATGTTCTCGGCATGTTCAACATACCCCATACTTTCGAAAGCAAGTCTAAGTGGCTTATAGAAGACATCAATATATATTTTTACTCCCATCTGGCTTACAATCTCATACTCCTTCGTTAATCCATCCAATGATTTTAATGTTGGTAATAACACCTCTGAAAGAAGCTTTTTCTCGCCGACCAACGGCTTCTGCAACATCTCCAAACGCCTGCCCCTAGCCGAACGACGCTGTTCCTCCACAAATTGCTCGATCTTCTGATCAATCATAATCTTCCCCCTCGTAAATTAATAGTTTCTACTCAAATTACTAGCAACATGGATATTCGAAAAAAGAAAACGCCGAAAGTCCCCTAACGGAGACAAACGGCGTGTGCTTCACACAACCAATGAGAACATCTTAAACAAGAATGTAAATTTTGTACATATGTTACCATTTATTTGCCTATTCATCCTCTTCAGAGCCACTCTAAAAACAGTTCTCTCCCCCGGTTTGCTTTCGAGCGTAATCCGACCGCCGAGCAGCTTTGCAGTTCGTTATCTAAGATGGAGTCCTAAAATTGACTGCCAATAGCAATAATGACTATAAAACTTGCATCCTGGCTGGCACCCCCTCCAATTTACTATGAAGGTATTTTTATAATTTTATGTTGATATAGAAATATAAAACTTATATATTATTACATATCGAAACTAAATGACTTTTATTTCAATCATATTGTTTAACTCATTTTACACAAAGGAGTCGTTGCATTTGCAACAAATCGATGAGATCGATCGCCAGATCATTAAGGCACTTAACGCCAATGGGAGAATATCCTATACGGACTTGGCCAAGGATATCGGACTTTCGCGCGTCGCGATACAAGCACGAATAAACACCCTTATGGAAGAGGGTGTCATTGAGCGTTTTACCGCAGTCATCAATCCCGAGAAAATCGGCATTACCGTATCCGCGTTCTTTAACGTCGAGGTCGAACCGAAATGCCTTAAAGCCGTTGCGGATACCCTTGCCGATGAACCGGCCGTTACGAGCCTCTATCATATGACCGGCCCGAGCAAACTGCACATGCACGGCCTGTTTACGAACAATAAAGAGATGGAAGCCTTTCTGAACGAGAAGCTGTATAAGCTTCCCGGCATCATGAGCGTTGATTGTCAGGTACTGATTACCCGGTATAAGAGCCGCATGGGAATGAGGTTGTAAAAGATGGCTGAAGTTCAGAATGCCAAAAATAGACGATATGCAGAGCTGGCATGGGCCATGGGCAAAACGGGAATTTTCGGGTACGGCGGCGGCCCTTCCGTTATCCCCTTGATCCGATACGAGGCGGTTACTCGTTATCGTTGGATGGACGACGTAGAGTTCGGCGAGATACTCGCCATCGCCAACGCGCTTCCCGGACCGATCGCCACCAAGATGGCCGCTTATCTCGGGTACCGCCAGAGAGGCGTGCTCGGCTCTATCCTAGCCGTGCTAACACACATCCTTCCTTCTGCGATCGCCATGGTCTGCTTGCTTTCTTTCGTTGAATATTTAAGCAATTCCGAGGTTATTCAAGGGATGATCGCCGCCGTTATGCCCGTCGTATCCGTGATGCTCGGCGTGATGGCGTATGAATTCGCGAAGAGGGCTTACAAAGGGCTCGGAAAGATCATGGTCGTCGTATTTTGCGGCATTTCCTTCGTTCTCTTGCAACTCATTACCGTTCATCCTTCGATCGTTATCGTACTTTTCCTCACCTACGGCGCCTTCCACTTCCGAATCCTCGGACGCTTGCAAGCAAAGAAAACGAAATCTGGGGGAGACGCCTCATGAATGACTTAATCGATCTAATCCTCGGCTTCTTCCTATCGAACGTGCTTGGTTACGGCGGAGGCCCCGCCTCCATTCCGCTTATGTACGAGGAAATCGTCAACCATTACCATTGGACTTCGGACCCTCAGTTTTCCAACATATTGGCGCTTGGTAACACTTTGCCTGGACCGATTGCTACCAAAATCGCCGCCTTCGTAGGTTATGACGTAGCGGGAATCGTTGGCGCGTTGATAGCCTTAACCGCAACCGTCGTTCCTTCCGCCGCCGCTCTCATCGTGTTGCTTAAGATCATGCAGCGTTACCGTCAATCTTCGGTTGTGAAAGGGATGACACTTCTCGTGCAACCGGTCATCGCAATCCTGATGCTGCTCCTAACCTGGAAAATGGGCAAAACGTCTATTGATTCCATCGGAGTGTGGCAGTCGATTATCATTGCCGCCATCGCTTTATGGGCAATGGAGAAACGTAAAATCCATCCTGCCTTCGTCATTCTTTGCGCATTTATTTATGGCGGTTTAGTGGTTCCGCATATCCCTATTTAGAAAACCAAAAAATGGAACCGATTTAGCTGCAACATTATGGAGGCACGCTCCGTTTTTAAACTCGACAAGAAACAATCTGGGGCCTCCACTTTCATGCGAAATACAAAAACGCGGAGTCCATAAGAAGATCCCGCGGTTTGTAATCTCTTTATATTATATTATTCCTACAGAACGCGTCGGGCCGTTACATAAGCGTTCTTCCAGTAGTTCGATTCCATGCTCGCAATCGTAACTCCCTTACTGCTGCTAGCGTGGAGGATCTTTCCATCGCCCGCGTAGATCGAGACATGGCTGATGCCGCCTCCGCCGGTACTGAAGAACACGAGATCCCCGACGCTCAGAAAACCTATCACAACCTTCTCGCCAACATAGGATTGGGAAACCGAGGTCCGCGGCAAGTTAACTCCGAATTGACTAAATACGTATTGAACGTACGAGGAGCAATCAAAAGCATATGTAACTCCTGTTGGCGCTCCGTATCGGTAAGGCGTGCCCAGATGCTCTTTGCCGTAAGCGATTAAATCCAATGATTGCGGTGTCGCGGCGCTTGCAATCGAAGGCGGGCCGATCAAGAATCCGAATACACCCGTCACAATCAAACTGCACGCAAGTAATATTTTAATCGTAAACTTTCTATTCATATGTCGTATTTCCTCCCGACTTTCCCGGTTGTGGAAAACCTCTTGTGTAGGAATTAATATAACATATCTTTCTTCGCCGAAAATTTACCAAAGAGAAGCCAAATGCAGCAACCAAGGGGCTTATTAGGCTTTCTTAGAAATTGGTTAGAAAATACTAATCTTGTTACATCTTCACGCTAAGAGGTTCTTTGCCCCCTCAAACCCCGACCGATTAAATTAGCGGACACGGGTTTTTTACCTACTTCCCTTGCCCAAATGGATAGTTGTCCAACATGATGGATTTCGTGAGCGATGACATGGCGCACAATCTCTCCCCAGCTGTCGACCCCACGCTTCCGTCCGGTTGGGGGTCATTGAATAAGCGATTTTCCATGGTGGCATCCCATGCGTTCACGAGCTCCTCCACTTCCTGCCTGAAGTCGGCATCCAGCTCGCGAACCCTCCTCAGACTGCTAAACTCCGAGAATTTTTCCTGAAAATCGGATTTTCCTTGTATGATGCGAATCCAACTCCATTCCACGTCGACGATATGAAAGAGGGTATGCAAGATTCCACCCACGCCGCCAACTCGAGCTTTGAGCAATTCCTCCTCGGATACGTCCTCGCACCACTTGTACCAATCTTGCCTAACCTGCCAATTGTAACGGAACAGCATTTGCAAATGAATTCCCCCAAAATTGTTATTTTGAAAATAGAGTGAAAGCATTAGGTCGAATAAGCATCGTTAGCCAATGTTCTATACCCATTATACCGTTAGCTCAGTATGCTGGATTGCAGAAGTTTCGATCTGGATGGTCGTATGCTGAATCTTGAACCGCTCCTCCACCTTATGAATCGCTTGTTGCAGGATCGCTTGGCTGTCGGCATCGTCGGCAATGAGCAGATGGCAGCTGAGCGAATCCAAACCCGATGTGATCGTCCAGATATGAAGATCGTGTACGTCGATAACCCCTGCAATGCCGATTAACGTTGCTCTGACTTCCTCTTGATTCACCGTCGCGGGCGTCCCCTCCATCAGAATATGGAGGGTCTGCTTAATAACCCCCCAAGCGCTTTTCAAGATCAATAACGACACCAGAACGCTGATGATCGGATCCGCTGCGTACCAGCCGAATGCCAACATGACGAATCCGGCAACTGCGGCTCCGACTGAACCTAAAGCATCCCCGATAACGTGAAGATACGCGCTCCTGAGATTAATATTGTTTTTAACATCGCCTTGCCTAAATAGGGCCAATGCGCTCAATAGGTTAGCTGCGAGTCCAACCGAAGCAATCAGGATCATGGACAGGCTTGACACCTCAGGCGGTGCGGCGAAGCGCTGGAACGCTTCCCACATGATGAACCCCGCGATAATGAAAAGCGTAACCCCATTAAATAATGCTGCTAATATCTCGAAACGGTAGAAACCGTACGTTTTTCTAGGGGAGGCGGGTTTCGTTGCGAACCAGATGGCCACCAAACTTAAGGCCAGAGAGCTCGCATCGCTTAACATATGCCCGGAATCGGAAAGCAGGGCAAGACTATTCGTTAGGAGACCGCCGACGAATTCCAAGATCATGATGCCAGCCGTAATGATCAAGGCGGTCGTTAAAGCCCGTTTGTTCCCTTGACTTCCGGTGTCGTGATGATGGTGATGGCCGTGATGGTGATGGCCGTGATGATGGTGACCGTGCCCATGGTGAAGGGAGTTATTATGGGCGTGGGCGTGACCGCCTTTGAGGGCGTGTTCGTCTTTGCGGGCGTGTTCGTCTTTACTGGCGTGTTCATGTCCTCTACCTGTTTCACGATCTTGCCGATCATCTCTATCTGCATTTCCAGGGTTATGATTGTCGGGCATATTATATTCCTCGTTTCACGACATATGAGTACATGCTCATATATAATAATCTATATTTTCGGAACCTATGTCAATAATATTCCCAATTTATTCTTATTGGAGAAAAAGATGATATACCCGAATCCGCAGAAGGACCGTGTTAGACCATTATTTGGACCTAAAGTTGCGTGTAGCGCGGGGTGCGGCGGTGTAAGTCCACTTTTAGAGCAACTTGCAGCCGATGTCCCCAGTACAAGCGGGTTAGTCGATTTTTTCGAGGAACTCCCCGCCGATAACCGCTACACACGCGAATTAGTCGATTTTTTCGAGGAACTCCTGGCCGATGACCCCTAGACACGCGAATTAGTCGATTTTTTCGAGTAACTCCCCGCCGATAACCCCTACACACGCGAATGAGTCGATTTTTTCGAGTAACTCCCCGCTGATGACCCCAGCACACACGAGTTAGTCGATTTTTTCGAGTAACTCCACGCTGATGACCCCTA
>FWWL01002863.1_pt1 | contig 33769 bp, 28 predicted proteins | sample 2228331 | NCBI WGS metagenome assembly FWWL01 (sample SAMEA103939775, study PRJEB20133) | metagenome
GCGGAACCCCGGCTAGAATAGTGGCGTATGTGTTACCTATGTCCCTAGCCAGGTGTTACCTATGTCCCTGTGCTAAACAGAGTGCCCACCCTACTTGTCCCGTTACCGCCGCCTGGGGTGGGCCGGAACGCGCACGGCGACGGCGCCCACCGGTTTCGCGCGCATCCAATAGGTGGGCCGTAGGGTGGGCACTCGTGCCCACCGGCCTTTTTGGGCAGGCAAACGTTTCCCGGAAGCCCCACCCGCGCGCGGGCATCGGCTAACATAGCCGGTAGGGTGGGCACTACTCGTGCCCACCGCAGGTTTACGAAGCCCCACCCGCGCGCCGGCATCGGCTAAGATAGCGGATTCGCATCGCGCGCTATTGCATTTCATACATGTCTCCTGACGAATACTGCCAGCAAAAGACCGTCCAGAGCGGCTCCAGTTTCTACTACAGCTTCCTGTTCCTCTCCCCGGAGCGGCGACGCGCCATCACCGCGCTGTACGCGTTCTGCCGCGAAGTGGACGACACGGTGGACGACGCGACCGACCAGTCGGTGGCCCGGATCAAACTGGCCTGGTGGCGCACCGAGGTCGATGCCATGTACAAGGGCCGCCCGACGCACCCGGTGACCCAGGCCCTGGCCCCGCACGTGCCCGTCTACGGACTGGAGCAGAAGCACCTGCTGGCCATCGTCGACGGCATGGAGATGGACCTGGACCAGACCCGTTACCTCGACTACGAGGGCTTGCAGCGCTACTGCTGGCACGTGGCCGGCGTGGTCGGACTCCTGTCGGCCAGCATCTTCGGCTACACCGATCCCAAGACCCTCGCCTACGCCGAGAAGCTCGGACTGGCCTTCCAGTTGACCAACATCATCCGGGACGTCGGCGAGGATGCGCGCAAGGGCCGCATCTACCTTCCGGTGAACGACATGCAGCAGTTCAAGGTGACCGCCGCGGAGTTGCTGGGTGGCCAGCACAGCGAGCGCTTCGAGGCGCTGATGCGCTTCCAGACCGAGCGTGCCCAGCGCGTCTACGACGAGGCGCTGGGCCTGCTGCCCAGGGCGGACCGGCGCGCCCAGCGGCCGGGCCTGATGATGGCGGCGATCTACCGCACCTTGCTCGACGAGATCGAGCGCGACCGCTTCCATGTGCTGAACCAGCGCATCTCGCTCACGCCACTGCGCAAGCTGTGGCTGGCGTGGAAGACCTATGTCCGCAGTTAGGCACGGCCTGCGGGTCGCCGTCGTCGGCGGTGGCTGGGCAGGTTGCGCCGCCGCCGTGGAACTCGCGCGCGGCGGCTGCGAGGTCGCCCTGTTCGAGGCCGCCCGCAGCCTGGGCGGGCGGGCCCGCGGGGTCGAGGTGCGCGGCCGGATGCTCGACAATGGCCAGCACATCCTGCTCGGCGCCTACGAGCGCACGCTGCGCCTGCTGCGCACGGTCGGTGTCGATCCCGCCGCCGCGCTGCTGCGCCTGCCCCTGCAGATGCGCTACCCGCCCGGCCAGGACGGGATGGACCTGGTCGCGCCGCGCCTGCCCGCCCCGCTGCACATGCTGGTCGCGCTGCTGCGCGCGCGCGGCCTGGCGCGCGAGGACAAGTTGGCCCTGGCCCGGTTCAACACCGCCGCGCGCTGGATGACATGGCGCCTTGACAAGGACTGCAGCGTGGCCGAACTGCTCGAGCGTTTCGACCAGACGCCGCGCGCGATCCGGCTGATGTGGCGGCCCCTTTGCCTGGCCGCACTCAACACACCGCCCGAGCGCGCCTCCGCAAACGTCTTCCTGGCTGTGCTGCGCGACAGCCTGGGCGCAAGGCGCGCCGCCTCCGACATGCTGCTGCCGCGCGTGGAGTTGGGCGCGCTGTTTCCTGTCGCCGCCGGTGACTGGCTCGCACGGCACGGCGCGGCGGTGCATGCCGGGACCGCAGTGAGCGGCCTGGAGCAGGAAGGGGACGGCTGGCTCGTCCATCTGGGGGACCGGGCCATGACGGTTGACGCTGTCGTGGTGGCGACGCCGGCGGTCCAGGCCGCCCGGCTGGTCGCGCCCTTGCCAGGCACGCAAGAGCTCGCGGACCGCCTGGCCGCGTTGACCTACGAGCCGATCTCCACCTGCTATCTGCAGTACGAGCCCGGCCTGCGCCTCGACCTGCCGTTCTGCGCGCTGGCCGACGCGCCGGCCGACGGGCAATGGGGGCAGTTCGTGTTCGACCGGGGCCAACTCGACGCCGGCCAGGCCGGCCTGCTGGCGGTCGTCGTCAGCGCCGCCGCCGAGGCCGGTGCGCTGGAGCAGGACGCACTCGCGGCTTCGCTGGCGGCGCAACTCGCTAGCGCGTTCGCGCGCCCGGAACTGGCCGCGCCGCTGTGGACGCGCGTGATCACCGACCGCCGCGCCACCTTCGCCTGCACGCCCGGGTTGGTGCGCCCTGGCAACGCGACGCCCTTGCCCGGCCTGGTACTGGCGGGTGACTACACGGCCTCGGACTACCCCGCGACCCTGGAAACGGCGGTGCGCAGCGGGAGCGAGGCGGCGACGGCCATCCTTGCATACGCCCGCCTGCCCCAGGAAAAGCGCAGCCTGTCGCACGGCCGTGGCGGCCGGGGGGCGGCTCCCGTAAAGTAGCAGCATCGAAACAGGTATTTACGGGAACTCAAATGAAACGCCAACTCGGACTGCGCACCCTGCTCCTGCTAGCCCTCGTGGCCGCCAGCACCGCCGTGCTGCTCGCGCCTGAGCTGATCGGCGGTTCCTCCAGCGCCACGCTGCCTGCCCTGTCCACGATGCCGGCCATCGGCCATCACTGAAACAATGGAAACAATTGCAATGGGTAAGCTGGAATATCTCGACGCGCTCAAGCGTGCCATGCTCGGCCTGCCGCCCGAGACGCAGGCCAAGACCCTGGCATGGTACGAGCAGCGCTTTGTCGATGGCGTCGCCGCCGGCCGCGGCGAAGCGCAGATCGCCGCCGAACTGGGCGACCCGAAGAAGGTCGCCGTGACCCTGCGCGCCAACACGCACCTCGACGCTTTCAAGGAGAAGAAGAACCCGAGGAACCTGATGCGGGTTCTCGTCTCCGGCGCCGGCCTGCTGGTGTTCAACCTGTTCATGGTCGTGCCGGCGGCGGTGTACACCGCGCTGCTCGCCGCGCTGTACGCCGCCGCGCTCGGTTTCTATGTCGCCGGCATCGCGATCGCCGCCAGCGGGCTGTCCGGCGCCAACGAACTGGTACTGAACGGGCCGCTGCGCGAGGTGAGCTTCGGCAGCGACGGCCGCCGCACCGAGCAGGTGCAAACCCGCGTCTCGATCGGCGAGACCGGCATCCAGGTCTACCAGGAACCAGCGTCGGGCGCGGACCGGACAGGCGAGCCCGGCACGGACCAGTCCGATGCGGTGGAAACCGACGGGATGGAGACCGAATCCTCGCGCGTGATCCGCGGCGCGGAAGCGGTGGCCGAGCGCGGCATCCAGATCACCACGGAACTGGACGCGAACTCGCGTACGACGCAGACCCTGTTCGGCCTGGGACTGGTCCTCGGCGGCATTGCCCTGATCCTGGCCTCGATCGTCGTCACCCGCTACACCGTGATCGGCATCAGGCGCTACGTCAAGATGAATATGTCCTTGCTGAGGGGGAACTGATCATGCGGGCCTTGTTGAAAATCGGCTTTTCGCTGCTACTGCTGGCCTTCGGCCTGATCGGCGTGGCGTATGCGATGCTGCGCGCCAACGGCGTCAGCGCCCCGACCGAAGGACGCACGGTCGCCACCGAGGTGCGCAAGGTGGGCCCGGAAGTGCGCACCATCGAACTGAGCGGTCCGATCGACCTGAACCTGCGCTACGGGGCCACCCCATCGCTCAAGGTCAGCGGCGAACAGCGCCTGCTCGGCAACGTCGAGACCATCCAGGACGGCGACCTGCTCCACATCGGCACGCGCGGCATCGTGCTGCGCCACCGCCGGCCGCTCGAAGTGGAACTGGTGCTGCCCGCACTGTCGGGCGTGACCGTCGATGGCAGCGGCGACAGCAGCATCAATGGTTTCTCGGGCGAGCGGCTGGTGCTGGAACTGAACGGATCGGGCAGCGTGCGCTTCAACGGCCGCTACCGCGACGTGAAGGCCAACCTGCATGGCAGCGGCGAACTGGACGTCAATGCGGGGAGCAATATCGACCAGGTCCGGGCCGAGCTGATGGGATCCGGGCACATGACCCTGGTGGGCACCACTCGGGTCCTGCGCGCTCACTCGACGGGCACGGGCCACCTCGACGCCGAGCACCTGCGCGCCGAGAGCGTCACCGTGCGCCAGGCCGGCTCGGGCAGCAGTTCGATCCACGCCCGCCGCAGCGCGAACGTCACGCTGAGCGGCAGTGGCGACGTCGAGATCCACGGCAATCCCGACCGGCGCGACATCGCCCGCACCGGCACCGGCGACGTCAGTTTCGGCGAGTGAGCCAGGCCAGCGCGTCGCGCCCCGCCGCGCGCCCGCTGGCGAAGCATGCGGTGAGCAGGTAGCCGCCGGTCGGCGCTTCCCAGTCGACCATCTCGCCGGCGACGAACACGCCGGGCAGCGCGCGCAGCATCGCCGTCCCCTCCTCCAGCGCCTCGAAGCGCACGCCGCCGGCGCTGCTGATCGCCTCGTCCACGGGACGTGGCCTTCGCAGCCGCAGGGGCAAGGCCTTGATCGCCTGCGCCAGGCGCACCGGATCCGCATACTCCCCAGCCGGCAGGCATTCGCGCAACAGCCCGGCCTTCACCCCCTTGATCCCCAGACGGCTTTGCAGGTGGCTCGACATGGAACGCGCCCCGCGCGGCCGCGTCACTTCGGCCAGGACCCGGGCGGCGTCCAGGTCGGGCAGGAGGTCGAGCCAGACGGTCGCCCCGCCGTCGCGCGCGATCTGCTCGCGCAGCACGGCGGACAGCGCATACACCAGGCTGCCCTCGATGCCGGTGGCGGTCACCACGAACTGGCCCTTGCGCATGGCCGTCCCGCCATCGGCCTCGCGATAGCCGATCGCGACGGTCGTCAGCGGCGCCCCGGCGTGGCGCTCGCGGAAATGCCCGCTCCAGTCCACGTCGAATCCGCAGTTGGCCGCGACCAGCGGCGCCACCCGCACGTCGCGTCCGGCCAGCAGCGGCACCCATGCGCCATCCGAACCCAGCCTGGCCCAACTCGCGCCGCCCAGGGCCAGCACCACCGCGTCCGGCCGCTCCAGCCTGGTGCCCCCGGGGCTTTCGAGCACGATGCCGCCGTCCCGCCAGCCGGTCCAGCGATGGCGCATGTGGAAGCGCACGCCCGCTTCACGCAGGCGGTGCAGCCAGGCCCGCAGCAGCGGCGCCGCCTTCATGTCGGTCGGGAAGACGCGCCCGGAAGTGCCGACAAAGGTCTCGATGCCCAACTCGTGTATCCACGCGCGCACCGCGTCCGGGGAAAACCCGTCCAGCCAGCGGCCGACCTCGACGCTGCGTTCGCGGTAGCGCGCGATGAACTGGCCCAGGGGCTCGGAATGCGTGATGTTCATTCCGCCTTTCCCGGCGAGCAGGAACTTGCGTCCGACCGAGGGCATCGCGTCGTACAGGTCGACCGCGACGCCGCCCGCGGCCAGCACCTCGGCCGCCATCAGGCCGGCCGGGCCGCCACCGACGACAGCGACGCGGAAGGGCTTGGATGGGCTGGAGTTCATGTTGTCGAGAAATGGGTGGGGAGGACGCGCATTGTAGTGGAGTTTCGGCCCCGCGAATGTAAAGCCTGCTTGACATCGCCGGGCATGCCGCCTATGATGTAAAGCATACTTTACTTCGATGGAGGCGGCGATGCATCAGAAACGGGTGACCAGAACCTACCTGAAGGAGTTGGGCGGCGCGCTCGCGCTGTATGCGCTGCTGCTGCTGGCGGCGATCCGCTTCGGCAGGCCGATGGAGGAAGGCGCCGCGCGCACGCTGGTGCTGCTGGCGCCGATGCTGGGCTTCGGCCTGGCCTTGTGGGCGATCGTCCGCCATGTCGCCCGCCTGGACGAGTACCTGCGCCGTTTCCTCCTCGAGTCCGTCGCCATCGGCGCGGCCATCACCGCCGGCCTGAGCTTCACCTACGGTTTCCTCGAAACCGCGGGGTATCCGAGGCTGTCGATGTTCGTGGTCTGGATCATGCTGGCCGGCGCGACCGGCGCCGTATGCCTCGTCCGGCGCCTGCTCGACCGATGAAGAACATCGTGCGCGAGCTGCGCGCCGAGCGCGGCTGGAGCCAGGCCCACCTGGCAGACCTGCTGCAAGTGTCGCGCCAGACGGTCAACGCCATCGAGACCGGACGCTACGATCCCAGCCTGCCGCTCGCCTTCGCGATCGCGCAGCGCTTCGAGCGCAGCATCGAATCGATCTTCACCCCGAACCAGGAGCCGGCATGACATCCCTGCCGCCGTCCGCCAAGGAGTCTCTAATGCCTACCAATGCACGATGGATCGGCCAGTACCTTCTCGCCACCGGCGCCATGTTCCTCCTGATCGTCGGCGTGGACTGGCTGCGCGGCGACGACATCGCCGGGACCTGGGCCGAATCGCTCGCCTGGTCGGCGGTCTCGGGGGCGGTCTATGTCAACGTGCACTACCTACGCAGGCGGCGCGGCAAGTCCTGCGCCGCCTGCAAGGAAGACCGGACCAAGGACGCACCCGGCGCCTGAATGCCTGCCTGCATGCTTGACTTTTCGGGCCAGTCCGCCCAGCATCGTGGCATCCCCCGCGGAAGCGGCGGCGGCACGCCCATGCGGATTCCACTCAGCGTCGAGAGGCAGTCATGCAGAAGTTCCACCGTATCCTGTTCGTCAGCCAGGGGCTGACGGACGACCTGGAGGCATTGAAACAGGCGCTCGGCATCGCCCGCAACGATGGCGCCGCACTGCACGCCTTGATCGCTTGCCCCGCGTTCCCCAAGGAGCTGACGCAGTACAGGGAAAAGTACGACACCTGGCTCGCCCGGGAACTGGAGGCTTCGCTACGGCTTGCCCGTGAAGCGACCGGCGTGGACGAATCGGAACTTCCCGTCGGGGTCGAGGTCGTGCACGGCAGCCACCCCTCCGTCAGCATCGTGCGCCATGTGCTGCGACATGCACACGACCTCGTCGTCAAGGTCGCGGACCGCAAGCAAGGTGAAGCCGGCTTCAGGGCGCTGGACATGGAGTTGCTGCGCAAGTGCCCCTGCCCCGTATGGCTGGACCGGCCGATCGGGAAGCCGCGTGGCGAAATCCGGGTAGCCGTCGCCATCGATCCCGAGAACACCGAACCGGAAGGGCGCGACCTGTCGCGGCGCCTGTTGCGGATGGCGCGCGCACTGGCCGACACCCGCAGCGGCGGGCTGGACATCGTTTCGTGCTGGGACTATCCGTTCGAGGAGTACCTGCGCAACAGCCCCTGGGTCAGGATACCCGAGGATGATCTGCGCAAGAACGTGATGGTCATGCGGGCACGCCACCGCGCCGCCCTGGACGACATCATCGCCGCATCCGGCATCGGCGGCGCGGTGCAGGTCCATCATGTCCGCGGCCTGCCCGACGAGCTCATCCCGCGGTTCGTCGCCGACGCCAGGGTCGATATTCTCGTGATGGGCACGGTCGCCCGCACCGGCATTCCCGGTTTCCTTATCGGCAACACGGCGGAGAACGTGGTCCAGAAGCTGGGATGCACGCTGCTCGCCCTGAAGCCGGCCGGTTTCGTATCTCCGACAAGTCCGTATTGATCAAGGGAGGTGGTGGTGGACGATGGCAAACAGGCGCAGGAGCAGACCCTCTGGCACAACCTGGCGGCGCAGGATGTCGTGCAGCAGGTGCGGACCTCTCCGGACCAGGGACTGAGCCAGGACGGGGCGGCGGAGAGACTGGCGAGGTACGGCGCGAACCGCTTGCCGGAAGCGGCGAAGCGCGGCGCCATGGTGCGCTTCCTCCTGCAGTTCCACAACATCCTGATCTATGTGCTGCTGGGCAGCGCCGTGATCACAGCGGCGCTTGGCCACTGGATCGACACCGGCGTCATCCTCGCGGTGGTGATCGCCAATGCCATCATCGGCTTCATCCAGGAGGGCAAGGCGGAGGAAGCGATGGACGCGATCCGCCACATGCTCGCCCCGCACGCGAACGTCGTGCGCGGCGGCGAGCGCGTCTGTATCGCTGGCGAGCAACTGGTGCCGGGCGACATCGTGCTGATCGAGGCCGGCGACAAGGTGCCGGCCGACCTGCGCCTGCTCGCCGCCCACGGGATGTCGATACAGGAGGCGATCCTGACCGGCGAATCGGTCCCGGTGGACAAGCATGTGCAGCCCGTGGCGCCCGGCGCGCCCTTGGGCGACCGCTCCTGCATGGCCTTTTCCGGCACGCTGGTGACCAGCGGCCAGGGCAAGGGGGTCGTGGTGGCCACCGGCGGCCGCACCGAGATCGGCCGCATCAGCGGACTGCTGTCGGAGGTGGAGACCCTGACCACGCCGCTGGTGGCGCAGATGGGTGTGTTCGCGAAATGGCTCACCGTCCTGATCCTGATGGTCGCCGCCCTGCTCCTCGCCTACGGCTACGCGGTGATGGATTACCCGTTCGACGAACTGTTCATGGCGGTGGTCGGGCTGTCGGTGGCGGCGATCCCGGAAGGTTTGCCGGCCGTGCTCACCATCACCCTGGCCCTGGGCGTGAAGGCCATGGCGCGGCGCAACGCGATCGTGCGGCGCCTGGCCGCGATCGAGACGATCGGTTCGGTCTCCGTGATCTGCACCGACAAGACCGGCACCCTGACCCTCAACGAGATGATGGTCGCCTCGGTGCTCACCCGTGCCCACCTGTTCGCGCTGGAGGGCGCCGGTTACGAGCCCAGCGGCGTGCTGCGGTTGGACGGCGAATCGGTCGACCCGGCCGGACACGCGGTCCTGGAGGAACTCGCGCGGGCCGCGGCGCTGTGCAACGACGCGGCGCTCACGCTGCGCGAGGGCGTTTGGCAGGTGGCCGGCGATCCGATGGAGGGCGCCCTGCTCAGCTTCGCCGGCAAGATGGACGTGGACGCGCGCAAGGAGCGTGGCGCCTGGGCGCGGACCGACGCGATTCCCTTCGACGCCAGGCACCGCTACATGGCGACGCTGAACCACGATCACGAGCACCACGCGCGCATCTTCGTCAAGGGCGCGCCGGAGCGACTGCTCTCGATGTGCGGCCAGCAGCTCGACGCCGGCGGCCGTCCCGAACCGCTGGACGCGGACCACTGGAACGCGCAGGCGGAAGTGGTGGCGGCGCTGGGCCAGCGCGTCCTGGCCTTCGCGGTCAAGACGGTCGAACCCGCGCAGACGGTGCTGGCGCACGCGGACGTGGAAGGCGGCCTGACCCTGCTCGGCATGGTCGGGATGATCGATCCGCCGCGGGCCGAGGCGGTCGCGGCGGTGGCCGACTGCCACGCGGCAGGCATCCGGGTCAAGATGATCACGGGCGACCACGCCAGGACCGCCGGCGCGATCGGGCGCCAGATCGGCCTGCGCAATCCCGACACCGTGCTCACCGGGGCGGCCCTGGACGGCATGGACGACAACGCCCTGCGCCAGTCGGTGCTCGACTGCGACATTTTCGCGCGCACCAGTCCGGAGCACAAACTGCGCCTGGTGATGGCGCTGCAGGCGCACGGCATGACGGTCGCCATGACCGGCGACGGGGTGAACGACGCGCCCGCGCTCAAGCGCGCCGACGCCGGCATCGCGATGGGCAGGACCGGCAGCGAGGCCGCCAAGGAGGCGGCGGAGATGGTGCTGGCCGACGACAACTTCGCCTCCATCGCCGCGGCCGTGCGCGAGGGGCGCACCGTCTACGACAACATCAAGAAGGTCATCAGCTGGACCCTGCCGACCAACGCCGGCGAGGCCGCCACCGTCATCGTGGCCCTGCTGTTCGGCATGAGCCTGCCCATCTCCCCGGTCCAGATACTGTGGATCAACCTGATCACGGCCACGACGCTGGGCATCGCGCTCGCCTTCGAGCCGACCGAGGACGACACGATGCGGCGGCCGCCGCGCCGGCGCGACGCCCCGCTGCTGGGCGGACACCTCGTCTGGCATATCGTGCTGGTGTCGGGCCTGTTCCTGGCTGGCGTGTACGGCATCTTCACCTACGCGATCGGCCGCGGCTACAGCGTGGAGCTGGCGCGCACCCTGGCCCTGAACACGATCGTGGTGATGGAGGTCTTCCACCTGTTTTTCATCCGTAACATCTACGGCACCTCCCTGACCTGGAAGGCGGTGCGCGGGACCAGGGTCGTGTGGATGGTGGTCGCGATCGTCGCCGCCGCCCAGTTCGCCATCACCTACGTGCCACCCTTGCAGGGGATCTTCGCCACCGAGTCCATCCCGTTCCTGGACGGCCTGCTCGTCCTTGGCATCGGCGCCACCCTGTTCGCGATCATCGAGACCGAAAAGCAGATACGCCTGCGGCTCATGGCGATCAACCGGGGGGGCGGCGGAGATGAGGTTCGACCCTAGCATCCTGCATGCGTCGCCGTTCCATGAGCTGACCGCGCTGCTCGCGCTTGCCGCGCTGGTGGGCTATGTGGGCCAGTTGCTGCGCCAGCCGATGATCGTGAGCTTCATCGCGGCGGGGGTGCTGGCCGGCGAGTCCGCACTGGGCATCGTGCGCTCGCACGAGAACATCGCCCTGCTGGCCGAACTGGGCGTGGCGGTGCTGCTGTTCCTGGTCGGTCTCAAGCTCGATCTCAAACTGGTGCGCACGCTGGGGGGCGTCGCGCTCACCACCGGGCTTGGCCAGGTGCTCTTCACCTCGGGTCTCGGCTTCCTGATCTGCCTGGCGCTGGGGCTGGACGCGGTCACGTCGATCTATGTCGCCGTCGCGCTGACCTTCTCCAGCACCATCATCATCGTCAAGCTGTTGTCGGACAAAAAGGAGGTGGACTCGCTGCACGGGCGCATCGCGATCGGCTTTCTGATCGTGCAGGACCTGGTGGTCGTGCTTGCGATGATGGTGCTGTCCGCCTTCGGGGTCGGCGGCGAGGCCGGCGGCGCGGACGGATGGAGCCGGCTCGCCACGGTGCTGGGATACGGTCTCGCCATGCTGGTGCTGGTCGGCCTGTTCATCCGGTACGTGGCCACCCCGCTGGTCGCGCTGATCGCCCGCTCGCCCGAACTGCTCGTCACCTTCGCCATCGCCTGGGCCGCCCTGCTGGCCGCGCTGGGGAGCCACTTCGGCCTGAGCAAGGAGCTCGGCGGCCTGCTGGCCGGCGTCTCGCTCGCCTCGACCCCGTTTCGCGAGGCGATCGTCGCGCGCCTGTCCGCCCTGCGCGACTTCCTCCTGCTGTTCTTCTTCATCGCGCTCGGCTCGCAACTCGAACTCGGCCTGTTGGGCGCGCAAGTCCTGCCCGCGCTCGCGCTGTCGGTCTTCGTCCTTGTCGGCAACCCACTGATCGTCATGGCGATCATGGGTGCCATGGGCTATCGCAAGCGCACCGGCTTCCTGGCGGGCCTGACCGTCGCCCAGATCAGCGAGTTCTCCCTGATCTTCGTGGCGATGGGCATGACGCTGGGCCATGTGGACGCCGAGGCGCTGGGCCTGGTCACGCTGGTCGGCCTGATCACGATCGCGCTGTCGGTCTACATGATCACCTATGCGCACACCCTGTACCGCTGGCTGGAGCCCTACCTGGACCTGTTCGAGCGCGCCGCCCCCGTGCGCGAAGCCGCCCACGACGAGCAGGGCCCGAAGGGTGGCGGCTACGAACTGATCCTGTTCGGGCTTGGGCGCTACGGGACGGCCATCGCCCAACTCCTTTGCCGCGACACGTACCGGGTGCTGGCGGTGGACTTCAACCCCGACGTGGTGCGCCGCTGGCGGGAGGCCGGGCACGATGCGCTGTATGCCGACGCTTCCGATGAGGACTCGGTGAACGCGCTGCCGCTCGCCTCGGTCAAGTGGGTCGTGTCCGCATTGCCCCAGCACGACCTCGGCCTGACCCATGAAGACCCGCGCCTGGTGCTCATCGGCGCCCTGAACCGGCGCGGGTACGAGGGCAAGATCGCCGTCTCCACCCAGCACGAAGGCGATGCCGGCCTGCTCATGTCGAAGGGCGCCGACCTCGTCCTCCTGCCCTTCCGCGATGCCGCCGAGCGCGCGGTCGAGCGCATCCGCGAGTGCCCGCCGCCCGGCCGTTAGTGGAGCGGGATCAAGGCGTGACCTGCCGGAGCGAGGGAGAATGACGCGCCGCAGCAGAGATATGCGTTTATGACATATGCAATATTCCGCTTGACAATATCTGTCACAAGAATAATCTTATGCTCACAAATGCGAACGATGGGCACCGACTCTCGCTCACGATTCGCCCGGTAGTCCGTTTCACCAATCTTGGAGGAAATACATGCCGTCGATGACACGCAGGACCATGCTGGGCGCGATCGCGACCAGTCCGCTCTGGTTGCAAACCGCCTGGGCCGCGTCCCAGAACCTGAAGATCTCCCATCAGTTCCCCGCAGGCAGCATCGCCGAAGGCGACTTCCGCGACCGCCTGTGCCGCATGTTCGCCGCCGAAGTGGAGAAGCGCACGCGCGGCTCGCTCAAGTTCTCGATCTACCCCGGCGCGAGCCTGATGGCCGCCAATGCCCAGTTCCCCGCGCTCAGGAGCGCCGCCCTGGACATGGCCCTGGTCCCGCTCGCCTACGCCGGCGCCGACGCGCCCGAGGCCAATATCGGACTCTTGCCCGGACTGGTGACCTCCTACGAGCAGGGCTACGCGTGGAAAAAGGGCGAGGTCGGCAAGGAACTGGCCCGCATCCTGGCGGACCAGGGGCTGATGGTGGTGAGCTGGATCTGGCAAGCCGGCGGTGTTGCCGCCCGCGGCGAGCCGATCGTGCATCCGGAGGATGCGCGCGGGATGCGCGTGCGCGGCGGCTCGCGCGAAATGGATCTGTTGCTGCAGGAGGCCGGCGGGACCGTCGTGAGCATGCCGTCCAACGACATCCATGCGGCCATGCGCAACGGCTCACTGGACGCGGCCCTGACGTCCTCGACCTCGCTGATCTCGTTCCGGCTGCACGAAGTGGCGCGCTCGCTGACCACGGCGCGCGGCGGCGCCTACTGGTTCATGTTCGAACCGCTCCTCATGTCGCGCACCGTCTTCGACAGGCTGGACAAGCGGCAGCAGCAGGCCGTGATGACGGTCGGCGCGGACCTCGAAGCGTTCGCGCGCAAGGCGGCGCAGAACGACGACGCGGCGGTCGCGGCCCTGTACATGAAGACCGGCGCGAGGGTGGCGGACCTGAACCTCCAGGCCCTGCGCCAATGGCAGGACCTGGCGCGCACGACCGCGTGGCAGGAGTTCGGCGGGCGCAGCGACAACTGCGCGCGCCTGCTGGCGCTGGCCGAGAAATCGCTGGTCGCGATCTGATCCGATCTGACTGGCCCGGGGCCGGGGCGGCCCCTTCAGCCCCCGGTCACAGGGGGGAAGAACGCCACTTCCCCGCCTTCGGCGATCGCGGTCGCGGGGCCGCACATCACGTGGTCATAGGCCATGCGCAGGGCACGCTCTTGTCCGAGCGCGTCCGCCCATGCCCCGCCGCGCGCGACCAGGTACTCGCGCACCTGCCCGACCGTCGCCACCTGCGGCGGCAGCGCCAGCGACTCCTGGGCTGTGCCCACCGCCTCGCGCACGGACGCGAAAAATCGCAACTCGATGTTCATGGCTCTCCTAGTGCCGCAGTTCGGCGAAGGGGATGAAACGGACGACGTCGCCGGCGGCGATCGTCCGGCCGGGAGGATTGTCGACCAGTCCATCGCCCCAGACGGTGGAGGTGAGCACGCCCGAACCCTGGTTCGGGAACAGGTCCAGCCCTCCGGCGTCGTTGATCCGGGTGCGCAGGAATTCGTTGCGGCGGTCCGCCTTCGGCCAGTCGAAATCGGCGCGCATCGGATAGGAGCGCGGCGCCACCGGGCCTGTCACGCCCTGCAGGCGCAGCAGGAAGGGTCGCACGAACAGCAGGAAGGTGATGAAGCTCGACACCGGGTTGCCGGGCAGGCCGAGGAAGTGGGCCGCGCCGTCGCCGCCGCGCACCTCGCCGAAGGCCAGCGGCTTGCCCGGCTTGACCGCGATCTGCCACAGGTCCAGGCGCCCTTCGGCCTGCACCGCCGGGCGGATGTGATCCTCTTCACCCACCGACACGCCGCCCGAGGTGATGATCAGGTCGTGTCCCTGGGCGGCCCGGCGCAAGGTGGCGCGGGTCGCCTCCAGCGCGTCGGGGACGATCCCGAAGTCGCTGACTTCGCAGCCGAAGTCCTCCAGCAGGGCGCACAGCGTGAACCGGTTCGAATTGTAGATCGCGCCCGGCGCCAGCTTGCCCCCGGGCGCTTCGCCCGGCATGGTCAGTTCGTCGCCGGTGAAGAACACCGCGACCCGCAGGCGACGCCGGACCGGCAACCGGGCCAGCCCGACCGAGGCGGCAAGGCCAAGCTCCTGGCCGCGCAGGCGCGTCCCGGCGGGCAGGATAACCGAGCCGTTCCGGATATCCTCGCCGGCGCGGCGGATCCATTCGCCGCCGCGCGGGGTGTGACGGACGGTGACGAACTCCCCGTCGGACTCGCACTGCTCCTGCATCACCACCGCGTCCGCCCCGGGAGGGATCAGCGCGCCGGTGAAGATGCGCGCCGCGCTGCCCGGCTCCAGCGGCGCGCCCACGACCCCGGCGGGGATGCGCTGGCTGATCCGCAGCGTCGCCGCGCCGCCGGCGCAGTCGGCCGCGCGCACCGCGTATCCATCCATCTGGGTGTTGTCGGCCGACGGCACGTCGATGGTGGCGTACTGGTCCTGGGCCAGCACGCGCCCGTTCGCCGCCAGCGTGGGGACGGTCTCGGTCTGCGCGACCGGGCGCGCGGCCGCGCACAGCCGCTCGAGGGCCTCGGCCACGGCGAGCATCGGCGGACGACTTGCGGTTGCGCTCATTTCACAGCCCCGTGTGTTCGGCGATGTAGGACTTCATCCGGTCCACGCTTGGCGGCATCACCACGAAACGCTGCGGCAGCGATTCGATGTCCTCGAAACCGGCCGGCCGCTCGGCGTCGGTGCCCAAGGCTTCCAGAATGGTTTCGTTGAACTTGGCGGCCAGCGCGGTCTCCAGCACGATCATCGGCACGCCCGGTTCGATATGCTCGCGCGCGACCTTGATGCCGTCCGCGGTGTGCGTGTCGATCGTGATGCCGTAGTCGTCGGCCACGTCGCGGATGGTCGCGAGGCGGTCCGCGTGCGTCGAGCAACCGGAGACGAACCCGTATCGCGGCACCAGACTGAACTCGTCCCCATCGCTGCCGGGAGCGCCGGACAGGTCGAAGCCGCCGTGGGTCTCGACCTTGCGGAACAGGGCGTGCACCCGCTCGCTGTCGCGGCCCACCAGGTCGTACACGAAGCGCTCGAAGTTCGACGCCTTGGAGATGTCCATCGACGGGCTGCTGGTGTGGAAGGTCTCGGAAGGCTTGCGCACGCGGTACACGCCGGTGCGGAAGAACTCGTCGAGCACGTTGTTCTCGTTGGTGGCGACGACCAGCTTGTGGATCGGCAGGCCCATCATGCGCGCGATGTGGCCGGCGCAGATATTTCCGAAATTCCCGGACGGGACCGTGAACGACACCTTTTGCCCGTTGCTGGTGGTGGCCGCCAGGTAGCCGCGGAAGTAGTAGACGACCTGCGCGACGACGCGCGCCCAGTTGATCGAATTGACGGTGCCGATCTTCTGGCGCGCCTTGAAGGACAGATCGGCGGACACCGCCTTGACCATGTCCTGGCAATCGTCGAACACGCCTTCGACGGCGATGTTGAAGATGTTCGGGTCCTGCAGGCTGAACATCTGCGCGGTCTGGAAGGCGCTCATCTTGCGGTGCGGCGACAGCATGAACACGCGGATGCCGCGCTTGCCGCGCATCGCGTACTCGGCCGCGCTGCCGGTGTCGCCCGAGGTCGCGCCGAAGATGTTCAACTCGTCGTCGTTGCGCGCCAGCGCGTACTCGAACAGGTTGCCCAGCAATTGCATGGCCATGTCCTTGAAGGCCAGCGTGGGGCCGTTCGACAGCGCCTGCAGCACGAGCTTGCGCCCATCCTCATCCTCCAGCACCCGCAGCGGCGTGATCTCGGCCGCGCTTTCGCCGGCGCGCGCGTTGCGGTACACCTCGGCGGTGTAGGTCTTCGCAGTCAGCGCCTTCAGGTCGGCCTCCGGGATGTCGGTGGCGAACTTGCGCAGGATCTCAAAGGCCAGGTCGGCGTAGGACAGCTTGCGCCAGGCGTCGAGCTCCTCCCCGCTCACCTGTGGATAGGACTCGGGCAGGTACAGCCCGCCGTCCGGCGCCAGGCCGCCGAGCAGGATGTCGGAAAATTGCTGGGGATTGCGTGAGGCGGACGCGCTGCTGGCGCGGGTGGACACGTATTGCATACAGTAGAAGACCCGGACGGTTGGAAGTTGAATCTTTATTATAGTCCGGCCGGGAATTCTTGTATGGGCGCCCTCCTCGCCGATCGTCAGCAGGCCGCGTGGTTCACGGTGACCACATGGATGGCGAGTCCGCCGAGCGAGGTCTCCTTGTACTTGACCTGCATGTCGGCGCCGGTCTGGCGCATCGTCTCGATCACGTTGTCGAGGCTGACGAAGTGGGTGCCGTCGCCCTTGAGCGCGAGCGAAGCGGCGGTGATCGCCTTGATGGCCCCCATTCCGTTGCGCTCGATGCAGGGGATCTGCACCAGGCCGCCGATAGGATCGCAGGTCATGCCCAGATGGTGCTCGATGCCGATCTCCGCGGCGTTCTCGATCTGCTCGTTGCTGCCGCCTAGCGCCGCCACCAGTCCCGCCGCGGCCATCGCGCACGCGACGCCCACCTCGCCCTGGCAACCGATCTCGGCGCCGGAAATCGAGGCGTTCTTCTTGCACAGCATCCCGATCGCGGCGGACGTGAGCAGGAAGTCGCGCACGCCGCGCACCGGGTCGCTGGGACGGCAATCCTCGGCATAGTAGCGCAGCACCGCCGGAATGATGCCGGCCGCGCCATTGGTCGGGGCGGTGACGACCCGGCCGCCCGCCGCGTTCTCCTCGTTGACCGCCATCGCATACAGGCTGACCTGGTGCACCGCGTCGTGCGGGAGTTCGTTGCGGGGCTGCTGCTGCGCCTCCTGCGCCTGCTTCCACAGGTTGGCCGCGCGGCGGCGCACGTTCAGCCCGCCGGGCAACTGGCCACCGGTCGCCAGGCCATGCGCGATACAGTCGCGCATCACGCGCCAGATGTTATCCAGGCCCGCGTCCAGCTCCGGCTCGCTCATGCGCGCGCACTCGTTCGCACGCAGCATGTGCGGGATCGACAGGCCGTAACGCTTGCCCTGCTCCAGCAACTGGCCCATCGTATCGAAGGGGTAAGGCACGGACACCGGTTCGGACGGGGCGGTGCGCGCCTGGGCCTCGCCGGCCGCCGTGATGAAGCCGCCGCCAACCGAATAATAGATGCGCTCGCGGATGCTGCCATCCTCCAGCCTGAGAACGAAGCGCATGCCGTTCGGATGCTCGGGCAGGGTCGAGGTCTTGTGCCACACGAGGCCGGTCCTGGCGGTGAACGGCACCTGCTTCCCGCCGAGCAGGCGCAGTACGCCGTCGAGTTCCACCTCGGCCAGCTTGTCCTCGACCGACTCGGGGTCCACCCCCTGTGGCGTCTCGCCCATCAGTCCCAGGATCACCGCCTTGTCGGTCGCGTGGCCGACACCGGTCAGGGCCAGGGAACCGTACAGATGCGCTTCGACGCCCGCGGCGTCGTCCAGCGGCCCGCATTCGAGCAGGAAGCGGCGCGCCGCCACCATCGGCCCCACGGTGTGCGAGCTCGACGGCCCGATACCGATCTTGAACAGATCGAAAACACTCATATCCATTGTTGTCTCACTCGTCTCTTCTTGTTGTTATGGCTGTTGCGGGAACTGCCGTCCCGTCGGAGGGTGTGCGGGACCGGTCGGTCCCGCCTCCCTAGGCGGCCTTGGACAGGCCGACATCGATATTGGCGAGCATGTCGGCCACCATCTCCTCGATGCCGATGCGCGCCTTCCAGCCCCAGTCCGCACTGGCGCGGCTGTCGTCCAGGCTCCTTGGCCAGGTGTCGGCGATGGCCTGGCGGCTGTCCGGCTTGTAGGCGATGCGGAATTCCGGCACCGCCTTCGTGATCGCCGCCGCCAGCTCGCGCGGGTTGAACGACACGCCGGCCACGTTGTAGGAGGAGCGGATCGCCACCTGCGCGGCCGGCGCTTCCATCAGCTCGATGGTGGCGCGGATCGCGTCGGGCATGTAGATCATCGGCAGGGTCGTCTCGGGTCCCAGGAAGCACTCGTAGGTCTCGCCGCGCAGGGCCGCGTGGAAGATCGCGATCGCATAGTCGGTGGTGCCGCCGCCGGGTGGCGACTTGAAGCTGATGATACCCGGATAGCGGATGCTGCGCACGTCCACGCCGTACTTGGTGTGGTAGTACTCGCACAGGCGCTCGCCGGCCAGCTTGCTGATGCCGTAGATCGTGGTCGGGTCCATCACCGTGTACTGCGCGGTGTTCTCGGCGGGCGTGTTCGGGCCGAAGGCGGCGATCGACGAAGGCCAGAACACCTTCAACGGCTTGCCGGCCTCGCCGCGCTCGCGCGCCACCTCGAGGATGTTGAGCAGGCCATCCATGTTCAGGGTCCAGGCCTTGAGCGGCGCCTTCTCGCCGGTCGCCGACAGCAGCGCCGCCAGCTGGTAGACCTGGGTGATGCCTTCGTCGGCGATCAACTGGCCCAGGCGGGCCTTGTCCAGCACGTCGAGCCGGGTGTAGCGCGCCGCGCCGTAGACATTCTCGGTACCGATGTCCGAGGCGATCACGTTGTCGGTGCCGTGCTTGTCGGCGAGCGCGCCGACCAGTTCACTGCCGATCTGGCCGTTCGCGCCGATGATGAGGATGCGTTCCATGTTATTCCGTCGGGTAGCTTGATTAATTGTTCTTGAGGATGCCCAGCTCGCGGCCGGCCTGTTCGAAGGCGCCCAGCACCTTGTCGAGCTGTTCGCGGGTGTGCGCGGCCGACAACTGCACGCGCACGCGCGCCTGCCCCATCGGCACAACAGGGTAGAAGAAGCCCGACAGCAGCACGCCCAGTTCGAACATGCGCGCGGCGAATTTCTGCGCGACCGGGGCTTCGAAGAGCATCACCGGCACCACCGGGTGGGTCCCCGGCTTGATGGTGAAGCCGATGCGCTCGATCTCCTTGCGGAAGTAGGCGGTGTTCTCATGCAGGCGGTCGCGCAGCTCGGTCGAGCGCGAGATGCGGTCGAGGACGGCGAGCGAGGCGCCGGCGATCATCGGCGCCAGCGTGTTCGAGAACAGGTAGGGGCGCGACTTCTGGCGCAGCGTCTCGATCACCTCCTTGCGGCCGGAGGTGAAGCCGCCCATCGCGCCGCCCAGGGCCTTGCCGAGGGTGCCGGTGATGATGTCGATCTTGCCCATCACGCCGCAATGCTCGTGCGTGCCGCGGCCGGTCTCGCCCATGAAGCCGGAAGCGTGCGACTCGTCGATCATGGTCAGCGCGCCGTACTTCTCGGCCAGCTCGACGATCTTGTCCAACTGGGCGATCGTGCCATCCATCGAGAACACGCCGTCCGTGACGATCACCTTGTGGCGCTTGCCCGCGTCAACCGCGGCCTGCAGCTGCTTTTCCAGATCGGCCATGTCGTTGTTGGCGTAACGGTAGCGCGCGGCCTTGCACAGGCGGATGCCGTCGATGATCGACGCGTGGTTCAGCGCGTCGGAGATGATCGCGTCGTTCTCGTCGAACAGCGGCTCGAAGACGCCGCCGTTGGCGTCGAAGGCGGCCGCGTACAGGATCGTGTCCTCGGTGCCGAGGAAGGACGACAGCGCCCGCTCCAGCTCCTTGTGCACGGTCTGGGTGCCGCAGATGAAGCGCACCGACGACAGGCCGTAGCCGTACTTCGCCAGCGCGGCCTCGGCCGCCTTCTGCGTCTCGACGTCGCCGGACAGGCCCAGGTAGTTGTTGGCGCACATGTTGATCAGGGTACGGCCGTCGTCGGCGACGACTTCCGCCCCCTGGCGCGAAGCGAGCACGCGCTCGGGCTTGAACAGGCCCTGTTCGCGCAGGGTACTCAGGTTCTGCTGCAGGCCGCTGTAAAACGCGTTCTTCGCTTCGTTCATTTCTACTCCCTCGTCTGTGGATGCCGGCTTGACCGACCGTTGGACTATGCTGTACCGTCTGGCAGTATCTTGCACCGATTCGACTTATTGGACTGATTCCGATATGTCGAACTCGAATTCAATATAATGGATATTACGCCTGCCACTCCTTCTTGGCAAGCTTATCAGCATAAGAGCAAACAACACTGGCCGCAGCGATGAAAACACCTGTCACGAACAACGCTCCGCCCGAGGTGGGCGCCACCTTGCAGAGGCTGCGCCTGGCGCGCGGGCTGACGCTGGAGGACCTGTCGCGCATTGCTGGGGTATCGAAGTCGATGCTCTCGCAGATCGAGCGCGAGAAGGCCAATCCGACGATCGCGATCACCTGGCGCCTGGCGAATGCATTAGGGGTGGGCATCGGTGAGTTGCTTGCGAGCGAGACGCGCGAGGTCGAACCGATCCGGGTGGTGGATGCGCACGAGATACCGACGCTGCCGGGGACGCATGCGGGCTATGTGCTGCGGATCCTGGGACCGATGGAACTGGCGGGCAAGTACGAATGGTATGAGTTGACGCTATCGCCTGGTGGCGAGCTGGCCTCGCAGGCGCACGATCCGGGCACGGGCGAGCACCTGACGGTGCTGCACGGCGCGATGGAGATCGAGGTCGGCGCGAGCAAGCGCAAGGTCAAGGCCGGCGGCACTGCGCGCTATCCTGCGGACCAGGACCACGTGCTGCGCAATCCCGGCAAGACCGAAGCGAAAGCCCTGCTCGTCGTGGTCCACCGCTGACCCTCCAGATGGGGTCAGAGTCAAATTATCGGGAAATTTAACAAAAATACCGAACAATTCCACTCCGACCCCAGCCACCAGAGTAACAGCTGACTTCGCCAAAAAATGGGGTCAGAGTCAAATTAATGGGAAATTTAACAAAAATTCCCATTTAATTGACTCTGACCCCATTTTCCGTGCAAGGGACTGCCTGAAAGACAAAGTGGGGTCAGAGTCGAATTGTTGGGAAATTTAACAAAAATACCAAACAATTTTACTCTGACCCCACTTTTGGGCCTCACATGCCGAGGGCCTTGGTCAGGAAGCCCCAACGGTCGGCGACTTCCTCGATCTGCTTGGTCGTCGGCTTGCCGGCGCCGTGGCCAGCCTTGGTGTCGATCCGGATCAGGATCGGCGCGCTGCCGCCCTGCGCCGCCTGCGCCGCCGCCGCGAACTTGAAGCTGTGCGCCGGGACCACGCGGTCGTCGTGGTCGGCCGTCGTGATCATCGTCGCCGGGTAGCAGGCACCCTCCTTCAGGTTGTGCAGCGGCGAGTACTTGTACAGCGCCTTGAATTCCTCAGGGTTGTCCGCCGAGCCGTAGTCCGACGTCCATGCCCAGCCAATCGTGAACTTGTGGAAGCGCAGCATGTCGAGCACGCCCACCGCCGGCAGCGCCGCACCGAACAGCTCGGGACGCTGGGTCATCACAGCGCCAACCAGCAGGCCGCCGTTGCTGCCACCACCGATCGCCAACTTCCGCGGCGAGGTGACCTTGTTCGCGATCAGCGACTCGGCCGCGCCGATGAAGTCGTCGAACACGTTCTGCTTCTTCAGCTTGGTCCCCGCCTCGTGCCAGGCTTCGCCGTACTCGCCCCCGCCACGCAGGTTGGCAAGGACATACACGCCGCCCATCTCCATCCATGCCAGGTTGGCCGGCGAGAACGATGGCGTGAGCGAGATGTTGAAGCCTCCGTAGCCGTAGAGATAGGTGGGGTTGTTGCCGTCCATCTTCAGGCCCTTCTTGTGGACGATGAACATCGGCACCTTGGTGCCGTCCCGGCTCGTGAAGAACTCCTGGCGCGTTTCGTAGGCGTTCGGATCGAAGTCGACCTTGGGCTGGCGGAACACCTTGCTCTCGCCGGTCTTCATGTCGAAGCGGTAGATCGTGCTCGGGTTGGTGAAGCTGGCGAAGGAGTAGAAAGTCTCCGTGTCGCCACGCTTGCCGTCGAAGCCAGAGACGCTGCCAATGCCCGGCAGCGCGACCTCGCGCACCGGCTTGCCGTCCAGGTCGCTGATCCGCACCACGCTGCGCGCGTCGGCAAGGTATTCCGTCACCAGCTGGTTGTTGACGATGTCCGCGTCCACCAGCGTCTGCTCGCGTTCGCCTACGACCTGCTTCCAGTTCGCTTCCGCCGGCTTGTCGATGTCGATCGCCACGATGCGCTTGCGCGGCGCGTTCTTGTCCGTGACAAAGTAGAACACCTTGCCGATGTTGTCGATGAACTCGTAGGAGGCGTCGAAGTTGTCGATCAGGGGCACGACCGGCGAGCCCGGCTTGCTCAGGTCCTTGTAGAAGATCCGGTACCTCGGCGCCGTACCCTTGGTGGCAGTGATCACCAGGTAGCGCCCGTCATCGGTCGTGCTGGCATGGAAGCCCCACTCCTTCTGGTCCGGCCGGTCGTACACCAGCACGTCGGCGCTCTGTGGCGTGCCCAGTTTGTGGTAGTACAGCTTCTGGAAGTAGTTGACGTCGGCCAGTTTGGTCGCTTCCTTGGGCTCGTCGTAGCGGCTGTAGAAGAAGCCCTTGCCGTCCTTGCTCCAGGCCGTGTTCGAGAACTTGACCCACTTGATGTGGTCCGGCAGGTCCTTGCCGGTTTCGATGTCGCGTACCTTGATCTCGTTCCAGTCGGAGCCGGACGCGGCGATGCTGTAGGCAAGCAGCTTGCCGTCCGGGCTGACCTCGGCCCCCGAAAGCGCGACGGTGCCGTCCTCGGCCAGCTTGTTCGGGTCGAGCAGCATGCGCGGGTCGCCGCCAAGCTCCTTCAGGGTGTAGAGCACGGACTGGTTCTGCAGACCGTCGTTGCGAGTGTAGAAGTAGCGCCCGCCCGTCTTTTCAGGGACGCTGTAACGTTCGTAGTTCCACAATTCGGTCAGGCGCTTGCGGATCGCCTCGCGCTCGGGAATCTGCGCCAGGTAGGCCTGGGTCAGCTTGTTCTGTGCCTCGACCCATGCCTTGGTTTCCGGGCTGTTGGCGTCTTCCAGCCAACGGTAGGGGTCGGCCACCTTGGTGCCGTGGTAGTCGTCGATCTGCTCGACCGTCTTGCTTACCGGATAAGTAGGCCCGGCGCCATTCGCAGGGCAGTTCTGGGCGAGCGCCGTATTGGCGCCAAAAGCCGTCACCAGGGCGGCGACGAGCGTTGCGTGTCTCATGTGCATATCGTTCTCGTTATTCGGTTGGTCGGTAGGAGGCCTTTGCCTGCCGCATGATAGCGCGAAATGTTGTAGCCGGGAATTGATGGCGCAGCAAGGGTGTGCGCCGATCCGTGCAAGAGCGCGCGGACCGGCGCGGCCTTGCCGGAAAGCCTGGGTCCCCGGATGACCGGGATGGGGATGGGGAACGCCGCCGGTGCTGGCGTCCTCCCTATGCAAGCCTCCTAGGCCGAACGCCGGGCGACCATCCCCGCGCAGCGTGTCTGCCGCCAGCGTCGCGACATGTCGCGCGCCGCGTCCATCTCCACGGGCGTGAGACGGCGTGCAACGACGCTCTTGCCGACGCCGGCCGACTGCTCGCCAGCCTCGGCCGCGAGCAACATCCACATGTAGGCGCGCGTGGGGTCACGCCCCACCCCGCGCCCGCTGTTATACATGCCGCCCAGGTTGTACTGGGCAAGGGCGTGGCCCTGTTCGGCCGCCCTTTCGTACCAGTACACGGCCATGCTGTCGTCCTGCACGACGCCCTGCCCGTTCGCGCACAGCACGCCCAGGTTGTTCTGCGCACTTGCGTCGCCCTGCTCGGCCGCCAGCCGGTACCAGTAGGCCGCCTGCGTCTCGTCCCGGGCGACTCCCTGCCCGCCCGCATAGGCCAGGCCCAACTGGAACTGGGCGTTCGCGGCACCTTGGGCTGCCGCCCGGCGGTACCATTCCAGTGCGCGCTGCGGGTCGCGTCCGGCGCCGCAACCGGCAGCGTACATACTCCCCACCTGGTACTGCGCCTGGGCGTGACCCTGGCTCGCCGCCCGCAGATACCAGCCCATCGCGGATGCCTCGTCCCTGTCCACCCCGCGCCCGCCCGACAGCAACCGGCCCAGCGCGAACTGCGCCTCCGCGTCGCCCTGGTCGCCGGCGCGCTGCAACCACGCCATCGCGCGCAGCGGGTCGGCGGGCATGCCCTGCCCCTCGGCATACGCCAGGCCGAGGTGGCGCTGCGCGGCAGGCTCTCCCGCCGCCGCGGCCTGCCGCAGCCAACTCAACGCGAGCGAGTCGTTCGCCGCCACGCCCTGGCCGCGCTGGTACATCAGCCCCAGGTTCAACTGCGCCTGGGGATCGCCCTGTACCGCCGCCTTGCGCAACCAGGCCATGGCCAGGGGATAGTTGATGGCCGCCCCGCGCCCATGCAGATAGCACTCGGCCAGCAGATTCTGCGCGCTCGCCACCCCCTGCTCGGCGGCGCGGTAGAACCATGCCAGTGCCAACACCTCGCATTGCTTCACGCCACGTCCCTTGCGATACAACTGTCCCAGGTTCTGCTGGGCCGAGGCGTCGCCCTGCTCGGCGGCCTTGCGGAACCAGAAGGCGGCGGCGGCGTCGCTGCGGGCCACGCCCCGCCCGTGGTAGTACATCGCCCCAAGGTGGTTCTGGGCGAATGCCAGGCCCTGGCGGGCGGCCCGCCGCAGCCAGTTCGCCGCCTGCGCGTCGTCGCGGGCCACGCCGTCCCCGCGCTTGTACATCAGGCCGAGATTGAATTGCGCATAGGCGTCCCCACGATCGGCGGCGCGGCGGAACCAGAAGTAGGTGTCGTGCTTGTCGCGAACGGTGTTGTGGCGGTTCATGCTCATCCCCCACCCGCGCCGTTGCCTGCGCAGGAAATGTCGGAATTCCTCGGAATTCCTCAGCAATCGTCGGCGTGCGCGGCTGTGCGGCCCCGCAAGAGTTGCTAAAAGTTTAACAAAAGCGGGGCGACGGCGGTTTGACTGCGCACAATCGTGCGCACCTGGCGGGGGACCGGCGTTGCCGAGCGGGGACGCGCGGCGCGCCGCTCAGCCGGATTGCGCGGCCGTGCGCGCGGCCACGTACTTGTCCAAGTAGGCAGGCACCTTGGCGGCCGCCAGTTTGTTGAGCGACACCAGCAGCGTGGAATCGAGCCGGTCCAGGCCGTAGGAGCGGCCCAGGTGGCGCCCTATGTGGATCAGCACCTCGGCCGCCACTTCGGCGTCGGCCTCGGCGCGGTGGGCGGCGCTGCGAAAGGGGATGCCGAGCTGCCGCGACAGCTGCCCGAGCTTATAGCTCGCCAGTCCCGGGAACACCCGGCGCGACAGCTTGAGCGAACAGACCAGTGCGGCGTGGCCGCAGCGCCGGCCCAGACGCTCGCTTTCCGCGACCAGGAACTTTTCATCGAAACTGGCATTGTGCGCGGAGAGGGTGTCTCCGCCTATGAAGTCGAGCAACTCGGGCAGCACGCGATCGGCCCCGGGCGCACTGTCGACCATCTCCTGGGTGATGCCGGTGAGAGCGGTGATAAAAGGGGGAATGCGCACCTTGCAGTTGACCAGGGACACGTAGCGCTCCTTCACCCGGCCCTCGACGATGCGCAGGGCCGCGACCTCGGTGATGCGGTCGCCCATCGCGGGGGACAGCCCGGTGGTCTCGAAGTCCAGCATCACGACCGGCTTGTCGAACATGCTCATTGCTCCCCCCTCAACCGAACCTGCGCAGCGCGTCCAGCGCCAGGCCCGCGCCGATGCTGCCAAACAGGTCGCCCTCCACGGGGCGCGCCCGCGGCACCAGGGCCGCGATGCGCGCGCGCAGCAGGGACACGGCGCTGGAGCCGCCCGTGAAGAACACCGTGTCGACCGAGGATGGCGGCACGCCGGCGTCGTCCAGCAGGCGTCCGACGGTCGCGCCGATGTCGTCCACCAACTGGGATATCGCCGCCTCGAACCGGCCGACATCGACCGCGACCGACTCGGGCGGGACAAGCCGGTCCAGGTCCATGTCCACGCTTGCGCTCGCGGACAGCCCGATCTTGGCCTGTTCGACCTGCATCGCGAGCCAGTGGCCGGCCCGTTCGTCGATCAGGTGCTGGAGGCGCACCAGCCGGGCAGGTTCGCTCGCGTCGCGCACCAGGTCGGCGAGCTGGGCGATGCTCTTGCGCGTGTAGGCCTGGTTGATCGTGTGCCAGGTCGCGAGCTTGAAGTAGTAGCTGGACGGCACCTCGGCGCCGGACAGCAGGGAACTGCCGTAGCCCAGCAAGGGCATGACGGTGGCCAGGCTCAGGTACTTGTCGAAATCGGTTCCGCCCAGGTGCACCCCGCCGGTCGCCAGGATGTCGTCGCGCCGGTCGGCGCGGCCCGCGCGCTGCGGCCCCAACCTCACGAGCGAGAAATCCGAGGTGCCGCCGCCGATGTCGGCGATGAGCACCAGTTCCTCGCGCCCGATCTGCGACTCGTAGTCGAAGGCGGCGGCGATCGGTTCGAACTGGAAGGCCACCTCGCGGTAGCCGGCGGCGCGCGCGATACCGGCCAGGGTGTCTTCGGCCTCGCGGTCGGCGGCGGGGTCGCCGTCGATGAAGAAAACGGGACGGCCGAAAACGGCGTAATCGAAGCCGCGGCCGGCGGCGCGCTCGGCGCGGCGCTTCAGTTCCGCGATGAACTGTGCCAGCAGGCCGCGAAATGGCAGCGCCCTGCCCGCCACCTCGGTCTGGCCGTCGATCAGGCTGGTGCCGAGCAGGCTCTTGAGGGAACGCATCAGGCGCCCCTCGTAACCCTCGAGGTAGTCGGCCAGCGCGGCGCGGCCATAGCTGACCCGGTCGTCGTCGGCGTTGAAGAACACCACAGAAGGCAGGGTCGGCCGCCCGTCCTCAAGGGCGAGCAGCGCGGACGGTCCGCGACCGGCATCGGCCCAGCCGACCGTGGAGTTTGAGGTGCCGAAATCGACGCCGCATGCGTTCGCCATAATGTCCTTCCATCAGAGGGGCGGTATCGTAACAGAAACAGGCTTGTCGTTGGGCTGGCTGTCGCGCCCTGACATCGGTCGAGCTTCTCCTGCCCCCGCCTCGAGGCGCGCGCCCCCGCCGGGACGGCGGCGGTAGAATCGGCACGATCGAAGCACAGGTGACGGTCATGAAGCGCGAGTGGATCCTCAAGCGCAACTGTTCGCTCTCGCCACGCCAACTGGGGCTGGCCTATGCCCTGCTGTCCATCGCTTCCTTCGGCATCGCCTTCGTGTTCGCGCTGGCCGGGTTCTGGGTGGTCTTCGCCTTCACCCTGCTCGAGATGGCCTGCGTGGCGCTGGCACTGCTCTGCTACTGCCGACATGCGCTGGACCGGGAGCACATCGCCCTGTCCGATGGCTGCCTGCTGGTAGAACGCTTCGAGGCCGGGGTTTGCGAGACGGTACGCCTCGACCCTTGCTGGACCCACGTGGCCATCCCGGACCCGCGTCCGCGCACGCTGATCCGCATCGAGTCGCGCGGCGTGCGCGTCGAGGTCGGCTGCTTCGTCTCCGACGCGGTACGCCAGCAGGTGGCGCGCGAATTGCGCGGAGCCCTCCGCAGCCGTTCCTACCTTGCCTGATCCGCCACCATCGCCGAGCCCTGGCGCCGTCACCCGGTCTCGCCGGGCTTGCTTCAGGAGACTTGTCTTGTCAGCAAGCACCTACACGAACACGGCCGCGCAACCGATACGGGCCCTCGCGCTGGTTCCGGATAATCGCTGAATCACCTCGCCGCCGGCGCGATCCCGCCGGCGCGCACAATCCATAGGAAGCGCAATGACCAATATCCGATGCGAAAGCGCCATCGTCGTGCACGGCGGAGCCGGCTCGCGGCGCGCCTGCGAAGACGGCTGTGAACTGGCCGCGCGCCGTGCACTCGACCACCTCCTCACCGGCGGGGATGCGCTCGACGCCGCCGTCGCCGCCGTGGCCAGTCTGGAGGATGACGGCCGTTTCAACGCCGGCAGCGGCGCGGTGCTTTGCCTGGACGGCGCCACCATCGAAATGGACGCGGCGATCATGGATACCGAGGGACGCCTGGGCGCCGTGGCCTGCGTCCAGGATGTCAGGAACCCGGTCCGCCTGGCGCGCGCCGTGGCCGATACGCCGCACTGGATGCTGGCCGGCGAAGGCGCGCAGCGCTTCGCCCGCGCCATCGGCATGCCCCCCGGCGCGCCGATCTCGGACCGGCAGCGCGCCACGCACGAGCAACTGCTGCGGCGGCTGGCCGGGTCGGTGCCCGTCATGCCCGGCGTGGACAACCGGCTGTTCGAGCGCTACTGGAACTACAAGACCCCGCTACGCCTGCCCCAGGGTAGCGCCTGCGATACGGTGGGGGCCGTGGTGCGCGGTCCCGACGGGCAGTTCGCCGTGGCCTGCTCGACCGGAGGTTCGGCGCCCTCGCTGCTGGGCAGGGTCGGCGATACCCCGATCGTGGGAAGCGGCTTCTATGCCGGGCCGGAGGGCGCGGTGACGGCGACCGGCATCGGCGAGCATATCGTGCGCCACCTGCTCGCGCGCACCGTGTATGGGTGGATCGCGGACGGCATGCCGCTCGAAAACGCCCTGCGGCGCGGAATCGGCCTGTTCCCGGCGGAGGTGGACGTCGGCCTGGTCGCGGTGAGCCGCAACGAGGCCGGGGCCGCCAGCAACCGCGACATGCCAACGGCCCAGGCGGGGCCACGATGAGCGCGGCGGGCCAGCCCCTGTCCGGGCGCGGCCACCTCATCATCATCGGTGGCGGCGAGGACCGCACCAACGACAAGCAGATCCTGTCGCGCTTCGTCGAACTGTCGGGCGGGCCCCAGGCCTGCATCGTTGTGATCACCGCCGCCAGCAAGGCGACCGATGAACTGTGGGAAGTGTACGACCGCGCCTTCGGCGACCTTGGCGTCAGGCGCCGCCTGCACCTGCGGATCGACAGCCGCCAGGATGCGAACGACGCGCAGTCCGTGCGCATCCTGGACGACGCCGACGGCATCTTCATGACCGGTGGCGACCAGAAGCGCCTGCTGGCGCTGATCGGCGGCACGGCGTTGGACGCGGCGATGCACCGGGCGCTCAAGCTGCGTTGCGCCTGCGTCGGCGGCACCAGCGCCGGCGCCTCGGCGATGTCGGGGCACATGCTGGCCCAGGGCCGCGCCGACCTGCAGCCGAAGAAGGGCGAAGTCAGCCTTGGGGCCGGCCTGGGCTTCCTGCACCGCGTCGTGATCGACCAGCATTTCTCGGAACGCCAGCGCCTGGGGCGGCTGCTGTCGGTGGTCGCCCAGAACCCCTACCTGCAAGGAATCGGCATCGATGAGGACACCGCCCTCGTGGTCGAGCGCGGCGTGGGCATCGAGGTGCTGGGCGAAGGCGCGGTGACCGTCGTGGACGGGCGCGACATGTCCACCAACGTGGCCGACATCGCCCAGCGCGATACGCTCGAACTGATCGACGTGCGCCTGCACCTGCTGCCCGGCGGCACCACCTACCGGCTGCCGGGCGCCGGCCATGCGCAGGACAAGCCGCTCCCCGCCGGACTGCTCGACTTCCTGGAAAACGTCACGAAAGCGCATCCGCTGTCATGAAAGTCAAAGTCAAACGTGTCTTGCGCGGCCCCAACCTGTACGCCGCCACACCCTGCCTGCTGGCCGTCATCTCGGACGACGACGCCTGTTTGACACCCGGATTCGGCGTCCGCGTGCTGGCCCTGCTCCCCGGAATGCCACCGGAGGCGGCGGCCGGACTGGCCGACCAGGCCCGGCCCGCGGATGCGATCGCACCTGTCACCATGGAGCTGCAGCGGCTTGCCGGGGCGCCCGCCGAACTTGCGATGACCTTGCCCGTGGCCGGCCACGTCGCGCTGCGCCAGGTGGTGTGCGGATACGCCATCGAACAGGTCGCGGTGGCCGCGTTCGGCGCCGCCCTCGAACTGGTTCGGGAACTGGCGCGCGGCCGCCCCTACGCGCTGGACACGACGATCGCGGCGCTGCGGATGCTGGCCGAGCGGCACGCGATCGGCACCAGCACCGCCGCCGTGCTGGCAGCGGCGCACCGGCGCGGCATTCCCAGCCAGCGGCTGCTGGACGATGCCAACCTGTTCCAACTGGGATGGGGCGCGCGCGCCCGGCGCCTGCAGGCGACCGTCACCGGCGCGACCAGCGCGATCGCCGTGGGCATCGCCAGCGACAAGCAGCTGACCAAGACCCTGCTCGACCAGGCGGGCGTGCCGGTACCGCCCGGCGACACCGTCACCACGACCGGGGATGCGCAGCGCGTCGCACGCAGGCTGGGCGGCCCGGTGACCGTCAAGCCGCTCGACGCGAACCAGGGCAAAGGGGTCACGACGGCATGCCTCGGCCCGGACGAGGTGGCCGCCGCCTTCGAGCACGCGCGGCGCTACGGCCCGGCGGTGATCGTCGAGCGCCACCTGTCCGGCCGCGATTACCGCGTGCTGGTCGCGGGCGAGCGGGTCGCCGCCGCGTCCTGGCGCCGGCCGCCCTGCGTCACGGGCGACGGTAGCAGCACCGTGCAGGAACTGGTCGATGCGGAGAACGCCAACCCGGCGCGCGGCCCCGGCCACGCGAACATCCTGACCCGGATCGCCCTCGACCGGCTGGCACTGCAGACCCTGGAGCGCCAGGGTTACCACCCGGGATCGGTCGTCCCGGCCGGGGTGACGGTGGCGCTGCGCGGCAGCGCCAACCTGTCCACCGGAGGCACCGCCGAGGATGTGACCGACCTGCTGCCGGAGGAAACGCGCGAGATCTGCCTGCGCGCCGCCCGCACCGTCGGGCTGGACGTGGCCGGGATCGACATCGTCTGCGAGGACATCGCCAGGCCGCTGGCGGCGCAGCAGGGCGGTGTCATCGAGGTCAACGCCGCTCCCGGCATACGGATGCACCAGTACCCGAGCCGCGGCACGCCGCGCGACGCCGGGGGCGCGATCGTGGAGGCGATGTTCGGTGGCGACGACGGACGCATCCCGCTGGTCGCCGTGACCGGGACCAACGGCAAGACCACGACCACGCTGCTGATCGCGCACGCCGCCCGCCTGGCCGGCCTGCGCACGGGCGTGACGACGACGGAAGGGATCTTCATCGAGGGCCGGATGACGGTCAAGGGCGACTGCACCGGCTACCGCTCGGCGCGCAGCGTGCTCGCCACGCCGGAGGTCGATTTCGCCGTGCTCGAGACGGCGCGCGGGGGCATCCTCAAGCGCGGACTCGGTTTCGACCGCTGCGACGTCGCGGTCGTCCTGAACGTCTCGGCCGACCATCTCGGCCTGGAGGGCGTCGAGACGGTCGAGGACATGGCGAAGGTCAAGGCGGTCGTCGCGAGGAGCGCGTCGCGCGCGCTGGTCCTGAACGCCGAGGACGACCTGTGCGTGGCGATGGCCGCGCCACTGTCCGCCGGACTCGAGATCCTGTACTTCGCGCTCGACGCCGAGAACCCCGTATTGGTGCGCCACCTCGAACGGGGCGGACGCGCCGCCTACCTGCATGACAACTGGCTGGTGCTGGCCAGTGGCCTGCGCCACGAGGCGCTGCTCGACGTGCGCGAGATGCCGGTCTCGCTCGGCGGGCGCGCCCGGCACAACATCGCCAACGCGCTGGCCGCCGCCTGCGCGCTGGCCGCCACCGGCTTCGGCCACCCGGAGATCGCCTCGGGCCTGCTCGGCTTCGTCTCCGACAGCCGCAACAACCCGCTGCGCACCAACCTGTTCGACGTGGACGGCGTGACGGTGATCGTCGACTACGCGCACAACCGGGCGGCCTACGCCGCGCTGGCGGAGACCGCGCGCGCCCTGACGCCGGGCCGCGTGGTGGCCGTGGTGGCGGCCCCGGGCGACCGCCGCGACGCGGACCTGGCCGAGATCGGCCGCACCTGCGCCGGGGGCTTCGACGAACTGGTCGTGTACGAAAGCGAGAATCGCGGGCGCGGCAGCGGAGAGGTCGCCTCCCTGCTGGCGCGCGGCGCCCGCCGGGGACGGATCGCCGCCGACCTGCTGCACATCGAACTGGATGTGCACCGCGCGATCCGGCGCGGCCTGGCGCTGTGCGCCAAGGGCGACGTACTGGTCTTCGGTTGCGGTTCCTCCCTGTCCGAGCTGACCGAGGCCCTGCGTCCCAGCCGGCCGGAACTGGCGGAGCGCATCGCCGCCACGGCGGCCTGAGGCGGCCCTGCGCCGCGCCGGCTCAGGCGGCCTGGGACGCGATCAGGTCGGCGCTGTGCGGGTCCACCGCGCGCACCGCGTCGATGAAGACCGACAGCGACGAGCCGCATGCGAACATCAGCACGTCGCCCGGGCCGCACAGCGACAGCCCAAGCTGGACCGCCTGGCGGACCTCGAGCTCGCGGTGCAGCGTGTCCGTCATCCCGACCGCCTCCCTGGCGCCCGCCAGGATCAGGTCGACCGCCTCGCCGCGGGGCCGTCCCCGGCTCTGCGATTCGTACACCACCAGTTCGTCGAAGCGTTCGCCGCATACCCGGCCGATCTCGAACAGGTCGGCGTCGCGCCGATCCCCGGGCGCCGTGACGACGCCCACCAGGTGACCCGGCAGCATCGAGCGCGCCATCCCCGCCATCGCCGCGTAGGCCGCGGCGTTGTGCGCGTAGTCCACGATGACCGTGGTGCCGCGCACGTCGAACACATTGGTACGCAGCGGATTGGTGCGGCCGTTCGAGACGAAGGTGGACAGTCCGGCCGCGATCTGCATGTTGGTCAGACCAGCCGCCATCAGGGCGGCGGCGGCGGCCAGGCTGTTGGCGATGTTGAAGCGGGCCAGCCCGCCGAAGGATACCGGCATGCTCTCGACCCGCAGCAGTTGCTGGCGCCGCGTGCCATCGGCCAGCACCACCGCGTTGTCCTGCAGATATGCCGCGCGCCCGCCATCCTCCAGGTGCTTGAGCAGCACCGGGTTGTCCGCCTCCATCGAGAAGAAGATCACCTCGGCGCCGGGTTTCAGGCGGCGCACCATGGCCACGCACAGCGCGTCCTCGGCGTTGAGCACCGCCGCGCGCGAGGCGGCGGAGGCGACCACCGCCTTGACCTGGGCCAGGTCCTCGATGGTCTCGACCCCATCCAGCCCGAGGTGGTCGGGCGCGATGTTGAGCACGACCGCCACGTCGCAGCGGTCGAAGGCCAGCCCGCGCTTGAGGATGCCGCCACGCGCGGTCTCCAGGACGCCGAACTGCACCTCCGGCGAGGCGAGCACGGTGCGCGCCGACCAGTAGCCGGTGCAGTCGCCGCGCGCCACCGTCTTGCCGTCGATGAATACCCCTTCGGTGGTGGCCACCCCGGTGCGCACGCCTGCCATGCGCAGCGTGTGCGCGACCAGCAGCGTGGTCGTGGTCTTGCCGTTGGTGCCGGTGAGCGCCACCAGCGGGATGCGGCCGTCCGATTTCCCCATCAGCCCCTCCAGGATGGCCACGCCGCCCGCGCGTGCCGCGTCCTCGGGCGCTGACAGGTGCAGGCCGATGCCGGTTCCTCCGCTCACGCCAACCACGGCCCCGCCCTGGGCCGCGAGCGGCAGTGCGAGGTCGCGGCAGACGATGTCGATGGCGGCCACGTCCAGGCCGATCCGGCTGGCGGCGCGCACGCACAGGAGGCGCGTGTCCTCGTGCAGCCGCGCGCCGGGGTCGCCGCCGGCGCCCGCTTCGTC
>FWWL01001599.1_pt1 | contig 33767 bp, 33 predicted proteins | sample 2228331 | NCBI WGS metagenome assembly FWWL01 (sample SAMEA103939775, study PRJEB20133) | metagenome
GTCCACCCTCTCCATGCTTTCATGGTATGCCTCTATTGCCTCCACCGCTACCCTCTGGTAATCGCCGTCCTTAGAACCCTCCACCTTACCGCTCAGGTATCTTGTATCCATGGCGAGCACCCTGCTGAAGAGGTTTCCTACCTCGTTGGAGAGCTCTCCCTCAATTCTGCCCTTCAGAGCTGTTTTAGTTATGTCTCCATCCTGACCGAAGGGCATATCTCTGAGGAGGAAGTATCTTACCTCGTCAAGCCCATAGTCTTTGACTAAGTCATAAGGGCTTATGACGTTCCCCAGAGACTTGGACATCTTCTGACCCTCCACTTTCCACCATCCGTGGGCGAAGATGCGCTTGGGAATGTCCATACCTACGGACCTTAAGAAGGCGGGCCAGTAGACCGCATGAAACCTCAGGATATCCTTACCCACCAGATGTAAGTCCGCGGGCCAGTAGTGGAGTCTATCCACAACGGCGGAGACGTAGTTAAACAGAGCATCAAACCAGACGTATATGGTGTGTTCTGGGTCAAAGGGCACCTCTATGCCCCACCTTACCCTGCTTCTGGGTCTTGTTACAGAGAGGTCCTTGAGCCCCTGCCTTACGAAGCTGATGACTTCGTTCCTCCTGTAGTCGGGCATGACAAAATCCGGCACGCTTTCCAAAAGCTCCAGTATGAAGTCCTGATACTTGGATAGTCTGAAAAAGTAAGAGGGTTCCTTTATGTATTCGCAGGGCTTTAGGTGTATGGGACACCTGTTGCCCTCCAAGAGCTCGGACTCAGGTTTGAACTCCTCACAACCCACACAGTACCATCCTTCATACTCTCCTAAGTAGATGTCTCCCCTCTCATAGCTTTTGGTAAAGACTTCCCTTACCAGCTCTTTGTGGTAATCGTCGGTGGTCCTTATGAAGCGGTCATAGGATACGTCCATAAACTCCCAGAGCCTTTTGAAGTTCTCCGAGTTGATGTCTGCAAGCTCTTTTGGAGACATACCCTTTTCTTCGGCGCTCTTTTGAATCTTGAGCCCATGCTCATCGGTGCCCGTGAGGAAAAGAACATCAAAGCCCCTCTGCCTGTAATACCTCGCCAGGACGTCGGCGGCCACTGTGGTGTAAGCATGCCCTATATGTGGAACATCGTTCACGTAGTATATGGGCGTGGTTATGTAGAACTTCATAGGACATATAGTTTAAACCATCAGAGCTTTATCCTGCCCTCTTTGAGTTCCCTTTGTAGCTGTCTCCTGAGGTCCCTCTCTCTTAATTCTTCCCTTCTGTCGTGCTTCTTCTTGCCCTTCGCCAAGGCTATCTCCACCTTGACCTTGCCGTTTTTGAAGTAGAGCTTGGTGGGGATGAGCGTATAGCCCTTTTCCTGCATCTTGCCATAGAGCCTGTGTATCTCCCTCTTGTGTAGTAAGAGCTTTCTCTTGCGGAGAGGGTCGGGGGGCTTGATGGTGGCATACTTATAAGGTGCGATGTAAAGGTTATAGAGCCAAGCCTCACCTTCTTCTATCCTGACAAAGCTGTCCTTAAAAGAAACGGTCTGTCTGTTCCTGAGGGACTTAACCTCGGGACCCTCCAGGACAATACCCGCCTCGTAGGTCTCCAAAATCTCATAGTCCGCCCTTGCTTCCTTGTTCAGTGCTACGGTGTGCTCTCCTCTTTCTCTTGGCATTGATTATAATCTAACACAAATCTCGCTCGGTGCTACTCATAAGAAGAGCTTATGGCTTCCATAAGCAAACTTTAAGCTTTTCAATCTTCTAAGGGTGTAAAATTAAAGTTCAAAGGAGGTGTGTCATGAGGAGGGTATTGGTGGTTTTGTGTATGGTGGGCGTAGCCCTTTCCCAGCAGTTGGTCCTCAAAAAGCCCCCCAAGTCTTTGGACAGATATTACCCGCCCCGGTCCAACAGGATGGAGTTTCTGTCCAACATGCATGCCATGAGCGCATCCTTCTATGGGATACGGATGAACATAAACAAAGGAAACTGGGAAAGGGCTTTGGAATGGGCTAAGAATCTGGAAAAGGCTTACAACGACAGCGCCAAGATGGTCCCCGAATGGAAGGACTACTACAAATCACAGCTCGCTTCCGAGCTTGTAAAGGCTGTCCAGTCAAAGAACGCGGACGCGGTCATAAGGGCGAGCAGAGCCCTGGGAGAGACCTGTAGCAAGTGCCATGCAGAAAATCAGGCGGTGGTTAAGGTTTACTACCACTTCCCACGTTATGACAGGATACAAATAGAGGACCCGGTGGAGCTACAGAACCTCAAAACCCAGGAGTTTATGAAGAAACTCTCCGATTCCATGAAGGCTCTGAGGGTGCTCATGGCTCAAGGAGATTTCTCGGGAGCGAAGGAGGAAGGTAAGAACTTCGTGGAAAGGGCAAAGGCTATGAACACCATGTGCAGTAAGTGTCATACCTCAAAGGCATCCATAGAATCTCTGGCGGGCAAAGATTACCTTAGCCTTCTGGACAGCTTGGACAGAGCCCTTTCCAATCCTCAAGCCAACAGAGATGCCATAAATAAACATCTTTCAGAGGTGGGTCAATACTGCTACAGGTGTCATAATGTGCATCTGACACCTGTCTTGCTACAGAGGGGCTTAGAGGGTATCAAGAAGTAGCATGAGCATAAAGCCCGCAAGGAAGCCCAGCGTCACGCGCAGGTTGGCCTTTTCATCCGCGTAAACCTCCGGGAAGACCTCCTTGACCGTCACGTAGAGCATGGCTCCACCGCCAAAGCCCAGACCGAAGGCTAAGTATTCTCCAAAGGTCTCAAAGAACAGGTAGCCCAGAAGGGCAAAGGCGGATTCCAAGAGTCCGCTCAGCACTCCCACGAGGATAGGAAGGCTTAGGGAGGATGTCATCAGGTAGAGCGTGAGGCTCACGACCAAACCCTCGGGCATGTCCTGTATGGCTATGGCTATAGCCAAGTCTTGACCAAGCCTGTCCGAGTGTGCACCCGCTATGCCTACGCTCAGACCCTCCGGGATGTTGTGAATGATGACGCCCAGGGCTATGAGTAGAAGCCTTCTTGACCTGCCCAAGGTAAGCCTGCCCTCATAACCCTTGAGTGTATGCTCGTGTGGAAAGAGGTTTTCTATAAAGCCGAGCAGGGCAAAGCCTGTGAGGATGCCCGCCGATGTGGGCAGGAATCCTCCCTTTTCTATGCCGGGAACTATGAGACTTAGGAAAGAAGCCACCAGCATCACACCGCCCGAAAAGGAGAGGGCTGTATGATAGGAAAAGGGTTTTCTCCAAAGGAGGACAAGCAAGCTTCCCAACGCAGTGCCTACGAAGAGAAGCGCGGAGCTGTAAAGTATGGGATTCACAGCAGTTCTGAGAGCCTAAAGAGGGAGTAGAGCTCCAAGCCTTGGGCGTTTATGTGCCCCCTTCCGCCCTCTTCCCTGTCCACTACACAGAAGACACCCACCACATCCAACCCTTCACTCCTACAGGCGGACACAGCCTTTAAGGAGGAGCTCGCGGTGGTCACCACATCCTCCAGGACCGCCACCCTGTCCCCCGCCTTTAAAAGTCCTTCTATCTGCCTTCCCGTTCCGTGCCCCTTGGGTTCCTTCCGGACAACAAAGGGCTTTATGGGGTTAGAGTCCATGTAGGACACGAAGGCTACCGCGTAGGCTATAGGGTCCGCGCCCAGGGTGAGACCGCCCGCACCCGCAACGCCGAAGTCCCTTATGAGCTCATACATGAGCTTTCCCACGAGGTAAGCACCCTCGGGGTCAAGGGTAATCTGCTTTAGGTCTATGTAATACCTGCTCAGCTTACCCGAAGAGAGCTTAAAGATAGGCTCGTCCGCAACCTTGAGGGACCTCTCCCGTATAAGACTTTTGAGCCTTTCCCTAAGCATCCCTCTTGAGCCTTTCCTTTGCGTATTCCATCAGACCGCCCGCTTTGAGGATGGCTTGGATGGTTTCTGGGAACTTGGTAGCTTCGTATTCCTTGCCCGTGGTAAGGTTTCTGATTATTCCCCTTTCGGTGTCCACCTCTATCTCATCACCATGGTTTATCTCGTCCACCGCCTCGGGAGCTTCCACTATGGGAAGTCCTATGTTTATGGCGTTCCTGAAGAAGATACGGGCAAAGGACTTGGCAACCACCACGGGCACGCCCGCATACTTTATGGCTATGGGAGCATGCTCTCTGGATGAGCCCGAGCCGAAGTTCCTGCCCGCCACTATGATGTCTCCGTGCTGGTGCTTTTGGGCAAAGTCGGGATGCTCCGAGTCTTCCATTACATGGCTCGCCAGCTCATAAGGGTCGGTGGTGTTGAGGTATCTTGCGGGTATTATCTGGTCCGTGTCCACGTTGTCTCCAAACTTCCAAACCTTTCCTCTGAAGAGCATACTAAGATTATACTATCTTTTGAGGTTTTAAGATAAAGTCTCCACCACAATGCCCTCGGACCGTCTTAGAAAAGTATGTTAAAATTAAAAAACATGCGACAGGTTCTCTTGGCTCTGGCTCTGGTCTTTATACCCCTGATTTCTTACGGAGCTCAAAAGCTACGCCTTATGGCTACCATCTACCCCGTTTACTATCCCCTCAAGCACATGGCGGGCGATGTCCATCAGGTGGACTTGCTCATAAATGCACCCATGGACCCACACCATTACGAGCTAAAGCCCAAGGATGTAAGCAGGTTAAGACAGTCGGACTATGTGTTCATGCTCGCTCTGGAAGGCTGGGAGAGACAGATTGAGGGGCGTATACCCAAGGAAAAGCTTATCCCCCTTTATAAAGACATGAACCTGATAAAGCTTAAAGGACAGGTGGACCCGCATGTGTGGGTTTCTCCAAAGACCTACAAGGTTTTGGTTAGCAACATACACAAAAAGCTTGTAGAGATAGACCCTGCGAGGGAGAGCCATTATAACGCCAAGTTCAGGGAATACATGAGCCAGCTGGAGAGGTTAGACAGTGAGTATGAGAAGGTTCTGAGTGCATGCAAGGTTAGGGTAATAGTCACCACTCATCTCTCCACCGGATATCTCGCCAGAGACTACCGCTTGGAATCTGCGGGTCTTAGGGGCACCCATGCGGAAGAGGAACTCCGTCCCTCGGAGTTGAAAAAACTGATAGACATTATGAAGTCCAGAGGGGTAAAGACCATATTCCTTGAGCCCGGACAGAATGAAGGCATAGCGCAGAGGATTGCGGGTCAGGTCAACGCAAAGGTGATGCGCCTGAACACCTCCTTCTTTGCGGAGAAACCCGACGATGACTACCTTAGCATAGCCAGGAGGAACTTAGACAACCTTAAGAAAGGGCTTGAATGCGGGTATTAGAGGTAGAGAACCTCAGCTTTTACTACAGGCGGGGAGAGTATATCCTCAAAGACATAAGCTTTGGCGTTGAGGAGGGTGAGCTCTTTGCCATACTGGGACCCAACGGAGCGGGCAAGACTACCCTACTTAGGCTTTTGATGGGTTTTCTCAAGCCCGTGAGCGGGAGGATAAAAATCTTCGGTCGTGAGCTTAGACACTTCGGGGAATGGAGGAGGATAGGTTATGTGCCTCAGAGGTTCAGCGTGGACAGGTTTTTCACGGGAAGCGTGGGGGAGCTCTTTAAGAGCCTGGCGCAGAGGGAGAAGGTGGGATGGGTCATAGCCTATCTTCACTTGGAGAGCCTGCTGGATAGACCCTTTGTCAAGCTATCCGGTGGCGAACAGCAAAAGGTCCTGTTGGCTCTCGCCCTTACCACCAACCCGGACCTGCTCGTGCTGGATGAGCCCACCACTGGTCTTGACATACACGCTCAGGAGCATATGGAGAGTATCCTGAGAGAGCTAAAGGGTAAAAAGACCATACTGCTCGTTTCCCACGACATAGGCTTTGTTTTGAGGAACGCGGACAGGCTTCTATGCCTGGGCGTGGAGATGTGTCGTGTGGTGGATACACAAACCTTTAAGGGCATGGTGAGGGAGCTCTATGGACTCCATTGAAATCTTACAGATAGCGTGGAAGGGTCTGCTGAGCGCGGTTCTCATCAGCCTATCCTCATCGGTCATAGGCGTATACCTGCTCATAAAGAGACTTTCCATGCTGGGTGCGGGTCTGTCCCATGCGGCTTTCGGAGGCATAGCCATAGCCCTGGTGCTCGGGCTTGATGTCAGCACCTTTACCCTCATCTACACGGTGCTTTTGGGTTTGGCTATACAATACCTTATCCAAAAGCGTGGTCTTCCCGCGGACACGCTCCTGTCGTTAGCCTTCTCCTTCGGCGTCGCGGTAGCCATAATAATACTCAGCTTGTGGTCTGTCCTGGGTCTTAACATCTTCTCTTACCTTTTTGGAAGCATGCTCCTTGCCTCGGAGACCGAGCTCCTGAATGTGCTCCTTGTATCCCTTATTACGCTGATTTACATAGCCGTCAACTACAGGAGCATACTTGTTTTGCTCTTCAACGAGGAGATGGCCAAACTCAGGGGCATAAAGGTTGAACGCATAAACTACATCCTCATAGCCTTAGCTTGTGCCAACATAGTCATATCCATAAAGGCTGTGGGAATAATCCTGTCCGCATCCTTTATATCCATACCCCCCATGGCCTCCCTACTTCTGGCGCAGTCCTTCTTCTCCGCGCTCCTTATATCGGTGCTTTTTTCCCTAACATCCACCCTCTTAGGCATGGGCATATCTTTGGTCTTTGACATACCCCCGGGCGGTTCCATAGTGATTTCCATGGTTCTTCTGTTCTTAGCTTTGCTCTCCGGCAGATTAATCCGTAAGATCTTTCCTCAAGGTGCTTAGCCTTTCCAAAAGGGTGTCCACAATGCTTTTCTTGTCCGCCTTTTCCTCAACCGCCCTTACCTCTTTACCGGAGAGGTAGCTTGCCACAGAGTTTATTATCCGGGGACCGTAATGAACCCACACATGGTCTATCAGCAGGAAGATAAGCGCCAGACCGACTATCCACCGAAGCATAACTATAAATTTAGTCCTTGCAAATGAAACTCATTTGTCTTAATATTAGAGTATGGAGCTGGCTGAGCTCAAAAGGCAGTTTGAGTCTTATCTCAAACAGAACGGACATAAGATAACCAGGAGTAGGTTTGACATAATAGACATGATAGCGGAATACAGCTCCCACTTTGAGATAGAGGACCTGGTGAACTGGATAGCCCACAAAAACAGAGGGGTTGCCTCAAGGTCCACCGTATACAGGACAGTCAAGCTCCTGCAGGAGTTCGGAGCCATAAGGGAGGTTATAAAGCTCAACAACAGAACCATATACGAGTTTGTGGCGGGCAAGCCCCATCATGAACATCTTGTGTGTGTAGAGTGCGGAAAGATAATAGAGTTTTACAAGGACGAGATAGAGGAGCTCCAAGATAAGGTCTGTGAAGAGCACGACTTTACACCCCTGAACCACCGGCTTGAAATCTTCGGTATATGCTCCGACTGTAAGAGGAAAAAGCCATGAGGATAGAGGGAGATTACATACCATTGAAGACTACCAGAGACAAGCACATAAGCCCATCCTTTGATAAGGTGTTGGATGAGGTAAGTCAGAGCCACGCAATCCTTTCTTCTCAACCCACGAACCCTCAGGGCGTTGACCCTCTTATCCTCGGTGAGGTCAAAAGGGCAGCGCAAAAATACGGAGTTCCAGAGGAGCTCATACTGGCTATAATCCAGCAAGAGAGCGCTTTTAATCCTAAAGCTTACAACAAGAACAAGGATGGCACGGAAGACAGGGGGCTCATGCAGGTAAACTACCAGCACAACATAAGGCTTATGAGGGAATACGGGATAGAAGACCCGGACCAGCTTTACGACATAGCCCTTAACATAGAGCTCGGCACAAGGATACTCTACGAGAACTACAAGCGCCTTGGAAACTGGGTGATGGCGGTAAAGGCTTACAACGGGCTGAAGGCGGACAACTGGGATTACGTAAAGTCCGTCTTTAACAAAGTGGCTATGTTCAAGTGATTACTTGCTCGGTCTGAAAGCCTTTATCTTGTCCTCGTGTGTGGTTATGTAAGGTCCTCCTATAAGGTCTATGCAGTAAGGTATTGCGGGGAAAACCGCATCAAGGCATACCTTTATGGATTGGGGTTTGCCCGGAAGGTTTATTATGAGGGTGCTACCCCTTATGCCGGCGGTCTGCCTTGAAAGTATGGCGGTGGGAACTTGCTTTAAGGAGACCTGACGCATGAGCTCTCCAAAGCCCGGGAGCTCCTTTTCGCATACTGCTTTGGTAGCCTCCGGCGTGACATCCCTCGGGGCGGGACCCGTCCCACCCGTGGTCAGGATAAGACAACATCCCTCATGGTCCGCCATGTGTATGAGGGCTCCCTCTATTATCCCCCTCTCATCCGGCACCACTTGGTAGACTGTCTCAAAGGGGCTGGAGACCACTTCCTTTAGGTATTCTATGATATACTTACCGCTTATGTCTTCGTACTCTCCCCTGCTCGCCCTGTCGGAGACGGTTAAAACGCCGAACTTGGCTTTCATGCTTACCTATTATACAGGCTTATGCGGGTTTGCTTTCTCTCCATGTAGCCCTTTCTGAGCTTGTAGCCCTCTTCGGGATAGAGTCCGTAGAAGAGGTTCTGCACGTGGTTGCCCTCCACGAAAAAGCTCCAACGCTCCAGCGCACTGCCTACGAGGAGCGAAGCAAAGGCTGTGGCGTAGAAGATGTAAAGATGTTGTCCAGTTATCCAAGAGTAGAGGACGAAGAACAGGGGAATTACGAAGGTGAGTATGTAGGCTATGGGGAGGACAGAGCCCAGTATCTCCTTACCTTTTTTGTAGTAAAACTCTTCCGTGCAGTAGTTGTTGGTTGTGGTGCCGGTGTCCAAGACCCTTATGGGTCTGTTGTGGGCTATGTTGAGGGCTTCGTTGATGGTGGGTCTTTTTATGTAGAACTGCCTTATGTTGAAAGCAAGCCTGAAGGCAAGCCCCAAGCTCAAAAAGAGGAAGGTTAGGAATAGGTAAGTGGGTATAAACTCGGGCTTGTAGTGGTAGGTAAGAGCCAAAAAGGCAGAGGAGCCAAGCATTAGATACATGTTAAGGTAGTAAAGGACCGTCAGGGGTGTGTTCCACTCTAAAACAAACCTGTTGGATGCGTATATCATGGCTGTGGAGAAGGCGCTCAGCCACCCGAGGATAAAAGTCAGAATACCGAAAAGATGCTCCAAGAAGGGTCCGGCGCCGAAGTATTTGAGAAGGGCGTAGACAAACAAGGTAAAGCCGTAAGCTCCGCTGAAGACCGCCTCCCTTGAAAGCCAAGATGTGTGAAAGCGCCTTATAGCCTTCCAAGCCCTTAGCTTGTGTCCTAAGTGAAAGCTTGCGCCTATGGCGCCCAGACCTATGAGGATGAGCGATATTATAAGCGAAGTAAAGAGCATATTGGGATGGAGGGCTGTGTTCTTTCCAAAGAGTGTCAAGAATTCCATGGCATAGGTAAAGGTAAAAAGACCTATGGATATGCCTGCGGTCAGAAAAAACCAGATTAGAGATAGGGGTGGGTGCATGCTCCTAACCTCCTTTATAGTGTCTTCTCATAACCTCTAAAAACAGTGGGTTGTCCGGCTTTAGGACATGTTCGTCCACGTGCACCTTGGTTTCCGTCCTCGCCAGATAATGGTTTGCGGGGTTTGTTCCCGCTTGGGAGAAAAGCACAAAACCGTTTCTCTCCTTTATCATCTTGTATACTTCGCTGTTTGGGTCCTCTATGTCTCCAAAGAAGCGAGCCTTTGCTGGGCATGTAAGGACGCATGCTGGTTTCCTGTGTTCAGGCGGTAGCGATTCGTCGTAAATCCTGTCTATGCAGAGGGTGCATTTTTTCATTACCTTATCCGCCTCGTCAAACTCCCTACAGCCGTATGGACAAGACCAAGAGCAGAGCTTACAGCCTATGCAGTCATCGTAGTTGACCAGCACTATACCGTCTTGCTCCCTCTTGTAGCTTGCACCTGTGGGACACACGGGCACGCATGGAGCATCCTGACAGTGAAGGCATGACTTGGGAAGGTGAAACACCTGCGTGTTGGGAAACTCTCCCACCTCGTAGGTCATTATCCTGTTATACCAAACACCCTCGGGCTCTCTTCCGTAAGGGTCAAAGTCCGAAAGGGGTCCAAAGGCTGCTTGGGTGTTCCACTCCTTACAATTGGTAGCGCAGGCATGACAGCCCACGCATGTGTTTAAGTCTATCACTAAGGCAAACTGCGCCATGATTACACCTCCTTAAGGCTTATACCTTAGAACTTCCAACTCTTTCCACCTTTCCTCTATGTAGTGCAAGGACTTTACCTCAAACTGCGGATAGGTTTCGGGCGTTTGGTCCTCCGCCTTGTAGACCTTTACCTTGGTGTCAAACCAAGCCAAGTGTCCCGTTATGGGGTCTCCGTAGTAGATTTCCCTACCGCCTATCCTGATGCTGTGGGGTATGACATGGTTTAGAAGAAAGCCCTGATGCCCTTCCTCCGCTTCGGGCTTTAGTCCCCAAGCCCCCTTCATCTTGCCTATGGCGTTCCAAGTCCATACTGAGTTGGGCTCTGTGGCTTCCGTGAGGAAGGCCTGACACTTGACCTTGCCTACCCTTGACTCCACCCACACCCAGTCCAGATGCTTTATGCCGAGCTTTTCTGCGGTCTTGGGGTTGATGTAAAGGTAGTTCCTTGAGGATATCTGCCTAAGCCATGCGTTCTGTGAGTCCCAAGAGTGATACATCCACTGGGGTCTTTGGGTAAAGGCGTAGAGGGGATACTCCTTACCGCTTACCTCTTCCTCAAAGGGAGGATACCAGAAGGGTAGGGGGTCAAAGTATCTGATGAGCCTTTCCCTCAGGATAGGGTCGTTGGGTGGCTGGTTCTTGCCTTCCCACAGACCCTGACCGGCGAGCCTGAAGGTCTGCATGGGTTCTAAGTAGAAGTTGAAGATGATAGGAGCAACCTTCTTGACAAAGCCCACGCTTTGAGCCCACTCTAAGTAGTCCTTGTTAACGTGCCTGTAATACCTCATGTTGTCGGGCAGTTTGTAGTAGAAAAAGCCCCTGTTCTTTATGTACATCTCCAGCTGATTGGGGTTGGGCTCTCCCACGAAGTGCTTGTCTCCGTTTTTGCCCCTCCAACCCGCCAATGCACCCACGCCCGGTCTTACCTGCCAGTTTATTAGAAAGTCCTTAAAGTCCTTGTATTTTCTTGAGCCGTCTGGGTTTAGGAAGGTCGGGAGCTTAAGACGGGTGCCTATCTCCACCATCACATCTCCCCAGGGCTTGACGTCGTAGCCGTTCTCCTTAGGGTCTACTATGGGATGTCTTAGGGCATCCACCGGACCATCTACCGAAGATGGCGGTCTGTCAAGCAAGGAAAGGGCGAACCATTGCTCTAAGTAGGTGGCGTCCGGAAGCACCAAGTCCGAGTAGGCTACCTGCTCGCTGTAGAAGGCGTCTATGGTGATTATCTTGGGAATTACGTAGTTGCCCGCAGGGTCATTGGCGGTCAGGGCTTCTATGATGTAGGGGATGTTCTGGGAGGAGTTCCAAGCCATGTTGGCCATGTACCAAATCATTACCTCTATACCGTAAGGGTTCTGTTCGTAAGCTGCGGGTATGACGTTCTGGATACAGCCGTGGGCGGTCATGGGAAACCACCAGCTGTAAGCCCAGTCTATCCTTACGGGATTGCCCTTCTCATCCACCAAAAGGTCATCGGGGCTTTGCACATACCCGAGGTGAGGTCCGGGGTAGACCTCTCCATACCTAATCTCATCGTGTCTTGTTATCTTGTAGGGCTTGGGAAGGTCCTCTATATGCTTGGGGTAGGGGGGCTTATTCAGAAAGCCTCCGGGCACATCCACCACACCCAGCATCATCATCAGGAGGAATACCGTCCTTGCGGTCTGAAAGCCGTTGGTATGAGACGCTATACCTCTCATTATGTGGAAGGAGACGGGCCTTCCCTTAGTCTTTTTGTGCTTCCTTCCCCACACGTCCGTCCACTCTATGGGGAGCTCCAAGGGTTCTAAGAGGGCTACCGTTCCCATCTCCTTTGCTACCCTCTCTATGTCCTTGGCGGGTATGCCCGTAATCTTTTCCACCTTCTCGGGAGAGTATTCTTTGACAAGCCTTTCTGCAAAGATGTCAAAGGCGGGCCTTACCCTATATCCTTCAGGTGTTGTAAACTCTCCCACAAAAGCGGGGTCTAAATTGTCCGGGACTATTCTGTCCGCGGGTTGGAATGTGCCGGACTTTTGGTCAAAGACCATGGGCCTTCCTTCCGAGTTTCTGTAGAAGAGTCCGTCCTTGGAGGTTCCCGGTGCCTGTATGACGAGCCATGTGGCGTTGGTAAACTCTCTCAAAAAGTCCCAGTCCACGAGGTTGTACTTAAAAAGCACGTGTATGATGCCCATGAAGAAGGCGCCATCTGTTCCCGGCTTTATGGGCACCCACTCGTCCGCTATGGCTCCGTAGCCCCAACGCACCGGGTTTACTACGACAAACTTACCGCCCTTGCGCTTCATCTCCTGTATGCCAAGCTTGAAGGGGTTGGAAGAGTGGTCTTCCGCCACGCCCACAAGCATGAAATACTTGGTGTTTTCAAAGTCCGCCTCTCCAAACTCCCAGAAGGAGCCACCGATGGAGTAAAGACCCGCAGCGGCTATGTTTACCGAGCAAAAGCCCCCGTGCGCAGCCCAGTTGACCGTCCCCAACTGTCCCGCAAACCAGCCGTTTATGGCTTGCATCTGGTCCCTACCGGTGAAGAAGGCTATCTTGTAGGGTCCCTTTCTCCTTGCTTCCTCTATCCATTTGACCGCAATATGTATGGCTTCGTCCCACTCAATTTCTTTGAACTCTCCCGAGCCCCTGGGACCTACCCTGAGCAAGGGTTTTCTCAGCCTTGCGGGGCTGTATTCTTTCATTATGCCCGAGGAACCCTTGGCGCACAAAACTCCCTTATTGGTAGGATGAGCGTCGTTGCCCTTTATGTAGGTAACCCTGTTGTTTCTCACGTAGACCTCTATACCACACCTACAGGCACACATGTAGCAGGTGCTGTAAGCCTTTCTGTCGTAAAAGCTTCCACCCAGCTCCATAGGACAATCCTCCTTAGCATAAAAGATTAAGCCCATGTTTAAATCCTTGCATTTCCAATTGCTTATATGATTATAAGCGTTTCTTATGGGACTGATAAGCTCAGCTTATAGCTTGGGCTGGGGATTTTCCAAAAGTTTTACTTTAATTCACCGTGATATAAAAGCATTGAAATTAACATTACGTATCAGTAAACTTAATTCTCATGCTACCCTTGGTCCTTTTTCTTCTCCTATGGGAGGTGAGCTTTGGGGGACAGCTGGAAAGACTCGTAGACTTAGCCATGCAAAACTCCCCGCGCCTTAAGGCTTATCAGGGGCAGATAAGGGCGGTAGAGCATATGTCCGAGTATGCCAAAAGCCTTCCCAACCCCAACCTGCTTTTCGGTCTTAACAACCTACCTACCAACAGACCTTACCCCAACTCCGACGAACCCATGAGCGGTTTTTCCGTAGGTTTTAGCCAGATGCTGGTTTTGCCCATCAAGAGGGAGAAAGAGAGCCAAATCTACATCAAAGAGAAGGAGATGCTCCAAGTGAGGCAGGAGCTAACCAGAAGGGAGCTTATAGCCGAGCTCAAAGAAGCCTACTACTCCTACCAGCAGACCTTTAAGAAGGAGGACGTATACAGGGGTATACTCAAAGACTTGGACCTTTTGGAGCGTCTGGCGGAAGAGAACTACAAGCTCGCCCGCGCCAACCTCTCCGACATCATAGGCATAAAGGTCAAGAAGAGGGAAGTCCATAGGTCGGTGATAGAGCTCCTAAGGGAGCGGGATGCGCTCCTTGAGAGGATTAGGTATCTGGTAGGCGTGCCGGTGGATGTCCAAAGGGAGGAGGTAAGGGCGGAGGAGGTGGATTTCCCACAGGATGTGCAAGAAAGCCCCATGCTGAAGGAGGTCTTCGCACAGGTGGAGCTGGTCAAAGCTCAGATGGAGAGGGCAAGGGTAGAACACCTGCCCGATGTGGAGCTCATGGCGGAATACATGGTAAGACCTTCCATACCCGACATGATTAACCTGCGCCTTAGCCTATCCATACCCATCTACAAGTCCAAGAGGGAGGACCTTTCGGTCTTTGAAAAGATGGAAAGGCTAAACTCCCTCCGACAGACTTTGGAAGACACAAGGCTAAGGCTTATGAGGGAGCTAAGCTCCATCCGTATTGAGTATCTAAGGACCAAGGATGAGCTGGAGGTTATAAGGGAGCTGGAAAGGGAAAAACTCGGCGAGATACAGGCTCTGGAGCTCTCTTACAAGTATGCCAAGGTGGACTTTAGGGACCTATTGGGAGCTTATCGTGAGCTATGGGACATAAGGCTCATGGCTGTGGATAAGGAGAGGGAGCTACTTTCCTCCCTATCCAGACTGGAGGTGTTCCGATGAGGAAGGTTTTACCGGTGGTGCTTTTGCTCCTTGCGGTCCTTGCGGGCGTAGGGCTTTACCTCTATCTTCGGAAGGACGATGCTCATCAGAGGGTGGAGGGCGTTTTACTCTTCAGCGTTGACGGAGTTGAGGTTTACTCCGAGGACGGAAGGCTCAAGGTGGGAGACAACAACCTGCTTATAAGGGTAAAGGAGGGTAGCGTGCAGAGTGCTTACTTTTACATGCCCCCCATGCCCGGCATGGGCGAGATGAGGAGCGATGTGAGCCTCAAGCAGAAAGGGAAGAACCTCTACACAGGCAGGGTAAACCTCTCTATGGCGGGCTACTGGCAGTTCATAGCGGTCCTGAACGGAAAGAGTGTAAAGTTTGACCTAAACATCCCCTATGGCGCGGGTCAGCAAGCACAAGTCCAACAGAACCTGATAAGCTTGGACCATGAAAAGGCAAGTCTCATAGGCGTGCAAACTGCCCCCGTGGAGGTGATAGAGCTGTTGGAGTCTTTCAGCACCGTGGGTTATGTAAGCTATGACCTCTCAAAGGTCTATGACATAACGGTTAGGTCTGACGGTTGGGTTCTGGATACCTTTTCCCGCTTTGAGGGAGAGCTCGTCCAGAAGGGCGAACCCCTCATGAGGATACTCAGCCCCGATGTGCAGGTAGCCCAGGAGGAGCTAAGGTTTGCGAAGGAGCTCCAAAGAGAGAACCTTGAAAGGTTGGCAAGGGAAAAGCTAACATACCTCCAAGGAGGTGAGGTCATCACATCTCCAACGGGCGGTGTGGTGTTGGAAAAGAGGGTCTATGCGGGAGGCTCCGTCAAGGCGGGGGAGACTGCATACAGGATAGCGGACATATCAAGCCTTTGGGTTATAGCCTATGTGCCCGTTGAGCATCTACCATCCGTCAAGAAGGGTGCGAAGGTGATGGTTATTCCCCAGAGCTCCAAAAGGGAACTCTTTGGGTACGTGGACTACATCTTTCCGGAGGTTAATAAGGAGACCAGGAGCGCCAGGGTGAGGATAAGGCTCAAGGATTACTCGGGGTTCAAGGTCAACGAACCCTTAGAGGTCTACTTTGAAGTGCTTCTGGGAAAGGTTCTGGCGGTGCCAGAGAGCGCGGTAGTGGATACGGGTAGGCGACAGGTGGTCTTTGTGGAGGTGGGACACGGACAGTATGAGCCGAGGGAGGTAAAGCTGGGAAGGAGAGCGGAGGGCTACTACGAGGTCCTGTCGGGGCTTGAAGAAGGAGAGAAGGTGGTCGTAAAGGGGACTTTCCTCTTGGACTCGGAGGCACAGCTGAAGGGCGTGCAGATGAAAGGACACGAGCATTAGGAGGTATGCCATGCGAAGGTTTTTGCTACTTTTGAGCGTGTTTGTTTCTCTGAGCCATGCGGGGGAGATAAGGGCTTACTACAACCCCGGCTGTGGGTGTTGCCTTTCTTACTTTTCCAAGCTGGAGAAGGAGGGCTTTAAGGTAAAACGCATAAGGGTTAGCCCTTCCGAGCTGGACATGGTGAAGGAGCGCTTAAAAGTTCCCCTTGAGGCCAGATCCTGTCATACCATGGAGCACGAAGGCAGGTTCATAGAAGGGCATGTGCCACCCGAGGGCGTAAGAAAGGCCCTGAGCGATAAAAACATCGGGGGCGTCTCCGCCCCGCACGGTTTTAAGAGCGCAAGGGGTGGTTTTGAGGACTCTTACATCATAGTCAGAAAGGAGGTAAAGCCATGAGAAAAGCACTCTTTGCTCTTCTGTGTATGAGCTCTTTGGTCCTTTCACAGCCGGCGGAAGTTCCCAAGGGAGAGAGATGTCCCATCTGCGGTATGGATGTGAACATGGACCCTAAGCAGACATCCCAGATTAAGCTCAAGGATGGAAGGTATGTCTTCTTCGCCGAAGTCCACCACGCCATGGAATACTACCACAAGAACAGGGCAAGGGTGCAGGAGCTGTGGGTAAAGGACGCGCAGAGTGGGAAGTGGATAGACGGCACCAAGGCTTTTTATATGGAGACGCAGACCCACATGGGACAAGGCTTTCTCGCCTTTCAAAGCAGGATGTCCGCGGTCTCCCACGCCAAGGGAAAGAGGGTATACACCTTTAAGGACATAAGCCCCGAGCTCTTGAAGAAGCACGAGCACACGCACTAAGATGGAAAGGTTTACACAGGCACTCCTAAGCTACAGGCTAGTCCTCTTGTGCCTTGCCCTCTTTCTACTGCTCTACGGGTTTTACTCGCTCCGAAAAACCCCCTTGGACGCCATACCGGACCTCACCGATGTTCAGGTGGTAATCTACTCCGAATGGATGGGACAGACGCCTCAGGTCATAGAGGACCAGATTACCTATCCCGTAAGCTCCAACATGCTGGGGCTTCCCCATGTCAAGGCGGTCAGGAGCGTATCCGTCCCCAACTACTCCCTTGTTTATGTCATCTTTGAGGACGGGACGGACCTCTACTGGGCACGCTCCAGGGTTTTGGAAAAGCTCCAGAGCATAAGGTCTTTACTTCCCCAGCAAGCCAGGGTGGAGATAGGTCCCGATGCCACGGGCATAGGCTGGGTCTATCAGTATGTGTTGGTCTCGGATAGGAAAAGCCTTGACGAACTCTGGAGCATTCAGAACTTCTTTGTAAAGTATGCGCTCCTTTCCGTCCCCAACGTCTCGGAAGTTGCCAGCGTGGGAGGTTTTGAGAAGGAGTATAGGATAATCCTAAAGCCCGAGTTCCTGAGCCTGTATAACCTGAGCGTGGAGGATGTAGCCAAGGCGGTTTCCTCCGCCAATGTGGAGAGAGGAGGCAAGTATGTAGAATACAACGGTAGGGAGTTCCTGATAGCCTTGAGGGGTTATGTGAAGGAGAAGGAAGATATAGAAAGGGCTGTGATAAAGGAGGTGGACGGTGTGCCCGTAAGGGTGGGGGATGTGGCAAGGGTGGTGGAGACGCCGGCGCTGAGGATGGGGACGGCGGACTACAACGGCATGGGCAACGCGGTGGGCGGTATAGTCATCATGCGCTACGGCGCCAACGCCTACGAGACCATAAAGTCCGTGAAGGAAAAGCTCCAAGAGGTCCAAAGGTCCCTACCGCCGGATGTGAGGATAGTTCCGGTGTATGACAGGTCCGAACTCATAAGGGGCGCGGTGGACAACCTCAAAGAGGTGCTTATCAAGGAAGCCATTGTGGTATCCGCGGTGATAATCGTGTTTTTACTACATCTGAGCGCGAGCCTGGTGGTCATCTTTTTCTTGGTTCTTTCGGTGCTGTCTACTTTCATCCTCATGAACCACATGGGGATTACCTCCAACATCATGTCCTTGGGAGGTATAGCCATAGCCATAGGGACCATGGTGGATGCGAGCATAGTCATAGTGGAGGCGGTCCAGAGGAAGAGGGAGGAAGGTAAGGACCTCTTTACGAGCATAACAGAGTCCATGGCGCAGGTGGGAAAGCCCATATTCTTTGCCCTTTTGATGGTGACCGTTTCTTTTGTCCCCATGCTCGCATTGGAGGGACAGTCCAAGAGGCTCTTTGCACCCCTCGTTTACACCAAGACCTTTTCCATGCTTTTGGCTTCCCTTTTCTCCATAATCTTCGTGCCCGCCTTCCTCTCCTACTTTATGAAAGGAAAGGGCGTAAGCGAGGAGAAAAACCCCGTAGTAGTCTTTCTGGTAAAACTCTACGAACCCCTTTACCACATTGTGGTAAGGCTCAGATACTTGGTGCTTGCCCTGACGCTTTTGATGGGCTTGGGCTCTTACCTAATTTATAGGAGCTTGGGGAGTGAGTTTATGCCAGACCTCAAGGAGGGTACGCTTCTCTACATGCCCGTGACCGCACCGGGCATGTCCATACAGCAAGCCCAGGAGCTCCTAAGGGCTCAGGACAGGATAATAAAGTCCTTTCCGGAGGTGGAGTCAGTCTTTGGCAAGGCGGGAAGGGCAAACACACCCACGGACCCCGCACCCCTCTCCATGATTGAAACCACCATAACCCTAAAGCCCCAAGACCAGTGGCGACAGGGCATGACCTATGAAAAGCTTATAGAGGAATTGGACAGGGCATTACAACTTCCCGGCGTGGTAAACATGTGGACACAGCCCATAAAGGGCAGGATAGACATGGTAAGCACGGGCATAAGGACTCCCCTGGGTGTGAAGGTCTACGGGAGGGACCTATCCACACTTGGAGAGCTCTTGCTCTCTGTTGAGTCAGCTCTCAAGGGTATGGAGGGTGTGATGAGCGTGTCCGCCCAGAGGATAGGCTCTGCCACATACCTTGAGATAATCCCTGACAGGAAAGCCTTAGAGCTCTACGGAGTAAAGCTTGAAGACCTGATTATGTCCTTAGAGAGACTCCTTGCCAACACGCCGGTGAGCCTTTACATATCCGGGAGGGAGAGATACCCCATCAGTCTGGGTGTCCCCTTGGACTACAGGCAGGACATAGAGAACATGCTACTGCCCATAGAAGGTAAGCTACTGCCCATTGGAGCCCTGGCTCAGGTAAGGAGGAGCGAAGGACCCATGGAGGTAAACTCGGAAAACGGTCTTTATGTAGGTTATGTGCTCATCACACCCAAGCCCGACGCAGACATGGACAGGATCGTTAGGGAAGGAGACAGGCTTATAAAGGAAAGCGTTGATTTTCCCGAGGGCTACTACTACGCTTGGAGCGGACAATACGAGTATTGGAAGAAGGCAAAGGAGCGACTTAGCCTCATCGTCCCCGCCGTCCTCCTGATTATCTTCATACTCATTTACCTAAGCTTTGGCTCCCTACGGGAGACACTCTTGGTTATCTTTGTCCTGCCAGCATGCGTCTTCGGAGGCTTCTTGATGATGAAGCTTATGGGGTATAAGATATCCCTTGCGTCCATAGCCGGCTTTCTCGCCCTTTTGGGCATATCCGCGGAGATGGTCATAGTGATGCTCGTATACATGATTAACTCGGTTGAAGAGAGGGGAAGGGAGGATTTGGAGTCCGCCCTCTACGAGGGTGCGGTAAAGAGGATAAGACCAAAGGCTATGACCATGATTACCATACTGGCGGGTTTGGTGCCCGCTGTCTTCTTCGGAGGCGTGGGGTCTGAGGTCATGTCCCGTATAGCCTTACCCATGCTGGGGGGTGTGATAAGCTCCTTCTTTGTAGCCCTCCTGTGTGTCCCAGCCCTATACTATCTTTCCCTCCGCATAAGCTCCACACACCGCTGAAGGCGTCACGCAGAGGCTCTTAAGACCAAAATACTTGACATAAATCATTGTTTATAGTATTATAATTTTAACCCCATTTTGGAGGTGAATTAACATGATGAAGGCGTTGATATTAACAAACTTGCCAAAGACCTTTGTCCTCTCAACCGCTCTGCTGTCTTTTTCTTTTGCTCAGGAGGTGCTTCTTAAGGAAGTGGAAGTCAAGGCTAAGAAAGAAACAGCCCAAGATAGCCTTGAGGTAAGGCAAGTAAGAGAAAGCTCCGCAAGGGATGTGGGAGAGGCGCTTCAAGTTGTTCCGGGGCTTCACTTTTTCAGAAAAGGAGGTATAGCCAACGAGATAGTTCTAAGGAGCTTCAGGAGGGACAACATAAGGGTTGAGATAGACGACCTTAGCATTCACGGTGCGTGTCCCAACCGGATGGACCCTCCCGAAGCCCACGTGGACTTCTCGGAGGTCTCAAAGATTGACATAGTCAAGGGACCCTTTGCGGTCAACCGCCCCAACATCCTCGGAGGAGCGGTCTTTGTGGAACTCAAAAAGCCCAAAAGAGGCTTTCATGTAGACTTTAACTTGGGTGCAGGCTCTTTTAATTTTATAAACCCATCCCTTAACATCTCCTATGCGGACTCCAAGCTCTTCGGGCTTGCCGGCTTTTCTTACAGGTATGCCAAACCCTACAAGGACGGAGACGGGAAGAAGATAACGGAGGTATACCCGGAAAACAGCCCAAACAGGTATAAGCCCGATGCCAGAGACTCTAAAGCCTTTGAGATAAAGACGGGATGGGCAAGGTTTGGTTTCTCTCCGGTGGATAAACACGAGCTTGAGATAGCCTACACCAGACAGGAGATGAGACACGTTCTTTACCCAGCCCTCCTCATGGACGGTATAAAGGACGATGCGGACAGGTTAAACATTAAATACAAGGTCAAAGACCTCTTTAACTTCAACTTCTACTACTCTAAAGTGGAACACTGGATGGATGACCGATACAGGGCATCTTCCAACAACACGCCCAGAGGCTACTCCATGGCTACCGATGCAAAGACCAAGGCTTACGGTATAAACCTTGAAGCTAAGCTCTTTGACTTTAAGGTGGGTCTTAACGCCTACAGGAGAAACTGGGATGCTATCAACTACATGTGGAATCAACAGCAGTTGGCTTACAGAAGCCAAAACATGATCCCCGACGTTGACATCACAGGCTTTGGTATCTTCGGTGAGTACGACAAACAGATAATGCCCAAGCTCAGGCTAAAGGCGGGTCTGCGCCTTGACACGGTAAAGTCAGAGGCGGACTCTTCAAAGGCTAACACCGACCTTTACTTTGCATACCACAGCACGCGCAGCACTTCCAAGACGGACACCTTCCCCTCGGGTAATGTCCAGCTCTCTTACACACTTGGGAATGGCTTGGAACTCTTTGCTGGTATAGGACACAGCGTAAGGGTCTCCGACCAACAGGAGAGGTATATAGCCCTGCAAAGGATGTGTAATCCTCCCACAAACATCAACTGCGCATGGGTAGGAAACCCCAAACTCAAACCCTCCAAGAACACCGAGCTTGATGTGGGTCTTAAATACCAAGGTCCTAAGGGATACGCCAGGGCTACGCTCTTTTACTCCCATGTGGATGACTACATATACGTTTACAAGCAAAACGTGGTAAACCCCAACATGATGAACCCAAACGGTGCACAAGCTTACTCTTACACCAACATAGATGCACGCTTCTTCGGGTTTGAGGTCTCATCCCTTTACAACCTCATGGGTAACTTCTTCCTCTCCAGCGCTCTTTCTTACGTGGACGCCCGTAAGGATACGGACGCGAGCAAAAACATAACGGACAAGGATGTGGCTGAAACTCCACCCCTCACCGCGAGGGTGTCCTTAAGGTATGATACGGGTCTTTGGTTTGTGGAACCTGAGTTTGTAGCAACCTCAACCCAAAGCAAGGTGGACTCGGACCTGAAAGAGCAAGAGACATCCGGCTACGGCATAGTCAACATCAAGGTAGGAGCAAACTACAAAAACTTTACCCTAACCGCCGGCGTGGACAACGTCTTTGACAGAAAGTATTACTCTCATCTATCTTACATCAGAAACCCCTTTGCAAGCGGTGTAAGGGTGCCCGAGCCCGGAAGGAACTTCTACATCACTGCCAGCTATAGCTTCTGAGCCTTCCTTATGCAAGCGCCCTCCCTCGGGCGCCCTGCCTAATCCCCGCACCTTAAAACTTTGGCTTCCACCTCCACTACCCCATCCCTTATCATGTCAAGAGCTCTCGCTGCACCGTAGGAAAGGTCTAACACCCTGTTATCTACAAAGGGACCCCTGTCTATAACCTTCACATCCACCTCCCTTCCGTTTTTTAGATTTCTTACCCTCAAGAGAGTTCCCAAGGGTAGCTCCCTGTGGGCTGCGTAAAAGCCGTGCATGTCGTAGGTGATGCCGTAAGAGGATTCCCTGCCGTGGTAAGGCTCACCGTAGTAGCTTGCCAACCCCCTTATCTGCGCAGGGCATACCCTTACATCGTCCGGTCCACACCTCAGCACGTCCAACCTTGCCCTGAATGGAGACCTGCCTAAGTAATGGGAGTATTTATCGGGTATGCATACACCCTTTATACCTTCTCTTCTGTAAACCGCTATGGTTATACTCTTTGAGTTTTCCAGATTGGTGATTTTTATCCTGCTGGCACTCTGCACCAAGTCTGAGTAAGCCCTGTCCCCTTCGCAGTAGGAGGCGGTGGTGTAGATGGGCGTTTTGCAATCCACCCTTAAGGCCTGCTCGGAAGACACCCTATCCCTCACCGTCAAGGAGCAACCGCTAACCAAGAACCAGAGAATCACAAGCCACATGTTAACTCTCCGAATTACTTGGCTACAGCCTTCAGAAGCAATGGCGCGCTCAGGGTGGTTATGGCAACGACGAATATTATTACGGCGTAGAGAAAGTCATCGTAAAGACCTGTTTGCCTTCCCACTTCCGCAAAGATAAGACCCACCTCGCCCCGAGGTAACATGGAAAAGCCTATGAGCATGGCTTCCCTTGTGCTCCTGCTGACAAAAAAGCCGGATATAACCTTTCCTACAACCGCTACCATGAGTATGAGGGATGATGCAAGCCAGAACCTACCATCGGTAAAGTCTATGGCTCTTAGGTTGAGCTGTAGACCTACGTAAACAAAGAATATGGGAGTCAAAACCCAGACCAGGGGTAAGATGGTATGCTCTACCTTTTGAGCCATCCTGTCGTCTATCCTCAGAAAGAGGGTAAAGGGCAGGGCAAAGCGCCTTGAGAGGGCAAGACCCGCCGTGAAGGCTCCGAGTATGGCTTCCACGTGGAAGACGTGAGAAAGGTAAGCGAAGAAAAACACTAGGGCTATCACCGTAGGAGGTATGAAGTCGTCGGTCCTTAAGGCTCTTGACATAACCTGAATGAGCTTGGCCACGAGCTGAGCCATAAAGGGTGCCAGCAGGAAAAATATGACTATATAAACCACCAACAGCGTCAGGGCATCCACGTTCACCTTCCCTTCCCTCGCAAACTGAGCCAGAGCGGTCAGAACTATGACTCCGAATATATCATCCAAAACTGCAGCACCCAGAACTATCTGAGCAAACCTCTCCTTGAGCTTTCCCAGGCTCTCAAGGACACCGACCGTTATACCTATGCTGGTGGCGGTTAGCGTGCCTCCGACAAACAGGGACACGGACAAAGAAAAGCCCAAAAGGTAATAGCTAAGTAGCGTCCCAAGAAGCATGGGTGTGAAAGCACCTACAAAGGCTACAATAAAGGCGGGAAGCCCCACTTTTTTTAGCTGGTTTACATCCGCCTCAAGCCCCACTTGGAAGAGCAAGAGTATTACCCCTATCTCCGCCAACACCTTTAGGACTTGGTTTATCTCCACCAGCCCAAGAGCGCTCTGACCGAGAAACACGCCCACCAGTATCTCACCCAAGACCGCTGGAAGCCCAATCCTTGAGAAGAAGTCCCCCACAATCCTTGCGCTGAAGAGGATTATGGCTAAGGACAGGAACAGCTCGTGCATCCTCAGTATTATAAACCAGTTGAACCAAAACCCCCCTCTCCCCTTTGGGTGGGCGAAAGCTCCTCAACCAGTTCCCATTCAAACCTTACCACCGGACAAAGCACCGCCTGTGCTATCCTGTCTCCCCTCCTTATGACAAAATCCTTTTCACCCAAGTTTATAAGTATTACCTTAATCTCACCCCTGTAGTCAGGGTCTACGGTCCCCGGAGTATTGAGGACGGTTATACCATGCTTTAAAGCCAGACCGCTCCTTGGTCTTATCTGGAGTTCAAAGCCCTCCGGAATTTCCACCGCTATGCCTGTAGGAATAAAAGCCCTTTGCATAGGCTTTAACAGGAGCTCTTCTTCTACGGCGGAGAGCAAGTCCATGCCCACCGCGTGTGCGGTGGCGTAAAAGGGTAGCGGTAAATCTTTGGCGTGGGGGAGTTTTACCACCTTTATCTTCATGGCTTTTTATCAAAAGCCGGCGGTGGGACTTGAACCCACGACCTAGGCATTACGAGTGCCTCGCTCTGCCTCTGAGCTACGCCGGCTTATCTTCTATGCCTATGTTGGTAAATTTAGGTCTTCCCTGCTCGTCAATCTCCAAAACTTTGACCTTTATGATATCGCCCACGCTAAACTTTGCCTTCACATCCTTTACATAACCCGCCATCTTGGAGACATGCAAAAGACCTATCTTGTTAGGTAGTATCTCCACGAAGACGCCGTAAGGCTCTACCCTTGTAATCTTACCCTCATACACCTTACCCACTTCCACATCCGCGATTATCTGGTTTATCATCCTCTTGGCTTCTTCTATGGCGGACCCGTTGGGAGCTGTCAAGGACACCTTGCCACCTTCAAGCACCCACACTTCTACACCCGTCTTCTCTTTGATGTCCTTTACCGTCTTACCGCCGGGACCTATGATGAGAACCGCCTTATCCTCCGGAACCGTTATTATCTCTATCCTCGGAGCGTAAGGAGATAACTCCCTTCTGGGTTCGGGAATGGCTTGATACATCTTTTCAAGGATGTAAAGCCTTCCCTCCCTTGCCTGTTCTAAGGCTTGGCGCATTATCTCCTTTTTTAGACCCTTTATCTTTATGTCCATCTGCACACTGGTTATTCCGTCTTTGGTGCCCGCAACTTTAAAGTCCATGTCTCCCAGCTGGTCTTCATCTCCGAGTATGTCCGAAAGGATGACATATCTTTCACCGTCGGTTATCAGGCCCATGGCTATGCCCGCCACGTGCTTCTTCATGGGCACGCCGGCGTCAAAGAGAGCCAGAGAGCCCGCGCACACCGTAGCCATGGAAGTAGAGCCGTTGGATTCTAAAATATTGGAAACCACCCTTATTATGTAGGGAAACTCATCCTCCGTTGGTATAAGGGGCTCCAATGCCCTTTCCGCTAAGGCTCCGTGTCCTATCTCTCTCCTTCTGGGGGGTCCCCAGGGCCTTGCCTCACCGGTGGAAAAAGGCGGGAAGTTATAATGCAACATGAACCTCTTAAAGGTCTCTCCCTCGTATATGCTCTCTACCAGCTGGGCGGACTCTGGAGAACCCAGTGTCACGGTGGCAAAGGCTTGTGTCTGACCTCTGGTGAATACCGCGCTCCCGTGGGGTCTTTCGAAGGGATGAACCTCTATGCTTATGGGTCTTATGTCTTTGGGACCCCTTCCGTCTATCCTTACGCCCTCGTTGAGGACCTTGTTCCTGAGAAATTCGCTGTTCAATTTTTTGTAAAAGTAGCTAAGTGCGAAGTGATACTCTTCCGACACCTGATGGGTCTGTATGAACTCCTTCAAGATGGTGTTCAGAAAATCCTTCCTCTGACGCTTATCCACTATCTCGTAGGCTTGGGCTATGCGTGGAAGCGCAAACCCTCTAAGCTGGTGGTAAATCTCTTGGGGGAGCTCCAATGGTGTGTAGGCACTCTTTTCCACGCCCGCTTTGGCGCGCAACTCTTCCTGCGCCTGTATGATGGGTTGAGCCTTCTCAAGGGCAAAGTAGAGGGCATCCGCCAGCACATCCTCGCTGACCTCTTTGGCTCCTCCTTCCACCATCACTATGGCATCCTTAGAGACAGCCACTATAAGCTCCAGGTCAGCCCTCTGACGCTCTTCGTAGGTGGGGTTCAGGATGAACTGCCCTTCCACCCTGCATACTCTTACGCCCGCTATGGGTTCCTCAAAGGGAATCCTTGAAAGGTGCAAAGATGCGGATGCGCCTGTTATGGCGAGGACATCAGGGTCATACTTGTCGTCCGCCGACAGTGTCAGAGCGGTGATGACCACTTCGTGGAAAAAGCCCTCCGGAAAAAGGGGTCTGATGGGTCTGTCTATGACCCTGGAGACCAAGATTTCCCTGTCGGTGGGCTTCCCCTCACGCTTAACAAAACCTCCGGGAATCTTTCCCCATGCGGAGGACTGCTCCCTGTAGTCCACCGATAAAGGCATGAAGTCTATGCCCGCCAAGGGTTCTTCGGACATTACCGCAGTGACCAAGACCGCGGTCTGACCCTGCCTTACGACCACCGCGCCATCAGACAGTTTGGCGTAATGTCCAGTTTCAATGATTATGGGGTCTTTTCCTTCTAAGCTTACCTCTACCCTTTCCATCACCTGACCTTAAGACCGAGCCTCTGGGATATCTCCAAGTATCTTTTATAATCCCTCTCTCTCAAATACTCCAAGTGTTTTCTCCTTGCGTGTATCATGGCGATAAGACCCCTTCTTGAGTGGTAGTCCTTTTTGTTTTTCTTCAGGTGTTCGGTTAGCCTGTTTATCTTCTCCGTCAGGATGGCTATCTGGACTTCCGGAGAGCCCGTATCCTTCTCGTGTCTTCCGAATGCGCCCATTATCTCCTGCTTCTTCTCCTTCGGCAAAGCCATGTTTTACCTCCTGCTTTCTTGACAATTTATATATTATACACCAAAAACTAAAGCCTAACCACCACCGAACTCGCTTTGCTCTATCTCCATAGCAAACTCCTCTGCTATGGCGGTCAGTTTGTTGATTAACTCCTTTATGTCCCCTTGGAGGTAGTATTCAAAGAGCTCTACCTTGCGCTGATAGCATCTGTCTTCGTTCACATAGTAGCACAGAAGCACATAGGGGACCTGCACGCTGGGGTCCGCACCCTCTTCCCCGGGCAGGAAGAGCCTTGCCTCCATGTCTGGGCTTAGGGCTTGTGCCTCGGAGAGAAACTCCCTTAACTTTTTCAGCTTATCCTCGTAAGCTTTCCACTCAAACTTCATAGATGATATTATACTCTCCCATGCACGACAAGAGCCTGGAAGAGGTGCTGAGTTCTCTGTCTACTTCCATTGAGGGTCTTTCTGAGGAAGATGCTCAAAGGCGACTCAAAACATACGGGCTTAACATCCTTGAGGAGGAGCGGGAGAACTACCTGAAGGTCTTTTTAAGACAGTTCAAAAGCGTTTTCATTTACATACTCTTGGTGGCGGGAGTGATAGCCCTTCTTTTGGGGGATAAAAAGGATGCCATCTTTATCTACGGAATAGTCTTCATAAACTCCCTGATAGGCTTTTTTCACGAGGTTAGAGCCATAAAGCAAGTGTCCGCGCTGAAAAAGCTAACCGCTTTAAGGGTAGATGTGGTGAGGGATGGGCAGGTAAAGAGCATAGATGCCAGCCTTTTGGTCCCGGGGGATGTGGTGCTTATGAAGGAGGGCGATATAGTCCCTGCGGACATGAGATTGATAGAGTCTAAGGGGCTTTTGGTGGACGAAGCCATACTTACGGGTGAGAGCATTCCCGTTGAAAAGCACGAAGACGTGGTGCTTCCCACCGATACTCCCGTATACGAACGCTCTAACCTGCTCTTTAGGGGAACTACCGTAGTAAGGGGTAAGGGCAAGGGAGTGGTTTATGCAACCGGTAGGAACACCTACATAGGCTCTATAGCTGAAAAGGCAAAGGTGGTAAAGACGGAAACTCCTCTGACAAAGGCGGTTGATGCCTTCTCAAAAAGATGGGTTCTCGTCCTGATTTTGGTCTTGAGTTTGGTCTTTGCGGTGGGAGTGTATCAGGGAAGGTCCTTTAGAGAAATGTTCCTTGTGGTCGTTGCCCAGCTTGTGTCCGCAGTTCCGGAGGGCTTTCCCATAGTCCTTAGTCTAACGCTTATAGTGGGGGCTTATAGACTCTACAAGGCAAAGACGCTTATAAAATACCTGCCCGCCGCCGAAACCTTGGGTAGCACCACTTACATATGCTCTGACAAAACGGGAACCATAACGGAAGGAAGGCTGAGGGTGGAAGACTACTACGCAAAGGATGAGCTCCTTCTGAGGCTCTGCGCGTGTCTGTGCAACGATGCGGACAAAGAGAAGGGCGACCCTATAGATACCGCACTCATAAGGTGGTTGGACGAAGAAGGCTTTAACTGGGTAGGCATAAGGGCAAGGCATCCAAGAGTTTGGGAGCTCCCCTTTGACACAAAGCTTAGGATGATGGCAACGCTCAACAAAAACGGAGACTATTACGAGTTCTTCGTAAAGGGTGCCTTTGAGGCATTAGCATCCATCTCTGAAAACACGGAGGAAGAGCTCCAAGAGCTAAAACAGATACTTGAAGACATGGCATCCGCCGGGCTCAGAGTCTTAGCCTTTGCCCATAACACCTTGGAGAGAGAGATAAACACCTTGGATGGGGCAAGGGTAAGGATAGTGGGGCTTGTGGGCTTTTTGGACCCTCCAAAGGAGGGGGTAAAGGAGGCGGTCCAAACCGCCAAAAGGGCGGGCATAAGGGTTATGATGATTACGGGCGACCATCTGCTGACTGCCAAGGCGGTTGCCAAGATGGTGGATATATACCAAGAAGGGGACTTGGCTATAGAAGGGATGGACGTGGGTAAATACACCGATGAGGAGCTCTACCAAGTTTTAAAAAGGACGACCGTTGTAGCAAGGGCTCTTCCCGAGGACAAGTTTAGGATAGTTAAGGTTCTGCAGGAGCGCGGGAAGATAGTGGCGGTCACCGGCGATGGTGTGAACGACGTGCCCGCTTTGAGGATGGCGGATATAGGGATTGCCATGGGAGGAGGGTCCGAAGCGGCAAAGGAAGCAAGTAAGATGGTCCTCATAGAGAACAACCTCTCGGTGATAGTGGAAGGAATAAGGCAGGGAAGGAACATCGTTAAAAACCTTTCCAAAGTGCTTCAGTATTTGCTTACTACAAACATCTTTGAAGTCTTCTACCTGTCCGCGAGCGTACTCTTGGGTCTTCCCCTCCCCCTTCTGGCAAAACACATACTGTGGATAAACCTTGTTACCGACGGAGTCCAAGACAAAGCTTTTCCCTTCACCAAGGAGGAGAAGGACACCATGCGGGAAAAACCCAGAAGGCCGGAAGAGATGCTTTTAGGAAGACGTCAAATCTTTAGAGTAGTTTATAACGGTTTGAGTGTAGCGGTCCCGGCGGTTCTGTTTTTCTACTACCTTAACACTATCTATCCCTACAAGACCGCACTGAGCATAAGCTTTTTCTATGCGGTAGTCTCTCAGTGGTTCGTGGGAATACAAGCGGTCAGGGAAGAGCCCTTCTTCTTAAACCCTATAAAGAGCTTTCTCATAAACCCTTATATCTACATGGGTATAGGTTTGGGTGTTATCCTGCAGTCCTTGGCTATGTTCGTCTTCAACGACTTTTTTGACGTAGAGCCCTTGAGGTTAGAACACTTGGCGATGGGTATGGTTATTCCTGTTGCTACCTTCTTTTTGATAGAGCTCCGTAAGTGGGTAGAGCACTTCATAGACGGCGGCCGAGCTCCTTCTCCAAAAGCATAACCAGATTTATGGCACCCAAGGTCACGCCGGGCCAACCTTGACCGGGAAACACCGTATCTCCCACCAGATAGAGCCCATCCACCGGAGTCTTGGGAGAGGGATATCTAAGCAAATAGTATTCCCTGACTATGGGGATTCCACCCACCGAGCCTCTATACCTGTCTGTGTATCGCTCAAAGGTCAGAGGTGTTCCCACGTGCACCTCTACGGGCTCCAAGTTAGGAAAGTAGGACCTTAACACCTTCAGTATCCTCTCCTTTATCCTCTCCTTCCTTTCCCTGTATTCCTCTTGGCTAATCCCTTCCCAGAGCTCTATGAAACTGTGGGTGGAGACGGTAGCGCTTCTGTATCCATCCTTTGAAAGGATTGGGTCTTCCCTGTCGGATACAGACAGAAAGACGGACCTGCTTGAGGTCTCGGGAAAGAGTTCCTTTAAGATTATCAGGTTATGGTGGGGAAAGTCTTTCGGAAGGTTGTCCTTTAGCTTTAAGTAAAGCGTCAAGGCTCCCCACATCCTCCTGAACTTTCTTACGTTCCTTCTTACAAACTCCTTTACCTCACCGTCAAGGGACAAAACCTCATCAAAGTTCCAGAGGGCTTTGTTGAGTATCACCCTCTTGGCTTCGTAGAGCCCTCTGTTTGTGTAAACTCTGAAAAAGTCCTTTACCTTTTCTATCTTGAGAACCTTGGTTTTTCTCTCTACCCTGTATATCTTCTGTGCGAGCGTGTCCAGAAGGGCGGACATTCCTCCCATGACGTAGTAGTTGTCCATGTTAGGGTAAGACAATCCCAGAGCTCCTACGATGAAGGGCACGTCCTCAGAGAAAGCTTGAGCGGTTATGAGCACGTGGTAGTCTATAAAGTCCATATAATCTTGGCTTAGCTTTCCAAGGTAGGTTAGGGCTACCCTTTTGGTGCTAAGAACGTGGTATTTCAGCGTGCGAAGGATTCCTCCCACATGCTTGAAAGCGGAAGAAAGGACCCTAAGGGGAGAGAGGGGATAGGGCAGGAAGTCGTAGACCATATGCCAGAGAAGGTCGTTTACCCCTTTGGTCTCCTTCCAGAAAGCTCGGTTTTTAGGGTTGGGGAAAGCCCTTTCTATTTCTTCCAGAGACCTCTCAAAGTCCCGATAGCGGTATACGGTCTTCTCTCCTATGTGAAAGGTGAGGGCGACATCCAAGGGCTTTACTGGAAAGTCAAGCTTTAAGAGTTTGTTTATCCTTCCCAGGGGCATGTTGTCCTCCAGACCTACAAAGGTGGTAGCGCCCACATTGTAGTAAAAGTCTTTTCTCTTAAAGGTGCCCGCACACCCACCAAGGTAAGAAAGCTTTTCAAAGAGGATTACCCTTCTACCCATGTGGGACAGAAGAGCTCCCGCCACCACACCGCCTATACCACCACCTACTACCGCGTAATCAAACATCCTTTATAATCTAAAAATTTTGAAAGAGCATTCAAGAACCTTCGAGGGACAGAAGGTGTTATAATCGTAGGCATGGACATACGGGAGATAATGGAGGTCCTGCCCCACAGGTATCCCATACTCCTTGTGGACAGGATACTTGAGATGGAGCTGGGCAAGAGGATAGTAGGATTAAAGAATGTCTCTGCCAACGAACCAGTCTTTCAGGGACACTTCCCAGGCTTTCCTCTCATGCCCGGGGTTTACATGCTTGAGGCGATGGCTCAGGTGGGTGGCATACTGATGATAAAGTCGTTGGGTCTTGAGATAGGCAAGTATGCGGTGGTCTTTGCGGGCATAGATGAGGCGAGGTTTAAAAGGCCTATCTATCCCGGCGACCAGCTCATCATGGAGCTTGAGGTCATATCTTTGAAGAAGAGCCTTTCTAAAATGAAGGGGGTGGCTAAGGTCGGGGACGAGGTGGCATGCGAAGCTATTCTCTACGCAGCGGCGAGGGAGCTCCAAAACCTGAAAAGGTAGATTTTTATCTTTATGCGTGCCATAGTCTGGCTAAAGAGAGACCTAAGGCTTGAAGACAGTAGGGTGTTTGAAAAAGCCAGAGAGTTCAGGGAAGTTGTTCCCGTCTTCATCTTTGACGAAGAAATCCTTTCAAGCCTGAAGGCTTACGATGAAAGACTAACTTACATAATCAAAGCTTTAGAACTCATTCCAGTAAAGGTCTACACCTTCAAAGGCAAGACGGAGGATGTCTTCAGAGCTCTCCTTGAAAGGTTAAAACCCGATGCTGTAATAACCCAAAAAGCCTACTCTTGGGAGGGCGAGGTAAGAGACCAAAAGGTAAAAAGCCTGTGCTCTAAGTTGGGTGTGAAATTTTTGGAAGTGTTTGACGGCTTTGTTGTAAAGCCGGAGGACGTGCTCGTAAGAAAGGTATTTACTCCCTTTTACAAGGAGTGGGTAAAGCGGATTGACCTAAACGAAGCTAAGGTTTACCCTGAAAACATAAATGTGCCCAAGCTTGACCTGAGGACCTTTGACCCGAAGGAGCTCTTCTCGGAGCTCTCCCTCAAAAGCATACCCTTCCCACCCCAAGATTGTCACGAAAGACTGAGAAGCTTTAACTTCATGGCATACGAAAACACGAGGAACTTTCCATACCTTGACGGAAGCTCTAAGCTCTCGCCCTGCATAAGGTTTGGTGTGCTGTCCATAAGGCAGGTTTACAAGGCGGGTATGCAAAGCGAAGCATTCATCAGAGAGCTGGCATGGAGGGAGTTTTGGTATCATATAAGGCTGAACTTCCCCTGGACCAAAGGGCTGGAGTTTCAAGAAAAGAGGAGAGGTGTAAAGTGGGAAAACAGGGAGGAGTTTATAAGAGCCTTTTTTGAAGCTCGGACGGGCTACCCTATAGTGGATGCGGGTGTGCGTCAGCTCCTTCAGGAAAAGTGGGTTCACAACAGGATAAGGATGATACTGGGGAGCTTTTTAACCAAAGACCTGCTCGTGGACTGGCGTATGGGAGAGGAGTTTTTTAAACACAACCTTCTGGACTACGACGAGGTTGTAAACGTGGGAAACTGGCAGTGGGTCGCATCCGTGGGCGCAGACCCCAAGCCCATGAGAATTTTTAACCCCGTGCTACAGTCCCAACGCTTTGACCCCGAGTGTAGGTATATAAAGAAATACCTGCCCGAGCTCTCCAAACTTCCCTGCCATATGCTCCACGACCCCCTGACACATACCCTACCCTATCACAAGCCTATGGTGAACCACTACGAGCGTGCGGCTATGGCAAGAGCAATTTACAGGATAGACTAATGCAAGAACAGAGCCTTTTGATAGCGTCCACACTTCTTTTCTCCTTTAGCATAGGCTACCATTACGCCGGAGCGGTTGTAGGTAGTGCCTACGGAGGCAGGGCGGTAGGGCTCAGAAGTGGACTTTTCGTAGCGGGTCTTCTCGTCCTTTTAGGAACGCTGATTACCCCCGTGTCTCAGACCTATCAAATATTTGCCTTTTCTTCCTGCTCTGGCAGGCGACGGTGTTGTAAACTTAAAAGTTTTTGGAGCTTTGCTTCTCTCATGGGGTCTTGCACCGGCTATCGCTTATATCTTTGCACCTTTGGTCAAAAGACTCATTCCAGACTGGACTTCGCTTTTGAACCTTGCTATGGGGCTTTCCGCTCTGGCGGTGGGGACCAACGACGTAGGCGTGGCTTGTGCCTTTTTAACGGGAGGAGGTATATCCGAGCTTCACGCCAGGCTTTATGCAGGCTTGTCCGCCTCTCTGGGTATGGTGCTGTGGGGTTCAAGGCTGGCTAAGTTGGTTGGGGATGAGTTGGGACTCAAAGACAGAAAAGATTTCCTGTCCGCCCAATACACAAAAATAGGTGTTCTCTTAGCTTTGAACAGCTTGGGATTTAACGCCTCCATGAACCAAACTCTGATAGGAGCCTTAGCCCGTCTGGGGGCAAAGCCTAAGGTGATAAAAAAGATATTCTTAGGCTGGATATTCAGTCCTTTACTCAGCGTAGTGCTTACCTTTATAGTGTATAAGTTTTTAGCCTTCAACTAAACAAAAGGGGGCAAAGCCCCCGAAGGTACGCCTTAATCTTCCAGCGTGGATACGTCTCCCACCGGTAGACCCAGCTCCTGAGCCTTGAGGACCCTCCTCATTATCTTTCCGCTTCTGGTCTTGGGAAGTTTTTCCACAAAGGCTATCTCATCAGGAACCGCTATGGGTCCCAGAACCTGTCTTACGTGATGCCTTATCTCTTCCGCAAGCTTATCGGAGGGCTCGTATCCCTTCTTGAGTATGACAAAAGCCTTTATGGCTT
>FWWL01002864.1_pt1 | contig 33766 bp, 25 predicted proteins | sample 2228331 | NCBI WGS metagenome assembly FWWL01 (sample SAMEA103939775, study PRJEB20133) | metagenome
CTCCCGCGTCTCCTCGCGGACCACTCCGCACTCGACCAGCGCTGCCAGACGCGAAGCGCCGGACGGGTGCGCCTCGAGGATCCCGGACCGGGACACCGCTCCGTCAGCCTCCATCAGATAACGCAACAGGGCCGCCTGAGCGGGCCTGCGGGTGGCGTTTTCCTCCAGCCACCGGGCGGCCGCGGCCGGGTCCGGCACGGTGTAGAGCCGCTCCGAGCGCGGGGCGGCGCCGGGGTATCGTATCTCCGCCTCCTCCAGCGCGAGCCCGCGCTTGCGAAGAAGGCTCAGGGCTCTCCGGGCAGCGTCCCGGCCCAGGCGCCGGGCCAGCGTGGCGGCTGGAAGCGGGCCGGAAGAGATGAGAAGCTCCAGCGCCTGCCGCGCGGCGGGGGGGACGCCGTCCGGAACGTCCGCGGACAGCGCGCGAACCTTGCGCTCGATGCGTCCCCTCAGCGCCGGGGGCATCATCAGCCGCAGGCAGGAGCCGACCGGAGCGCACCAGTGCCCGGCGATCCACAGCGCAAGCTCCACGCGCTCCGGGGGGATGTCGGAAGCCGGGACCCGGCCCAGCGCCGCCCGCAGGCGCGGCACATCCGGCGCCGGAAGCATCTCCACCAGGTAGCCGATGCGCACCTGCTCCTGCAGCGGGACCAGCAGGCAGCCTCCCGGGCGGACGCCCGCGAAATGCTCCGGGATCTCGTAGGTGTAGGTCTCGGTCAGGGCGCCCCGTTCGGTGAGGATGGCGACCCTCGCATACAACCTACAGGCCTGCCTCCCGGCGCAGCATGTCCGCCATGTCCGTCCGCTCCCACGGCACGTCCAGGTCCGTCCTGCCGAAATGGCCGTAGGCCGCCGTGCGCTCGTACATCGGCTTGCGCAGGTCCAGATGCTTGATGATGGACTGCGGGGTCAGGTCGAAATACCGGCTGATGAGCGCGGCGATGCGGGAGTCCTCGACCTTCCCGGTGCCGAAGGTACCCACCACCACATTCATCGGCTCGGCCTCGCCGATGGCATACGCCACCTGTATCTCGCAGCGGTCGGCCAGCCCCGCCGCCACAACGTTCTTGGCGATGTAGCGCATCATATACGCCGCGGAGCGGTCGACCTTCGTGGGGTCCTTGCCGGAGAATGCCCCGCCCCCGTGACGTCCCATCCCGCCGTAGGTGTCCACAATGATCTTACGTCCCGTGAGGCCGGTATCTCCGTGCGGGCCGCCCACCGTGAAGCTTCCGGTGGGATTCACGAAGTAGCGGGTGCGGTCGTCCAGGAGCTCCGCCGGGACGATGGGCTTGATGACCCGCTCGATGATGTCCTCCCGGATGGTGGACTGGGGGATGGCGGGATGGTGCTGCGCTGAGATGACGATCTTGTCGATGCGGACAGGGCGGTAGCCCTCGTACTCCACGGTCACCTGGGTCTTTCCGTCCGGCCGGAGGTAGTCGGGAGAGCCGCTGCGGCGGACGGCGCTCAGCTGCCGGGCCAGCCTGTGAGCCAGCATGATGGGCATCGGCATGAGTTCGGGCGTCTCGGTGCACGCGAACCCGAACATCATCCCCTGGTCGCCCGCGCCCCCCGTGTCCACACCCTGCGCGATGTCCGGAGACTGCTCGTGGACGCTGATGAGGACGCCGCACGTCGCCCCGTCTATCCCGAAGTCCGGGTCCGTGTAGCCTGCGCGCTGAAGCGTCCTGCGCACGATGGACGGGATGTCCACGTAAGTGCTGGTGGTGATCTCGCCCGCCACCAGCACCAGTCCGGTCGTCAGAAGCGTCTCGCAGGCCACCCTCGACAGAGGGTCTCCCGTGAGCAGAGCGTCCAGAACGGCGTCCGAGATCTGGTCGGCCAGCTTGTCAGGATGACCTTCCGTCACCGACTCGCTGGAAAACAGGTAACGCGTATCCACTTCCTGAAGTCTCCTTCCGTTGCCGGCGCATCGGAATACAACCTCCGGCGCCGGCTTGATATCCTGTCCGCCTCAGCTGCGGCCCAGGAAACGCTCCCGGATGAACGTCAGCAGATGTTCGGCAATCTCCTGCTTGCTCATCAGAGGCAGAGGATGGTCGAGTCCGTCGCGGGTCAGGATGCGCACCTTCGACGGCCCGGGCCCGAACGGCTGCTCTCCCTCTCCGGCGCTGTTCGCCACGATGACATCCAGATTCTTGCCCTCCAGCTTCTGGCGGGCGTTGGCGACCAGATCTTCGGTTTCCAGGGCGAAGCCCACGAGGACCTGGTCCTGCTTCCGGCGGCCCATCTCGGCCAGGATGTCCACGGTCTGACGCAGCTCCAGCGTCCGCGGACCGCCGTCCTCTCCGGATTTCTTGAGCTTGCGGGGCGAGCGCACCGGCGAGAAATCGCTCACCGCCGCGGCGCTGATGAGCACCCGGCACGAACCGAAGTGCGACTGGACCGCCTCCAGCATCTCCGATGCCGTCTGCACCCGTATCAGCCGGGTGACGTCCGGAGGCTGCATCTCGGTCGGGCCGGTCACCAGGGTGACCTGCGCGCCGCGCTCCTGGGCTGCGGCGGCGATGGCAAACCCCATGCTGCCCGTCGAGTAGTTGGACAGGTAGCGCACCGGGTCGATGGGCTCGCGCGTAGGCCCCGCGGTGATCAGCACCGGAACATCCTGCCAGTCGTGCTCCACCGCGCCCAGAAGCAGACGCTCGATGGCTTCCAGCACACTTTCCACCGGCGCCATCTTGCCCATGCCTTCGTAGCCGCAGGCCAGCCGCCCCTCCACGGGGTCCACGAAGTGGTAGCCCATGTTCTTCAGCCGGTCCACATTCGCGATGACGATGGGGTTGGTCCACATATGCGTGTTCATCGCCGGGACCAGCAGCACCGGGCACGGCGCCGCCATCGCGAGCGTGCTGACGATCTCGTCGGCGATGCCGTGGGCGATCTTGCCGATGATGTTCCCCGTGGCGGGCGCGATGACCATCAGGTCCGCCCCCTCCACCAGCGCGACGTGCGCCACCGTGCGCTCCTCCACCTCGTCGAACACTCCGGTGAGCGGCGTGTGTCCGGTGAGGGCGCGGAACGTGGCTGGACCCACGAAATGGAGCGCGCTGGGCGTCATCGCGACGTGGACATCGGCCTTGAGCGCGGTCAGCGAACTGGCCAGCTCGGCGGCCTTGTACGCCGCGATGCTGCCGGTGACTCCCAGCACGACCCGCTTGCCTTCCAGACTTCGAAAACTCATGATGCCTTCACGATCCTGAGGTGCTCCGCCCGCAGGACGGCTCTCAGGTCCTCCGCCGCCCGCTCCGTGGAGTCGTGGATGATGAGGTAGTCGTATTCGGCGGCCGCCTCCATCTCCCGGCGCGCTTCGGCCAGCCGCCGTGCCAGAGACTCGCCGGTCTCGGTGTTGCGTCCGCGCAGGCGCCGCTCCAGCTCCTCCATCGAGGGCGGGGCCAGGAAGACGAGCACGGCTTCGGGAGCAGCCGACCGGACGGACACACCCCCCTGCACGTCGATGCGCAGGATGACGTCCAGCCCGAGAGCCGTCTTCTCCTCCACGAAGCGGCGCGGCGAGCCGTAGAAGTGGCCGAACACCTCCGCGCTCTCGAGGAGCTCACCCGAATCCCGCATCCTGCGGAACTCATCCACGCTCACGAACTGATAGTCCACGCCGTCGCGCTCTTCAGGGCGGGGCGGCCGCGTGGTGCAGGTGACCAGCCGGACGCAGTTCGGCGTTGTCTTGAGAAAATGCTGCAGCAGAGTGTCCTTGCCGACGCCGGAGGGGCCGGAAAGGACCACGATGAGCCCTTCCGTCCGGCTAAGCGTCCTGGGCTCCTTCATCCGGGGAGTCGTGGACCGGCCCGGGCTGCCCCAGCCGCTTCGTGAGGGTCTCTCTGGCCAGTCCGGAGACGATAATCTGCCCGCTGTCAGCGAAGATGACGCTGCGGGTCCGGTGGCCCTGGGTCGCGTCGATGAGGCGGCCTGTGCGCCGCGCTTCCTGGATGACCCTGCGCACCGGGGCTGAATCGCTGCTGACAATCGCGATGATCCGCTCTTTGACCACCGCGTTGCCGAATCCCACGCTCATTGCTGTGACGCTGATTGTCGGGGTCCTCCTTGTCCGCATTTTGAGCCCGCTGGACAGAGCGGCCCGAAGGCCGCCTGCCGCCCGTCTGTCACCCGAATAATGCGGAATAAGCGGGTCCGGGGGAGTATATGCCATATCTCAGCCCGCTGTCAATCGCCCTGCCCGGAGCAGCTTCGTTATAATGAGAACAGACTGAGATGCAGATGCGCCTTGACGAGAGCAGGATGGACATTGCCCGCTTCGATGTCATCGTGGTCGGGGCGGGGCACGCGGGGTGCGAGGCCGCGCTGGCCGCCGCGCGCCTGGGCGCGTCCACGGCGGTGGTCACCCTGTCTGTCGACCGGGTGGCGCTGATGCCCTGCAACTGCAGCATCGGGGGGCTGGCCAAGGGACAGGTGGTCCGCGAGGTGGATGCTCTGGGCGGGCAGATGGCGCTGAACGCGGACGCCACCACCACGCACATCCGGATGCTGAACACCGGGAAAGGGCCCGCCGTCCAGGCGCTGCGGGCCCAGTGCGACACCGTGCTGTACCGCCGCGAGATGGCGCGTGCCCTGCTGTCGCAGCCGGGGCTGACGCTCCTGGAGGGGAAGGTAACCTCCATCCTGTCGGAGGACGGAAGGGTGAGAGGCGTCAGACTCACGGACGGTCTGACGCTGGAGGCCGATGCGGTGGTCATCACCACAGGCACCTTCCTGAACGGGCTCTGCCACTGCGGCGAGACGCAGACTCCTGCTGGGCGGCGCGGCGAGGAGCCGGCTACGGAGCTTTCGGAGTCGCTGCGCGCTCTGGGGTTCCCTCTGGGACGTCTGAAGACCGGAACCACCGCGCGGGTGGACAGGGAGAGCCTGCTCTTCGACCGGCTGGAGGAGCAGCCTTCGGAGCCGGACGCGGGGGCGTTCTCCTATCTCACGCCGCCCGGGCGCAGGGAGGGGCTTCTCTCCTGCTGGGTAACGGCGACGACACCTGAGACCCGGCGCATCATTTTGGAGAACCTTCACCGCTCCGCGATGTACGGCGGGCGCATCGAGGGAATCGGCCCCCGCTACTGCCCTTCCATCGAAGACAAGATCGTCAAGTTCCCGCACAGGGAGCGTCATCAGGTGTTCCTGGAGCAGGAAGGGTGGGACACGCGCTCCATCTACGTGCAGGGGATGTCCACCAGCCTGCCCGAGGATGTCCAGCTGCGCTTCCTGCGCACCATCCCGGGTCTCGAAGAGTGCGTGATGCTGTTGCCCGGCTACGCGGTGGAATACGACTTCGTTCCGCCGACGGAGCTGCATCCCACGCTGGAGACACGCCGGGTCAAGGGGCTGTTCCTTGCCGGGCAGATCAACGGGACCTCCGGATACGAGGAAGCCGCGGGACAGGGCCTGATGGCCGGCATCAACGCGGCCCTGAAGGTGCAGGGCCGTCCTGCGTTCGTCCTGACTCGCTCTCAGAGCTATATCGGCGTGATGATCGACGACCTGGTCACGCGCGGGGTCGATGAACCCTACCGGCTTCTCACGAGCAGGGCGGAACACCGCCTGCTCCTGCGGCACGACAATGCGGACTGCCGCCTCACGCCGCTGGGACGCCAGCTCGGGCTCGTGACGGATGAACGGTGGGAGCTCTTCAGGGAAAGACAGCGGATGCTGGAGTCTCAGCGGCGGCGCCTGGACGAGACCCGGCTGCCCGCGCAGATGGCCGCCGGACTGGGACTCCCGGCGAACGCCGGTCTGACACTTGCGGCCGCGCTTCGCAGGCCGGAGATAACCTGGGAGCAGATCGCCCGGTTCGACGGGCTGAGCGGCACCCGGCCTGATGTGGCGCGGCAGCTGGAGATAGAGATCAAGTACGAGGGTTACATCCGGATGCAGCAGGAGGAGGCCGGCCGCAGGCGGGGGCTGGAGGACTGGCGCATCCCGGAGGATTTCGACTACCAGTCCTGCCAGGCTCTCTCGCGGGAAGGCAGGGACAAGCTGTCGCGAGTGCGGCCTGCGACGGTCGGGCAGGCCGGACGCATCCCGGGCATCACTCCGGCCGATATCGGCATCCTGATGGTGCTCCTCCGCCGGCGCGGGGAGCAGGAAGCCGAGGTGAGCCGTGCGTGATTCCCGGCGCGCCCGCGCCGTGCTCGCTCTGCTGGCGGTCCTCTGGTGGACCGTCCCCCTGCGGGCCGCCACGCCGGTCGTCCTGACGAACGTCATCGTGACGAGTGACCAGTCCTGGGAAATGCGGGACTTCGGCGGCGGGGTCTTCTATGTGGCGGCGGGAGACCGCAGCGCAGGCTTCAAGGTGCGCAACCTTGCGGCGCCGTTCGCCGGCCAGGTGGAGCGGGGCGACATCGTGCGGGTGGAGGGGCTGCTGGATGTGGAGCCGGACTCGATGGAGGCCTGCGTCCTCACCTACGGGGACATCGCGGTGAGTCCGTTCGGGAAGGGGCATGTCGCGCCGCTGTTCATGCGGTCGGCCGACCTCGGCGGACAGACGGTGAACGCCGGGCGTCCGGACGAGCGGCCGGGCGTCACCCGGCCCGCGCCGCGCGGGCCTCACAACAAGGGGCTCCCTGTCGGCGTCGCCGGCGTGGTGACGCATGTGAACTACTTCAACCGTTTCTTCTACGTGGACGACGGCTGCCGTCTGGATGACGGCTACGGCCCGTATGGCGTGCGGGTGAGCTGCGACTACCAGGACCTCTCGCTGGGACAGGAGCCGCTCCCGCTGCCATCTCTGGGCAGCTTCGTGGCAGTCACGGGCATCTGTTCCAGCGAAGTGTGGCAGGGGGAGGTCATCCGCGTCGTCAAAGTCCGGGACACCTCGGACATCCGCGTGCTGCTCGAGGGGGATGCGGCCCGCCGTGCCCGCCTGCTGCAGTCATCGCCGGACCGGCCGGGTGCTTCTCCTTCAGGCGCCGGGCTGACCCTCCGATAATCCTTCCGGACGCTGCCGCGGCGGGAGCGCGCCGCCGCGCCGATGCCGCCTTCCTTCAACAGGATGACCCTCTCGGAACAACAGATCTGGAGCTGTCTGAGCAGCGCAGCCACGCGCGGCGACCTCGCGACGCTCGCCGCCTGGACCTTCGAATGCCGCGACGCCGCCAATCTGAAGGGCGAGGGCGGGTGGACGCCGCTGCACGTGGCTGTCTCGCGAGGGGAGGTCGCGGCCGCGCGACTGCTGCTGGAGGTGGGAGCAGACCCGGACGCGCGCTCCGACCACGGCTGGACTCCTCTGCACGTGTGCGCCGCCTCCGGGAATGACGAAGCGGCCATCCTGCTTCTGGAGTGGCGGGCGGCGGTGGACGCCCGGAACTCAGGCGGGGCCACTCCGCTGCACCTGGCCGTCTCGAACGGCAGGCGCTCGACGGCGGAGCTGCTGCTGGGTTGGGGGGCCTCCCCGGACATCCGGGACGGCAGAGGCTGGAGCGCGCTTCACCGGGCCGCCCACTCGCGGGACGCCGGGCTGGTCGAGTTCCTCCTCCAATGGGGCGCGGACCCGCGGGCGCGGAGTTCGGACGGCTTCACCGCGCGGGATTTGGCGCTCAGGGCCCTCGCGCCGGAACTGGCCGAGACTCTGAGGCTGGCAGCCAGCCGCTGAGCGGGCCTCTGCCTGCGAGCCCCGGGAGGCGCTCGGAGCGTCTAACTCAAGGGGGTGGGCCGGGAGCGCACACGATGGGTCTCGTTCGTTTGCTTGCTGTCCTCCTGCTTGCCTCGGCCGCCGCAAGCGTCGCGGGTGCCCCGCCGGCTTCGCAGGAAGACCCGTTCTCCGCAGCTGCGGCGCGGGCCGCATTCCCCGTGCTCGCGCCGGCTTCGGCTCCTCCGGAGTTCGTCCTCGCCGGGGTGGAGCTCATCGGAAATCCTCCCGACACCCTCCTTGCCACCTACCACGCCCCGGACGGACGGTCGCTGTTCCTGATGGAGGGCGACCCCGAAGGGCTTGCCTGTCCGGACTGCCGGGAGACTGTTGCCGGAGCCTGGAAGGCCTCCTACCGGGCCGACCGCGCCGAAGACGGCTCACGGCTCCTGAGTCTGGTGTTCGTCGCGGACGCCACCGGAGTCTCCATCGGGTTGCGCGACGACGGGACGCTTCCGGAGTCCGAGGCACTCCGCCTGCTGCAGGATTTCGGGGCCTCTCTGCGGCCTGCGGCGCGGGGAGAGGCGCCGGCCGGTTCGGCAAACGAACCTCTCCTGGAAGCCGCCCGGAAAGCCTCGTTCCCGGTCTACGCCCCGGCCTGGCTCCCCCGGTATTTCACGCTGAAGAGCATCTCCTATCTGCCGCCGGGCGGGAGCGACGAGGGCGGGGAGTCCCGCGACGAGCAGGTCGCGCTGGTCTACGAAGATTCGCTGAAATCCATCAGCCTGGCAATCCGCGGACCGGGCAGGGTGGCTCTGCCGTCGGGACAGGGCGCGAGGAAGGTGGCCGTGGGAAGCTGGCCGGCGGTCCTCTCGGAAAGCGAAGGGCGCCGCCTGCTGGTCATCTCGGCAGGCGACGCCTCCATCCTTCTCACAGGGACCGTCCAGGAGGACACCCTTCTCCGCGTGGCGAGGTCGCTGAGACCCCTCCGGACGGAGATCGGCGGGACTAGCCGTTGATGGCCTTCAGTGCCGCGTCGTTGTCGTTGGTGTTGAAGACCAGAAGAGCCTGAGAGCCTCCGGCGGAGCTTCCGTGGGAGTGCCCCACGCTCAGTCCAGCCGAGGCGATGGCGGCGGCCACGCTCGCGGCGGCGCCCACGGTGTCGTCGGTGACGACCAGCAGCACGGGCTTCTCGGTGAAGTGATAGCCTGCTGCGCTCAGGGCCTGTTTCGCAGCCTCCACATCCGAGGCCACGGCCTTCAGATATCCGAACTCACCGTCCACGTAGGCGGTGTATGCGCGCAGATTGACGCCGCCATCAGCGAGCGCTTTGAGGATCTTCGCAAGTTCACCGGGCTTGTTCGGAGCGGCCACGGTCAGTTCGAGAGCTTTCTCAGCCCTTGCCATCTCGTTCATACCTCGCAGGAATTCTTTTGCCTCCCGTCGCCCGTCCGCGGGCGGCGCAAAGACAGGGGCAGTATGGCGGCCGCGCGCATCGCCTGTCAAGGAGAAGACCATGCGTCCACCGGCAGTGCGGGAAGAGTCCCCGGGGCGGGACACCTGCTGTCCTGTGGGAGAGAAACCGGCCGATGACGTTCCGCCCCGGGTGGGGCCGCCCGCCCGCAGCGAGTCCCCCACGGCGCGCCGCCGGCCAGCAGCCCGTGAGACAGCATAGCCCGCCAACCTCAACGGAACGTCAAACCGCTCTCAAGCTTCGCTCAATCACCGGACGGGCGCGGGGGGCCGGACCGCCTCCTCCCGCACCGCGAGCCTCCCCTCCTTGCGCACCACAGTAGCCTGCAGGACCGCCACTGTGGAGCCGTCCGCCCGAACCAGCGTCGCCGTCAGCGGCTGTCCTTCCCGGGCGCCGTCCAGAGACAGACGGAACGGCCTCACGTTGCTGATGGCCAGGGTGTGCCCCTCGCTCGCGAACACCGCGAACGCCGTCCCCGGCGGCAGGGAGCCGCGGAGCTCCCACACTGCCACGCCTTTCTCGCGCTCCCGCCGGTCTTGGGAGCGGGCAGCGGCCCGGATGGCTGACTGCAGGTCCGCCAGAGTGCGTGTCTGAGGCCGGATGCGCACGGCGGCAACATCCCCTTCTGCCGGAATGCCCCGCCGCAGCAGCCAGGCCATCGTGAACGCGTCGTCCTGCTTTCCCACGACCGCCGGCAGGGGCTGCCATCCGCCGCCCGGCACCAGGATGTCCACTGCCGGCGACCCGTCGCCGAGGCTCAGCACACCTGAGAACAGCGGAGGCTTTCCTTCAAGCCCCGACGCGCCCTCCACGGGACCCACCACCAGACTCTGCGGCATCACAGGCTGGGTGCGGGCGTGCATCGACGGGATGATCTGGAAGCCTCCCCGGCTTTCAGGAGGACGTCCTTCATCTTCGGGTCTGACGTTCGGCGCGGTGGAGATGGTGACGACCCCGCCGTGGTTCGAGTTGAGGGCCCCGACGCCGGTGTACGCCGTACCGTCGAAACGCCCGACGCCGCGCACCGGACGCACCACGGTCGCTATCCTGCGGCGCGTGCCGTCCGGCGAGACCGCCTCCACCTCTCCGCCCGGCCTGTTATGGAGGATGATCTCTGCCGGGAAGTCGGCGGGCTCCCTGCTTTCGATCCTCAGGACATCTCCGGGCGCCGGGCTCCAGTCCGCAGGGAGCGCGACAGGCTGTCCAGCCTTCTCGAGCCGCACCGGGTCGCCCACGCGCGGGGCCAGCTCCCGGAAGATGCCCGTTCCCGCGGGGATGTCCGTGACGATGGCCGAAGGGCCCGGGACGTGCCCGCCGTACCGGTGCGGCATCTGCCCGAACTCCCGCGGCTGGATGCTGATGCCGCGGACGCTTCCGTCACTGGCAGGGAGCCGGATGCGCAGGCCGTGCACCGCCACAGCCGCGAGCGCTCCGGGAGGGGTGTATCTCGCAGCGGGGAACGTGGGGACGCAGCGGGTGGCCGGGCGCACCACGCTGCCAACCGTCGTCCACTCTCCCCCCTGACCCGCGCGGGCCTGGATGCGCCCCCCGGCAGAGTTCTCGATGCGCAGCTGCAGGACAACGTCGCCCGCCCGCGCCGCTCCGGCGGCCGCCAGCGTCAGGAGGATGGCAAGCTCAATGCGACCGGAGATACGCCTCATGCCGAGCCGCTCGCGCTCCGGGAAGCCTGTGGGGAAGCGGCGGGACGGGCTGGCTGAAGAGCTCCTTCAACAGGTCCCACCAGCCGTACTGCTCGATGTAGACCAGGTCGAAGAGCATGACTCCCTGCGACGCCTGGCGGCACATCTCGACCGCCCGCGCGAACTGCGCCGGGTCGTTCCGGTAGTCCAGAAGATACAGACCGGCGTAGAAGAAGCTGGCGTTCCCGATGACGTGAGCAGACCCCTCGGCCGCCGCCTGGACCGTCGCGGCCGGGCTGACCCCCTTCGCCACGGCCTCTTCCCTGGTCACTGTCGGATAGTAGCAGCCGGTCGTTATCCAGTCCATCAGAGTGGCGTATCCGGTGCGATGGAAGTCGGGCGTGGTCCACGCCGCGGCCGGCTTGAAGCGGTCCGACGCCCAGTTCACGCCCAGCGGATAGTAGCTCCAGTACCAGGAGCCCACATACACCGCCATCTCCATCTCCGGGTTCTGCGCCTTGATGACCGCCCGCGCCTCCTCCGCGAAGGTGCGGATGTTCAGCGCTCTCCAGTGCAGCCACTTCTGGAAGAGAGGCCCCCAGACGGGCTGCCCCTTGCTGAGCGCGGGCAGCAGGAGCACATCGTGCGGCCACCGCTCCACCGGCCGCCCCAGCCAGGATTCGAAGCTCCTGCGGGAAAGGTCGCTGAAGTCGGCATTGAGTCCGGAGTAGCGCATCCGGTCCAGCACGATGCCGTCGATGTCGTAGCCCGCCGCCAGCTCGCGGATGATGGACAGCTCGTAGTCGCGGACCTGCCGGTTGGCGGGGTTGACGAAGATGGCGTTGTGCATCTCCTGGGCGTGGCGCGAGGCGATGAAGCGCGGACGGCTCGCGACGTCCGCGGTGTCGCCCGGAGAGAGTCCGCGAAGCCACTCGCCGGCCGGTCCTGAGCCGCTCAGGAGCACAGCGCCGGCCGGGACCGGGCCCTCCGGCGGCAGGACGGTCCTGCCGGCAAGGTCCAGGAGCACGCGCACCTCCCCGTCCCTTGCGTCGCCGGCCTTCGCGGGGTCCTCGAAGAGCGCCAGCCGCCCCTCGGGCGCGTGGCGGTTGAGACGGGCCACCGGATAGCCGGGCCCGTCGCCCGCCACCACCCAGGGCTCCGGGTCCTGCACCACGGCTTCCCATTCGGGATGGTCGAAGACCGGTCCGCCTTCGGCCTTGCGGCCCTCCGCGAACACGTTGATGGCGGCGTAGATGGCGATCCCGCTGGCGCGGCACTCCTCGGACGCCGTCTTCAGCAGGTCGAAGCCGGGAGCGTTGCGGGCGCCTCCGTACTCCTCCAGCCGCGGAGCGATGCGGCTGTCGTAGAGCACGCGCCCGGTCAGGTCCTTGACGTCCACGACCAGAGCGTTGATGCCCGCCTCCCGGCATCGGGCGACGAGTTCCCTGACCCCTTCAGGGTGGCAGAGGCGTGCGAAGTTGGCGGTGGCGTCCACCCAGAGGATGCGCGCTTCAGCGCCCGCCTCGCGCGCCAGCCGGGTGGCTTCAGACTGTGTCACGGTGCAGTCCCCTTCCGTGCCGGGCAGGAGGCAGGCCGCGGCGGCAAGGACACGCGCGGCCCGCCCCGGAAGATGTGCCGCTCCTTTCACGAGCGGACCACGATGGTGGCCGGATAGTTCGAACCGGCCAGAGGGACCGTCGTGAGGCGCACTTCCCGGCGCTCACCCGGTCCCAGTGTGTATTTCACCAGCGGATGCTCCCTGCTGCCCACCACGTGCGACTTGCCCACGAACTGCCCGTCGATGAGCGAGGCGAATCCGGCTGTCCCGGCGGTGGGGTCGAAGAGCACCTGGAACACCCGGCTTTCGCTGGTGGGGTTCTCCAGGGTGAGCGCGATGTTGTACGAGACCCCGTAGTTGCCGTAGAGCACCTTCTCCTCGCCGTGGTCGGGGATGGCGTGCTTGCCCACTCTGATGAACAGCCACCGGTCGCCCGCGGCGTATCGTTCCGAGATGGTGCGCACGGGGCTGGGGTAGCGGTGCTCGGAGACGCGCGGCGGGACGTCCCCGTACTCCAGAGCAGCCACGTCGAAGCTGGTCCTCCGTACGGAGCCCGGCTCGCTGACCACCCGGGTCACGACGGAGTCCGGCGCACCCGTTATCTGCCTCATCTCGATGATTCCGCTGGCGGTCTCCATCCGGCGCAGCACGGCCGTCCAGAGGACCATCCGGCTTCTGGGGGGGATGGTGGCGAAGTAGCCCGTATCCGATGCCAGATTGCGCAGGAACCGGGCGCCGGCCACATAGCCCACCAGCACCGTGTCCATGATCGGCCCGGCGTTCGCGGTCAGCAGATGGACCTCCGCGGGCTGCTCCGACGTGTTCGCCAGCACGATGCTGAGCCTCAGGTCCGCTCCCGTGCCGTTCTGATGATGATACAGCAGGCGGGTGGGCTTTCCGGGCTCCAGCACCGCCGCATAGAGCGGCTGCGGCGCCTTGACCTGCTCCGGAAAATTGCTGTAGAGCAGCAGCTCGGTGGGCTGCCGGGCCAGAGCCGCCCGCTGCACCTCAACCGATGTCTGGATGCGGGCCGTCAGGAATCCCGCGCCGTCCATCTTGATGTTCACCGGGACGCGCAGACTGGCCGCTTCTTCGGGCAGGGCGGGCGCCTTGCCGTCCACCGTCACCATCGCGAAGGCTCCCGGCTGAAGCTGGCAGCTGGTTCTTGCCGCCCGGAGTACGGCCTCCTCGACCACCTCGGCCGGGACGGCCGCGCGGCCTGTCACGCGCGCCACGGGGACCGTCTGCGTCAAGGCCCCGGCGTAGCGCGCCACGCGGATGCGGATGGAGTCCGAGCCCTCGGGACATGTGACGGTCAGTGTCGCCCCTGACGGGTTCCTGCCCAGCACCGCGACGTTCCCTCCCGGCTCCATCCTGGCTTCCGCGGCGTCCGGCGGGTCCACGCTCAACTGGAACGGGCCCCGCGAGGAACCGAAGATGGCCGTTCGCCTGGTCTCTCCCACCGGTACCGTCAGTTCACGCTCCTTCAGCCTGACCGGCGGGAGCGTCAGCTGGCGCGTCAGCTGCTGCGCCCACGTGCGGGCGAGCGCGAGCGGCGTCGTGGACTGCGCGGCCGCCTCCGCGGCCGTGGCATAGGCGAGGACCCGGTCTCCCCAGTACAGGGTGGCCGATCGGTTCGTGCCGGCCGCCCGGATCGCGGATGGCTGGCGGCCCTGGGAAGCCAGCTCGCTGATCCTGCGCGCGACCAGCTCCGCCCGCTGCTGCGGGTCCAGCCCCGCATTGGATGTCCGCATGGAGAGGACCGGCCCGTTGTTCACGTAGACCACGGCGGTCCTTCCCGAGACGCGCACATCCACCGTGGCGGCGGCCCCACAGAGGCGCGGCGCCAGCGCGAGAACGATCAGGGGAAAAAGGAACGACAGTCGGGATCGATGCATAGTCTCCTTGCTCCCGGCTTCTTCGAGTGTCCCGGACGTGAGGTTTCGGGGATTGTACTTCCCCGTTCACCGGGTGTCAAACCGTCAGGGCTTAGCGCAGACGACGGCTTCCATCCGGTCTATATCGGCAGGACGGCCCATCACGATGAGTTCGTCGCCGGCCTGCATGACAAAATCCGGGTCCGGATTCGTGTGCACCTTTTCGCCGTTGCGCTTGATGGCGAGCACCGTGATGCCGTACTCCTGCCTGACGCGGGCTTCGCGCAGGCTCTTGCCCGCCAGCGGGCAGCCGTCGGAGATCTGCAGGTCTCCCAGCTCCAGGTCCTCGCTTTCGTTGTGGACCACAAGGTCCAAAAAGTCCATCGTCCGGGGTTTGATGACCGCCGCCGCGATCCGCTTGCCTCCCAGGGTGTAGGGCGACATCACACGATCCGCGCCCGCGCGCTTCAGCTTCGGCTCGTTCTCTTCGCGGATGGAGCGCGCCACGATGTAAAGCCGGGGATTCAACCCGCGCGCGGTCAGCACGATGAAGACGTTCTCCTCGTCGGTGGCCGTCACCGCGATGAGCCCCCTGGCCTTGCTGATGTTCGCCCGGTGGAGCACCTCGTCGTCGGTCGCCTTCCCCTCGATGTAGAGGGCGTCGTGTTCGATCAGGGAGGGGATCTGCTCCGGGTTCCACTCGATGACCACGTACGGGATGCCGTTAGCGCGCAGGTCCTTGACGATCTGCTTGCCCATCCGGCCGTATCCGCAGACGATGTAATGGTCCTTCAGTCTTGCGATAGCCTCGTCCATGCGTCTTCGTTTCTCCCTGGCTTCCGTCTCTTCCAGCAGGTCGGCCGCCTCCGCCGCCGCGTCGGAGAAGGGCTCCAGCACGACGTGCGCGCCGGCCTGCAGAAGCGCCTGTGTGTCCTCGGGGCGCTGCGCCGTCAGCGCCAGGTTCCCGTCGTATCCGTGGGCGCGCAGGCTCTGCGCCAGCGTGATGTTCACATCCCGGGCCGGCACGGCGCTGACCACCCATCTGGCCGTGGACAGGGGAAGCATGGCCGGAAACTCCGGGTCCTGCGCGTCTCCGAACCAGGCCGCCCGTCCCATTCTGTTCCATTCCCGCACCGCCTGCGGGTCGAAGTCCACGCCCAGCACCCGGCGCCCGCGCTGCTCGAGCTCCTTCACGATGCCGCTGCCGTACCGTCCGCACCCGAACAGGATGGTGTCGGCCGCAGCGCCTTCGCAGTGTTCGGTATCCATCTCCTGCTCTCGGAAGGCGTTCTCCCGCTCGAAGATGCGCAGATACGGGGCCAGCAGGCCGTAGAGCTGCTGGGAGTACAGGATCATATATGTGGACAGCCCGATGGTCACGAGGCCCACCAGCGTGACCACGCCGACGTCCGCCTCGTCGATGTGCCCCAGGCTGTAGCCGAGCGAAGCCAGAATGAGCGAGAACTCGCTGATCTGAGCGACCGTCAGTCCGGCGAGGAAGCTGGTGCGGCTGCGGTAGCCCATGGCGCCCATGATGATCATCACGATGACCGGGTTGCCGATGAGCACGAACAGCGACAGTGGGACGGCCTTCCACACCTGCGTCCCGAGCAGGCCCAGGTTCAGTCTGGCGCCCAGCTCGATGAAGAAGAACAGCAGCAGGAAGTCGCGCAGGCTTACCAGCCTCGCGCCGAGGATCTCCCGGTAGCGCGTGGAGGCGAGCGAGATGCCCGCCAGGAACGCCCCCACCTCCTTGCTGAATCCCACCCATTCGCAAAGGCCCGCGAGCGCCACCGCCCAGGCGATGGCGCCCAGCACCAGAAGCTCGGAGGAGCGGGCCAGCGACTCCACCACGCGGGGGATGACGTAGGCCATCAGGAGTCCGAGCCCGGCGATCAGGGCCGCGCCCTTCGCCACGATGGAGACGATGTGCGCCCACAGCGGCAGGCTGCTCGTCCCTCCGAACGCGGAGAGGACGATCATCGCCAGGACCACCACCACGTCCTGGACGATGAGGAATCCGATGGCGATGCGGCCGTGCAGGGAATCCGTCTCGCGCTTGTCGGAGAGCAGCTTGACGATGATGATGGTGCTTGAGAACGTGAGGGCGACGGCTACATACAGGGCGCTGATGGGACGCAGCCCGAGCGCGATGCAGATGATATAGCCGCCCACCGTGGTGAAGGCGACCTGTCCCAGACCCGTCGCCAGCGACACCGGCCCCATGGTGCGGATGAGGCCGACATCCAGCTTGAGGCCCACCACGAACAGCAGCAGCGCAAGACCGAGCTCCGCCAGGAGATGGATCTGGTCGGACTTGTCCACCCAGCCCAGCCCGCTGGGCCCGACCAGGATGCCCACGGCGATGAAGCCCACCAGAAGAGGCTGGCGAAGGCGCACGGCAACGCCGCCCACCGCCGCTGCCACGAGCAGCAGAAGCACCATCTGGTCGAATACGCTGCCGCTGAAGTGTATGCCCACTCGAAAAACGCCCGGGGACACGGCGGAGATGGTCTTCCGGCCGCGTCCCCAACGTATAATAGTGACAGGACAGGCCGTTCAACAAGAGGGGGCAGGAGGCCGGGGACCGGCGGTCTGGAGGGGACGGGCAGACCGGCGGGGAACAGGAGACCTGGATGTTCGGGAGGGAAAAGCTTTCGCGTCCGTTTGCGGTGCTGCACGCGGCATGTCTGATATTCGCGGCGGGAGGCCCGGGCCTCTGCGCGTCCGGCGCCGGGTATGAGCGCGCCGACGCCGCTGCCCTCGCTGCGGGTCCGGGACAGGCCGTGTCGGTCTCGGCCCTGGCGGCAGCGCTCTGCCGCGGCCTGGAAACAGAGGACGAGCGCGCGCGGGCCATCTTCCGCTGGATAGCCGGGAACGTGGACTACTCGCGCGACGCGGGAGCCTCCGGCGCTGCGGCGTCCGGCCCGGAGGGGGTCCTCAGGACGCGCCGGGCAGCTTGTGAGGGGTATGCCAGCCTCTTCGCCTCTCTTGCGCGGGCCTGCGGACTGCAGGCGGAGGTCATCGGGGGCTATTCCAAGGGATACCGCTACCGGGCAGGCGCCCCGCTCCCTCTGCAGCCCGACCACGCGTGGAACGCGGTGATGATCGGCGGCAGGTGGCGGCTTGTGGATTGCACGTGGGGCGCGGGCTACCTGGACGAATCCGGCCGCTTCCGGTGCTTCCTCAACGACCACTACTTCCTGACTCCCCCTGAGGAGTTCATCTACGACCACTTCCCGGAGGAGCCGCGTTGGCAGCTGCTCGACAGGCCGTTGTCCCGCGAGCAGTATCAGGAGCTGCTGATGGTCCGGCCCGGATTCTTCCGGTACGGGCTGCGCGCTATCGGTCACCGGCAGGCCCGCGTCGTCCTGGACGGGGCCGGGGAGATATCGCTGGAAGTCCCCGAGGCGGTGGCCCTCCTGGCCCGGCTCTATTCCGGCGAGGCGGAGGCGGCCGGGAGCCCGGTGTTCGTCCGGCGGGGGACGGGCGCCACCGTCCTGGTGAGTCCGCCTGCGAAGGGGACCTATCGCCTGCGGCTGTTCGCCAAAAACAGGGACGAGAACGGGCCATATGAATGGGTGGCGGAATACATCGTACAGGCAGGCGCTGCCGGCGAGCCGCCTTCGTACCCTCGCCCGTGCGAGGCGTACTACGCGCGGGCGGTCATTCTGGAGAGACCTCTGCAGGGCCGGCTGACGGCGGGCCGGGAGGTGGACTTCCGGCTCAGGGTGCCCGGGGCTTCTCAGGTGGCCGTGGTCTCAGGGGATGACTGGACGTTCCTGCGGGAGAAGGATGGCTGGCACGTCGGCTCCGCGATGCCCGCCCGCGGTCCCGTGCAGGTGGCGGCGGGCTTTCCGGGCTCGGACAGCTTCGAGGTGCTGCTGACGTACGATGTGGAGTGATCGGCGGCTTCCGCCCGGACTTCCGGGACCGACTGCCGCCGGGAGGGGTGTCGGATGAGAGTGCTGTTCAGGACCCTGGCTGTGCTGCTGCTGGTTCCGGCGTGTGCCGGTGGCGCCACCGCGGACCCGGTGGCGCTCGCAAAGCTGGGTGCGGACGGGGCGCCGGCCGTGCTGGCGGGGGTGTGCGTGACGGCGTCGTTCGACGGGTTTTTCTATGTCCGGTCGCCCGGCTCGTTCAGCGGACTCAGAGTGCACGCGGCGGGGCACACCGTGGCTGCGGGTGATGTCGTGAATCTCTCCGGGGTCATGGGCACGACGCCGGAGGGGGAGCGTGTGCTTCTCGCGCAGCCTCCTGTCGCTGGCGGGGCCTCGGTCGTGCGGCCGGTCTTCATCAGGACGCGGGACGCCGGCGGGTCCGACTGGCTGTTCGACCCCGTCACGGGAGCAGGCCAGCGGGGAGTGCCGGACGCATCGGGCCTGAACAACGTGGGACTGCTGGTCACGGTGGCCGGCAGGGTGGGGCCGTCCGGAGACGGATGGTTCACCGTGGATGACGGCTCCGGGGGGCTGCGCATCTCAGCCGGGGACGTGCCGCCGCTGCCGCAGGGCGCGCCGGTCAGGGTGACCGGGGTGGTATCGCTCGGCCGCGAGGACGGGAATGGATTCGCGATGCTGCTGCCGCGTTCGGCCTCCGACGTTTCCCTGGTGGGAGGGGCGGTCTCCGGACGGGTCCTTGCCCCGGTGAGACAGATCGTCCCGGTCAGCATCGGGTCTCCGCATCCCTGTCCGGACCGCTTCACCGGGACGTGGCCCGTACAGGCGCCGCATGAGGCGGTCAGATTCCGCCTGCATTTCACGCGGGTGGAGCTGGATGTGCTGGACCTGCTCGAGATACTCGGTCCCGCCGGGGAACTCAGGCAGGAGATAAGCTGGCTGTTCTACAACTTCCCCCTGAACGACTTCTGGAGCTCCTGGATACCGGGGAATGCCGCCACGCTGCGGCTGGAGACGGACGAACTCTATTTCCTCCCCTCGCGCTACGGCTTCCAGTGCGACCTGCTGGAAGCTGAGATGCCCGGGGCGGGGGTGGGGGGCGTGGTTCTGACGCTGTCTCCCGGCGGGCAGAGCGTGGTCACCGGCCCCGACGGGCGGTTCCTTCTTACGGGGCTGGGGGAGGGGCTGTACCGGCTGACGCCCGTGCTTCCCGGGGCGAGTTTCCAGCCCCCGTTCACGGACGTGTATGTGGCGGACGGTGAGCTCCTGCACGGGCTGGAGTTCTGGAGGCAATGAACCGGCTGAGGACGCCGGGCCGACGCTCAGGAAAGGACCCTCGATGCTGAACCTTCTGCAGGAGGCGCTGAAAGACGGCGCGCTCGTGCAAAGCTTCTCCGGAGTCAGGACGCGCTTCGGGGAGGGCGACCGCATCAGCCCCGCACACGAGGCGCTGGCGGCAGTATACGGTCTTGTCTATGCGTCCCATCTCCCCGAGACGGACGCGCCCCTGGTGCTGGCGCGCGACCCGCGGCCGAGCGGGAGGGCCGTCACACAGGCGCTGGTCAGGGGATTCCTGGCCGCCGGGCGGCGCCGTCTGGTGGACCTGGGAGTCATCACCACCCCGCTCGCGCAGGCTGCCGTCCGTTCGTTCGAGGCCGCGGGCGGCGTCATCGTCACGGCCAGCCACAACCCTCTGTGCGACAACGGCTGGAAGTTCCTGACCGGCTCCCGGGAACGCCTGCCGGATGATGCGCCTCCCGGGGCGCTGCTGTCCGCCCCGCGGATGGGCCGCATCGTGGCCGCCGTCTCGGCTGCGGCGGCTGCCGGCGACGAGGCCGTGGAAAGCGCCATCTCCAATGTCAGCCCGGACGAGGCCTTCACGGCGCTCGTGCGGTCAGGGTCGCGCAGGGTGCACACCCGCGCAGTGGATGCCTACCTTCACACTGTGACCAACGACTGGGGGCTGGATATGGAGGCGCTTGCGCGCCGTCCCATGGGTCCTCTGCTACTGGACCCGAACGGAGGAGCCGCCTCCGGCGTCGCGAGCGCGGTGCTGGAGGCCCTCGGCATCCGCGTCTACGAGATGAACGCGGAGCTGGGACGCCCCTCGCACCCCATCGATACCGACAGCGTCAACCCGGACACGGGCGAACACATCCTCACCCGTGTGGCCCGGGCGGTGCGCTCGTGCGAGGCGCTGTTCGGGGTGGCGTTCGACTATGACGCGGATCGCGGGAATGTGGTGCTCCCGGGGGACACCTCGGATGCCGTGGTGGCGCCGCAGGAGATCAGTGCTCTGAATGTGGCGCTGGCGCTCGCCCGGGTGGAGGCATCCGGACGGGGAGACCGCCGCGTGTGCGTCGTCGCCTCCGATGCCACGTCCGGGCGGGTGGACCGCATCGCCGGGCTGTTCGGCGCCGAGGTGCATCGGGTGGAGACGGGGGAAGTCAACGTGGTCACGAAGATGCACCGGATCGCCGGGCAGGGCGCTGTGGTGCCCGTGGGCGTCGAAGGCCCCAACGGGGGCACCGTGTTCGAGGGTTCCACCTGCCGGGATGGAGTCCTGACGGCTCTTTCCTGCGCGCTGGCCATCTCCGGGGAGGAGGCGGCGCGCATCTGGCTGGAGCGCAGCGGCTGCGATGTTGCGGATGGGCCGGTCACCCTCCGGGGGCTGCTCGCCAGCCTGCCCCGCTGGAGCACACCCGCGGACCGCATCGTGCTGACGAACCCGGGCCCTCATTCGGAAGTCAAAAAGCAGATGGAGCGGCGCTTCGCGCAGGACGTCTGGCCGCGGCTTTCGGCGCGTTTTCAGGACTACCGGTTCGTGAACTACGAGGGGACGGAATGCGTGGAGACGCGGCGGGGCGACGAAGCCGGGGGGTGGCGCGTGGACCTGCGCCGCGACGGCGAGGAGTGCTTCATCTTCGCGCGCGGCTCGCGCACGGAGGCCGGGGTCTGGCGGGTCATTGCGGATTCGCCGGACCCGTCGGAAGCGGCGCTGCTTCTGGACATCGGACGGGACCTGGTGGCGTCCGCGGAAGGGGCGCGGGCAGGGAACTGACGCGGAAAGGGACGCGGCGATGAGAGGGATGCGGCTGGCATTTGCGGGACTGCTCTGCGGGATGCTGGCGCTGGCGGGGGCTTCCGCCGGGCCGCAGGAGCCTGCGCCCGCAGCGGATGAGATCGTGGTCCGGGGCGTCGTGACGGAGCCGCCGGCCGGGGGACGGTTCACGCTGCGCGCCACCGCCGTGCGCCTGCACGGGCAGAGCACGGACACGCTGCTGGAGCAGCCGGCGCCGAAGCCCGTGACCACGACGCCCGGCACCGTCATCACATTTGCGGACGGTCGCCCGGCGAAGCTCGCGGATGTGGTGGCCGGAGTGGAGGTGGCCGCTGTCGGGAAGAACCTCGGCCGCGGCCAGCCGCTTCCGGCGCGGGCGCTGGTGGTCTTCTCTCCCGAAAGCGTGCCGCCCCCTTCGCCCGCCCCTGGTGGTCCGGGCGTCTCCGGAGCCTCTGCCCCTCCGGCTCCCGGCGCTCCGGCCGAAGTGCAGGACCCCCGGGTCATCCGCCCGGACGCCGCGTTCAGCCGCTGGCGCGACCCCGCCGGTCTGGAATACGTGTATCCGAAGGACTGGATGCCGTCCGCCTCTCCCGGGGCGAATCCCGTGACCTTCCAGAAGGGGCCGGTGGCGCTCCACGTCCGGCGCATCCCGCTGGAAGGCGGACTGGACCCGCAGGCGGCCTCGGACCTGGCTCTGCAGGTGGCCCGGTCCGTGGCGTCCGGGAAGGGATGGCGCTTCGCGGAGGGCCAGATGACGATCGCGGGCATGCGCTGCCGGACGCTTTCCATCACCGGGGAGATGCAGCCGCGTGACCTGGCGCTGGCGCTGGGGATGGACGAGAGCCAGATTCCCGGGCCCGTGGACGGCATGGTCCGTGCCGCATTCGTCCCCGTTCCCGTGAATCCGGCGCGCGAGCCCTGGACGCTGCAGATTGCCGTGGGAGGGCCTCAGGCGCGGGCGAGCGAGCTTGCGTCCACATTCGTGCGGGTGGCGCAGAGCGTCGCTCTGGCCGGTCAGGAGGCGCCCGCGGCGGCCGGGACGGTGACGCCGATGAGGGCGGCCAACACCGTGCAGGTGGAGAACGCCCTGCGGCAGGTGGGCACGGCGCTGATGATGTACTTCACGGACAACGACGACGTGGTCCCGCCGAACTGGCAGGCGCTTCGCCCTTATCTTTCCGATGCGCGGCTGCTCGACAATCTGACGCGGGGATGGCCGAACTACGGCGTGGGGCCGGTCCAGCTGATGGCTCCCGGCACGCGAGTCTCCCAGCTGGGCAATCCCTCTCAGGCCGTCATCGCGAAGGCTGCCGGTCCCGGCTATGATATCGCCCTCTACGCGGACGGACACGTCGCCCGCGTCAGGCGCTGAGCGGTGATGGGGCGGCGGGCGAGGCCGGCGCTCCGCCTGCTGGCCCTCGCGCTCGCCGTCAGCCTGCTCCCCGGGAGAGAAGCGGCGGGCAGCGGGCGTCCTCGCATAGGCCTGGCGCTCGGAGGAGGCGCGGCGCGCGGATACGCGCACATCGGCGTCCTCCAGTGGCTGGAGGAGAACCGCATCCCGGTCGACCTCATCGCGGGGACCAGCATGGGCGCCCTGGTCGGCGGCGCCTATGCGATGGGCTACTCCCCGGAGGAGATCATCGCTTTCGCCGAGTCCCTCGACTGGGACACCGCGCTTCAGCCGGAGACCCCATACCGCTCCCTCACCTTCCGCCGTAAGGAAGACCGCCGCGACTACCCCTTCGCGCTCACCCTGGGCCTGCGGGACAGGCTCCGCCTCCCGACCGGGCTGAGCCCGGTCCACCCCGTGGGGATGCTGCTCAGCCGCATCTCGCTTCCCTACGGCGAGGCGGCTTCGTTCGACGGCCTGCCCGTCCCGTTCCGGTGCGTTGCTGTGGACATCGAGACGGGGCAGCAGGTCGTGATGGGGGACGGGCCGGTGTGGCAGGCGTTGAGGGCCTCCATGGCCATCCCGGGCGTCTTCACTCTGGTGGAGCGGGAGGGGCGGCTTCTCGTGGACGGGGGATTGCTGAACAACGTCCCTGCGGACGTGGTCCGCTCGATGGGAGCCGACATCGTCATCGCGGTGGATGTCAGCGAGGACCTCGCGGACCGTTCCGCGCTCGACTCGCTCCTCGGGCTGGCCACCCAGTCGGTCGCGGTGATGATGCTGAACAACACCAGGCAGATGCTGCGCAAGCAGACCTGGTCATCTCCCCGGATCTGAAGGGCGTCTCCGGCAGCGACTATGCCCGCGTCCGCCCGATCGCCGCGCTCGGCAGGGAAGCGGTCTCGACCCGCGAGCCGTTCCTGCGGACCCTGGCGCTGAGCGAACAGGAGTGGAGCGCCTACCTGCAGGAACGCAGGAGCAGGGTCCGCCGGGATGCTCCGGTTGCCGCACGCGTCAGGGTCGCGGGACTGCCTCCTCACGAGGCGCGAGATGCTGAAGTCAGGCTGGAGAAGGTGGTGGCCGAGGAGCGCCTTGCTCCTGAGAGTCTGGAGCGCCGGTTGGAGCGGCTGCAGGGAGCGGGCCGCTACGGCGTGGTGGGGTACCACGTTGTGCAGGGTGACGGAGACGGCACGCTGATGGTCACGGCGTCGCCTCCGCGCCACGGTCCGCCGTTCCTGAACGTCTCGCTGAAGGTGCGCAGCACCCGGCTCACGGATGTGCAGATGCTGCTCGGGACGCGCGTCACCGCCTTCGACCGGTTCCGCCGTGGCGATGAGGTGCGGCTCGACCTGGGGGTGGGGCGGACGGTGCTCGCGCGGCTCGAATGGTATGTTCCCGCGGGCCGGGCGCCTGTGTTCGGCGCCGCAAGGGTAGCCTACAGCAAGTCGGTGCGCGACGTGTTCGAGGCCGGCAGCAGGGTCTCCGAGCAGCAGACAAGGGAGGCCGTCGTGGGTCTGGACCTGGGATGGAACCCTGGCCCGGACGCCGAGGCGCGGCTCGGGGTCTATGCCGGCCATCTGCTCTCATCGCCGGCTGCCGGGCTGCGCACGCTGGCGCGCGAGGAGGGCTCGGTCCGGTCGCTGCGGGCGAGATTGTCCTACGATGGGCAGGACGGCCTGGTGCCCTCGCGCGGCGGACGGTTCGAGCTGCTGGCGGACTGGTACCTCCGCACGCCCGGCGCGCCGGACCCGTATCTGGCCGCGCAGCTGCAATCCAGCATCTACCGTCCCGCGGGAGAAAGAGGAGTCCTGTTCTTTACCGCGTCGGGAGGCAGCTCGTTCGAGGCGGTCGCTCCGCTTTCGCGGCAGTTCACGCTGGGGGGCCCGCTTCGTCTGGGGGCGTACGGGGTGAACGAGCTCCGCGGGAGCAACTACCTTTTCGGCAGCGCGGGCTACCTGCGGCGCATCGGACGGCTGCCCCAGTTCGCCGGAGGTAAGGTCTACATGGGCGCGTCCGTGGAATACGGGTCGGCGTTCGAGCGTTATGATGAGGCGGATTTCGCCGCGTGCCTCTCCGCCGGACTGGTGATGGAGACGGTGGCCGGTCCGGTCTTCTTCGGGGGGAGCTGGGGAGAAGGGAGCCGCCGGACGGCGTATTTCGCCGTGGGACATCCGTTCCCGTAGATGCCCGTCCAGGAACGGACCTGCCCTGCGGTGAAGTATTACGGGACGGGTCCCGGCCGCCGCTCGGGCGGCTTCCGGCGGGCCTGGCTCAGGAGACAGGGAAGGCGGGTGCCGCGATGATGGCAGTTTGGCTTGTTTCGGCGGCTGCGGGCGGTCTGGCTCTGGCAGTGTTCGTGCCGCTCTACTGCGCCTTGCGACCGGACCTGCCGAGGCTGCTGCAGGGTTCGCTGCTGGGTGCGGCGGCCGGAGCGTCCGCCGGATATCTGCTGGTGGCGGCCGGGGTCCCGGGCTGGCTGGTCCCTGCGGTATCATCGCCGGGCCCGCTGGCGTATGCGGGCTGGATGGCGGGAGGCGCGCTTGCCGGAGCTTACGCCGCTCTCGGGGTGGCGGCGGTCCGGCTGGGACCGCGCTGGAGGCGCCACGGCGCGAGCCTGGGGCTTTCCCTGGGGCTGCTCACCGGGCTTCTCATTGTCCTGCTCATCAATCTGCGCATCCCAGGGCTGGCCGAGTATCTTCCCCCCGCCGTTTCGGTCTTCATCGGTCTGGTGGTGCTCGCGTTCGCGGCTCCGCTCGGGGCGATGGCCGGTTCTCTGGCCGTGCACGACCCCTCGCAGTATTATCTGGCCCCGCGGTGGCGCGTCCTGGTGTCGGTCCCGGCGGCTGTGCTCGCCATCCTGCCCCTTATCGGCGGTCTGAAGCTGGTGGAGGCCGGGTTGCACGTCCAGAGTGTGACCGAGATGGCCGACGCCGCGGATGTGAACGGCCTGCTCTACAAGCTGGCCCACGGCGACCGGGGAGACCGGCAGATGGCGGCCGACGCTCTCGCCGCCTTCGTGGACGACCCCCGGGTCCGGGATTCGCTCATCGCCGCCACAGCCGACCCGGAGGAGTTCGTCGCCTGCGCGGCGGCGCAGGCGCTGGAGCGCTGCAGCGGTTCAGAGGTCATCGAGGCGCTGGAGTTGATGCTGCGCCACCCGGCGGTCTCCGTCCGCTACACCGCCGCCTGGTCGCTGGCGCGCAAGGCTCTGAAGGGAGATGCCGCCGCCAGGGAGGCGTTGAAGACCGCGGAGCAGGATGCCGACCGCAACGTGCGGGCGGTGGCGCTGCGGGGGCTGGAGAAGCTGTATGTGGTGCGCTGCGGGACGTACGGCCTGAAGGCGGGGGCGGACATCGCGCTGAAGTCCCTGCAGCGCCAGGGCATCGAAGGCGAGGTGGTGCCGGTCACTTCGGGCCGCCGGCAGGCGTATGCGGTGGTGCTGGGCGCCTATCCTGAACAGCGGCAGGCGGAGCAGATTGCCGCGCTGGCGCGTTCGGCGGGCTTCCGCGTGTCCATCGAAGCGCCGGAATGAGCCGTCCGGGCCTTACCGGCCGCCGGAGGGCGCGGGCGTGCGGACGTCTGCAGGGGTGAACTGCGGACGCAGCGTCTCCAGCCGTATCGCCTGAGCAACCTCCGCGGCTATCCACGCCGGAATCTCTCCGTGCCGGTAGGATGTATTCGTGAACACCACCAGCACGAACGGGGAGCCTGAGGGCATCTCCACGCAGGCGGCGTCATGATTCGTGCTGCTGGTCCATCCGGCCTTGGACCAGAGCCTGGAGCCGGCCGGGATGCCCGCTCCGATGCGCCGCGCCTGGATGTCCTTCGGGTCTCCCGGCTTCCTGCGCATCGACTTCAGGATCTCCTGGCAGGCGGCGCGGCTGACGACGCGCTCGCGCCGGATGAGCCACACAAGGCGCGCCGTGTCCGCCGCCGTCATCCGGTTGCGGTTTTCGTAGTCCGGGCCCAGGAACTGCACGTCGCGGCCGAAAGGCGCATCGTCCCATGTCTTCTGGCAGGCGTTGATATCCCGCAGGCCGAGTCTGCGCAGATACCGGTTCACGGCCTGCCGCTTCTCCGCGAAGACGGCCAGCTCGTCCTCCGGCAGCTCCGGGCCGGACTCCGTGCCGGTGAGGATGTCCAGGATGCGGTTGGTCGCCGAGTTGGAGCTCACGCGCAGCATCAGGTCCATGTCTCGCAGGACTTCCGGAGCGCGCCGGATGCGCCCCTCCGCGAACCCCTCTTCCAGAGCCACCGCGTAGCAGAGCTTCACCACACTGGCGGGATAGAACGGCCGGTCCATGTTGTAGCCGCCGAGCAGCGGAGGACGGTCGTCGTCATCCAGGATCAGCGCGATGGCCAGGTCCTGGGGGGTCAGCCCGTTCCCGGCGAAGCGCCTGCAGGCGCGCTCCGCCACGGACGAGAGGAACGCGGAGATGTGAGGGTCCGTTCGGATCTGCCGCAGAGCCGCCCGGGATGCGTCCGGGGAGATGCGGGCGGAGGCGGGCAGGGTGCTCGCGTGCAGCTGCTGAGCCGGGAGGGCGGCTGCAAGGACAAGAACGGCGGGAAGGATGCGCATATCCGGGTCTGGACTCCTGCAAGGGTCTCCGGGAAGTCGGGACGCCAGCGCTGGCGAGGCGGCGGCCCGCAGCAAGAGTATAGCACCTTCGCGTCTGTCCGCGCCGCGCAGGCGCCACGAAGACGGCCTCCGCCGAAGGCGAAGGCCGTCTCGGGTGTGGGAGGATGATGCAAGTCTGGGTCAGGCGGCGACGGCCTCTTCGGCTTCGAGCACAGCCGCGTCCAGCATCTCGCCCTGGTCGAGCAGCTGGTCAAGGTCCAGAAGCACCAGCAGCTTGTCGCCCGCCTTGCCGATGCCGCGCACATAGCGCGCGCTGGAGGACACGATGGTCTCGGATGGCGGCTCGATGTCCCTGGCGGACAGACGGACCGTCTCGGTGACCGCGTCAACGATCAGACCCACCATCCGGGAGGCGCTTTCCACCACGACGATGCGCGAGGCCCTGTCCGCCTCCTTGAGCGGCAGTCCGAATTTCTTGCGAGGGTCGATGACGGGCAGGATGCTGCCGCGCAGGTTGATGACGCCCTCGACGAAGTGGTCGCATCCGGGGACCTTCGTGATCGTCTCCATCCGGATGATGGTGTTGATGCGCTCGATGCTGATGGCGAACAGTTCCCCGGAGAGGTCGAATACGACCAGCTGTTCCTCCTTCTGGTCCACCTGTGCTTCGTTGTTGGACTTCGACATGGAACGGCTCCTGTTGGTTGCTCCTCACGTTGACGTCCCCTCCCGGGGAGCGCCGGTGTATCAAGATTATCGGACGGCTCCGGCCGGTCTTTAGGGGTCTCGATGGGCTTCGGCCGACAGGGTGTATAATGCTTCGACGCATACGCCGGCCGGGGAAAACCGTCGGCGGCGGTCCCGGGTCTCATGAGACGGGGCGGGCAGGCGTCGAGAGCAGGAGGCTCCATCTGTGAGGATTTCGGCTTACCGGTTTGGGCGGTTCCTTTTTCCGGTCCTGATGGCGGCAGCGGGCTGTGTCTGGGCGGCGGGCGCGCTGGCCGCTCCTCCCGTGGTGCGCGAGCTGGGAGGCATCCGGCTCGGCTCCACCGGAAGCGATGTGACGGCTCTCATGGGCGAGCCCGCGGAGACTTCCGCGGACTTCGAGCTCCCGCAGGAGGTGGCTCCTGCGGGCGGCATCACGTACCGGGTGTGCGATTCGGCCCGGCTGGTGCTCCTGGTGGGGAAGATCTCCCCGATGCACGCGCGTGTGGTGCAGGTGACCATCAACGGCGAGCCGTGTCCGGAAGCCGCGAAGTTCAACGTGCAGGGGATAGGTCTCGGGGCCACGGAAAAGGAGATAACCTCGCGGTTCGGCGAGCCGGACCGCTCCATCGAGCGCACCGACTCCCCCCTCAAGACCATCGCCTATGACGCCTCGAACGTGGCGTTCACGCTGGACGGCGGGGTGCTCAAGAGCCTCAGCATCGTCTACCGCAATCAGATGATGGTGGAGGACCTGGTGGCGGGCGGAAAGATGACGGAGGTGGAGGCGTGGCGGGCGGTCGGCGACATGCGCCTGCGCGGCCGGCAGTTCGACCTCGCCCGGGAGGCGTTCGAGAAGGTGGTGGCGGCGGAGCCGAAGTCCGTGGATGCGCTGGTCAAGCTGGGAGGGGCATACTTCGCGCTGGATATGCGGGAGAAGGCCACCCAGTCCTACCGCTCCGCGCTGGCCATCCAACCGGACAACGCGCTGGCTACCTACAACCTGGGGCGCATCGCGCTGCGGGAGAACCGTCTTCAGGAGGCGAGGAAGCTGTTGACACGGGCCAGCCAGCTGGACCCGAGGAACCCCGCCGTCCACAACGAGCTCGGCCTGCTGGAGGAGCAGGAGAACCGCCTGGACGCCGCCGAGAAGAGCTACCGGAAGGCTGCGGAGCTGGCTCCGGATTCCTCCCAGCCGCATCAGAACCTGGGGCGTCTTCTGGTCCGGAAGGGCGACCGGAAGGGAGCCATCGAGGAGTACCGGCGGGCCGTCGTCCTGGAACTCCGCAGCCCGGCGCCGAACCATCAGCTGGTCGCGGCCCTGAGAAAGGCCATCGAGGCCCTGTCGGAGGAGGGCGGCTCACCGGGCAGCGCCGCCGGAGGAGCGGGCGCCGGAAGCTGAGACAGCCTCAGGCCGGGACGGCGCCGATGCTCTCCAGGAGAGCCGCGGTGCCTTCGATGGCTTCCTCCAGGATCTGCAGCGCCCGGTCCAGCAGCTCCCGCTCAATGATGAGCGGAGGCTCTATCCGGATGACCGTGGGGTTGTTCAGGCTGTAGGCGACCAGCAGCTTTTCCGAGGCGCACGAGGCGATGACCAGCTTGGCCACATCCTCGGAGCAGAACTCGACCCCCGCAAGCAGCCCTAGCCCCCGCACGTCGCGCACCAGTCCGGGATGGCGCGATGCCATCTCGCGCAGGCGCTCCAGCAGATAGTCCCCCATCTCGGCGGACCGGCGCGGCAGGTCCAGCCGTATGGTGGTGTCGATGGCGGCGATGGCGGCAGCGCAGGCGAGGGGGTTGCCGCCGAACGTGGATGTGTGCAGATACGGGTTCTCCGAGAACAGCGAGTCCCAGACCTCGGAGGTGCCCAGGAACGCGCCGACGGGCATCACCCCGCCTCCCAGAGCCTTCGCCATCGTGAGCAGGTCGGGGCATATCCCCTCGTGTTCGCAGGCGAACATCCGGCCGGTGCGCCCCAGTCCCGTGCGCACCTCGTCCACGATGAGCAGGGCGCCGGCCTCGCGGGTGATGCGGCGGAGTTCGGTCAGATATCCCGGCGGCGCCACATTGACGCCCCCTTCGCCCTGCACCACCTCCACGATGACCGCGGCCGTATCCGGGCCCACGGCCCGCCGCATCGCCTCCGCATCGCCGAATGGCACCAGCTGGAATCCTTCCAGCAGGGGCTCGAACGGCTTCCGGTACACCTCCCGGCCCGATGCGGACAGCGCGCCGAAGGTCTTGCCGTGGTAGCCGTTCAGAGTGCCCACGATGCCGGGACGTCCGGTGTGGATGCGCGCCGCCTTCAAGGCGCCCTCCACGGCCTCAGTCCCGGAGTTGCAGAGGAAGGCGTACTGCAGGCCGTCCGGACTGATCTCCGCCAGCTTTTCGCACACCTCGCCCAGCCCGATGCTCAGGAAATAATGGGTCTTGAGCGTCAGCCGGTCCATCTGCTCCCGAACGGCTTTCAGCACGTCCGGGTGCCTGTGACCCAGGCTGAAGACGCCGTAGCCGCCGACGCAGTCGATGTATTCGTTGCCGGCGACGTCCCGGATGATGCACCCTTCGGCATCCCACTCGGGGTACTCGAAGCCGCTGAACTTCAACAGGCTGGCGATTCCCGGGTTCACATGGCGCTGATAGCGCTCGAATGTCTGCCTGCTGATGAGGCCGGGGTCGCCTTCGAACGGTCGGGTCAAGTCAGCTCTCCAGACGGGGACATCCCCTTCGGAAGGGGAGTTCACTGCTTCATCAACTCGCGCACCAGGGACGCCTCGCGCTTCAGGTCTCCGGCCGCGTTCTTCTCCCGGTCGCCCTGCAGCACGGCCGCCCGGATCTCCTGCGCGGCCTTGATGCGTTCCTCGATGGCCCGGGCCTGCTCAGGCGGCGCTATCCGTCCCGCCGCCTGAAGGAGGGAGACGGCCGACGCGATTCCCGCCTGGGCGTTTCCCAGGTTCAGGGCGCCGGTCTGCTCCGCCGCTTCGTCCAGCACCGATTGCGCCTCGGAGAGCAGCGCGGCCACGGTCTCGGCCCTGATGCTCTCGCGCTCGGCAGACGCCCTGGCCAGCCGCTGAGTCTGGACCCAGCCGAAGAGTATCGCAACGACTGTCACTCCGGCCCAGACGCCATAGAAGATCTTTCTGCCTTTGGACACCGCTGTCACCCCGGAGCCCGGGCCTTTCGCCGGCGCAGTGGCGCGGCGCGGGCGCGCTGCTTTATTATAGAGGCACGATGGGCTCTGTCAAGTCGCACAGCCCGCTGTTCGTTCTGGCAATGGGGGTCATGCTCGCCGTGTCCACCGCAAACACTCCTGCGTCTTCCGCTTCGCTAACCGTCCTGGAGGGGGGCGGGCTTTCCTCGTGGTCTCTGGAAGGATGCTCGTTCGACGCCGCTGCCGGGAGCATCAGCCTCTCGCCGGGGAGGCCGGCCGCATCGGTGTCGTCTTCCGGACCCGCGGCGGGCATCCGCCACGCGAAGGGGACGGCCACCTCTCCGGAGCTCGTCGCCCCTGAGCCGTTCGACCAGCTCATCGTCTCGTGGAATGCGGTCTGCCCGCCGGGGACCTGGTTGGTCGTCGAGGCAAGGGCGCGCTTGAAGGAGCGCTGGACGAAGTGGTTCGCTCTGGGGTATTGGACCGCCGACGACCGCCTGTTCCGGCGCACCAGTCCGGAAGGGCAGAAGGACCGGGACGGCCGTGTGGATACGGACGTCCTGCTGCTGACCTCTCCCGCCGCGGCGGCGCAGCTCCGGTTCACGCTTTGTGCCCGGGACCCCGCGTCGCCGCCTTCGCTGCGCCGGGCTGCCTGCAGCTTCTCGCGCAGCGGAGCGCGTCCCGTGGAGAAGGCGGCTTCCGGCGGGCGGGAAGCGGCGGTGCTGGACGTGCCGGAGATCTCCCAGCTGTCCTACCCTCCCAGAGGCAATGTCTGGTGCAGTCCGACCTCCGTCGCCATGGTCCTGAACTACTGGGCGCGTGAGCGGGACAATCCGGCATGGAAGACGGATGTCCGCAAAGCGGCAGCGGCCATCCACGACCTGCGGTGGGGCGGCACGGGCAACTGGACCTTCAACACCGCCTATGCGGGGTCGCTGCCGGGCATCTCCGCCATCTGCGCGCGCCTGAACGGCCTGGACGATGTGGAGGACTGGATCCGGAGAGGCGTTCCCGTCGTGCTTTCCATCTCGGCCAACGTGCTGCACGGCCGCGGCGACAGCGGCGGGGGCCATCTCATCGTCTGCGCCGGGTTCGACGACAGGGGCGACGTGGTGGTCAACGACCCCTACGCCGACCTGTCGAAAGGCGAGCGCGTGCGGCGCACCTATCCCCGCGACCGTCTGCTGAAGGCGTGGTGGACGTCGCTGGGGACGGCCTATCTCATCCTTCCGGAAGAGCCGGAGGGCCGTTCCGGCGGCTGACGCGCCTGCTCACACGGGATGCGCCTCGGGCCACTCCAGCGGGACCCCGCGGGCCTTCAGCAGGGACTGCACCCGCGCGAGCCGCTCCGGGTCCTCCCGCACGGCCTGGGCCGGGACGCCGGCGAAGACGCAGTAGGCCGCGGTCACCCCGGCGGCCTCTCCGATGTTCCACTCCACCGGATGCAGCCGGTAGGCTCCGTTGGTGATGTGGGTGGTGCCGATGTTCTTGCATCCCGCCAGCAGGTTGCGCATCCTGCGCGGGATGAGCGCTCCCAGCGGGATCTGGAACGGACAGCAGGCCAGGTCCACGAACTCGCCGGTCTCCGCCGAGGGGTGAAGGTCGATGCGGTACAGCCCGATGCCCACGGAGTCCTCGAACCGCTCGGCATACTGTGTCTTCCGGGATTCCTGAGCGATGTGCTGCTCCAGCACCCGGAACACCGGCAGGATGCGGCGCGACTCCCTGACATACGGGTACTGGGCCAGACCGTCGTGGGTGCCGGTGAGGTCCGGCCGCAGGCGAAGTCCCGGGAATCCCGTGCCGCCGTCCGGGCGCGGCGCCTCCGTCTGGAGCCAGTAGAGCAGGCTGAGGCTCAACCGCTTCCCAGCCTCGAGGACCTCCTGCTTCTCCGGTTCCGGCCGGTCGATGAAGTTGCCCCGGTAGTCGTTCTGCGGCCAGTTCACCAGAGTGACGTCCGAGGGGAATGCCCCGTCCGAGAACTGCGCCCGGTCCAGCACGCGGCGGTAGGTCCAGAGCGGGACTCCCTCCCAGCCCGGAGCGTGCCACAGGATGAAATGCCGCGGCTCGCGCGTGATGGGATGCACCTGGGTCCACTGGAGCGGCTGGGAGTCGCGGAACTGCTCGTAACCGTCGGGCCTGTCGATGGTGTGGTCCTCGCCCTCCCGGTAGTCCATCAGGAAGCACCAGGTGAACGACTGGACGTCGCCCGGCCGCGCAGGGCCTGAAACGGCGTGAGGCTCCCCGGTGTCCGCCTGCGACTCGGCCCCGCACACATACTCCGTGCCCGTCAGCGGGAGCAGCTCTCCCGTCTCCGTGGCGTCGATGACGAAGTGCGGCTCCACGGCGATGACCGGCCCGCCGCACAGGCTCCGGAAGCGCACGCCGGTCACGCGGTCGCCGTCCACGCTTGCGGACTCCGGGACGTAGCGGGTGTGGAGCCGGACCCGTCCGGCTGTCATGTGCGGAGCCAGCATCCGCAGCAGCACCGCCAGCGACACGCGGGGTTCATGGCAGAGGCGGCTGACCCATCCGTTCCCGGGGTTGAAGAGCGGGTCCGCCGCTATCCTGGGCTTCAGAGGGAAATACTGCCGGTAGTAATCGCGTATGCCGCGCCGCAGCTGCTGATAGGTCAGCGTGCAGCCGAACGTCTCGATCCACGGGTTCTCGTCCGGACACGACACGGCCTGAGACGTGAGCTGTCCGCCTATCCACTCGCATTCTTCCGTCAGCAGCACGGAGCATCCGGCGTCCGCTGCCGCAAGTGCGGCGGAAACCCCGCCGAGACTGGCGCCCGCGACCAGGACGTCGCACTTCATCTCTTTCATC